>Ga0209422_1000005_pt1 | contig 92464 bp, 85 predicted proteins | sample BlaSpr_A8_OM2_M3_FD_187983 | JGI IMG/M metagenome (GOLD analysis project Ga0209422, IMG submission 187983) | Forest soil microbial communities from Thunder Bay, Ontario, Canada - Black Spruce, Ontario site 2_A8_OM2_M3 (SPAdes) (version 2) | ecosystem: Environmental > Terrestrial > Soil > Boreal... | reverse complement strand
GCGGATCAGGAATTCGAATCTGGCCTGTTTTGTGGCTCTCAGCACGCCACTCCAACGGTTGCTCTGCCCAACCCCTGCCCTCTGTCGCAATACGGATCCACTCTGTTAAATGTGCCCAAGCCGAACACGGAGAACGACGACAAGAACCCTCCGCGTATCGCGGCGCGAAGCCTGTTCGACGTTTCCGTCGGACATGACAACCTGTTCCGCGGCGATAAGTACAAGGTGAGTCTCCAACTCACGGCCATCAACATCACAAACAAGTACGCTCTGTACAACTTTCTTTCCACCTTCAGCGGCACGCACTACGTCACGCCACGTGCACTGACGGCGGAGATCGGGTTCCACTTCTAGCCTCCCGTCGATGAGGGCAGTACGGACGAAACCGTGCTGTCATCCTTGGTTTGAGTACTTTATCGATCGGAACGAAGATATGAAGAGGTCGATGTCACGGATTGGAGGGTTGTGAATACTCACGTGAGTAGCTACGAAGGCTTATCGACCTCCGCGTACAAATGTCTCCTCTTAGCTTGACCATTCGGCGCCTTTAGCGCGGATGCTGGAACGCACAGCTCACTCTGGAAACATCAATGCGTCTATACGTATTCAGGCTTGCTGGAGCATGCCTCTTTCTGTTTTTGTGTCCGCCTGTTCATGGGCAGACTTCGTCCAAGGCGCCCTGTGGCGATCCTCAAAAGGTCGCTGAGGACAAAGACCCAATAGCCATTGTTGAGCTTGGCGCAGCAACTAGCTGGAACCTCAGCGGAGGCGCAGTTACGTTCGCTCCCAGTCTTGCAGTGGAGGGGACACCCATAGAGAACTGGCTGGAGCTTGAGGCAGGCGTGTCGCCCTTCTACACTCGTAAGTCAACGGAATGGGACATCGACCTACTTTTCAAGAAGCCGTGGACCATATCGCGGAAGGCAGAGTTCATGGTGGGCATCGGACCCGAATGGGTCCGCCTCAGACAGAATGGGAAAGTGACCAACTCCATCTCTGGGGAGATAGCGGGAGACTTCATGTTCTGGCCGACCCGCAAACACCGTTTCGGCTGGTTCCTCGAACCAGCTTACGACTACAGTTTTGCTGGAGGCCACCAGCAATCCATCGGTATGAGCGCCGGTCTCCTCGTCGGAATTCCATGATAGCTACTGGGCATGGAAACGTTCGCGTTATCGGCAGCCATCAGCCGTAAGTCAATTGTCACATGACGACAACAGGACGAAGCACGTTCCAACCTAAGCGGGCTGGCTGGCGGATTCCAGTAGGGTAGTGAGAAAAGTCTTGGCAGAGAATCCGGCACGGCGGAACGCTATTGTACGAAATTAAAATGCGCCTGTAAGCCGCTGATAATAAACTAGACATTGGTGGAGGCGACGGGAGTCGAACTAATCACTATATTGATAACACGTAACTTATTGATTCTAGGAACTGCCACAAAGGCTAAAAAGGCCCCATTGTCCGATCCATTGTACGTTTATTGTACGAAAACACTCTCGCATTGGAGCTCCGCAGAAACCAATGGTGGCCCAAGTATCCCATAGATTCGAGGGCCTGATCGAGAAAAACACCCGCTTCCTTCGTTACCGGAAGCTACGTTTATCCGAGGGGAGGATCCGAACTGGGGAACAATGCGATGCCGAACGCACATTTTTCGCCCTGCGTCAGCCGAATTGGAAGCCCAAACGCCAGAATACTGATCTCCACAATCTTCCGTGCTTGCAGGGATGCTTGTGCCCCGAGTGCCTAGTGTGGGAGGATTGGAGTTCCCGGCGACAATCTATCCCTTGGAGAATCGCGTGTCCTCTGATTCTGCAGCACCCACGCCGTTTATTTTCCAAACGATTGACTCCATCGGTGAGAAGGAATTGGACTCGCTTCCTTATGGAGTCATCCAACTCGACGCTCAAGGCACGGTCCTCCGATATAACTCCTACGAAGAGGGGCTTTCTGGTCTCACCAGGCAGAAGGTTGTGGGAAAGAATTTCTTTAAGCAGATCGCGCCCTGTACTGACATGCAGGAATTCTACGGACGTTTCCGTGAGGGGGTCGCAGCCGGCGAGCTGCACTGCACTTTCCGCTACCACTTCGCGTTCAAGCGGAATCCCCGTGACGTGACCATCACTTTGCTTTACAATGCCCGCGAAAAGCTTACTTGGGTTTTGGTCCAGCCCATCGACTCGCAGACGTAGATCCCCGTCAGCAAAATCGCACGCCGAACGTAGGGCCGTCCCGCCACTCGCGGCAAGTGGTTTCCGACACAAGTGGCGACGCGGTTTACTTTGAAACCAGCAACTCTCAATTGGTGGAAATGGCTTGGTTACATCAACTGTCCCCACGCCAGCGACGGGGCGCTTGAATGTGCGTAAGTAAAGCTGGCGCAGCACAAACTCAAGTGTTCGGCCATTGACCTTTCGTGAAAAACAAGCGATCCGGGAGATGCTAGGATCAGGCCAGCCTGACCGAATAGGCCGAATGAAGGGATCTCAATGGGCGCGGATCATCGCCCGCTCGTCCTGTTAACGGGAGCGTCAGGCTACATCGGCGGGCGCCTGCTAAAAGAGTTGGAGAAAGCGGGCTGGCCAGTTCGTTGCTTAGCTCGGCGCCCTGATTTTCTCAGATCAAGAGTTGCCGCTTCCACCGAAGTCATTAAAGCAGATTGTCTGGATCGCAGTTCACTAGTGCCGGCGATGGCAGGAGTGCAGACGGCGTATTACCTCGTCCACTCCATGGGGTCTTCGGGTAAGTTCGAACAGGAAGACCGCGAAGCCGCCCAAAATTTCGCCGATGTAGCGCGCGATTCTGGAGTACGACGCATTGTCTATCTGGGTGGCTTGGGGAACCAGGACAAGGCGCTCTCCGCTCATTTGCGCAGTCGTCACGAAGTTGCAGACATCCTGCGAAGCTCGGAGATCCCCACCATCGAATTTCGCGCATCCATCGTGATCGGTTCCGGCAGTCTTTCATTTGAAATGATTCGCGCGCTGGTACAGCGGTTGCCGGTGATGATCTGCCCGCGCTGGGTTGCCGTCAAGGCCCAGCCGATTGCGGTCGAAGATGTGGTTGCGTACCTCATGGCTGCGCTGATGTTGCCGGAGGAACAGTGCGGAGTTTTCGAAATTGGCGGCACCGACCAAGTCAGCTACGGCCAGATCATGCAGGAGTATGCCCGGCAATGCGGCCTCCACCGATGGCTGATCCCGGTTCCGATCTTGACGCCTCATCTCTCAAGTTTGTGGTTGGGCTTAATCACGCCCGTTTATGCCCGCATTGGCCGAAAGCTCATCAATAGTATGCGCCACCCGACTCTGGTGCACGACACCTCCGCTTTGACCGCTTTTGACATCAAACCGAAAAGTTTGCGAGAAGCGATGGAGAGAGCTCTTCACCATGAAGACCAGGAATTTGCCATGACGAGTTGGTGCGACGCTCTTTCCTCGGCGGGGAAGCCGCAGTCTTGGGGCGGAGTCAAGTTTGGCACCAGGCTCGTCGATTCTCGGACCGCGCAAGTATCGGTTCCCCCAGCGGCAGCTTTTGCTCCGATTCAGCGCATCGGAGGTTTGAATGGCTGGTACTTTGCCAATGTTCTTTGGTGGTTTCGAGGCCTCTTAGACCTCGTTGTAGGGGGCGTGGGACTGCGCCGGGGCCGTCGCGATCCTCACACACTTTCCGCAGGCGACGCTCTGGATTTCTGGCGAGTGGAAACCTTTGTGCCCGATCACGAACTCGGTCTGATCGCTGAAATGAAAGTGCCGGGCCGCGCGTGGTTGCAGTTCGAGGTGGAAGCCAATAGCCGAGGCTCCGTCATTCGGCAGACCGCTATTTTTGATCCTGCCGGATTGGCGGGGCTTCTCTATTGGTACACACTTTATCCTGTGCATCGCTGGATTTTCGGCGGCATGCTCAATGAGATTGCAGCTGTTGCGGGACGCGGGACAGCTACTTCTTCCCTTGAGGCATGACGGTCAGTTTCCACAGTGCACAACAGTTCGGTGCTCTCTCTTTGTTCCCGATGTATCGTCAGCAAACAATGATTTGCGATCCTTCCGGATTGCCCGTTACTCGCCCGCAATAAGCTCCCAGCCAATGTGAAGTTTGGCATTATTTCCTGCTCTCTCCTCGTTCGCTTGCCTATTTACATTAACTATGGTTAACTATGGGAGATAATCACCGGTTAATCAGGCCGAAGTTGAACGTGGGACCTCTTCGTTACCTGAGAGGGAAGCAAAATGAGTCTGACGATATGACGAACGTCCATCGGCTGATGCTCATTCTCGCGGTTGTAGCATCTATGCCTCCTTCTCAAGCACTGGCACAAGGCGAAACCACGAGTGCCATCGTTGGCCAAGTTCGGGATACTACCAACGCAGTCGTGCCGGGTGCCGCAGTGGCGATCGCCAACCTTGAGACTGGACTGAGGCGGACCGCCAAGACCGATGACGCTGGCCGGTTCAACTTCCCACAGTTAAAACCTGGCGTCTACTCGGTTAAAGCGGAAGCGCAAGGCTTCGAGCCGCAGCAGAATAACAACGTTATTTCGGGTTTGGGCCAGAAGCAAACCGTGGACTTCACGCTTAAGGTGGCTCGATCCAATGAGACGGTGGAGGTCAGCAGCGAAGCTCCACTTATCAACCCGGAGAACGCGAACACATCCACAACTCTGAATACTTCGGCGCTGGACGACCTTCCGAATCCAGGCGGTGATCTCACCTACCCGCTGCAGTTTTCAGCGGGAGCACTCATCAACACGGCCGGCAGCGGCAACGATTTTGTTGGTGGCACAAACGGCTATGGCAACGTGGAATTCAACGGGCTGCCCGCGCTCTCCAACGGCTACATCGTCGATGGGCTGGAAACGAACGACCCGCTCACGAATCTTAATAGCGGCCTCTCGACCAACCTCGTCTTGGGGTTGAATTCGATTTCAGAAGTGACTGTCAACACTCTTTCCTATTCCGTGGATCAGGGACGGTATGGAGCATCCCAGGTCAACTACGTCACCAAGTCCGGCACGAATCAGTTTCACGGAAATCTCTATGAACTGTGGAATGGTTCGGTGCTGAATGCAGCGGACTACTTTACTAACGCGACGCCGGGAAACCACAAGCCGGGAGCGACCGTGAACCATTTTGGAGGCAGTGTCGGTGGGCCGATCGCGCACGACAAGCTGTTCTTCTTCTTTGATAGTGAATGGGTGGGGATAGCACTGCCCATCGTCACGCCGACGATCGTTCCCAGTAGGGCGTTCCAAGCATATGTGTTGCAGCAACTTTCTGGGGGGCAAACGACCGGCTGCGGCTCCAGCGATCCGAATGAGAACTGTTTGTTCTATCAACAGATCTTCAGCCTCTACGGAAATGCAAACGGCACACCCACAGCAATACTTGGCTGCCCGCTTGGCGCCTCCGGGGATGGTTGCGCCAACCGGCAGAGCATCTCGCACTCGAGCGACGACCACGAGCAGGTCCAGACCGTCCGTCTCGACTACAACATCAACGCGAAAGATACGGCATGGCTTCGTTTCCAGTCGGACACAGGCCTGCAAGCCGCATACACGGATCCCATCAATCCAGTGTTCAATGCGCTTTCGCCGCAACCTCTTTATTCTTTCGCTGCAGGACACACGCACGTTTTCTCGCAGAACCTGGTGAACTACTTCAACCCGGCGTTCTCGTGGTACGAAAGCTTGTTTGGGCCGAGCAACCTTCAGAAGACCCTTTCGGCTTTCCCAATCGTATTGCAGGGTAGCGGCGCGAACGCCTTCACACCCGTTGGAGGGCTTGACAACACTTGGGTACAAGGCAGGCGCGCCTCCCGGTTCTTCATCAATGACAACCTCGCCTGGAGCCGCGGCGCCCACGAGCTACGGTTTGGAACGAATATCCGCATCTTCCGCCTGAACGACTACGACTTCGGCGAAGGCACGGTTCCGACCGTGACGTACGCAAACTTGCAACAATTTATCGATGGGGTCGCAAACACCGCGTCGGAGACATTCCCTTCGCACTTAAACGAGCCCTTCAACTTTCTCAACGTCGACGTCTACGCGCAAGACACCTGGAAAGTGACCAGCACACTAACCTGGACGTTTGGCCTGCGCGACACTTTCAACTCCAATCCGCTGAATCCGCATGATCAAGTCGCCCGTCTTCGCGGCTCCTTCAGTTCCATTCCCCATGACAATCAACCGCTGAACACCGTTATTCAAACTCATCTCGGCAATCTGTTCTCGTCCGTGCCGGCGGCTATTTTGCAGCCGAGAACGGCGATTGCGTGGCAGTTCGAGCCGAAATCGGTGCTCCGCGCTGGCTTCGGAATTTTCAGCGATATCTTGCCGGGCACAGTGGCGGATCTGATCGGCACGAATCCTCCCTACGACAAGACGTTTCAAGGAGGAGTGCTTGGCAGCGTCGGGGGTACAGCCATAGCGCCCGGAGCACCCAACAGTGCAGTCGCCGCAATCGTTGCCGCGAATCAGACTTTTACTTCGGGATTCCCCCAAGGCCAGCCTTCTCTTCCACCAGTTGCGATCACAGCCGTACCGGATGGCAAACTCCACGCGCCGTACTTCATGGAGTGGAGCCTGGGAGTCGAACATCAATTCGGAACGACGGCTAGCTTACACGCACAATATGTCGGGACGCGCGCCGTGAACCAGCCCTACTCAACACAAGTCAACGGTTACCAAACCGTGTGTCAGGGCTGTTTTGCGCCATTCCCCTATCTGCAGCCTACCGATGCGCGATTCGCCGCGGTGACACAGTTATCCACCGGTGCGAACAGCCACTACAACGGTCTTCAACTAACCGCGATGAAGCGGCTCGGCCATGGCTTGCAAGGACAGGTCAACTACACCTGGAGCCGCTGCATGGATACGGTCTCGAACGGAGGGTTCCTGCCGTTTTCCGCGGGAGGGATTCTCTCGCCTCTGCCGGGAGACCTGGCCCGCGATTATGGTCCTTGCGACTATGACATCCGGCACAATCTCAACGCGCAGTATGTGTATCAGTTGCCGATTAGAGTGCGGAGTCATTCTCTGGGCTACGCTCTGAACGGCTGGCAGATATCCGGAACAGCGTTTTGGCACAGCGGAGTTCCGTTCTCGGTTCTGAGCACGCCTTATTCGGCAAACGGAAACGGCATCGTGCAGGGCAGCGGGCCGCAGTTTGCCAGTGCTGTTCCCGGCGTCCCGCTGTACGAGCATCATCCTCTTCCGAGTGTGACGCAGGCAGGAACTCTGCAGTGGCTCAATCCGGTCGCATTTGTGTCGGCGGTCGATCCGAGTACAGGGCAGTGCTATGGTGGCGACAGCCCGCAGACTTGTCAATTCGGAAACCTCGGCCGTAATGCCCTGCGCGGTCCAGATTTTCTTTGGAGCGACTTCTACCTGACAAAATGGTTCCCCTTGACTGAGCATGTGAAGCTGCGGTTTGAGGGTCAGTTCTTTAATGTCTTCAACCATCCGAATTTTGGACTTCCAAGCATGGTGTTGGCCGGCATTCCGGGAAAGCCTTCCACGCAGACTGGCTTTGGAGCGCTCACTTACACAACTGCTCCGCCGACCGGATTGCTGGGTGTCGGTTTGGGTGGCGATAGCAGTCCACGAATGATTGCATTTCAGGCACGGGTGGAGTTCTGAGCGTACGCGACGATTCTGTATGGTTGGTCGGCAACTCTTCCGTAAAAAAGAGTACGGGAATCTGTGTCTGTCACCGGGCAGAAAATATTCTTTCCTGCTATTGATCACGTTCTCAAGGCGTCACCGGTGCCGGGTTGTGGCGAGGAGGAAAACCATTGGCGGAGAACTCGCCTCTGCAGAATGTTGTTGTACGAAATTAAAATGTGTCAGTAAACTATTGATAATAAAAGAGATATTGGTGGAGGCGACGGGAGTCGAACCCGCGTCCGAAAATGTTACTGGTCAAGAGACTACATGCTTATTCGCGTTCATGCCCCAGGCATTACCCTGGGACGTTCGCGGCCCACGCTCAGAACGGACAAGAAACGCTAGCCGCTAGCCTGAGATCTTAACCTCCCAGCCCAGACGTAGCAGGGAAGAGCAGCCCTCTGTGTGACGCTCGCTCACCGCCCAAGGGCGAAGCGGTGGAAAGCGGCTGCCTAATTAATTAGGCTGCGTATGCCATTTGTTGATTGGCAATTATCATTTTGCACGCGATTACGGGTGTGTGCACCCCGGCATGCCTCTTGGCCGCAAGCATCTCCGTCGAAGCCGTGACGCCCCCACTGGTGGGATTGGCCTGGAAAGAACTGCTTCCAGACTAGGGTTTACAAGCCGGGAAGTCAAACATACGAATGAACCGGGTAGTGTCGGCGGTTACGGCCCTGCAATCTACAAAGAATTATCTTTATATTCTTATCTATTCTATGTATTCTACACACTAATGCTTTCAGCACGGAGACATCCGATGAAACAGGCCGACAGGATTCGCACTTACGCAGAAGAAAAATATGTTTCGCCGGCGCGTGGGCTACGTGAGAGCCGATTTTCAATCAGAGCCGGCGATGTTGTTCGAGAGATGAAGCTAGGTTGGGGGCGCACGCCGGCGGTCTGCAGCGCCCTGAAGACTCGACAATTCCTCGAGGAGAATGCTCTACGCCTGATTTCAAGCACCGGGCCGGCCTCAGGTCAGACCACGACTGTGACTTATACCTACGAGTTCATTGAAGAAGGAAACAACAGAAGAGCACTGGATCGCCAGGACGCGTGGAACCGCTTGCGAGGAGCACTGAGGGAAGTATTCGCCGAATATGGCGGGGGCGAGGCCTACCTGCGCGCTGAACGGGCGTCTTTCCGCGACGCAGACGACCAAGAATGAGCCGCATCTACTGGGACTCGATGCTGTTCATCTATTGGCTGGACAACAATCCTATTTTCGCGAAGAGAGTCGCATCTATTTACTCGCGAATGGAGCAACGAAAGGACACACTTATCACTAGCGCCGTTACTTTCGGCGAGGTTTTGGCGGGCGCATACCGGAAAGCACCTTTGTCAAAGGGCGAAGACGTTCGGACAACATTGCTGAGCGTAGTGTCTGAAGTAATACCGTTCACTCTCGAAACTGCAGACGCTTATGCCCGAATCCGTGGGAGCACGAACATAGCTTCGCCGGATGCCATCCATCTGGCCTGCGCCGCCATTGCCAGTGCCGACTTGTTTTTAACCAACGACCAGAAATTAGTCGGCGAAGTAATTCCAGGCATTCAGTTTATCGCGGGGCTCGATACAAACATCATCTGATCAACATCTGCTCCAAGTCGGCTTTCACTGCCGGCCATTCGGAATCGAGAATGCTGAAGTAAACGGAATCCCGCACGCGGCCGGTCCACGTGATTACATGCCGGCGCAGCGTTCCCTCTTCTTTGGCGCCGATGCGGAGGATGGCGTTGCGCGATCTCTGATTCAGTGCATCGGTTTTCAGTTCGACGCGAAAGCATTGCCAGACTTCGAAGGCGTGACGCAGCATCAAGTATTTTGCTTCGGTGTTGACGGCGGTGCGCTGCCAGGCCGGCGCGATCCAGGTGGAACCGATCTCGACGCGGCGATTGATGCGGTCGATGTTCATAAAGCGCGTGCTTCCGATTACCTTCCCAGAACTGCGCTCAACCGTTGCGAATACCACCGATTCGCCGCGATCCTGCTCGGCCAAGGCTTTGTCTAACAGCTGTTCGAAGTCGTCGCGTGTTTTCATTCGATAGGGAATCCACTGGAAAATATCATCGAGGTTGGCTTTGGCGGCTTCCCAGAAAAGAGTGGCATGTTCTCTGCGAATCGGTTCTAGACGGACGACCGAACCCTCCATCGTGAGCGGGGTGACAATGTTCAGCGGAGAAGCTATCGAACCCATTCTGCCTTCCTTCGTGGTCTCCGGATTATCTTGCGATCGAGCGGGAACCGCTTTCATTATCTTGCATCTTGCGCCGGTTTGTGGCATCTCAACTACGACGCCAGATCGGTAGAATATAAGGGCGTTGACCGGCGATGATCTGCTTCGTCCAATCCGATATGAAGGGGCAGTGCCAGGAGTGTTGCCGGTGAAAGCGCAGTGTTTGCCGTTTACGCAAATTCCGCATACGACCCGCTTATTTCTTGATTTTCTCTCCTATTCCCCCAGCGCTCGGCCTTTCTATCCGCACTCTCCTCATTTCAGCGAGTGGTCGAAGGAGCAGGCTGCGGCGCTGCAATACGATCCTTCGCGCCGGGAACAGGTGAGCGCCATTCTTGAGCGGCAAAATACGGCATGGGGCGCCGGGGCGAAAACTTTGGCTAACATCAAGCGTTTGAGAAATGGTGCCTCTGCAGTGGTCACTGGCCAGCAGGTTGGTTTGTTCGGCGGACCGATGTTCGCCATCTACAAAGCTCTGACCGCGGTGAAATTGGCGGAGGAAGCCACCGCTGCGGGTGTGGATGTCGTTCCAATATTCTGGCTCGCAACCTTCGATCATGATCTGGAGGAAGTGAATCGTGCAGCGATTCCCGGCTCCGATGGCCGTCTTGTAGAGCTGGCAACTTCCAGCCACAGTGTTGCAGGTGCGCCAGTGGGCTCGGTGCGTTTGGGGGAAGAAATCGGGCCGGTTGTCGAAGAAGCCGCGGCGCTGCTGGGAGATTCTGAGGCGACCCAATTCCTGCGCGACTCTTATCGTCCCGGAGAATCGCTGGGGACGGCGTTTGCGCGTTTGTTTACCCAGTTGTTCAGCGCGTGGGGGGTGATTCTTCTGGATGCGTCTGATCCGGAGTTGCATCGCGTTGCGGAGCCGATTTATCAATCTGCCATCGAACGTGCTGATAAGTTAGAAACCGCACTGCTGGCGCGAGGTCAGGCCCTCGAAAAGGCAGGGTATCACCAGCAAGTAAAGGTGACGGCGTCATCGGTTCTGCTGTTTGCCCTGCACAACGGAGCGCGCACGGCAATCCATCGCCGTACGAATGGATCGAATCAAGTCGAATTCGTCATTGGAACTGAATCTGGTGCGGAGAAGCTTTCTTCTGCAGAGTTGTTGGATCGAATTGCCGCCGCGCCGGAACAATTTAGTCCCAATGTGCTGTTGCGTCCGGTGGTGCAAGACTATCTTCTGCCCACGATTGCCTATTCCGGTGGCGCAGCCGAGGCGGCCTATTTTGCGCAGGCGGGTGCGGTCTACGAAATCATGCTAGGCCGGGTGACACCGATTGTGCCGCGCTTCTCGGCAACGCTGGTTGAGCCCAAGGTCCAGCGCTGGCTCAGGCAGTATGGCATCACAGTGCCGGATGCCTTTCAGGGACCTGAAAGTTTGCGGCGCAGGCTGGCCTCTCATGCTTTGCCGGAGGGTCTGCAGCAAGCCTTCGATACTGCTCAGAAATCGGTAGAGGAATCGCTTGCTCGACTGCGCGTCGCGCTGGAGAAACTCGATCCCACACTGGTGGGCGCAAGTGAGACTGCCGTTTCAAAAATGAATTATCAACTTGATCGCCTCCGGCAGCTGGCGTCAGCGGCGGAATTGCGCCGGAGCGAAGTTGTGGGCCGGCACGCGGAAGGGCTTAGCGAGGCGCTTTATCCCGGAGGAGAATTGCAGGAGCGAGGTGTGGCTGGCATATATTTTCTTGCCTGGCACGGAATGGAATTGTTGCGCGGCATTCACGACGCCATCAGGACCGATTGCCTCGACCATCAGATTCTGGAGTTGTGACCCCGAGTCCAAGGACCGCGATCAACTTAGCCAGTCTTCCAACTCCTCCAGCGATTCCACGCGAGGCAAATGGCGATCGCGATAGGCTCCGGCTACGTCGAATAAAATTGCCCGCATGCCGGCATTGCGGGCCCCCGCATAATCCACGGAATAGACATCGCCTATGTAAAGGCTTTCGTCGGCGCGGGCATTCATAGCCGCGAGGGCAGCCTGAAAAATTTCCGCACGCGGTTTCTCAACGCCAACGATTCCTGAGTCCGTGATACTCTCGAAGCAGCCGGCGATGCCGCAGCGCGTGAGCACGCGCTCGATGCCGCCATCGGCGTTGGAGATCACGGCGATGCGGAATTTCTGGCGCAGGCGATCGAGGGAATCGCGGGTGCCGGGCGGGATCTGATCCCAGTTGGCGGATTCGTGAGTTTTTCCGATCAGCACTTCACGAAGGCTCGTCTCTTCTTTCAGTTCCTCCAGTAGATAGGTGTGAAACATCCACCAGAAACTGTGATCGGTGTTGCCGGTCTGCATACCGCGGTCGAATTCGTTCTTGGTTCGGCGCTCCAGAGCATGCCACTGTTCGAGCGTGGGATGGCGGTCGAGAGCAATCGAGTCAAGCATCTTCGCTCGGTTGGGGAAGAGCAGGGTATTGCCGACATCGAAAAAAAGCACGCGGGGTGATGGCATGAAGTTATCTTACTGAAAGCTTGGCTGAGGATGCGGGGGGATGGCGCTCAACCAGAAAAAAGCATGAACCACAAAGGACGCGAAGTATCACGAAGGCCTTGATTTCAGTGTTCTTGTTTGATTTAACTTCGCGTAGGCTTTGTGTCCTTAGTGGTCAAGTTCGCTAGAGTTACCCGCTACCCACCGACTGGGTGCTGGGCAGTGTCGTTTTTCTCCATAAAAATTGTTACTATTCCAGACACTTCATCGTGATTTGCCGCTGAAGAAGTAATTCTTGTCATGGCCTTTTCTTCGACTGCATCGGTGGCAGGCGGGTTGGCGCGCGGCACTCGCGCCGCACTCTCGCTGCACAATCTGTGGCGAGCGCAATCTGCGCTGCTTGCAACGTTGGTGTTGCTGCAACGACATTCCAGCCGCCGAAACGATGTTTACAACATTCTGTGGGCGGTGGTTTTTGGCTTCGCGACGCTGAATATTCTGAGCCTGGGTGCGAGGCGCTTCGAGCCCGGCCGTCGCGGCCTCAGCTTCGGCGAGTTGTTGGCAGTGCTCATCGTCGTGATTTCGGTTTTTCTCCTCGGCTGGGAATTGATGGGCGTATTTCATATCTTCCCCATTAAACTTCGGCGCTAACACCCATCGAATGGAACCTTTTTCCCATGTTTTGCGGTATGATTTGCTCAATGGCGAACAAGGCCTCTATGATCGAAGTGACCTGCCCCTGTTGCAGCGCATTGCTCAAAGTTGATGCGGCAACGGCAGAAGTAATCGCTCACACTGCTGCGGTGAAGCCGCGGATGTTCAGCGATATGGAGGAAGCTGCCCGCGCCATGAAAGAACAGGACAGCCGCCGTGAATCGATCTTCCGGCAATCAGTGGAAGCGCAAAAACATGCTTCTGAACTGCTGGATAAGAAATTTCAAGAGGCCGTGAAGAAGGCCAAAGAATCTCCCGACACGGGCAAGCCCATCCGCGATTTTGATCTGGATTAGGAGCAGTGGCCAGTGATCGGTAGTCAGTGGCCGGAAAATCCGCTTGCCGCCGATCACTGGCACTGAACCTATGGCGATTATTCCTTTGCTTCTCGGTCATCGTGGCGTGCGGGCCGAGAGATCGATTCCCGAAAACTCACTGGCCTCATTCGATCTTGCGCTGGCCCAGGGCGGCGACGGGTTTGAATTTGATGTGCGGCTCACGGCAGATCGCGAGGCCGTCATTTGTCACGATGCGACTAGCGGGGGCCGAGAAATCGGTGTGTGCTCCGCCGAGCAGTTGAACCTGCCCTCGCTGCGCGAAGTCTTGTCGCGGTATCACAGCACAGCATTTCTTGACATCGAATTGAAGGTTGCCGGTCTCGAAACCATTGTGGTGGACTCGCTGCATGCGTTTCCGCCGGCGCGAGGGTTCGTGGGGTCATCGTTTCTCCCGGCCGTTCTTAAAGCCATTCACGATCTGGACTCGCATATGCCACTCGGCCTTATTTGCGAGACGCGAGCCGAGTTGAGCCGCTGGCCAGAACTGCCGATTGAATATGTGATTCCGCAATACCAGTTGCTTGGGCCAGAGTTATTTGCGCAGCTGAAAGGCGCAGGAAAGAAGATATTTGTGTGGACGGTGAATGCACCAGCGGATATGAAGTGGCTTTCAGAGTGGGGAGTGGATGGCATTATCTCCGACAATCCGAAACTGCTGCTCTCATCGTTGACTGGCAACAAAAATAATTAGCGATGGATTCGCACGGATAAAACCAAATTGCGATCAAAGAGTTATCGGTGTGAATCCGTGCAATCCGTGGGAAGAAGTCTTAATCTGCGGCGGCTTCAAAGGCCGCGGAGGACTTGGCCGGCGGACGTAGAAAAGCGGAGCGTTCCATTTCGAAAGCTTCGAGGTTGGCTCCCATGGCTTGCTCTTTCCAGCCCAGAACGGCACTGATGCGCAACGCGGCTTCGCGGCTGCAAGACTCCGACCAGCACGGACCCAGGGCGACGGGTACGCGGCGCAGCAGTACGTCAGCCAGAGTTACCGCGAACTCGCGGCGATAGGCTTCCGCCACTTCGGCGACAATGTGCGAACTATGCGGGCAGATGGGGGCGCGCAGTTCCGCGCTCACCAGGGCCATGCGTGCGATGTCGGCGGCGCGCTTGCCATGCCACTCAAGCATGCCGCGAGCGGTTTCCTCGCTTACCGATCCGATGCGCGCGATCTCCAGCACGGTTTCGTCTAACAAAGGATCCAGCGCGGGACCAGCGGCCATGGTGATCGTGTTGGGTTCGTCTACACCCAAACCGATTTTGCGCGCGCACTCTCGAGCCAGCGACGCTGCCGTTGTCAGTTTGCCGCCGATCACAGAAATCATGCGAGCCGCGCCGTCACCGGAGTGGTCGTGCAGAATATGGCGTCGCGTTACCGCGGAAGGTTTGTGGTTTGGAGAGTAGGGAAGCGGGCGGATGCCTGCAAAGGCGTGCTTCACCGACTGTGCCGATATTTTTGCCTTGGGGAATAATTGCGCTACTGACTTCACCAGGTAGCCGATCTCTTCAGCAGAGGGGGCGGCCCGGCCCGGATCGCCACTGTCGGCGACTTCGGTGGTTCCTACAAGAATTTGATCGTTCCAGGGAAGAACGAAGAACGGACGTCCGTCCGCCGCTTCGGCATAGACGGCCGTATTCGGCGATCCGGGAAATCGTGGCAGTAGAATGTGCGAGCCGCGCACTCCGCCCACCATCGGCTTCCCGGTGCGAATCGAAGAGCGCTGGCAGACGCGGTCGGCCCAAGGACCGCTGCAATTAATTACCCAGGCGGCGTCGACGCGTTCGTCGCGCCCGCTGAGTTGGTCGCGCAGCAGCACCCCGCGAATGCGACCATGGGTTACATCCACGGCAAGGGCCTCCATATGATTGCGGACCACTGCGCCCGCTTCCACCGCTTCCATCAGCCATTCCGCGACCAGGCGTTCGGGAAACTCGCATTGCGCGTCTTCGTAGTTGAAGAACGACCAGCGACGGCCGGCGTCGAGCGCCCGCTCCAGGCGCTTCAATTCCATCTCGGTTGTGTCGGTGTTGGATTTTTTTCCCGCGAGGCGTCGGTAGAGCCATAATCCTGCCCGTACTTTCAACGCGCTGCGCTCGCTGTTCTCATTCAGCAGCAAGAGGAAGTGCATAGGATGCACAAGAAGCGAGCGCTCGCGCAGCAACGTTTCCCGTTCGCGAAGCGATTCCCGGACCAGCCCAAGCTCACCGTGCTCCAGGTAGCGAAGGCCGCCATGGATTATTCGTGTAGAGCGGCTGGTTACTCCAGAGGCAAAATCATTCTGCTCCACCAGCAGTGTGCGCTTTCCGGCGCGAGCGCACTGCCGCGCCACGGCGACTCCGTTAATGCCGCCGCCAATCACCACCACCTGGAATTGTTGGCCCTCCAGGGAGGATCGAGGATTAGCCGTTAAAGCCATGTGTTTCAATTAGATGCGGGACTTAAGAAAAGTGACCGTCGAGCCGCGAATTTGCCCGCTTTGCCGTCTTAAATAAGTGTGCTCTCCGCTTTGCCGGCAGAGAAGGTAACCTTAGTACCTCATGTACGTTGCCCAAAAATCGGGCTGCGTGCAGATGGAACGAGGAAAACACTCGCCGGCTCGCCGCGAGTTCCGACGAGCCGGTTCTGAAATCGCAGTCTACGCGACTTTCCGTTCGGACTGCCCGCTCTGCCTGGCGCCTTTCGAGAATAATGAAATCATCTCGCGATTGAAAGCAGGAATATCGTCCGGGTTGCGGCTGGTGACCACGCCGTTACTTACGATCACTTCCTGATCCACCCATGTGCCGCCGGCACCCTTCAAAATTCTTCGGAACATGAGAGCGCTCAGTTAAAGCGGTTCTTGAGGAAACGCAATCAGAATCCAGACGAGCTTGGATGCCGCAGCGGAAGCAGCGGTTTGTTGCCATCCGCCTCGTGCATTGCCCGCAGCGCCGCGTGTCAGTTAGAGTGATTGACAATGTCCACAACCGGCGAACGTTTCGAACGCGCAGTCGCCATCATGGAGCGCTTGCGGGCTCCCGGAGGATGTCCGTGGGACCGCGAACAGACCTTTGACTCCATCAAGCCCTACACGCTCGAAGAAACCTACGAAGTGCTGGAAGCGATCGACAATCGAGATTGGGAAGAACTTCCCGGAGAGCTTGGCGACCTTCTGCTGCAGGTCCTTTTCTACGCGGAGATAGGCAAAGAGCAGGGAACTTTTTCCATCGACGATGTGCTCGACCGGCTTTCGCAGAAGTTGGTGGACCGACATCCTCACGTATTTGGCGATACAAAAGCAGAAACTTCGGCTGACGTTAAGCGCAATTGGGAAGCGTTGAAAGTGGAAGAGCGCAGAAAGCGAGCGGAGTCAGTTACGGAAAAAGATGAAGATAAAGGTTTAAGCGGCAGGGAAGAGACTCCGGCGTCGATTCTCGCGTCCATCTCTTCTGCGATGCCGTCGCTGTTGGAGGCTCACAAACTGAGTTCACGGGCAGCCCAAGTGGGTTTTGATTGGCCGAATATGGAAGGACTGTTTGAGAAGCTTGCCGAGGAAACAGCTGAGCTGCGCGAGCATCTGCGGGAATTTCCGGCTCCCGGCCCGCGACCTGAACGCCACGGCGTGGCTGGTTCCGGCCGCCAGATCATTTCCGAGCATCTTCGATTGCGGCTGGAAGAAGAAGTCGGCGATCTGTTTTTTGTGCTGGTAAATATCTCGCGGTATCTCGCGATTGATCCCGAATCGGCGCTGCGCAAAACCAATCGCAAGTTCCGCCGACGATTTCAGTGGATGGAGCAGCGTCTGCGCGAAAAGAGAATCAACATTGAGAGTGCTGCGATGGATGAACTTGAATCTCTGTGGCAGCAAGCCAAGCAACAGGAGAGGCGATCGTGAGCGCGGACACTATCGTAATCCGGAACTGCGAGGGCCTCAGCGAGCTGCGCGCCTGTGTTTCCCTGCAAAAAGAGATTTGGCATTTTACCGACGCTGAACTGGTTCCGCTGCGCATGTTCGTCGTGGCCGAAAAAGTGGGTGGACAAGTGATAGGCGCCTTTGATGAAGATGAGATGATTGCCTTTGCGCTTTCCGTGCCCGGAACAAGATCGGGTCGCGTCTATCTTCACTCGCATATGCTGGCAGTACGTAGCGAGTATCGCAATGCAGGACTGGGCGGGCGTTTGAAATTGTTGCAGCGCGAAGATGCCTTGGCTCGCGGAATTGAACTGATCGAGTGGACTTTTGACCCACTCGAGATCAAGAATTCTTATCTAAATATTGAAAAGTTGGGGGCGATCGCGCGCCGTTACAACATCAACCAGTATGGGATCACGTCATCGCCGCTGCAGGGTGGCCTTCCCAGCGACCGTCTCATCGCCGAGTGGTGGCTGAAATCCAGACGCGTTGAAACATTGCTGGCATCGGGACGGAATCCATCGTTTCAACAAGAAGCCGCTATCGGGGTTCCGGCGCAAATATACGATTGGAAGGCCGCAACCGAAACCCGCGGCAAAGCGCAGCAGATTCAGGAGCGCAATCGCAAACAATTTCTTCGGGCTTTCGACGAAGGACTTACAGTTCTCGGCTACGAGCGAGACACCGCGGACAACGGTAAGTTTGTGCTGGGGAAGTGGGATGAGAAGTGGTCGTACGCGTCGCAGGAATAATTCACCAAAATCATTCGCCACAGAGGCACAAAGAAATACAAAAACCACAGTTGATGATTTCGCTCGCTGAATCATGAAAATTGAAGCCATCACGCTGCGCGAGATTCAGATGCCGCTCGTCCATTTTTTCGAGACGAGTTTTGGACGCACCTATAGCCGCCGAATTCTTTTGATCACCGCGCACTGCGACGGCGTGAATGGCTGGGGCGAGTGCGTGGCGGGGGAAGATCCTTTTTACAGCAGTGAGTGGGCGGAGAGCGCCTGGCCAACCATCATTCGCTATCTTGCTCCTGCGGTGCTCGGGCGCAATCTCGAATCGGCACGCGATTGCACGGCGCTTTTTTCCAGAGTGCGAGGCCACCGCATGGCCAAGGCGGCTTTGGAAAATGCAATCTGGGACGCCGAGGCGAAACAAAAGAACCAACCCTTATGGCAGCTATTGGGCGGCACACGATCGGAAATCGCCTGCGGCGTGTCGATCGGAATTCAGGACTCGGTCGAACAATTACTGGATAAGATTCAGATTGAACTGGCGGCTGGCTACCGCCGCATTAAAATAAAGGTCAAGCCCGGCTGGGATGTAAATGTGTTGGAGAAAATTCGTGCGCGCTGGGCCGACATTACGCTGAGTTGCGATGCGAACTCGGCTTACACGCTCGATCAAGTGGAACACCTGCGGAGCTTCGATCAGTTCAACCTGCTGATGATCGAGCAACCGCTGTGGGATGACGACATTTTTTACCACGCGCGGCTGCAGAGAGAACTGCGCAGCGCGATTTGTCTCGATGAGTCCATCGTCAGCGCCCGCGCCGCGGCGGTCGCAATTGAAACTGGTGCCTGCCGTATCATTAATATCAAGGTCGGGCGTGTGGGCGGATTTACCGAAGCCAAGAAAATTCACGATATTTGCCGGTCGCAAAAGATTCCCGTCTGGTGCGGCGGAATGCTGGAATCAGGAATTGGCCGTGCCCACAACATTGCGCTTTCTACCTTGGAGAATTTCAGTCTCCCCGGAGATGTTTCCGCCTCAAAGCGTTACTGGAAGGAAGACATTATCGAACCGGAAGTGCAGGTTTCTCCAGAGGGCATGATCGCGATCAGTGACCAGATGGGAACCGGGTACCGCATCAAGGAAGATATGATCGAGAAGTTGACGGTCCGACAGGAAACGGTGCGGGCTGGTGCGTAACTAATTAAATGCCATTAATTATTAATGCGATTGTTTTGCGCACGCACCGCCTCGGTGTGGCCGGCTGCCAGCTTGGCTCGTTCTGCCTTCAACATCTGAACGCCCTCAGCGAACGACAAACTGGCGGGCACTCGCTGGAAATCACTGAATACTTCTTCCGATTTGATGGCAATAGTCTTGAACAGAAGGATTTTTCCATTGAAGTTCAGCGACATTCGTGAAATTTCCCATGAACCCTCTGGTAACCCTTGCTGCTCCACCAGGAAATGTCCGCCTCGGTCGAGGTGTCCCAGGATTCCCCAGCCGAAAGTAACTTCCTTGAACAGCGTGCCGTTGATCCTGGCAATCCTGTGTGCCTCGGGATCAATGAGCAGGAACCCACTCATACCAACGAGAACGTCCTCCACGTGAGAGGGGGGCCGATATGTGGGATTTGGACGAAATCTCAGGCGCATCAACTGCACTCCGTCTCTTCCCAGGCGGGCTGTTCCAGCCTCCGTACCGTCGTATGAAAAAATGAAAGCATCGGGCAGTGCTTTTACAATGGCCAGCGTATGGTCAGTTTCTTCCTTTTCTTGCCGCCGCTTGCGCTCCAGTTGCTGCGGGTTATTCACTAATCCGGAAAGACGTCCTTCTTCACTCTGCAGTTGTTGTGGGGTAAGCGGGTTGTCATTGTAGGCGATCGTCATGCCGGCCATGGCTTCTCGCGTCTCCACGTAGATGCGGGTCTGCGATCCTTGCGCATATTTCTTGTAATCGCGGAACATATGCTTGACGGAGCCGTCGTTGGCGGCGGCGACCTCGTTTGCCACGGTGGTGCGCACCAGTTCGATGGGAAGGGGCAGAGTTTCGGGGGTGCTCGATTGGGCCCATGCAGGCGCAGAAACCGGGCACATTGCCGCCAACAAGAAAATAATCGAAACCGCGAGAGCCATCCGCGAAATCATATTGACCTACCCCGCTTAGTGTATCAAGCACCAGCGTCCATTTTCTCTACAGTAGACCCGGCACAATAATGGCACTGTTGTGCTTGCCGCACCCTCCGTGCCTTGCGTATAGTCGTTGCAGTGGGTAACCATTCCGGTTTTTCCCAGATGCTTGACCCCGGAGGATCCCCTCTAACTTCCTTAACGCAGGAGACCGTTTCATGAGCGCGCCCGCCAGTGGATTAGCCCAATTAGGTAAGTCAGTCATCATCAAAGGCGAACTTTCGGGTAGCGAAGATATGTACATTGACGGCAAGGTTGATGGCAGTATCATGCTGAAGGGCAACAATTTAACGGTTGGCCCCAACGGGCAGGTCAAAGCCAGCATTGAGGCCAAGGGAGTAGTAGTGCAGGGGAAGTTGGATGGCAACGTCCAGGCCAGCGAGCGCGTCGAACTGCGTAAGTCCGCGGTTGTGAATGGGGACATTACGACCCAGCGTATCTCCATTGAAGAAGGCGCCTTTTTCAAGGGGAAAGTGGATATTCACCGTACTGATGTCGCAACAAAATGAACTTTTGCAGGTCGGCCTAGACCATGGCGTCCCGCGGCTACCAGACCGCGGGGGCGCGAAAAAAATTATCCAGGGGCGATGAATTCAGGATGTCGTCAGTCTCACAGAATTTCATGAAATTCTTTCGCAGTTCTTCCAGTCCGGAAACTACCCAAGCGCAGAATTTACAAAAGCTAACCCGCCGTTCCAGCGGTCTCGGGGAATTGTCGCGGAATTGGGAATCAGCCGAAGCAATGTGTGTTCTGGATTTAGGTTCGACCTCGCCCAGTAATATTCGCCTTTTTACCGAGCGCGGCCATCGAATCTACAGTGAGGATCTGCTTACGGCATCGACTGATCCGGACTTGGTGACCAAAGACGAGCAGGGAATTGACGTACTGGATAGCCGCAAGTTTCTGGCGGAGAATCTGGTCTATCCCGCCGCTCAGTTCGATGTGATCCTGTGCTGGAATCTTCCGGACTATTTGGACGAAGGTTTGGTGAAACCGGTTGTGGGAAGGTTGTGGTCGGTGCTGAAACCCGGTGGCATGCTGCTGGCTTTTTTTCATACTCGAGATGCTGGTCCGGACTCTCCCTGCCACCGCTTCCACATTGTGGGTCCTGACACTCTCGAAATGCAGAAAATTGAATTGCGCCGGGAGGCGCGGCGCGCAGGAGCGGGGGCTAATACCATCTCCGATGGGTTTCAGTTACAGCGCGTGTTTAATAATCGGCACATTGAGAATCTGTTTCGCGATTTTGCGTCGATTAAATTTTTTCTGGCCCGCGACAATATAAGGGAAGTGCTGGTCGTGCGGTAGATATTCGTATTGTGCACGCGTGTGGGTTAGCCACGCCGCCACAAGGCCACATCTTCTCCCTCCTTCCATACAATTACTCCCATGCGATAGAGATAGTTGCAGGAGATCTCTGACCGTACCTCAGGAGAAAAAGTGGCGGCGAGCATTGCGCGAATTTCATCGGGAACGTAGGATCGGCGCACCGAGGTCAGCCCATCCAACCACGCGACGCGGTTGCACATAATGGGATAGCTGGCGTAAACCAACGCCAGGTGCAAGGGATGCCGAATGAGGTCGTTGATCAGCAACGCGCGCCGGCTCACGCGCAAGCCTTCCCTCGCGAATTCCGCCAGTTGCTGCGAATTCAAATGGTGAGCGAAGAGGCTGCAGCTCACCAGATCGAAGGCTCCGTCAGCGAAAGGCAGAGAAAGCGCATCGGCGACGATGCCTTGCTTTGCTGAGGTACGGTCTCGATTTGCGCTATGTCTATCGGGCAGGTGAGACTGAGCACGATCCACCAACGTCAGATCAAGGGTAATTCCGCTGGGAGCGACTTTGGCGCAAACTTCCTCTGGGACTTCGCCCAATCCCGCCGCCACTTCCAAGAGGGAAAAGTGTTTTGCTCCGGTTGCTTGGGCAACACGCTCCACCATCTTTCGCGTAGTGGCAACCCCGCCGAACCATCGGTTAATGCGGCCGAGGACGGTGAGCACGTTCTGGATTTCACGCGCCGAACAACCGTCGGAATCGAGAATCTCGTCTGCGTCGACTCGCTGCATGGAGGTTGCCGCTGCTGGGTACATTCGCGGCCTAAACTCCGGCCAGCTCTTCTTCCAGCAACTGCTTGTTATACAGGTCGGAATAGTAGCCATTCAAGGCGAGAAGTTCATCGTGGGTGCCGGATTCCGCAATTCGTCCGTCGTGCAGCACGGCGATGCGGTCGGCATTGCGGACGGTGGAAACGCGGTGAGAGATGAAAATAGTTGTGCGGCCCTGCATCACTTCGCGCAGGTGATTCAGGATTTTGTCTTCGGTATGTGTGTCGACGCTGGAAAGCGCATCATCGAGAATAAGAATGCGCGGGTTGCGAATCAGGGCACGGGCGATAGCGGTGCGTTGCTTTTGGCCGCCGGAAAGCGTGATGCCACGCTCGCCAACCATAGTCTGGTAGCGCTCGGAAAAGCTTTCGATGTCAGTGGCGACGTTAGCCGCCTCGGCCGCATCGTGAATTGCCTGATCGCTCGCAGAATCCACGCCCAGGGAAATATTCTCGCGAATGCGATCGCTGAACAGAAAAGTCTCCTGCGGAATAAACCCGATGCTCTTGCGCAACGACGATAACGAAAACTCTCGGATGGGCCGGCCATCGAGGAGGACCATGCCGGGCGCTGCGTCGTAGATGCGCGGGATCAAGTTGACCAGCGTGGTTTTTCCTGAGCCCGTAGGGCCTACGATTGCCATGCTGGTACCGGCGGGGATTCGAAGATTGAGGTCGCGCAGCACGGGCTTGCCTTCATATTCAAAATTCAACCCGCGGAATTCGATTTCACCTTGAACTTCTAAATCTTTGGCCGCGGCTTCGTCGCTTATCTGCGGCTGCTCCTGAAGAATTTCGTTGAGCCGCACCAGCGATGCAGTTCCGCGTTGAAAAATATTCACTACCCAGCCGAGGGCGATGATGGGGAAAGTCAACTGCATCATGTAAATGTTGAAGGCGGTGAAGGCTCCGATTTGCATGCGGCCGGCCAAGACTTCACGGCCGCCGATCCATAAGACCAGCACCAGCGCCAAGCCGAGCATGAGTTCGAGCGTTGGCCACAGCATGCCCATGAGGCGGACCAGCTTCAGACTGCGGGCGACATATTCCTGATTTGCAGCTTCAAAAGCCGCAATCTCTGCTTCTTCTTGCACGTAAGCGCGGATCAGCCGGGCTCCGGAAAAATTCTCCTGAGCTCGGGCTGAAATGTCGGAGAACATTGCCTGAATTCTTTCGAAGCGCTCATGAATGCGTCGGCCGAAATATTGGATGACAACGCTAACCACTGGCAGCGGCAAGAACGCGTACAGGGTTAGCTTGGGACTGGTATGAACCATGAACCAAAGCGCCGCCGCTGTGAACACAAAGGTGTTCGCGGAATACATGATCGCCGGCCCCATGAGCATTCGCACCGCATTCAAGTCGTTGGTCACTCTAGCCATGATGTCGCCGGTCCGCATGCGCTGGTAGTAGGAGTAGGAGAGAGTCTCCAGGTGCGCGAACAGATCGTTGCGCAAATCGAACTCGATATCACGGGAAATACCGATCACGATCCAGCGAGTCAGGAAGAGAAAAATTCCGCGGACCACCGCCAGCACAAGGACCTCGAGGGTAAAGATAAGAAGTTTATGGCGGGTGACGCCGCTGGAAAGGCTTTGGGCGGCGTTTCCGATCACGCGCGGCAGGCCGGCCTGCGCGCCATTGCTCAGGACAATGCACAACGCCCCCAGTACAAATCCCCAGCGATAGCGCTTGAGGTAGGGTAGCAGCGGACGCATACTCTTGGGGATCATGCAGATGAAATTTTAGCAGGTGGGATGAGGTAAAGCAGGATTAGGAAAGCGGTTTACTAAGAACTTTCACGAAGAAGCCTCGCGGGACTTCGTGTCCTTAGCGATTAATCCGCATTTGATTATTTTCGCTGGAGCCGCGCGGATCGATTTCGAGGATGTCCTGTCCGAAAGCGATAATGCCGACGGCTGCCAACACGATTCCCCACGCGGCAAAGAAGAGCCATCCTGCGTTGAAGATGAATACCTCAGCCATTTCCATCACATTCGCTCCAGAGCTTACTGCGAATAAAAAGCGCGGGGCTAAGCGGAGAGATTCGAGCTAACCCCGCGCGGCTGCCGCATTATTGCTGCGGTGCGCTTGCCGGCTTGCTGTGCATGTGTTGCTGCATGCGCGCTTCCCGATTGGCCTCGATCTCCTTCATCTTGGTTTGCTGGTCGGGCGTGAGTAGCTGATACAACTCGTTGTGAATCCGCGCCTGTTCCACCTTCAACTGCACCAGGGTTTGCGCCTGTGGCGTTACCAGTGCCTGTACTTTGGTTTCATCGAAGGTGCCTGTGCTTTCTGAATACTGCTTAATTTGCTGATCCATCTGGTGCATTTGCTGCATCAGTGGCTTCATGGTGGAATGCTCTTTCTGCATCAACTCTTTTACCTGCGCCTTCTGGGCGTCGGTCAAATTCAGTTGTTTGAACGGGAAATCCATCATGGGTCCCCTCATCCCGTGCCTATGTCCGTGACCGGCCGGAGCTGAGGACGGAGTTGTATCCGTGGTTTGCGCTTTAGAGATGGCAGCGCCCAAAACTACTGCGAGCGCTGCTACGAGGAACCGAAAACGAATCGATTTCATAAGGTGTCGCTCCTAATCTGAATAACGGTTCCTTCCCGGAACCTGGCACTATTCCGTACACTGATAGAAACACGGCTGGGGAAGAAAAGTGGTAAAAAGTCAGTCAATCCGAGTAAAGTTTTGTCAACCGGGAACGCCGAACCCGATCAGAGTTTGACAATTCTTTACCGCAACCGGCACGCTACGTGGTGCACAATGAGAATAGCGAAAATGGAACGCATTCTTATAATTGACGACGATGTGGAACTCTGCACCCTTGTGGGCGAATACCTGCAAGCGGAGGGATTCATAGTAGAAGCGGTGCATGACGGCGAAAATGGACTGCAGCGCGCTACCGGTGGTGGATACCTGCTGGTGGTGTTAGACGTAATGTTACCGGGCATTAACGGCTTCGAGGTGCTGCGCCGCATCCGCGCGACTTCCCGCCTGCCAGTGCTATTGCTTACGGCGCGGGGAGAAGACGTCGATCGCATCGTGGGCCTGGAGATCGGCGCGGACGATTATCTGCCGAAGCCTTTTAATCCCCGGGAACTGGTGGCTCGCATTCGCGCCGTGTTGCGGCGAACACGCACTGATAAGGGTGGCCCCTCAGCTCCGGACATTGTTCGGGTTGGGGAAATTGAACTTGATCCGGCGACCCGTAGCGTGCGGCGTGACGGCGAGCCCGTCGATCTCACCTCGGTCGAGTTCAACCTGTTGGAAGTTTTACTGCGCGAAGCTGGGCGGGTGGTGCCGCGTGAACGTTTGGTGAATGCCGTCCTCAGCCGGAAGTTTTCGCCATTCGATCGCAGCATCGACATGCACGTGAGCAAGGTCCGAAAAAAGCTCGGTGACACCGACAACGACGAGCACATCAAGACGATTCGAGGGGTCGGCTACATTTTCGCGCGGCCGCGGGAAAGAGCGGATGAGAAACCTGCGGAGAAGGTAAAGAGCACCTCATAACGCCATGAAGAGCCTGTTTCTCAAGATCTTTCTCTCCTTCTGGGTGGCGTTTGCTTTGTTTCTTGTGCTCGCGATTCTGGTGACCCTGGCGTTCCGGCCGCGGACCTCAAGTTGGGAAGGTCTTCTGGCGACCGCGTTGAATGATTCGGTGAAGGCCTACGAAGAAGGCGGCAGCCGCGGGCTTCGGAAATACTTGCAGAATCTGGAGAGCACGCAGCATGTCCGCGTCTTTCTATTCAACGAAAATATGGAGGAGATGTCGCACCGCGGGGCTCCCGATTGGGCGGTTCGCGTCGCCGGCGGAGGCCCGAGAATCCCCCACGAGGGATTTATTTTTCCCGCTCCGCCACCGGTATTGCGCGACTCGCGTGCTTCGTCGGACGGCGCACACCGTTACACCCTGATTTTGGCTCCTCCTCCCGGGCCGCGCCTCTTCCTTGGGCCACGAGGATTGCCTATTCCCGGCCTGTTCATCGCCATCGTTTCTTCTGGACTGGTTTGCTATCTGTTGGCATGGTTCTTGACCATGCCCGTGGTTCGCCTGCGCGCAGCAACGCGCCAACTGGCTGCGGGTGATCTTACCGCCCGCGCCGGTGCTCCGAACATCCGCCGGCGCGACGAGGTTGCCGGGTTGATGCGAGATTTCGACGCCATGGCGGAGCGGCTGGAGAATCTGGTGAAGGCGCAATCCCGCCTGCTGAATGATATTTCGCACGAACTGCGTTCCCCGCTGGCGCGGCTGAATGTCGCCTTGGGACTGGCTCGTCAACGCGCCAATCCAGAGAGCGCTACGATGCTCGATCGCATTGAACTAGAAGCTGGGCGCCTGAACGAACTGATTGGTCGTCTGCTTACTCTGGCGCGCATGGAGGATGGCGAGCAACGTGTGCCCTCCACACCAGTTCCGCTGGAGGAAGTAGTGCTGAGCGTTGCCGAAGACGCGGAGTTCGAAGCACAGGCTAGACATTGCCATGTACGCAGCGAAATTCCCGCCGGCACTTGGGAAGTGCACGGAGATGCCTCGCTGCTACACAGTGCGATCGAGAATGTCGTGCGCAACGCGATTCGCTATACCCGCGAAGGCTCGACAGTTGAGATTCAACTGGAGAGAAGCACGGGCGCAGTCAGCGAGGCCGTAATCCGCGTGACTGATTGCGGCGACGGTGTTCCTGCTGATGCGTTGGAAAAATTGTTTCAACCCTTCTACCGCCTTGACGATGCTCGCGGCCGCCACACTGGCGGCGTCGGTCTTGGACTAGCGATCACCGAGCGCGCGGTCCGCTTCCACGGTGGGCGGGTCGCGGCTATGAACCGCGCCGGAGGCGGACTCATGGTTGAAATACGATTGCCGATTACTCCGACAACCTCTGCCACACATCAACCTCTTGAGATCGTGACGGCAGGACGGGAAGTTTGAGGCTTGTACGCAGCACCTGGTAGTGACCTAGAAACCGTTTGTCTTCCCTCGTCGTCTTCATCGTTTTCTCGGTACCAAGTACTCGGTACCACCAGCCCACTCGGCGCGACTGGCATCTTCAGGCAACTCGTGTCGGCGCTTCTGGTTCCAATAGGTCGAGAGCGCGTTTGCTCTTCCCGCGCATTCCTGATACATAAATGGATGGCCATTCCCGCCTTCCGATAGCGTTCATGCCCGGTTTAGGGCGGCCGGGGAATGCATCAGCACGTTCACAGGAGATAAGGTAAAGAATGCGGACAAGGTTTCCCTGGATTGCGGCGATTGTGGCTCTGGTTGCGATCGGTCTCTTGATGGCTTGCAGTAACAAGTACACGGCCGCGTCGAATGGGTTGGTCGTAGTGCCCACCTATGGTTCGGCGGTGATGCAGACCTTCAGTCTAGATTTGAGCAATGGCCAGGTTTCGCAGATCAACAATGTAATCGGTCCTCCAACCCCGGGATTTCCCGGGGCAGTTGTGCTGGATCCGGCGGGAGCATTCGCTTACGTGATTGTTACCCAGAATGCTACGCTTCCTGGCAGCGCCACTGGAATCGTCAGTTACAAAATCCAAGCTGATGGCAAATTGGCGGCGGGGTCGGCGCCAGCGGCCATGCAGCCCACCAGTCCGACCGTAAATGTGCCGTGCGTTACAGCCACAAGCACGAGTACTCCTGCCCAGGTAACGCCGGCGCCTGTAGTTCCTAATTCATTAGCCATCGATTCCGCAGGAAAATACCTGTTCGTTGCAGACGTGGCAACATCTGGAATAACGCAGCAGTATACGTGCAACGGCGTAACCGCGACTTCCACGGTGGCTGTGCCGGGAACGGTCTCAGTATTTTCCGTGAGCAGTGGCACGCTAACCGAGGTCGCAGGCTCGCCTTTCCCACTTTCCCAGCCGGGCCAAGTGCAAGGGGCTGCAAGCGCATCGGCCTTGGCCGTGACTCCAACGGTGCGCCCGCCGCTGTTCGCAGCGTGCTCGGGTACGGCCGCTCCCACAACGGAAAATCTCTACGTAACGGATTCGGTCAACAACGTTCTCTTGAATTACTCGGTTTCTTCGAGTGGAGCCCTCGCGCTGGCCGCCATCCCGACGTATCCGACCGGGACCACCCCTTCTGGCGTTGCCGTTGATTCGTGTAGTCAGTTCGTTTACGTGGCAAATGCTGCCTCAAACAACGTCAGCGCTTTCACGATTTGCGCCGCGATCTCGCAGAGCTGCCCGCTTGCGGATTACAGCCTGCAAGCCGTCGCGAGTTCTCCGTTCGCTGCTGGCGACGCGCCGGGGCCGATTGCGGTGGATCCTTTCGCAAAGTACGTATACGTGGTAGATACAGGATCGAGCCAACTTTCCGGATTTCGAATTAGTCCTTCCAACGGAGCGTTGACTGCGATTGCCGGAACGCCGACGGCGACGAATACCGGAGCTAATTCGATCGCCATCCGCGCCGACGGCGCTTGGATTTTAGTGGCCAACTTCATTACTGGAAACGTTTCTGAATACGCCATCACCCAGGCCACTGGAGCGTTAACCCCACAAGCGCCTTTCGTCACGTTGAACAACCCCACAGGTGTAGCGGTAAAGTAGAAGCAGATAGCTTGGAGTTATAAGAACGGTTAGGTTGGGATTTTAAGAATAAGATACGCGCCGGCCAAGGCGAAAATCAGGTCCGGCGACCATGCTGCCAGGGCCGGAGGCAACTGGCTGATGTCGCCCATGGCCTCAAACAACCGCGACACCACGGTGTAAACCACAGCGATCCCTACGGCGACCGCGACTCCGGTGACAGCTCCTTTTTTTGCCGCAGACAGCGAAAAGGGAACTGCAAGAACCGCCATGATAAGAGTGATTAGCGGGTAGGAAAGCTTCTTGTTCAACTGCACCCGCAGGCGGACAACGTCGAATCCACTCTGCTGCAAATCGCGGATGTAGCGCCGCAGTTCCTCATAGTTCATCTCTGAATATTGCTTCACTTCCTTCTTAAAATACGAAGGCGCTTCGCTGATTTCGGGGAAGGTAGAGACGTCGAAAGTATGATAGCCGGCGATGGCGGAACCCCGCAGCGTGCGCTGCCAGCCTTGCTCGTAGATCCAGCGATTCATGCTGTCAGCCCAGTGGGCTCGCTCGGCGTGAATGCGTTGCGTGATGGCGAAACTGGCTGGGTCGAGTTGAAAAATGGTGAGATTGGCGAACTGATCCCGGTCCGGATCAAAGAATTGGTAATAGTAGATATCGTTATGCTGACCGAAGATCCAGCGGCGATCCGGACGCAAGTAAGTCTGTGCGGGTTTGCCCTTAATCTGGTTGTGCAGTGCCTCTTGCCGCTTATTCGTGTGGGGCAGGTAGAACTGGTCGGCAAAGAACAGCCCCGCCGCCAACAACGCGGCGGCCAGCAATACCGGCGTCACAATGCGATAGATGCTGGTTCCAGTCGCCTTGATAGCAGTGATCTCATTCGAGCGATTCATCAGTCCAAAGGTGATAAGCACCGCCAGCAACATGATCAGCGGCGCGACGCTGTAGAGCAAGTACGGAGCGACGTTGAGCAAATATTCCGCGACCACCAGCGCCGGGGTCTGGTTGCGCAGGATATCTCCCAACAACTCGAACAAAGTGAAGACCAAAAGCAGAACGAGAAAAGTGGAAACAATCATTCCCAGATAAACGAAGAAATCTCGCAGCACATAGTCGTCAATAAGAGTAGGAAAAGTTGCGCTGAAAACGCGCCGCCGCGTGGAGGCGCGTTCGAAAGCGGTGCCGGTCTCCCTGCGCCTCAATCTGCGCTCGTGTACGGTAGGCGTCGCAGGCAATGCCGAGTCACGCTTCCACGGTAACTTGATTGCCGAGAGCGCGATCGGCCGGCGCTCTGCCTGCCATAAGAGGAACAAGGCCGCGGAAAAAAATACCAGATTGGCGAGCCACGCTCCGAAAGCGGGACTTACTCGGCCCTGTTTGGCAAGAGAAACTCCGATCAGCGAAACGAAGTAGTAGACAAAAACCAACACGATGGTGAGCACGAAACCGCCGGACTTTCCCGCCTTTTTGGAAGACAGGCCGAGGGGGATTCCGACCATGGCCAATACCAGGCAGGCTGTGGGCAATGCGAAGCGGCTATGAAACTCGATGAGATACCAGCGCGCTGAAACTGGATCGACGCTCGCGGCGCGCTCGCGCAGAGCCCACGTGGGAATCGCCCGGACGGGGACTTGCTCTTCTGCTTTGTTCTCAGAGGAAGGCAATTCGATGGGAATGTCGGTTTCGTGAAAGGTGGAAATCTGATATTTGTCGGCCTCCTTAGGATCGGTTTCGTGCGTGGAACCGTCTTTCAGGTGCAGATGCAATCGGTCCTGACCTTCGGCAACCAGAATGCCTTCGTGGGCCAGCGTGATGCGGGGATTGGCGGCGTCGGAAATGTCGGCAAGAAACACGCCTTTCCATAGGGCCGCGCCCTGGGCGCTGTGCACGTCCTGCACGTAGAGCACAATCTTCGGAAAACCTTCGTAAAAGACCCGAGGCTGCACTTCGAAAGAAACTTGCGAACCCTTGAGTTGATCCTCGAGACGCCCGAGGGAAGCGAGCGACCAGGGAGCGAGATAGACCCCATTGAGCAGAGCCAGTCCCCAGGCTGCTGCCACAAAAATCGCTAACACGCGGCCAAAGTCCCATACGCCCATACCACTGGCGCGCATGGCGGTGATTTCACTATCGGCGGCGAGGCGGCTCAGGCCAATGAGGATTCCGACCAGCACGCTCATGGGGATGGTGTAAGTGAGCGCGAGGGGCACTGTGTAAAGAAAAATTTCGCCGACGCTGGGCAGCGGTGCGCTGGCTCGGACTACCAGTTCGAGAATCCGTCCCAGATCACGGGTAAAGAGCACAAACGTGAAGATCGCCGCGCCGATGACGGCGTGCGAGGTCACTTCGCGAAGAATGTAGCGAGTGAGAATCCGCATGAAGACGCGCTATGAGGGCAGGATAGCATGGGGGTTTTTAGCGATGGGGATTAGGGGGGCAGTTACCGGTATTTGCAGGATTGTCAGTTGTGGTAAGATTTCCTTGTTTCCTTTAATGAGGTTATCGTGCTGGCTAAGAGGACCGTCAAGAACCAGATCACTCTTCCCAAAGCGGTGGTCACTCGTTTTAGCGGGGTCGAATACTTCGACGTGAGCACAGATGGGGAGTGCATCATCCTGCGCCCGCTGCAACGGAGCCGCGCCGAGGAAGTGCGCGCCCGGCTTATCCAACTCGGGATTGACGAACCGGATGTTACAGCTGCTGTTTCGTGGGCGCGCGAAAAGGCTTGAGCCGGCGCGTGGTCTTTGATACGACGACGGTTGTGTCGGCCCTCTTATTTGCGAATGGCCGCTTGGCTTGGCCACGCCAGCATTGGCGCGAAAGTGGCTGCGTGCCCTTGATCTCTCGCGTAACGGCAATGGAAATCACGAGGGTTTTCCGTTACCCAAAATTCAGGCTCTCTTCGGATGATGCACGAGAACTGTTGGCTGAATATCTTCCTTACTGCGAGGTGATTGACCCGACGGAAAGATGCGCATCGGCATGTCGGGACGCAAACGATCAGCCGTTTCTGGATCTGGCCCAAAGCGGCAGAGCCGATCTGCTGATCAGCGGCGATCAAGACCTGCTGATGCTGGCTGGGCAAACAACATTCTTGATTGAAACTCCCGACGCCTATCGCCGCAGAATTTACGGTGTGCGATAGAATAATCGGCGCCCAGCCCGTAAACGAAAAAACTCAGCGACGAAGAAGCGCGACATGCAAAGGAGGCCGAAAGTGAAATCGATGCCCCTTCTGCTCTTGCTGGCTGGCCTGCTTCTGGGCTGCAGCGACAACGACCGCCAGCAGGCTGAAGCTCAGCGCGAGGTGTACCGGGATCGGCAGCGCAATCTGTTACAGGCGGACCTGAATACGGCTGAAAAGGCGCTCCTCGACTGCAAGCTCGCAGCTGACGAGCGCTATGACAACGATTGGACGCTCAACAGTACCCCCAGAAAAGACGGACAACGATGGGGGAACGCTGAGATTCTTCACCATCTCGAGGAAAAGCTGCATCGAGAGAAGGAAGAGTGCCAGGTGGATTACGGGAACGCTGTGCAAAAAGCTCGGCTGGTACACGAGGGGAGCAGCAGTGAGCTGAGTGGCGGGGCCGCGAGGTGACCCCACGGACAATACACCCTTTACGGACAATACACCCTTTGATGAAGGTCTTCTCCTATTCCGGGTCTAGTTCTGGTACTTGTATTTCCCCGCGCCCTTCGCAGTCGGGGCACGGTTCATCGGAGAATCCTTTTCCGGAGTCTGACCTCCTCTTCCCCGTACCCTCGCACCTTGAACAACGGTGCCACTGGACTTGTTCCATGTTTGTGATTAAATCATGTCTGTCAAGCGAGTGGTATCCTCTATGGATATTTCCCCCGATGTGCTGCAAGAGTTTCAGGTTTGGTTCAACGCGCAGCTCGCTGATGACCCCGAACTGCATGTTACCGCAGCACAAGTGATCGTGGCGGCTAAAACCAAAAGTCAAAGATGCCTGGACGAATTGCTGAGTCTGCCCAAAGGCGAGATCAGTTTGCGAGAGTGGATAAGTACTAACCTCGACGCCGCCGCAATTGACTTCCGCGATGTGCGGCGCGTGGGCGGTGATCACGACCGAGGCTTCACATCGGTGCTAAATAGGGAAACAAGAAAACGGCGAAGCGGGAGGACTAGGCCAAGTACAATTGCGCAATTCCGTTTTACTCCAGGCAAATCCAACCACTGCCCGCTCGTTTCGAGGGGCACACGCCCGGCCGGTGGCGCTACGATATGCGTTGCCCTTCGCTCCGGATGAAGCCAGCCCCTGACTGCGATGGCGCTAGTTGCTTAGGAGCGGAAGGACTTTGTGGAGTCTGGGGCCGATCCAGTTTCCGGACCGCGCATCTTCCCAGTCGGCTGATTGCCAATGGTTTTAAAAGTCCGGTCCTATTACGATTAGGGTTGTCCTTAGTACCCTCGCCACTAATTGGCTGTTCATATTCTGCTGCATTGATAGCTCCAGTGGAGCAAATGTCGGGGTGTTTCGACACCGCCCGCCTCACCAATTTTATCTATCGCGATGGGCGCCGGCAGTGTGTAGCGGGCCATGAATCGCGTTTTCCTGAAGGGCACTAGCAGGCACGCATTGAGCCAGACAAATCGGGCCGACTTTACAGTTAACGAAATCGGCGATAGAACTCATCGATAATTGGCCGCGTCCTAATCTTCAAAGTTAGGGCATCCGATCAGCTGAGAGCCTTGCTTCCGTCGCAGTTGCCCGGATATTCTTCTGACCTATGTCAACGCTAGTGGAATGTGTACCGAATTTTTCGGAGGGGTGTGACCGCGCCAAGGTTGACGCCATTGTTGCCGCCATGAAGATGGAGGGCGTCTACCTGCTGGACCGCGAGATGGACGCGGACCACAACCGCAGCGTGATTACTCTGGTCGGCGAGCGGGAGGCGATTCAGGAGGCGGCGATTCGCGGAGTAGGGAAGGCCGCGGAACTGATTGATCTATGCGTGCACAAAGGGGCGCATCCCAGGATGGGAGCGGCAGATGTGGTGCCGTTCATCCCGATTGATGGGGTGACGATCGAAGATTGCGTGGCCATGGCGCGGCATGTGGGCGCCGAGATTTGGAAGCGGTATCAGATTCCGGTTTATTTATACGAGGCGGCGGCGACGACGCCGGAACGGCAGAATTTGGAAAACATCCGGCGCGGGCAGTTCGAGGGAATCCGCGCGGAGATTGAGACCAATGCGGCGCGCAAGCCGGATTTTGGCGAGGCCAGAGTGCATCCCACGGCGGGAGCGACGGTGGTGGGGGCGCGCAAGTTTCTGATCGCATACAACGTGTTTTTGAACACGCCGGATGTTGAGATCGCGAAAAAAATTGCGAAAGCAGTGCGTTTTTCCAACGGGGGTATGCGCTTCGTAAAGGGCGCGGGGTTCTTGGTTCGTGGGCAGGCCCAGGTTTCGATGAATCTGACGGATTTTGAGCAGACTCCGGTGCATCGCGTGTTTGAGATGGTGAAGAGTGAGGCGGCGCGGTACGGAGTGATGCCGGTGTCGAGCGAGATCGTGGGATTGATTCCGAAGAACGCGCTGGAACAGGCTGCGGAATGGTTTTTGCAGGTGGAGAACTTCGATTCGTCGTTGATTCTAGAAAATCGGCTTACAGCGGTGATGAGTGGAAAAATCGCAGTGGGCGGATTGCGGGCGGGCGTGGAGCCGTTTGTGGAGCAGCTTGCCGCGCCTACCGCGACCCCTGGCGGCGGCAGCGCAGCGGCGGCAGCGGGAGCGATGGCGGCCGCACTGGCGGTAATGGTAGCGTCGATGTCGCGGGGAAAGAAAGCATATGTACAACATGAAGCGCAATTGAGCGCGGCCATCGCGCGCCTGGGACCGTTGCGAGAGGAATTGAAGGCGGCTGTAGATGCCGACGCTGAGTCTTACGATGCTGTGATGAAGGCATACAAGCTTGCAAAGAGCGACCTTGCCGGAGGCGACGCACTGATCGATGCCGCTCTAAAACTGGCGGCCGGGGTTCCACTCGGCGTGGCTGAGAAGGCGCACGAAGTTGGGCAAATTAGTAAGAGTCTGTTTCCCATCACGAATCCCAACATGAGGTCGGATTTAACGACGGCGCAGGCGCTGGCTCGGGCGGCCATCACTGGAGCGCTGGCGAATGTGGAAATTAATCTGGCGTCGACGAAAGATCAAGTGTTTGTGGCGCAGGTGCGGAGGAGGGTGGAAGCGGTTAAAGGGTGATGGGTTACTTCGGGCACAGTAGGATTAGTCACATCGTAATCTAGTGTTGGCCACCGAAGTTCGGGACAATGCTGGGATGCCTCCGGATTTCTTTTTTGCTTCTTTCCTGCACGGAGTCGTGATTGGAGCGGGCACTGTTTTTGCGTTGCTCTTGGGGGTGTGTGTTGGAATGCCCCGTCGCTCCGCTGTAATTGTCAATCGGCGATCAGTCGACTGAGCCTATTCTTCTCCTTTCCAGCGAAATCAACCTTCCCACTCTTGAAATATCTCCGACAGAAATGGTTTGTGGCCTAAGCACGCCGCCGTTTGACTCGATTCCGCAGGGCGTGAGATAGTGACTCGCCTCTCCGCTGCAGACTGTTGTTGACACTGACACTCGTGGAGCTTTCTGGTCCCAATGTTCCGCCTCATCCCGAAGGATACGAGTTTCTTCCAGATGTTTTCTGACATGTCCGACAATCTGATTGCCGGAGCCCGTTCGCTCGTCGAATTGTTTTCCGATTATCGCGACGTGGAAAGCAGAATCGATGCGATTCGCCGCATCGAGCGCGAAGGCGACGAACTCACCCATGCCATCCTGACCAAGCTGAACCAGACATTTATTACTCCGTTTGACCGGGAAGATATTCACCAGCTCGCCTCAAAACTTGACGACGTTCTGGATTTCATCAATGCCGCCGGCGCGCGCACGGTGATGTATCACATTTCGAATCCACCCGCGGCAGCGGAGCAGTTGTCGCGGATCATCTTGATGCAAACCCAGGAGTTGCAGAAGGCCGTGTCACTGATGCAGAAGAACGGAGACATATTAGGCCACTGCGTTGAGATCAACCGTCTCGAAAACGAAGCTGATCTGGTCTCACAGCAGGCCATCGCCAGACTGTTCGAGTACGAGAAAGATCCCATCAACCTGATCAAAGTGAAAGAATTGCTGGAATTCCTGGAGCGAGCTACCGACAAGGCGGAAGACGTTGCCAACGTGCTGGAAACCGTCGTACTGAAGAACACCTAAGCTTTCAAGTCTAGCTGTCACAACTCTGGCGAACAGGAACCCTGGTGAAGCCCGACCTGCTGCTGCTGATCATCACAGTCGTAGTGGCCCTGATCTTCGATTTCCTGAATGGGTTTCACGACGCCGCGAATAGCATCGCGACGGTCGTATCGACGCGCGTTTTGTCGCCGAAGCTGGCCGTCGTATGGGCGGCGTTCTTCAATTTTGTGGCCGCTTTTCTTCTGGGGACCGCGGTGGCTAAGACCATCGGCTCGGGAATGATTCGCATTGATCAGGTCACCCAGTATGTCGTGATTACGGGCTTAATCGGCGCTATCGTTTGGGATTTGTTGACGTGGTGGTGGGGATTGCCAACCTCGTCGTCGCACGCTTTGATCGGCGGCTATGCCGGCGCAGCAGTGATGCGCTCGGGGTGGCACGTGATCATCGCTTCGGGCTGGTACAAGACTTTAATTTTTATCGTAGTGGCGCCGGTTGTCGGTCTGATTCTAGGATTCTCGTTTATGGTCGCCATCTTTTGGTTGCTGCGCGATAAACCGCCGCAAAAAATCGATGTCTGGTTTCGGAAGTTGCAACTTGTTTCGGCGGCGGCATACAGCCTGGGCCACGGAGGCAATGATGCACAGAAGACGATGGGAATCGTGGCCAGCGCACTTTACGGCGCGCACTTCTTATCGCAGTCTGAATTGGCGGGTAACTGGGGAAAATTCCATTGGCCAATCATTCTGGCGGCACATACGGCGATTGCGCTGGGAACTTATTTTGGGGGATGGCGGATCGTGCACACCATGGGATCGCGCATCACCAAGTTGAAGCCGGTAGGAGGTTTTTGCGCGGAGGCAGCCGGAGCGATCACATTGTTCTCGACCGCTTTGGCTGGAATTCCCGTCAGCACCACCCACACCATTACCGGGGCAATTGTAGGTGTAGGAGCCACGCACAGGCTCTCTGCGGTACGGTGGGGCGTGGCTAGACGCATTGTGTGGGCATGGATCGTAACCATTCCAGCTTCCGCGCTGATGGCTGCAATTGCGTTCTGGCTGGTGCGGCTGGTTCACCCGTCAGCATAGCGGCAGGGCGGCTCGGCCGCGTCTAGTTTGAGGTGCTCGCTAATCCCCGGCGCTAACGGCTGGTTCGGGTTCGCGTCTGTTTCGAGAATCCCACCAGGCTTCCACTCCTTGTTTCGCCAGCTTGAAGATGGTTCGCCGATTTTCGGAGATCACTTTCCACCATGCGAAACGACCGAGCATGGGGAAGTAGATTCCGCGGAAGCAGAGACGCGCGATCAAAATATTGATTCGATATCCGAGAGGCTGGTCGTTGATTGAATCCACGGCCTGTTCGATCGCTTCAGGCCCATAGGCATACTGCCAGCCGTAGTTTACTTCGGCGTGGGCCTCGTCGATGGTCATCCTCAGTGGAGTGTGGGCCATAGCGAATGGAATGAATTCCTGCCAGTGCTTGGGACGAGTCAAACGTCCCGCATCTGCAAGGCGCTTCAGCAGCGGAGTTCCGGGCAGTGGGGTTAGCAGGCCGAAGATGGGCAGACCGGGCGGCCAGGTACGGATTTGCGCGAGCGTGCGCTCGGCGGAACCGACCGTGTCGTTATCCATGCCGAAGATGAACGAGGTGATGGCATAGACGTTGCGTTGCGCCAGACGCTGAAGCACCGCGGTGTACTCTTCGGGCTTGTTGAAGCCTTTGTTGACGTCTTTGAGATTCACCGGGTCGATCGATTCCATGCCGATGAACACCCACTTGCCGCCGGAGGCGGCGATGAGGTCGACCAGTTCCTGGTCGCGCAAAAGATTGGCGCTGATCTGGGCCACCCAGTTTACTTGCGCACCGGCGGCGATAATGTCGCGCAATAAAGACTTGGTGCGCTTGAGATTGATAGCGAAATTATCGTCGATAAAAAAAACGGCGATCTGGCCGCGCTCTTTGCGCGCGCGCGCCTTCAACAGCAGAAGTTCATTGACCACGCTCTCGTTGGTGCGAAAGCGGATGGAGTCGCCAAAAAATCCGGTGACGGTGCAGAACTCGCAGCCGTAGGGACAACCGCGGCCTGATTCGACGGGGATGATGCGGAATGTTCCCCAACCTTCGCCGTGTTTTTGCAGCCACTTCTTGGCCCAAGGGGGAACCAGGTTGAACTGATGAAGATCGATGGTGTCCCAGGGAATTATGGGATATTGCTTGAGCGAGGGCTTGAGCTCTTTTCCAGCAGCGTCGAGCGGGGCGTAGATATCTTTCAATTCACCGCGCGCCGCGTCATTAACGATGCGTGGCCAGGTGTCATCGGCTTCACCGAGTGCAATGGCATCAGCATGGCGCGGGCCGCCATCGCGGCCTAAGGCTTCGTCCGCCATCTCGGTTACGTGAGGGCCGCCCATTACGACCGGCACGCCCACAGCGCGCACCGCGTCAGCCATGCGGTAGGCTTTCGCGATCATGCGCGTCATCGCGCCAATGCCGACCAGATCTATTTTTTGTTCAAGCACGTAGCGGGCGATGCCGACTTCATCCATCGGTTGAGCGTTGCCGTCGATCAGCACTACTTCATGTCCGGTTGGGGTCAGAGATTGTAAGAGGAACATCCACAAATGCGGCATGAAATTGCGCGTAACCCCATTGTCGGGGTTGTACAGTAGAATTTTCAATATTTCCCTGATTTCTTTGCGCCCAGGATGAGCAGTATGTGGGTGCGGTAGCGTACAGAACAGTTGGATGCATCTTACACGAACGGAGCTACCTGGATAGATAAATAACTGTAAAGCCCGCAGGTTCCCAATGGGTTACAGGGCTAGTACTTTTGGATTTGGCAGCTGCCCCGGCGTTGGGCTTAGAATAACATCACGGCAGTTAACGGGAAGGCCAAAATCGGCATCTAAATTTGCAAGATCTTCGCTTGTTGCCCGTTCATTGTTTAGAAAAACGTGTTCAGAAGACATGTTCAGAAACCGATCCTAAGGACCGATACCGTTATGAAAACCGTAAACGCTTGTCTAGTCTGTCTGTTAAGCTGCGGGATGCTCGCCGCCTTTTGCGCTAGCGCCAACGCCATGCCGCTCAATTCTTCGGCGCGCGCGGTGGTTCCCGCAGACCTGCAGCAGCTGATCTCGGTCGATTATCGTGCGCTGAAAGACTCCGACACTGCCATGAAATTGAAGGAGCAAGTGCTGCCCCAGAACCTGAAAGAGTTTGAGAGCGCCCTCAAAGGGATTGGAATCGATCCCGACAAAGACGTTGACACTTTGTCGTTTGCTTCGTTCCGCACTCCAAAGCAGGCGATCAAGTCTGTGGGCGTGGCGGCGGGCGCGTTTTCCATGAAGGCCGTCCTCAAGAAGATGGTCGCGCAGAAGATTAAGCCGTCCAAGTACCGGACTTCCTATATTTACGCCATGGATGGCGGAATGGTGATGACATTTCTGGACGACAGCACGCTGTTGTTTGGCGACAGTACGGCGGTAAAGTTCGCGCTGGATACGCGCGACGGACAGATTTTGAACGTAGATACGAATTCGACGATGTCGGACATGATGTCGGACGTGGATTCCGCGCCGGTGTGGAGCATTCTCGACCAGCAGGGAACGCAGAACGTGATGCGCTCCGCCCTGGGCGATGCCGCCAAGATTGCCGACTACGACACCATTAAGAAACGTCTGCTCGGTTCGCGCTACACGCTAAGTTTCACGAGTGGAGTGAATTTCGATCTTACCGTAGTAGCTTCCGATTCAATCAGTGCGGCTACCCTGTCATCGTTGGTGAAGGCGGGCCTCATCTATAAGAAGATGAGCGCCAGTGCGCCGGAAAAAGTTGCGATGGATAATACCAGCGTGGATTCTGATGGGTCCAACGTGCAGTTTCACTTCAAATCGAGCGATCAGCAATTTCAGTCGCTGATGCATTCGGAGTTGTTTGCGGCGGTTTCGCACTAAGAGCGCATCATGCATTACAGAAGCACTGAGACACGGTGAACCGAGTCTCAGTGCTTTTGTTTGTTGGACGCGGTACCGATTCAAAGGTTCCAAGCAGCAGTGAGGGAAACGCCTTGCCTGGTCGCTAGCAGCGCAAGCGTCCACGGGGTCCTTCGACTTCGCGAGTGGATTGCTTCGCGATCCACTCGCAGCGCTCGGATGACAAACTTTAGAGGCTACTTCGGCTTGCGAGCGACGCGTTTCTTGCTGGCCCAGCCTTCTTTCACGACCTGCTGTGAGCGTCCGATGGCGAGCGCGTCCTCGGGAACGTCACTGGTGATGCAAGAGGCGGCCGCGACGTAGGCACCTTTGCCTACGCGAACCGGCGCCACAAGAGTGCTGTCGCTGCCGATGAAGACTCCATCTTCGATAATGGTGGTGTGTTTATTAGCTCCATCATAGTTGCAGGTGATGGTTCCGGCGCCGATGTTGACTCCTGCCCCGATTTCGGCATCGCCGAGATACGTGAGATGGTTGGCCTTCGATCCTCTTCCCAATTTGATTTTTTTGGTTTCGACGAAATTGCCGACGTGCGCGCCTTCTCCAATGTCGCTGCCCGGGCGCAAGTGGGAATAAGGGCCGAGGACAGCGTCGGGGCCGATGTGAGCGCCTTCCATAATGCAGCCGGGACGAACTAGAACACCATCGCCGATCTCGGAATCGCGAATCACCGAGTAGGAGCGAATGTGGCAGCCTCTGCCGATGCGGGAGCGGCCGAGAATTTGCACAAAGGGTTCAATCACTGTGTCGGGAGCAATTTCGACATCGTTATCAATCACGCAGGTTGCGGGATAGAAAATGGTGACGCCCTCGGCCATGAGTGCATGGTTCTTGCGCATGCGCATCTGGTAGTCGATGAAAGAGAGTTCAACGCGCGTATTCGCGCCCAGAACTTCGGCTGAATTTTCGGTCTTCCAGACCACAACTGGCTGTCTGGCCTGGCGCAAAACCGATGCCATATCCGTGAGGTAGTACTCACCGTGCGGATTTGCCGTGGAAAGCTTCTCGATATGCGAGAACAATTGCGGGACGGAGAAGGCATAAAATCCGGCATTGATCTCGTGAATTGTTTTCTGGGCGGCGCTCGCCGATTTCTCTTCGACAATAGCCTGCACGTCCGTGCTGCGGGCGCTCTTCCGGATGACACGGCCATAACCAGTCGGTTCCGCTAGATCGGCGCTGAGCAAGGTCATGGCGGCTTGCGCATCGAGATGGAAGTTGAGCAGGCTGGCGATCGTCTGGGGCGTGATCTGCGGAGCGTCGCCTGAGAGAACGATGACATCGTCGTAGGAGGCGAGCGGTTGGCGCGCGACCATGAGCGCGTGTCCGGTGCCGCGCTGCTCGGATTGCAGGACGAAATTGACGCCAGTCGGAGCGAGGGCAGTGCGGACGCGATCAGCCTCGTGCCCGATGATAGCGAAAACGTCGCTGGCCGGGACCACTTTTGTGGCGGCGGCGATCACGTGCGCCAACAGGGGTTTCCCACCAACCTCGTGCAGCACCTTCGGAAGTTGCGATTTCAGACGCGTGCCTTTGCCGGCTGCCATGATGGCGATGGCTACTCGCGGCGCGGTTGCAGAAGAAACTGCTTTCCCTGATTTCTTCATTTTTCCAACTATACCTTGACTGGATATAGGGCAAAAGAGACGTGCCGGGTTCCCGTGAAGTAGATATTTTTATTGGCCCGGAATAAAATCCTTCGGCAAACTGTTGGTACACTTTGGAATTCGTCCAAGGGAGGCATTGATGCCAAAGTATGTGATCGAGCGGGAGATCCCGAACGCGGGCAGTTTGACCACGGATCAAGTGGCGGCGATTTCGCAGAAGTCCTGCAGTGTGCTGAAGAATCTGGGACCGCAGATTCAGTGGGTTGAAAGCTTTGTGACGCAAGACAAGATTTATTGTGTATACATTGCCCCGAACGAGGAGATGGTGCGGGAGCACGCCAAGCAGGGAGGATTTCCGGCAAATCGGGTATCCGAAGTGAAGCGGATGATCGATCCAACCTCGGCGGAAGCGTGATTTCAGGCGTGGTTTGTGGCGCAATGGCGAAAATACTGGCTATTCGCGGGCCGTGCTGAGTGCATCCTATACAATAGCCGGGGAGACAGCGGGGAATTGCTTGCCTTCGGAAGAAGAGGTACTTATAATCCGGCCACCCGGAGTGAATTCGGGTCGCCTTGCGTCCCAGCGATCAGCTCTAGTATTTTGCCATTGGATCGGACAGTGGCGCTTGCGGGATGGTGATGCGCTGTCCAAGTGCCATGCAGCACAAGTTCAAGAAATAGCTTCCTGATATTCGATTCCCACAGGCCCAAGGAGCCATACTGATGAAAAAGATTCTGGTCACGGTTGTGCTTGGGGCTGCTGCATTAGCGGCCGCCCAGGCTACGCAACCACCACCGGGGCAGGCAACACCCGCCCAGCCGGCTGGGTCCACAACCCAGTCACAGCCCGCTGCTCCGGCAGCTCAAGCCCCGGTCATTAAAGACCCAGCCGAGTACAACGCTTACGTCGGCGCGATCCAGCAGAAAGATCCGGCGGCGCAGATCAGCGGCCTCGAGGCTTTTATGACGCAGTATCCGAATAGCGTCATGAAGGTACCCGCACTGCAGACGCTGATGCAGGACTACCAGCAGACGAATAACCAGCAGAAGACCGTGGATACGGCTAAAAAATTAGTGGCGGCCGATCCCAATAATGTGCGAGCAATGGCTCTCCTGTCTTATTTTGATCGTCTCCAGGCGCAAGGCGGCTCTCCCACCGCGAAACAGGATCTCGCGGATGCCAAGAAGTACGGGCAGATGGGGCTCGAGGCGTTGCCGAAATTCACCAAACCGGAAGGCACCTCCGACGCTGATTTTCAGAAGATGAAGGATCAGATGACGGGGATCTTCAACGCGGCGGTCGGCATCGCCGCCCTTACCGACAAGGACTATGACACCGCGCGCAAAGCATTGCGCGCTGCGGTTGATAGCAGTCCTGATTCGCAAAAAGATTTCAGCGTCGTCTACCCCTTGGCGCTGGCGTACCTGCAGGGAACGCCCCAGGACTCGATCAATGGGATCTGGTACGGCGCGCGAGCGATCGCGATTGCGCCGCAACCTCAGGTAGCTACTCAGGTTGCACCCTATTTAAAGGGGCAGTACATCAAGTACCACGGCGGCGACGACGGATGGAATGACGTTCTCACGCAAGCCAAGGCCAGCCCGAATCCGCCTCCTGGCTTTAGCATCAAACCCGCGCCCTCTCCGGCCGAGCAAGCGCACAATATGGTGACTTCTACACCTCCTGAAAAGATGGACTTCGCTACCTGGCAGTTCATCTTCGCCAACGGCTCAAAGGAAGATCAGGATGTGGTCTGGAATGCCATCAAGGGCAAAGCGGTGCAGATGCAGGGCACGGTCATCAAAGCGACGCCGACTGAGTTCCAGATCGCCGGCAGTTCGGATGACATTGATGCGAAGAAGCCAGACATTACGCTGACCTTTGAAGACAAAGTGCCGCTGCGACTGATGCCGAAAGAGGGCGCCAGTCTGGACTTCCAGGGTGAGCCGGCTTCTTATACACCGAGCCCGTTCATGATGGTGATGGAGAAGGGGAAATTGCTGAAAGCCGCGGCTCCGACCCCGGCCAAGAAAGCTCCGGTCCACCATAAGCCAGCCTCGCAGTAGTTTTCAGCGAGATAAGAACTGAAAGGCAGCCCCCACGGGCTGCCTTATTTTTGCTCGAAGGATGAAGCGAGTTCCGGGGAAACGACCGAGCTAACGCATTGCTTTCTTTTCCATCGACAGCGGGCGTGCGCTCCGCGGAGGACGCCTGGCCCCGTCGCGAAGCTGGCGGATATCGATCTTGAGTTCGTCGATGGTCCGACTGAGGGTGTTGCGGTGCATGCCTAATTCACGGGCGGCGCGGCACTGGTTGCCTTTGTTTTCCTGAAGCACGGCTAGGATAAACCGCTTCTTGAACTCACGCACGCCTTCGGAATAAAGGATATTGCTTTTGTACATCTGCAGAATGAGTGCTTCCAATTGATCTTTCACAGTAGGTCTCTTTCGTCCGAATGTTTTTTACTGCTTGCCCGGATTAGCTGCTTGCCCGCGTCAATAGCGTTTATTTCGATTTAGAAGCCGGAGTGCTATTCATGTTTTTGGGCGCGCGATGAAGAAAATCCAATCCCTCATAGAAGCGCGCTCGTAATTCCGAAGGGGCCACCCAAATGGCAGCTCGCCCAAACACCAGGAAATACGGAGCCAGCTCCGACTTCTCCAAAATGGGCGAGGTGGGTGCAAACGCAGTCAGCCCCATCAAGACCACGGCCACCACCAGCACGCCCTTTACCAACCCCAGCAGCGCGCCCAGAAAGCGGTCAAAGCCACTGAGCCCAGCCACTTTCATCAACTTGCGCGCGACCCTGCCGACAAGGCTGAACAGGATCAACACGGCAAAAAAGATGATGAGAAAAGAAAAAATTTCAGCCAGCAATTCCGACTTCAGAAACGACATGAACCAGGCCGCGAGTTTTTGGTATCGCCACGCGGCCACGATATAACCAGCGATGAGGCCGGCCATGCTGAAGGCCTCGGCGAAGAAGCCTTGCATGGCCGCCAGTATCATGGTCAACAGCACGACCGCGACAATCAACCAGTCTGCCGCGGTCACGCTACGCTCCTGCCCGCACACGCGCGGGCGGTTCGGCGCCTACACATCCAACTTGCGACCTGTGAGCTGGAAATAGGCGTCAAGATACTTTTCGCTGGTATGGCTGGCGACCTCGGCCGGCAAAGCGGGCGCGGGGGGCTGTTTGTTCCAGCGAATCTGTTCCAGATAATCGCGAACGTATTGCTTGTCGTAGGACTCCTGCGAACGTCCCGGCGCATACTTGTCGGCGGGCCAGAAGCGGGAGGAATCCGGCGTGAGCACCTCATCCGCCAGAGTGATTCCCTTGGCCGTGCGCCCAAACTCAAACTTCGTGTCGGCGATGATGATACCGCGTTGGCGAGCGTAAGCGGCAGCTTTTTTGTAGATGCGCAAAGTGAGATCGCGAAGGTAGCTGGCGGTTTCCGCGCCCACCATCTCGCATACTCGCGAAAAGGAAATGTTTTCATCGTGGCCGCTGACGGCTTTGGTGGACGGGGTGAAAATGGGTTCGGGGAAGGCGTCGGATTCGCGCAGACCGGTCGGCAGATCGATGCCGCAGACTTTGCCGGTGGACTGGTACTCCTTCCATGCGGAGCCTGAAATGTAGCCGCGCACGACGCACTCCACGGGGAACATTTCGGCGCGTTGCACGATCATGGAGCGGCCACGAAGTTGATCGGCATATTTCTGCAGCGGCTGGGGATAACGGTCGATATCGGCCGAGATGACATGGTTCGGAACGATGTCGGAAAGAAAGTCGAACCAGAATAAAGAAATCTGGCTGAGGACGCGGCCCTTGTGCGGGATGCCTGTAGCCAGCACGTAGTCGAAGGCAGAGATGCGGTCGGTGGCTACGAATAAGAGGCGCTCATTATCTAACTGGTAAACATCCCTTACTTTGCCGCTGGCGTGAAGTTGGAGCTCCGGAAAATCGGTTTGCAGGATAACGGGATCAAGAATATTAGAGGTCATAAGGAAATTTTACAGGTAAGCAGCGCGACGTATTTTAGATCGTCAGAATTTTTTGTCAACGACAGAATGTAGGAGTGAAGCGAGGCTGCATCTTGTTGAGGAAGCAAACGTTTGGGGGGATGAAATTACCTGAAAGCGGCCTTGGGAAGGGAGCTTCGCGGGGAAGCAACTGTGGAAAACCTGAGGATGAGAGTGGATAACGAGGTCGCCCTCGCACTCGAAAAGCTGGTTGGACTCTAATTCTCCGCTGTGAATTCTCCTACGCGGCTCCGAAACGCACTGACACCAACTTTGACACACCCGGCTCTTGCATAGTTACGCCGTAAAGCACGGGCGCGATGCTCATCGTCTTTTTGCTATGGGTGATAAGCACGAATTGCGTCTGGATACTCATTTCTTTGACGAGGTCAGTGAAGCGGCCGATGTTAGCTTCGTCGAGCGGGGCGTCGACTTCGTCAAGGATGCAGAATGGGCTTGGCGTGAACTGGAAGATCCCGACCAGCAGGGCGAGCGCGGTGAGGGCTTTCTCGCCGCCGGAGAGTAATAGAACGCTTTGCAGGCGCTTGCCAGGAGGCGAGGCGACCACGTCGATGCCGCTTTCGGCGGAGTTTTCTTCGTCGGTAAGTTTCATGAAAGCGTGGCCACCGCCGAAAAGCTTTTTGAATGTAGCCTGGAAATTGTCGTTGATCTTGGCGAAGGCTTCTTCGAATTTCTGGCGCGAGACCTGATCGATCTCGCGAATGGTTGCGGTGGTGTTCTCAATGGCGGAAATTAGATCCTTGCGCTGAGCATCGAGGAAACCGTGGCGTTCGGCGGTTTCGCGGTACTCTTCGAGCGCCATCATGTTCACCGGACCCATAGCCTCAAGCTTGGCCCGCATCTCGCGATAGGTCTGATCGCAGGCGTTCAGTTCGTCGCCAATGACGGCGGCGATGGTGGTGTCGGCGAGCAGAACGGCGCGCTCGATGCCAAGTTCGTTCAGGCAAGTGTCGGACATGTGCTGCGCGTCGGCTTCCAGTTTGGCAGCCGCGGCTTGCAGTTCGCCGCGGCGGTCGCGGGCCTGGTCGAGAAGTTGGCGGGCGCTGCGGAGGAGTTCGTCGATCTCGGTGAGGCGGGCGCGGAGTTGATCTTTTTCGAATTGCAGTAAGCCTTCGCGGGCCTGGCCTGCGTTGCGTTCGGCGTCGAAGTCGGCGGCTTGCTGCTCGAGTTGCAGGTTTTCAGTTTCGCGCTGCAGTTTCTCGGCGACCGCTGCCTCGATCTGGGAGACGAGCGCATGAATGCGCTCGTTCATTTCAGTGAATAAGGATTCGATGCGAGCGAGCACGGCGTTCGCCGAGCGATGGCGCTCTTCGAGTGCGGCGACGCGGGCGATGCGCTGCGAGGTGGCTTGCGCGGCTTCTTCGCGGCGTTGACGTAGGGCGGTGAGAGATTCCTGGGCCGCGGCGATCTGCATTTCGAGCTGGGCGCCGGTTTCTTCGAGCGCCATGATCTCCGTCTGGCGGGCGGTAACGATGGACTGCTGGTCGGCTCGTTCGGCGGCAAGGCGCTGCAATTCCGCTTGCGAAATATTCATGCGCTCGGTGACGCGAGCCATCTCTGAATCGAGCTGCTGCAGCATGTGGCGCGAGGTCATCGATTGATGCTCAGCCTCGCGCTTTTCGGCTTCGAGACGTTCGAGCAGGGAACTGAGATCTTTGATTTCACGGGCGAGAGTGAGCACGCGCATTTCTTCATCACGCAGCGCGCGTTCCAGTTCTTCCATTTGACGGAGAACTTCGCGGAGCTCGCGTTTCATGGAAAGCGGGCCCTCAGCGCGCTGTTTCCCGCCAGTGACAGTGACGTTGTGAAAGCATTCGCCGGATTGCGAAAGGAAAAACGCGTCGGGATTTTCGAGCGCGAGGCCGCGTGCGACGTCAGAACCGGGGACGATATACCCGTCGCGCAGCTTGGGCAGAATCACTTCGAGCGATTTTCCGAAGCCGTTGAGAACGCGAATGGTGTGTTTCAACGGGACGATGGATGCTGTGGGCGGCGCGGAGTGAGCGGCTTCGTCCAAGATAAAAGAGAATTTGGCCTGCGAATCTTCGGGATGAACCAGGAAGGTGGCACGGCCGTCTACGTCACTGCGAAGGAGGCGAAGCCCTTCGTCCGCGGCGTCCCAGGACTTGACGACGATGTAGTTCAGTTCGTCGCGGAGGAAGTCCTCAACGACGCGTTCGTAGCGCGGCTCGACTTCGAGGAAATCGGCGAGCACGCCGACTGGAGCAAGGCCGCTCTTCATCACGCCAGACTGAAAGAGGCGGCGAACGGACTCGGTGGAGTAGCCGTGTTCGGCGATAACCGCTTCGAGTGAACCTTTTTTGCCGAGAGCAGTGGCGAATTCGGCGCGGAGCTGGTCGAGATTCTTTTTGGATTTGCTTTCTTCAACGCGTTTGGATTCGACGAGGCGGCGAAGTTGGGCGAGTTCTTCAGTGATTCCGCCGACGCGATGGGTAACGGTTTCGAACTCAAGGGCGAGCTGGCCGCGCTGGCCGCCGAAAGTTTCGACTTGAACATTGGCATTGGTGATTTCAGTTTGCAGGCGCAGAGCATCTCGATCAGCGCCGGCAAGGCGTTCTTCCGCTTGCGCGAGTTGATTGCGAAGACGCGAGACTGCAGAGACAGTGTCGAAGATGGCGACGCGCGATTCCTCCTGCTGACGTTCAAGTTCTGCGAGCGCGGCAGCGGCGGTGGCGGCTTCCAGTTGAGACAGAGCCAGTTCATGCTGCGCGGCTGCCAGGTCGGCGGCGGCGGATTCGAGAATTTGGCGGTTGGAGTCGCGTTCGACTTCCAGGGAAGTGAGCCGTTGGCGAGCTTGGGCGAGTTCCGCATCTGCGGTTGCGGAACGAACTACGAGTTCGGCACAGCGCTCGTCGTTATGACGACGGCGGGCATGGGAGCGATCGATTTCCATGGCGAGCTGGTTTAATCGATCGCGATTCTCGCGCAGCTCGGTTTCGATGGCGTAGCTGCGCTCGGTGCCTTCGCCGTGCTCCGCTTCGAGTTGCTGCACGGCTTCGGTGCGATGCTGCATGTCCTCGGCAAGAACGTTGAGCTGACCATCGATTTCGGCGCTCTCGTTCTCGATAGCGGCAAATTTGCTGGCTAACACGATGCGCAACTGAGCGCGCATTTCTTCGCGTAGTTTGGCGTAGCGCTCGGCTTTCGACGCCTGGCGCTTCAACGAATTCATCTGGCGCGTGACTTCGTCAAAAATGTCGTTGATGCGGGCGAGGTTGGCTTTCGCATCTTCCAGTCGGGCTTCGGCCAGGCGCTTCTTGGTCTTGAATTTCGTAATTCCGGCTGCTTCTTCAAGAATGGCGCGGCGGTCGGTGGGCCGGCTGCTGAGAATCTGGCCGATGCGGCCTTGCTCGATGAGAGCATAGGTTTCGGGTCCAAGTCCGGTGCCCATGAAGAGCTCTTGAATGTCTCGCAAGCGGCAGAGTTTCCCGTTCAGCAGATATTCGCTGTCGCCGGAGCGGAAGAGGCGCCGTGTCACTACGATTTCGCCGGCGTGGAATTGCTGTTGATTGAATTTGCGGCGCCGGATTTTTAGAACGACTTGGGGAGGGGCGGTCATGGCCGCTGCGGTTATGGGAGTCACGGTGGCAAGTGTTCCAGAGGGCAGCGCGAAGACCGGCTCGTCGTCTGGAAAGGCGACGGCAATGGTCGTAACCTTGGAACGAGGGATTTCAACTTCTTCGGGTTTGCCGGGTTGGGCGTCTTCGACTGCTTGGTCAGTTTCCTCGGCGGCGCGGGAGCGGAGGGCTTCTTCGTCCCAATTTTTGTCGGGTTGATCGACGTCGGTTGCGCCTTGAAGAACTGCAGCGGCACTTGGCAGTTCGTCCTGAATATCGATCTCGGTAGGCGCATCGGCATCGGCTCCGGGATATTGGTCGGGATCGATCAAGGTCAGAGACACTTCGGCCATGCCAGTCGGCTTGCGATCGCGTGTCCCGGCGAAGATCACATCTTCCATGCGCGATCCGCGCAGAGTTTTGGCCGATTGCTCGCCTAGGACCCAGGAGATGGCATCGGCGATATTCGACTTGCCGCAGCCGTTGGGGCCGATGATGGCGGCAACGCCGTCCCCATGAAACTTCAGGTCGGTGCGATCACAGAACGACTTGAACCCGAGAATTTGTAGCCGCTTCAGTTTAAGCAACGTTGACTCCTTGAGAAACGCAGTGGCCAGTGGTCAGTGACCAGTTGCCAGTTTTGCCGCTGGTCGTGGTGTTTACCAGGCAGATACCTCCGCCCTTAGATAGATGCCATATCGGCTCGATCTTGGAACCGGTTCCGACCTGGGCTGGTGAGGGCGGGCACAAATTTAAGCAACTGTAACGGTGAAATGGGGGCGGGGTCAAGCAATATAACACTATATATTGTATGGCCTTACGTTCGAGCGCGCTGGGTTGCACACACATTGCAGCAGATACCTGGTTTTTGGGCGAGGGAAGGAAGAGGCGGGAGAATTCGCGAGAGCCAGATAATGCTAGTCCAGCCGGGTTTCGAAAACAAGCAGTCTTGCCCAATCAGCGCCCTTGATGAACTCCCAGGCGAGACTGCAGCTCCTTGCTATAGCGACGGCTCATGCGGAGAGTCGGACCGTTGTCAAGGCAGACTTCGTATTCGCCATCCTTGCCAATTTCCATTTTTTGAACTCTAGCCAAGTTCACTATGGTGGAACGGTGGATACGGCAAAAAACTGCTGGATCTAACTCTTCTTCCAAGTCCGTCATGCTGCGGCGCAAGAGGTGCGTGCGCGGGCCCACATGGAGGCTGGCGTAATAGTCCGCGGCTTCGATCCAATCAATCTCAGAAATCTTGACGAAAGAAATCTGGCCGACGCTTTTGATGGCGAGGCGCTCCAGCTTTCTGGGCTCACTTTTTCCCCTTCGGATGGCCTGCTTGGCGCGGGCCAGGGCGCGATCGAACCGGTGGTTGTCGAAAGGCTTCAGAAGATAATCGAGCGCACCGGCCTCGAAGGCGCGCAGCGCATATTGATCGTAGGCGGTCACGAACACGACCGCGGGAGGCAGATCTTTTCCCAGCATTTCGAGCACGTCGAAGCCGTCGCATTCCGGCATCTGCACATCGAGGAAAAGCAGGTCGACATGGGTGGAGCGAATTGTGGTTAGAGCGTCGCTACCCGAGCCGCATTCACCGACGATCTCGATCTCGGGATCTCGTCGCAACAGGATGGCAAGGTTACTGCGGGCGAGAGGCTCATCATCGACGATGAGTGTGCGAATTTTGGAAGGAGTGTCCGGCTGGCGCACGACTCAATCCTTCGGCGCAGCGGAAATGAGGGGTATTGAAACCGACGCTTTTACACCGCCTTCATCGCCATTCTGTAGGCTTAATTCGAATTTGTTTCCGTAGAGGCCTTGCAGGCGGGTGCGCACGTTGTAAATTCCAACCCCGGAGTGAGCTTTTTCCCAGTTGAGCGGCAGATTCGGACCATCATTATGCACGCTGAGCGTGAGGGTGCCGTTAGAACGAACCGCGGCAATCTGAATTGCACCGCCTTGAAGGCGCTGCGCAATGCCATGTTTAACGGCATTCTCAACCATGGGTTGCAGGATCAGGCAGGGCACCTGCACGGGAAACAAGTCTTCGGGGACCCTTATGCTTACGGTTAGACGGTCGGCGAATCGCACCTTCTGAATATCAAGATATTTTTGCGTGAACTCTAATTCCTCGATGAGAGAAACTTGTTGCTTATCGAAGTCTTGCACCACGCGGCGTAAAAAATCGCTAAGGCCTGCAATCATCGTTACTGCGGCGTCGTTTCTTTGCTCACGTACCAGTCCTGCGATGGCGTTCAGAGTGTTGAATAAGAAGTGGGGCTCGATCTGCCTGCGAAGCGCGCTGAGTTGTGCCTTCGAGAGCTGCTCGTTGAGCTTCGCGGTCTCAGTTTGCTGAGCGGCGATTCGCTCCCGGGAGTCCACCATATAGCCAGCCAGCAGAATGACGCTGTAGAGGATTACGTAGGAGAGCAATCCGTTATAAAACTTGTGCAACCAAAGTTGGGAATAGGTGTCGGGACCTTGTGTAATAGCCCACGGATTGAGCAGCTTTTCAAAACCAGCGACCCAAGCGGCATAAACCAGGCCTACGGCGGCGCAGGCGGAGATATGTGCGGCCCATGTGGAGAACCTGCTCCATTGTGCGGGCGGATATCGGCGGTTTAAGCGCAGCACAAACGGTGTTGCCAAAGCCCACGGGAGCCAGGACAAAAGCAAGGTTATGAACAAATAGCCCCAGGCGTGATGCATGCCCTCCGCCTTCATCACAAAGACGGTCTGAGTGGCATCGAACAGCGCTACTCCGCACCAAATGGCTGCGATCCAAAACCATCTCGGCGACTCGGAGCGTGTGACTGCGACGGGCATGTTCAGAATCGTACTCCACCACACGGCCAGACTGGGCAACAATGCAGCGAATCGCCGGTCCGCTGCAGGGGCCGCTATGGAGCAAAGTAGGTTGTCGCGCGATACTTCTCACATGATCAGCAAAACCAAGACTCTACTACTTGTTATTACTCTGCTGGGGTGCGCGGCCGCTTTCAGCCAGTACTCCTCGCCATCGACTACGAACCAACAAAGCTCAAATCAATCAAGTCCGAGTCAGTCGAGGTCAGGTCCGGAATACACCAGCGACGCTCAGCTTAAATTCCCCGAAAACTACCGGCAGTGGGTCTACGTCACTACGGGATTTGACATGAGCTATAGCCCTGCGATGCAAATCGACCACCACATGTTCGACAATGTGTTCGTGAACCCGGAAGCCTACAAGGCATTTGTCGAGACTGGCACCTGGCCCGACAAGACCATGCTGGTGCTTGAGGTGCGCGGCGCAGTTGATAAAGGCTCGATTAACAAGAGCGGCAACTTCCAAGGACCGGACGTTATGGGATTGGAAGTGCACGTGAAGGACGAAAAACGGTTTCCTGACAAATGGGCCTTCTTCGGCTTCGGAGGTGAAAAGACGGCTAAGATGACCCCGACGACCGCGACTTGCTATACGTGTCACGCAGAGCACGCGGCGGTGGACAGAACGTTTGTGCAGTTCTATCCGACTCTGCTGCCAATCGCGAAAGCCAAAGGAACGTTATCTGCGGCGTATCAGAAAGAAAGTTTTGCTGCTGCCGAGCGGAAGTAAGAAAAAGCTGCCTCGCTACGCTCGGAGGACAGCCGAGGGCGGCTGTCCCCACATGGATCTATTTTTTCAAACAACTATTTTCCACCTAACTTTTCGAAGAACAGGCAGATGGTCTCGATTCCCCGGTGGAAGTTTGGGATGTGGAATTTTTCGTTGGGAGCGTGCAGGTTGTCGTCAGGCAGGCCGAAGCCCATCATCACGCTGGGAATTTTCAGGGCTTCATAGAAATCGTTGACGATGGGGATTGAGCCCCCGCTGCGGATGAAAACGGTTTCTTTCTTGAATGTGTCGTGCAGCGCTTCGGTCGCCGCTTTGATGTAGGGATTGTCAGTGCCCACGACGCAGGCCGGACCTTTGCTGTGTACTTTGATTTTGGTCTCGATGCCCTTGGGCGTCAACTTCTTCACGAAGGCGGTGTAGCGCTTGAGAATGTCGTCGGGATCTTGATTGGGTACGAGGCGCATGGAAACTTTCGCTGAGGCCTTGGCGGGTATTACGGTCTTGGCGCCGGCGGCGACGAAACCTCCGGGCATGCCGTGGACTTCCAGCGTAGGACGCGCCCAGGTGCGATAGAGAACCGAATAGCCGGGCTCGCCGGTGAGAACTTTCGAACCGACTTCGGTCTTGCGGTAGTGTTCTTCGTTGAAGGGCAGACGCTTCCAGGCTTTAAGTTCATCTTTGCTGGGAGCCTTTACGCCTTTGTAGAAGCCCGGGATGAGGATTTTGCCTTTCGGGTCTTTCAGCTTGCTGATGATTTCGATGAGGGCAAAGAATGGATTTGGCGCCGCACCGCCGTAGACGCCAGAGTGCAGGTCGATCATAGCTCCGGTGGCTTCGATCTCGGTGTACACCAGCCCACGCAGTCCGACGCATAGTGTGGGGAGGTTGGGAGCGAAGAGTTCGGTATCGCAAACCAGCGCGAAATCGGCCTTTAGTTTAGTTTTCTGCTTGCGCACATATTCTGCAATAGATTCACCGCCAACTTCTTCTTCGCCCTCAAAGATCACTTTAACGTTGATGGGAAGTTTGCCGTTGCCGGACTTCATGAGCGACTCCAGCGCTTTCACTTCCATCCAGAGTTGACCCTTATCGTCGACCGCGCCGCGAGCATAAACATTGTTGTCACGTTCGGCAGGTTCGAATGGCGGTGTCTTCCACTCTTCGAGAGGGTCGGGAGGTTGCACGTCGTAGTGCGCGTAGCAGAGAACTGTGGGCTTGCCGGGCGCGTGCAGCCAGTCTGCATAAAGAAGTGGGTGGCCCTTGGTGGGAATGACTTCAACATTCTCCATTCCGATCCGGCTCAGATCGCTGGCTACAAAGTCGGCGGCTCTTTGAACGTCTGATTTGTGTTCGTCGAGGGTGCTGACGCTGGGGATGCGGAGGAGATCTTTGAGTTCGTTGAGAAAACGTTGCTGATTATTGCGGGCAAAGTCGACTGCGGGGGATGCCATGAAGTGATCCTTTCGAGTCCTGGGACGCCGAACAGCGCGGTGATGCGGATGCGGAAACGTTCCAGTATACCGGAAGGAATCGTCCGCGTATCGAGCCTCTTCTAGCTTGCGACCCGATCCTGAAGGAATCGACCTGGTGAAAACCGTGTCAGATCGAAGCCCGGACTTCTGTCATCGAGTACTTGTGCCATCAGATGAGCCGTAACAGGGGCGAGCAGAATGCCATCGCGGAAGTGACCGGTGGCGACGTAATAACCCGGGACACGGGTGGCGCCGAGAATCGGCAATGCATCGGGAGTTCCGGGACGCAAGCCTGCCCAGTCTTCGAGAATTCTGCAGTCGGCAAGCTTCGGAACCACGGCGAGGGCCGCCTTGTGCATGCGCTGCATGGTGGTCGGGACGGTTCGTTTGTCGAAGCCTGCCTCCTCGACGGTTGCTCCAACCAGCAGGCGTCCATCGCTGCGCGGGATCAGATACACGTCGGGCGTGCGGATGACATGCTTGATCAGATCACGCGGGTGCATCGCGAGGCAGAGCATCTGTCCCTTCACTGGGCGAGTGGGAAGAGCGAGCGGGCCAAGCTGCCCGGACCACGCGCCGGCACAGTTGACAACTTTCGGAGCGAGGAACGATGTCTTAGTAGTGGTGATTCCGGTTACGTGGTGATCCGAGAGGTTAATGGCGGTCACGGCATCGCCGGAGGAAAAATCCACGCCGCGGTTTTTTGCAGTTTGCCACGCCGCGGCGACAAGCGCGCGCGGGTCTACGCTGCGTTCCTTCAAAAAAAATGCTGGACCATGGACTGCTGCTAAGAACGGTTCAAGCTTTAAAAGTTCCGCCGTAGGAAGAGCAGTGCCCGGAATTCCAGATTCGTCGTGCGATGAAAACAGAACCGTTCCATCGTCGCGCAGATCGACGCTCATTCCAGATGCCACTTGCAACTCGTGCGCGAACTCCGGATACATACGCGCGCTTGCGGTGGCCAACGGTTGCAAGGCTGGCGGCGTTTCCAGGCCGCAATCCACCAGCATGCCGCCGGCAGCATGCGACGCTTCGCGTCCCGGTTCGCCGCGCTCAACAACGAGAACGCTCGCGCCATCTTTTCTGAGTTCAATCGACAACGAGAGTCCGATGATGCCGCCGCCGACGATGATTACATCCCAACTCTTCATTCCAGCATTGTAAAGAAGAATGTAACTGGGCATCGCCACAACTAATTGATAATATTGACGGTGTCCCAGCGCATTAAAGCAAATTAACAATTCAGGGGGAACTCTTCGGAGGAACTATGGCGGACGAAGTCGAGCACGTGGCAGTTGAAAATCAATCGACAGCAGGAAAGTGGATACTGCTTTTTCTGGCTATTATTTTTGTGGCAGCAGCGGTGTACGGATATGTAACTACACAGCAGCATGTCGAGAAATTGACCAAGGATTTGGGCACGAGTCAGGCGCAAGTCGCGGAATTGCAAAAGCGCATGCAATCCGCGGAGGCGCAGGAAGAAACCCTGGGCCAAAAACTTGGAATGACCAAGAAAGAACTAATGCAGCGCGCGGCTCAACTTCAGGCCCAGCAGAAAGCTGCTGAATCGCGCCTGGAACAAGAAGAGAAAGAGCAGTTGGGGCAGGTGAGTGGGGAAGTGGCCGGCGTGAAGACCGACGTGGGCGGTGTGAAGACCGACGTCGCCGCCACCAAGGCGGATCTAGAATCCACCAAGCAGCGGTTGCAAAGTGCGGTCGGCGACTTGGGAGTGCAGAGCGGTTTGATCGCGCACACGCGCGACGATCTGGAATTATTGAAACACAGGGGCGACCGCAATTATTACGAATTCACGCTGCTCAAAGGCGCCAAACCTCAACCCGTGGCGACAGTGAGCCTGCAGTTGAAAAAAATCGATGCGAAGCACGGCAAATACACCATGAATGTGAGTGCGGACGACAAGACGATCGAGAAGAGAGATCGCACCGTGGCCGAGCCCATTCAGTTTTATTCGGGGCGGGACCATCTTTTGTTTGAATTGGTAGTTTGGACGGTGGATAAGAAAAAGGCGACTGGCTATTTGAGCACGCCAAAGAGCGCACCAGTGCCGGTGACTGCCAATTGAACGGTGTGCTTTTTCCCGCGGGTGGGCACGTCGCGTTGCAGATCGTGCTCCGCACCGCGGTGATCTACCTTGTAGTGTTGATTGGGGTGCGTCTTAGCGGCAAGCGCGAGGTTGGGCAGATGACGCCCTTCGACCTCACGCTGCTGCTGCTTCTTTCCAATTCCGTGCAAAATGCGATGACGGGGCCGGACACGTCGCTGATTGGGGGCGTGGTGGCGGCCTCTACTCTTTTGCTGCTGAATTATCTGGTGGGAATGTTTTCCGGCACCAGCCGGATTTTCCGGCACGTGGTCGAGGGTGAGCCGAGTCTTCTAGTGCACGACGGAAAAGCGATTGAAACGCACATGGCTCGCGAGCATGTGAGCATGGATGAACTGGAGCGCGCCCTGCGCGAGCATGGCATCGCCAGCGTGCACGATGTGGCATTGGCGGTGCTGGAAGTGGATGGTTCCATTAGCTGCATGAAGTACGACGAGATCAAGCCCGATGCCAACACCCACCTGGTGCGGCGAAGGTTTATTCAGAAGAAACAATAGAAGCCTAGCCAATAGGAACGAATTTAATGCAGACCGGTTGGGATACTTCCAGTGTTTTTCCAGTGGGCGTCAGGCGGCCGGTTTGCGGATTAATGTGAAAGATCACGATGCTGTCTGATTTTTCGTTGGCGGCGAAGAGTAGCGATCCGCTCGGATCGATTTCAAAATGGCGAGGGCTTGCGCCTTTCGTCGAGACGTACTCGATCGGAGCTAGCGTTCCCTTGTCGCGGTCGATGGCGAAAACCGCGATGCTGTCATGGCCGCGATTCGACGCGTATAGATATTTGCCGGAGGAATGAACCTGAATCTCTGCGGCTTCGCTCTGTCCTGAAAAGTCCTTGGGAAGAGCGGAGATGGTTTGCAGCGGTTGTAGTTCGCCACTGGATGCATCGTAGCGAAAGGCGGAAACGGTGGACGCCATTTCGTTGATCACGTAAGCAAACTTGCCGTTAGGATGAAGTGCAAAGTGCCTGGGACCGGCTCCGGGCCTAGATTTGGCTACGGTTGCTTCTGCGTTTGACTGAGGGGTAAGTGATCCTTTCACGCCGTCAAAGCGGCAGCTCAGGGTTTCGTCGAGACCAAGATCGTCCACAATGGCGAAGCGGTTGTCCGGGGACACGTCGATCGAGTGGGCGTGCGGCGCCTCCTGGCGCTCCGGATTTGTGCCGTGACCCGTGTGTTGCACGAATGCCGAGGCTTCGCCCAGGCGGCCGTCCTCAAGAACCGGAAAAATGGCTACGCTGCCCCCGGCATAGTTCGCCACCATCAAATATTTTCCCGTTTTATCCAAGCTGATGTAACAAGGATCGCCGCCACGGGATTCGACTTGATTGAGCAGCGTCAGCTTGCCAGTCGCGTGGTCGATGGCGAAGGCGCTGACTGCTCCGCTCTTCTCGCCTTTGTAGTTGCTGACTTCGTTCACAGCATAAAGAAACCGATGGTTCGGGTGCACCGCAAGAAAAGATGGATTGATAGTTTCGGCCGCCAGACCTACGGAAAAGAGCTGGCCCGTATCGGAGTCGAACCGATAGGCGTAAATGCCTTTGCTCTCGCTGCCATCCTGGGTATAGGTGCCGACATACATGAAGTATTTTGTGTGGTGATTGGCTGGCGCTCCTGTACAAAGGGTTGATAGCAGGAGTAAGAACGGGGCGATCGAAAGCAAAATGCGGCGCATGGATTTTGTCATCTTATGGAATTGGATTGGATTTCAGTGTGTTAGAAGCGATCTATTGTTCCTCACTTACTTGGTCAAGACCACGGGCACGGGTTGATCGTAAGGCTGCACAATTATGCTCACCGATTTTCGTTGGTTGAAAACATCGAGCGGGACAGGGAAGCTGACCATCACCGTGCGCTTGATTTCCTGGCCGGGCTGCAGCTTGTCTTCAGGAGCCAGCGCGGGCTGCGTATTTTCTTTTAACGCGGGAAAAGCTTGATAGTAGCGATCGAAGTCCATCGCAGAGACAGCGTCCCCCGTCGATTCTCCGGCGGAGGATACTAACTTTCCTTCAATATTGTGAACCCAAAGCGGCCTCTGACCTGAATTGCGCAGGGTGAAGGTGAGCGCGACGAGCACGGAATTTTGTCCCGCAAGGTCGACCGCGGCAATATTGTCGAGCGATCCCGCGCCCTGCGGCTTGGCGCGCTGAATAAACGAAGCGATGCCCACGATGACTAGGATTACGGCCGTAGTGATTGCCAGAATTTTGACCGGGGGAAGATTGCGTTTGGCGGTTCCGAATTCGTCAGCGATATGAATGGTTGGCCCGGATTGCGCGGCTGAGGGAACGCCGGGAGCGGGCGTGGGGGTAGAGGGCAGTCCGGAATTCGGAATTTGATCAGGCATAGGGTCTCAGACTTTCGGATTGTACTCTCAAGACTGTTTCGCGAACCCGGCGGCTAAAGCCGGATTTATTGTGCCGGGACTTGCGGCATGGCTAAAGCCATGCCCTGATACGAATCTCTCATATTTATGACCATTTATTTGCACTCATGTTTCATTGCCTTGGCGAATTTGTCCGGTGGCAGAGTGTTGAGTACGTCGTTTTTCGTCAGCCAGGCCCGGCGCGCCTGGAGGATGCCGTAGCGAATCTTATCGAGGTGCGAGGTGTGATGAGAATCGGTATTGATGACGATCTTCACACCCCGCTGTTTGGCCTGGCGCAAGTGAACGTCGTTGAGGTCGAGACGGTCGGGATAGGAATTCAATTCCATGGCGACTTTATGTTTTGCAGCTGCCGTGAGGACTGCATCCATGTCGAACTGGTAGGCATCACGGCGGAGCTGAATGCGGCCGGTAGGATGGCCAATGATGGAAGTGTTCGGATTTGCAATGGCTTTTAGCAGTCGCTCGGTCATTTTGGCTGGCTCCTGATTAAAGACGGAATGCACGCTGGCAATGACTACATCCATCTGCGCTAGAACGTCGTCCGAGAGATCGAGATCGCCGTCGGCGAGTATGTCGACTTCGATTCCGGCGAAGATTGTGATGCCGTCGATTTTTTCATTCGCTTCGCGGATGCGCTGGACATGCGCGACGGCGCGTGCATCATCGAGGCCGTTGGCAAAGGCGAGATTTTTGGAATGGTCAGTGATGGCCATGTATTTGTATCCGCGCGCCTTGGCCGCCTCGGCCATTTCTTCGATGGTGTTGCGGCCATCTGTCTCCACCGTGTGCATATGGACATCGCCCTGAATATCTTCGAGGGCGATCAGCTTGGGTAATGCGTGCTTTTCTGCGGCGTCGATCTCGCCCAGGTTTTCGCGCAGTTCGGGAGGAATGTAGTCAAGATTGAGCTTGGCATAGATTTCCTCTTCGGTCTTTCCGGCGACGGGTGCCCCAGTTTTGAGATCGGCGAGGCTGTATTCGTTCAGCGTGTAACCCAACTTGAGAGCGCGCTGGCGCAGGGCAACGTTGTGGGCTTTCGATCCGGTGAAATACTGCATGGCCGCGCCGAATGACTCTGGCGGAAGCAGACGAACATCGACCTGCATGTCGCTGCGCACACGGAAACTGATTTTGTTATCGCCTTGCGCTATGACGCTCATGATCGGCGGATATTTCGCGATGTACTGCACTGCCTGCTGGCGTTCGGTTTCGCTGCAACACGCTGATCCAGTGACCAGGATGTCGAGATCGCCCACGCTTTCGCGGCCGCGGCGAAGCGAACCGGCGGGAGTGATTTTATCGATGCCCGGTATCTCGGCGAGATAGTCGGTGAGCTTTTTAGCCTCCCCCTCAGCCATTTCGATAAGAAACCGTCCCGAGAGACGGCGGTAGTCTTCGATTGCCTTCAGCAGTTTGGTTTCGTGCTTCTCGCCCATGCGCGGCAGTTCGCGGATCTTGCCTTCGCGCGCCAGTTTCTCCACGCCATCTACGTCGCACACCTGGTAGGCGCTCCAGATCAGCGCAATCGTTTTTGGGCCCAGGCCCTGAATTTTTAGCAACTGCAGCATCGATGGATGATATTTCTTGAGCAGTTCGGCTTGAATGGTCAGGGCGCCGGTGCTGAAAAGTTCTTGCAGGTTGCCCAGCATCCCTTTGCCGATGCCGGGGATAGCAAGAACTTTTTTCGGCTCGCCGATAAGATCTTTGATCTGCTCAGAGTGATTTTCGATGGCTTGGGCGGCGTTGCGGTAGGAGCGGATTCGGAAAGAATCCGCCGCATCGATTTCCAGCAGGTCCGCGGTTTCATAGAGAATGCCGGCGATGGCCTTGTTATCCACGGAATAAAGCTTAAACAAGATTGACGCTGAGAGCTAGCGCGGGAGGTATCTGTTATGCGGACAACAAAACCGCCTATCCGGCTGCGGACCAACTAAATTGCCGAGCGGCGCTTAAGAATCGGATCACGACAGGGGTCAGGAGGCCTTGGATACGTTCGCGGCCTGAGGTCCCTTTTGCCCTTCTGTAATTTCAAACTCTACTGGATCACCTTCCTGCAAGCTTTTGTAGCCTTCAGAAGTGATCGCGCTGTAGTGGACAAAAACGTCGGGACCATCCGCGCGTCCGATGAACCCGTATCCCTTGGCATTGTTGAACCACTTAACTGTCCCTTTCAGTCGTTCCACACGTAACCCCTTCCTTCAGCACGTCCTTCAGTGGGGGCTCAAGGACGTATCCTCATAATCACGCATTTTGTAGCGATTAGGATGGAGTGTCAAGGCGAAAGGGTTGCGAGCAAAGGTCCGATTGTTGACACGGCCAAGCTCAGCCCTTCACCACTGAGGGCACAGGGGAGACACAGGGTAATCCGTTGATTCTCTTCAGAAACGCTCTACAACGGAGATCATAGCTTTAGCTTGTTCGCGACCCGATGGTCAAGCCAGAGCACAGAGGAGATGGTCTTGGCGTCACGGACCTTGCCACTTAGCGCCATGCTGACGGCAGTAGATAGGGGAACCAGGCGCAGGTGGATGACTTCGTCGTCTTCGGGTTGGGCTACGCCCGCGCGAAGGCCGGTGGCCAGGAAAACGGTCATGGTTTCGGCAACGAAGCCGGGGCTGGCATAAAAGTGGAGGATGCGGCGCCAATGGGCCGCGGTGTATCCGGTCTCCTCGATCAGTTCGCGTTTAGCGGCGGGAAGCGGCTTTTCGCCGGGATCGATGCGACCGGCAGGTAGCTCCCACAGATAATCCTGTGCGGCGTGGCGATATTGGCGCTCCAACAGCACGCGAGGTTCCGACCGGCTTTCATCTACCGCCAGAACGACAACGGAGCCAGTGTGATGTATGACGTCGCGACGCGCGCGTATGCCGCCTGGCTCCTCTACCTCGTCAGTAGTCACCCAGAATACGGGGCCTCGATAAACGACTCGCGAAGAGATCACTCGCGCTTTGCGCAGGCTTGTAGTGGATTTGTTGGACTTCGATTTCTGGCGTGGGGATTTCGGCATGAGGACCATGATAAAGCACGCTGCCGGGTAGTTTCTCGCATAGTCGTTTTCTACACCGGAGCGTGAAACCCGGCTTTGCTGGCGCTTCTGCTATGCTGCCGGGCATGGCTGTCAGGCCGATCAAGAAACTGCGCGTTGCACTTGTTGGTGCCGGGAATCTGGCCAGCGCACTGGCTCCTTCGCTGCGCAAAGCTGGATATCGAATTGAATGGATCGTTTCCCGTCAGCGCCCAACTTCATTGCAGCGCGCTCGGCGGCTGGCAAGTGAGGTTGGAGCTAAGGTCAGGGCAATCACCGCGGCGGACATCAATGCTGATGTTGTTTGGTTCTGCGTCCCCGATTCTGCCGTCGGCGATGCAGCACGATCGATGATGGGCGTGGCGGAATGGGAAAGAAGAGTGGCGCTCCATTCCAGTGGCGCTCTTACTAGTGACGAACTCGAGGTACTGCGGGGGCGAGGGGCTGCGGTTGCTTCGGTGCATCCGCTCATGACGTTTGTGCGGGGTTCGCGGCCCATGCTGGAAGGGGTTGCGTTTGCTATTGAGGGAGATCAGAAAGCGGTACGCGTCGCGCGGGCCATCGTTCGAGATTTGCATGGCCATGCGTTCGCCATCCGAAAGCAGGATAAGGCGGCCTATCACGCGTGGGGCATGTTCGTCTCACCGCTCCTGACGGCGTTGCTCGCCGCCGGCGAGAACGTAGCTTCAGCGGCTGGAATCGCAAGAAAGGAGGCCAGGCAAAGGATGCTTCCTATTCTCGATCAAACGCTGGCGAACTACGCACGGCTGGGAGCGCCCGGATCGTTCAGTGGTCCTATTGCCCGGGGGGATCTTGATACGATAAGGAAACATCTGAAGGTATTGCAAAGCGTGCCCGGGGCTCGAGAAGTCTACATCGCTCTGGCGCGGGTCGCGCTGCGCGAGCTGCCGGCGAAGAATCGCGATAGCCTTGAGCAGACGATCTTTGCGGGCTGATCGTTTGCTACGTTCTGGCTCTCAATGTCCGCGAGGTTTCAGCGCGACGAGAAGAGGTGGCCAAGTTTTTCTTTCTTGGTCTTGAGGTACTCTTCGGCGTGCGGGCTGGGATCGACTTCGCAGGGCACGCGCTCCACGACCTCTACTCCGGCATTCTCCAGGGCCTCAACTTTTTCCGGATTATTGGAGAGCAACCGGACTTTGGTTACGCCCAGAGCTTTCAGCATTTCGGCGGGCAGTGCGAAGTCGCGGTGGTCGGCCTTGAACCCCAGGCGCTCGTTGGCTTCGACTGTGTCCAGGCCGGAATCCTGCAGTTCGTAAGCTTGCAGCTTCGCCATCAGGCCGATGCCGCGGCCTTCCTGTTGTTCGTAAATCAGTATTCCCGCGCCCTCGTCGCGAATCATGGAAAGCGCCAGTTCGAGCTGTTGACGGCAATCACAGCGAAGCGAGTGAAAAACATCGCCAGTCAAACACTGCGAATGGATGCGCACCAATGGTGGCGAGGAGCGAACTTCGCCCATCACCAGCGCGACGGCTTCCTCAATCTGGTTTTTATCCGAACCGGATGCTGCTCGAAAACCGTAGATGCGAAACTTGCCCCAGCGGGTTGGGAAGTCCGCGGACGCGACCGGTTGTACTGCTTTGGGATCCACATATTGATTATAGCGGTTGAGTACTTAGGACGCTCCGGTGTGGAAATGCTTTAGCCTCGAGCGTGGAAGTGGAAGATGGCGTCTTGCTTGGAGGCGATGGCTACTCCATTGTGCGTGGCCGGTTGGAAATGCCAGTTCTGGAGCGCAGCCAGAACTTTTTGATCAAGCTTAGGTCCCATACTTTCGAGAACGGTTTTGCGAACGATCTCTCCGCGCTCGTCAATCGTGATCTCGACGACTACTCTTCCTTCTGACTCCGGCAGTTCCCAAGGATAAGCCACGGGATCCGCCGTCGTGACGGGAAGAGCGGGACGAATTTCATCTCCAGACACGGGCCCTCCGGGCAGAGTTCCGTAGGGAAGTCCTGCGAGCGCTCCGTGACCCTGGCGTGAGAGCGTGGCTGTCTTGGCGTTCTCCTCGACCCCCGTCGGAGGCACCGGGGAGCTGGGTGCAGGCAACTTCGCCGGGGCGGATACTTGTTTCCAAGTGAGCTTCTCATGCCCCAGGCGCTGATGGCGGTAGACCTCGATGGCACTGTCGGGAGAACTGGTCGCGCTGTTGTCGGGCGTAGGGCTCGACCAATAGAGTTTCGTGACGGCGTTGCCATTTCGTCCGAGCGCGATGGAAATAGGATTGAGCAACTGCGGTTCGGGAGCATGAAGCAGCCAGAGGAGGAACAGGCCGTGCAGCGCAAGCGAAGCCGTCAGTACGTTGCGCCGAGCGCTTGATTTCCCGGAATTGAGTAGCGAAAACATTGTCCGTGAAGACTTGCTCTACGTAACAGGTTAGACGCGGAGACAGGGCATTCGTCAAGGTTCTTTTAGACCAGGTCGTTTCAACTTCGGTAACGGTTCGGGCGCGCTCTTGGTCCAGAAGAAAGAAGGCTGGTAAAATGAAGTGGAAGTAGTAATCCATCCCGCGTGGGGCTATAGCTCAGCTGGGAGAGCGCGTCGTTCGCAACGACGAGGCCGTCGGTTCGAGCCCGACTAGCTCCACCATTTCAAACCCCCTGAAAATACGCGGTTTTTTCGCGGTTTGCGCGAATTGTACAATAATCGTACAGTGCCCTCGGCCTAGCGTCGCTGCAACGCCCGGTCGGAGGCACATGCTTCGCGTTTACACTCGCCACTATCCGCCCTGCCCGCAGGGGGATGGCAATCATCGCAGATGTCACTGTCCCAAGTGGATCAACGGCACATTGCCTACCGGCAAGTTTTGTTCGCGTATCCGCCAAGTTGAACTCTTGCTTGCCGGCGTATCGCTGGACTAGGTTTCTCTCCTGCTCGGGCATAGCAGTATCAAGATCACGGAGAAGCATTACGCCCCATTCGTCAAGGCTCGGCAACAGCAGCTGGAAATAAGCGCTCGCATGGCGTGGCGGCACATGGAACAAACAGGTCGCACTACGGCGGCCCCTATGTAGCGGAAAGCTACAGAGGCGGCGGGGTCTAACCCGTGGCTCTGATCTGCCTGTGAACGCGGAGAACCACGCGCAAGCCGCGCACCCTCCAAGACTTCCAAAGATTGTCTGAGCTCTCTCGCTCGCTCCTTATCGTTCTTGCCTTCCGCCACGTCTGCCGCCAGAGAGACAGCAAATTCCAATCGATTTTGCCGATCACGTACCTTTGGGTTGCGAACCAACCAATCCCAGTCCATATCGACATACGTCATGACCAACCATGGCAACCCGTCGGCAACTCGGGCATCAAGGTCTGGCTGGTTCAGTGCTTCAAACAAGATTTCCGCCGGGTTTCGCCGCCTTCTCGCCCGAAGATGGGCGAATCCCGCCTTCTCCGTTCGAATCGGCTGGCCGAGCCCATCGCGCAGAAGCAGTTTCCGCCGGTCGGCCTCGGTCTCGGCCAACAAGGGCAGTTAGAGTGCTGCTTCGGTGTCGCGTTGATCAGCCGAGGTCGTTCGGCCATATGCTGGGGTCTCTGGCGGGCCGAAAAGGATTCGGTTGACGAGATTACGGCCATGCGCGACGCCCCTATTCATCTAGGCGGGATTGGATCAGGAGTTCGAGGCCCTTAAAACCCGCCCGGAGCCGGGTCGATATCGCTGATCCTGGTAAATCCGTAACGCGAAGACTCCCGCGCGACGGCCGCGCATCTCGGTCACCAGAGCTTGTACTTCGGAGGGCATGTCGTCATATGCAGGCATGGGACCGCCGTAACCCGCGGGAAGAACAACCGGCGCCGCTGCCACGGAGAAGGCAATGTCGGATAACGTCAGGTTTTCACCTAGAAGAAATTTCCGGCCGTCCGCCAGACGCATGTCGACCGCATCGAATATTGTCCGGATTTGCGCAACGGATTGCTGGGCCTTACTTAGGCTCAGTCGCAAGAGTGCTCTTAGCAATCCTGCGAATATCGGATAGGCGCGCTCAACCGCTTTTCGCTCGAAGGCGGGAACTCCCTGGGTTAGTGGCTGCAACATGAGGTCACGATGGGGAAGGAGATAGTAGTAAGCGAAATCGGCAGTCGCGAAAGCCAACGTCGTATTGAACAGAGTCCAGTCTGATTCCACTTGGCGCAACTCGTCCTGGTCTGTGGGCAGCAGCTTCAAGTCAGGCGGAGCCTGGGAATCAAAATGATCGACAATCGGCCGCGGGCCCACGAGCCTGAATGTGTCGTTGTACAGCAAAGGAAATACGACCGTGTAGCCGTACCAGAGGGTCTCGAAAAACGAAAAAATCAGAGTGTGCCTTCTCTCACGGCTTTCGATTCCGTAGTGCTCGATCAGAAAGCGGCTGGTTTCGCTGTCGAGGCTGGGAGGAAATGTGATCAAGACAGGGATCATTCGGCGTTCTCCGCACTCCCGTTCGTCGCTCTTCAACCGCACCCTCTGTGGGCTGGCAAGTTCCCGTCACCGACGAGGTGAGTCGAAGCTGACCTGCAAGCTCGACGGGAACGGCCCCGAGTATTGCAACTCACCAGCACGCCGCAAGCCGGGTCGCTTTAGAAGCGGTTTCAATATTCCCGGTATTTGCACGCGATTGACGTACTGTCCAAAGCAGGTATGGAGACCGTATCCGAAGTGCATATTCAAATATTCGGGCCGGTCGATACGAAACTCGTTCGGCTGCTCGACCATACTCTCGTCAAACATTGCGGATTGCGTTGCCGCAATGACCGACGTTCCTCTGGGAATAGTAGTCGCATGGAGCGAGGTTTTGGCGAGCCGATAATCCTCCGCAGCTATGCGAAATAATCCAGGGTTGTTAGGGTTAAACCGGAGCGCTTCGAATACATACTTGCCAAGCAACGCGTCATCATCGGCGAGAGCCGCGCCTTCTGCACACTTCAGTTGCTCGGGATGTCGGAACAACTGATCGAGCGCCTGAGCGCAGCACTTGGAAGTCGTAGGAATCGCGCCTACTAGCAGGCCGAGCAGGTTATTTCGAATGCTAAGATCGTCCATTGCTGGCAGGCCAGCGCTCTGGAGGGCCAGACAACGGCCGAGCACATCATCTTTCGCAACAGGGTTTGCCTTCCGTGCTGCGATGGTTTCGTCCAGCCAAATGCGCACTTCGGCTGCTGCCTCGGACGCAGCTTTAGCCACGTTGGGATTATTATCCTGGTCCGCGAAAAGATATTGGAAGATAACAGCTCCCCAAGCCTCGACCTGTTGCATGGAGGGCGGCGGACAGCCAAAATAGTCAGAAATCCAGCGTGCTGGCACATCCTTGCTGAGCTGGACCACGTCGAATGGGTTGCCGGCGGCTTGCAGCAGTTTGCCCGCCGTTTTCTGCACAAAAGGAGCGATTCTGCCGGGTATATCTTCCCGGCGAACTACGCTGCGCATGTGCGAAACGTCGCGCGTGTATTCGGGAGAATTCTGCATGCCGAGAAAAAAATTTTCTCCTCCCGTCACCACCTTCATCTTCTCTCCATAAGTCACCAGGAACACTTGGTCGCGCGCCAGCACTTCCTGGACGTCCTCGAACCGGGTCACCAATGCGTAGTTCTTGACTAGAAGGATAGGTTTGATTCTGCGCAGGAGGGCGAAGATCGGTTCCGGATACTGGATCAAATGTGCCTTGAGTCCGTCTAGAAAGGACGTCGCCTCACTTTCCAGCTTGCTGAGCTCTCGCTCTACCGAGTCCAGCACGTCGTGGGTAAGCTCACTGCATTCCGCGTCAATTCGCCCGAGAGCACTTTTCAGATTTTCAAACATGGGCATCACTACCTATTACTTTTCCTATCTCTGTCTTATCTTGGATCGACGGTTCCACTGGCCATCATCTGCAGCGCCGTCAAGCTTGGCACGAAAAAATAGTCGCCTCCTCGCAACTGGACGAAGTTGGGCAGGTTTGCGCAGAGGAAGGGGGGATTCTGCGGGTCGGCCGTGCCTTGGAGTACGCACTTGCCCTGGCCTCCATGATTTCCGATCACCAAATCCTTATCGTTTCCCTGGTGCAAGTCGTTCCCATATTCGATCCACTGCTGTTGAACGAACTCGAACTGGCGGAACAGGCTCGCATTCAACGCCATGAATATGATCCCATGTTCGTCCTCATCGCGAACCGGAAGGCCTTCCGGTACATAAGCTCCGTAAGGAAGACCGCGCCGCATGATGCGCCTGCGATTGACCAGTTCGCCGTTGAATCCAAATGCGTCCCGCGGATTCCCGCGCCTGATATGGGCTCCAAGCGGACAATGCAGGCCATTCAGATCGTTGCCGTAAGTGAAATTCGTGTTTCGATCGTTATCCGCCACGACAGCCGGATCCGGATGATCCGGCGAAATCTCGGCAGGAGTTCCATCTCTCCAGCGGCCAACGAATTTCGAAGCCAGCTTTTCTTTTCCGCCGGGATACACCCGCCCCTGCTCTTCGAGAAAGTTGCGAAATGTCGCCACATTCTGATGCATCTTGCGGTAGACCATGAAGGTACCGTTTCGTGCCAGCAGATGAGGAATGGGAGCGACCGGAAGCTCGCCAGATTCATCCGCGTAGCCCAGCAAAAACTCGCCGGTGGCCAGCGCCTCCCAGTTGCCATCCATGGTTAACTTGCCCTGGCCGGGGACGCAATTCCGCTCCGCACCCTTAAAATCCGGGTTCCCAAAACCGTCCGTGTACCCGAAGTGCTCCTTGGATGTAGGCTTACCGTCGATGAAAACCGCGCTCGCGTCCTGTGGCTGAAGCAGCTTCGCTCCGCGGGTCTGATCCATCATTTGCAGCAAGACATTGCATTGGTGATCGAGGGCCGCCGATGTTTGCGCATTCACCGCCAACCAGACATGCACCCGGTTTTCTCTCCAGATTGGGTCCCAGTGCTCTGGACTGTTCTTTCCGGTGTCGTAGAGAATATCTCCTCGCGCCCTCATGCCTTGCTGAAATTCCACGGGAAAGCTGAGCAGCGTTGGCTCTGGAAGCTCAAGACTCAGGAGCCCACGATGGGTAAAAGCAATGTTCACGGTAGTGATCGGCTTCTTATCCCAACGCTCGCCAGTGGTCAGGTATTGGAGAACTTGGCCAATGAATATCTGAGCGTCCCTGGCATGCAAGAGCTCCAGGAACAGATAGCGAGCGTAGGGGAAGTTGTAGCCCTTTAGGACAAAACCCTGGATGTCTGTGACATCGAGCCTCGTGCTATCGGTCATACGGCCGGTCCTCCGCGGCAGTTTTCTCGGAGTCGATGCCGCCAGGCAACGGATCAGGCGCCTCCGCCAGGCGTTTCAACAGCACGCCGAAAGACTTCTGCACTTCGCTTGCAGGCTTACCCTGATTTCTTTCGACAAAGCGGGAGAGAGCTGACTGAACCTGCAACGCTTTTAAGTTCTGTTGCACCGTCTTGTCATTCACATCAGCGAAGAAGAAAGTCGTTTCGATTTGACACTTTTTCATGTAGGCGATGAAGGCATTCGGGTCGGCCAGTCCGGGATAGCCCACGCAATGCTTCCAGACAGAATTCACGAGTTCCGGGATCTCCACCGCCATGCGAGTGAGATACCGGTTGAGATCGCCGTCGAAGTTTGTCTCAAAGACCAGATAACGGGATTTGAGGTGCTCCTCGCGAGCGGGCGCGCCCACAAAGACTACATCGTCCATCACGACCAGGCGAGCAAAATGAGTGCTGGAAACCTGGGCAAAAGGGCTTGTGTGATTTCTCGGCAGACTGGCAAGATACCAGCGCAACTCCGTGGCGTGACAAATGTCGAGACGATTGCTTTCAAGGATGGGCGACAGTATCGTCAGCCCGTATATGTGTCCACTCTGATTCGCCATTACGTTCCTACCGGGGCCATGCCCGTTGAGCCGAGATCCGCTTGCACCTGGGCTATAAATTCCAGATATGCCGTTTCGAACTCAGCTGGGGACAGAGTCTGGCTAGTCTTGGCGAAGTTGTTCAATGCACTCTGTAAGCGAAGCGCGGCTTTCACGTCGTTCGTCGCTGCCCTCGGGTACGCGTTGTAATAGTAATCTGTCTCGAACTGAACCTGGGCGATGTAACTCTTAAAGGGTGTTACCGGCACAGAACCGGGAAATTTTTCGCTCCACCTCCAAATCGCGTTCAATCCCGAAGAAAGGACAGCCGAAAAGGCGTCAATGTATTGGTTCCACGTACCGTTGAAGTTACTCAAGAAGATCAGGTAGTCATAGTGCAGGTCCTCAAGCGGCTGTCGTGCAGAGAGGTGAGGAAACTGGTCATGCCTTATGATCACCCAACGTGCAAAGTGAATAAAAGACAAGTTCTTCAGGCTCGCCTGGAGGAAAGGGAACGCACCCAGAATGAAGAAGAACCCTCGCAAGACAGGGGTCTTCCACGACTTCATCGGGGTGATGGCGTTCATTGCATACGCTTTGCCGTTTATATTGGTCACTTGGTCGCCGCCGCATCGGACTCAGCCATTCCAATCATGCCAATCTCCGCATCGTTTCCGGGACGATAGGATTGTCCGTAAAACCCTGTCTTCCACGAACCAACCGTTGGGAATGGGACGGCTGTTCTCATCGACTCGTGTGGAACGGCGCGAGTCTACTCTGCGGCGTAGGCCTTGCAGTGACCGCCGCTGGTTTGTTACGAAATCCGAACAAGGTTTGTCTGGCGGCATGCTTCCCTGGACTCGGTCCTGGTCAAAGACGCACCGAATCTGAGCGGCGAAGATGTGGAAACTTCCTCCGCTCTCAATCAGCCGTCGAAGTCGGCAGGAGACGTTAGGCCGTCGCACCTGGATTCCTTCTTCCTTGGACTTAGGGCCGATCAGCCCGCAGGCAGGAATTGTCGTGCAAAACCTTCTCCCTAATCATTAGCCGGCGTGCTAGCTGTGTGCTGGATTCTCGCTTTGATAGCGGGCGTTTTGCTGATCACGGCCGATCACACCTCTTTGCTCCAATCGATTGATGAATCCTCGCTTTGCGGCCTTGGCAGTGTGCGAGAAGTGTGCCTCACCGAATGGGCTGGGTTACTGTTCATAAGGCGTTTCTCGTGCCTAGCACAGCCAGATGTCCCCGAAACCGACTTCTGGCCCGGCGTCGTTGAAAGTTTGTTCCGGGGCATAACTTCCGGGTTGCCCGTGACTCGGGAGCAAAACGGAGAAGGATTGAGGTTGTACGAAGCTCAAACGAGTGCATTGGCGATTTTGAGTTAAGTGAGGAAGCGTTCTGTTGTCCAGATTTCAGAGCCACGGCCTGGGCACTTTGCCTCGATCTGCCAGCATCGATCCGCCGTTTGGCAAATTGATCCGAGGTAGCTGGTTTGCTAAAGTCGTTGTCATGTCCGAGCGTGTCATGTCCGAGCGTTCCAGCGAGCAGATACGCGAATTGCTCGATTCCCTTTATCGCGTGGATTCGGGACGAATCCTGGCAACTCTGATCCGCTTGCTCGGTGATTTTGATCTTGCCGAAGAGGCGATGCACGAAGCCTTTGCGGCTGCGCTGAGCCTGTGGCCGAGAAGTGGAGTACCCGCCAACCCGCGACCCTGGTTGATTTCGACGGCTCGATTCAAAGCCATTGATACTCTGCGTCGACGGGCAAGATTTGATGCGTCTCAAGACGAGCTCGTGCGCTATCTCGAAGCGCAATGGAGTTCGGGGGAAAGGTCCAATCCAGAGGACAGCCTTGAGGATCACTCCCTTGAAGACGACCGGCTGCGCCTGATTTTTACCTGCTGTCATCCCTCTCTAGCGCCGGAAGCGCACGTTGCGCTCACCTTGCGTGAGGTGTGCGGGCTGACAACCGAGGAGATAGCGAAGGCCTTCCTCACCACTCCGCGTACGCTGGCGCAGCGTATTGTGCGCGCCAAGGCAAAGATTCGAGAGACACCGATTCCGTACGAGGTGCCGACGCCGCAGGAGTTGCCGGAGCGACTGGGCGCGGTGCTTCAGGTCATCTATCTCGTCTTTAACGAAGGTTACTCTGCTGCGGCGGGAGCGGAGGTAACGCGGGCCGAGCTAACCGGCGAGGCGATTCGACTGGGCCGGTTGCTGATGGAACTCCGGCCAGAGCCGGAAGGCGTGGGTCCGGAAGTCATGGGGCCGGAAGTCATGGGTTTGGAAATCATGCGCCCGGAAATCATGGGGCTGCTTGCCCTGATGTTGCTACAGGAATCCCGTCACGCCGCGAGAACCTCTCCGACCGGAGAGCTGATTTTGCTGGAGAACCAGGATCGTTCGCTCTGGAACCGGGAGCAGATCGCGGAGGGAGTGGCATTGCTGGAGAGAGCCCTGAAGTACCAGCGGAAGTCCCGCCACTTCGGCTCCTACACACTGCAGGCTGCGATTGCGGCCGTTCATGCGGAGGCGGAATCGGTCGCTGCGACCGACTGGCGGCAGATTGTTGCGCTTTACGACCGATTGGTACGAATTCAGCCTTCGCCGGTTGTACAGCTCAATCGTGCCGTTGCAATCGCGATGTGCGATGGTCCAGAAGCCGGTCTGGCGCATATCGACGCGGTGTTGGAACATGGCGAATTGGCAAATTATTACCTGGCGCATTCCGCCCGCGCAGATATGTACCGCAGGCTCGGCAGGACAGCTGAGGCTCGGGCGTCTTATGAGAAGGCGCTGGCGCTGACCCAACAGGAACCAGAGCGGCAATTCCTGCAAGAACGGATTCGGCAGTTGAAATAAAAAATGGAGTAGATGTCGATTTTCAGGAAACCGAGGAGCGTTCCCCAATTCTTCGACGAATGGAAATTGGTGAACGTTCCCGTCTGTTTCCAGTTTTCCCGAAAACCGCGAACGGTGCGGCAGCCTCAGTTGTGGTGTGCCCGCTGAGAAAAACCAAAGGTGAGCCAGTCCCCACAACCGCCGCATCCTTTAGATTGATATTGCATGTGCAACATGAATATGTTGTAATAGCAACATGGAGACTGTTATGAATGGAACCCTGGAAGCGATCTTCCAAAGGAGAGCAGTTAAAGTCTTTGAGCCAATCGAAATCTCCGAAGAGCTGCGCAAGCAAATCCTCAATGCGGCACGCCATGCTCCCTCCAGCTTCAACACTCAGTCGTACCGGTTCTATTGGGTAGAAACTGCGAAAGAAAAAACGGCAGTGGCGAAACTTTGCCTCGGACAGAAACCTGCCGAAACCGCGTCGGCGCTGCTCGTGGCCGTCGCAGACATTGGATCGTTGACTGCAACATCGCAAGGACAATTGGAATGGATGCGCAGCAGCAGCGAGTTCAGCGAAGCAAAAATTCGCGACTACGAGCGGACGGCAAAGATCGGCCGGATCCTTTTCATGCCGGGGCCATTCGGTATTTTCGCTGCGATCAAATGGGGGATGTTCTGGCTGCTGAATTTGTGGAAAGTGATGGGAATGCCGCCCTTGTCACGCCAGGACTTGTTCAAATGGGCGACGAAGAGCACATCGCTAGCTTGCGAGAATCTGATGATCGCTGCCGAAGCCCTGGGAATCAACACCTGTCCCATGGAAGGCTTTGATGGTCGCAGGCTCTCTAAATATCTCGGATTGTCCGCCCGGTATCATGAGATTGTCATGGTGATTGCGATCGGGAAGAAATCGCATGCCTACGTCGAACCGCCGCAGTGGCGAAGACCTCTCGAAGCAACGGTAACAATCCTATGAACATCGTTCCAAGGAAAGAGGTTCCTGAAGACATCCTGAAAGATTCAGTACTTGCCCATATCGCAACGGCTTATTTTTCAGTAGGAAAGAGGCTTGAGCGAAAGACTCGGTGCTCCGCGACCCGCGGTTTTATCCTGTCAACACTGCGAGGCGGCACTCCGCTCAATCAGAACCAGATCGCCACGCTTCTGGGTTTCGACCGAACCGTTGTGCACCGGGCCATCAAGTCAATGGCTCAGGAAGGACTTGTGTCGGAACGAAAGGCGAAATCGGGCAGAGCAATTCACGTCCGGTTGACGCCAAAAGGAAACAAGTATAGGGAACGGTTGATCAAGGCCCGGATGGACGCCGATGGGAGTGTCCGGCATCAACTCACTTCGGATGAGCACGCCACACTTCTTCGGCTCTTGAAGTTGATCGCCGAATTGGAGTTCTAGAGTAGGCTGTCTTCGTCCATTGCACCGCAGGCTCGGCAGGACCGCTGAGGCTCGGTCCCCTTATGAGAAAGCTCTGGCGCTGACAGACCCAACAGGAACCGGAGCGGCAATTCCTGCAAGAGCGGATTCGGCGGCTAAAATAAAAACCTCGACGACTTGTCGAATTCAGGTGCGGCCGTTCGACTATATGGTGAAGGCCGGGCAACCGGCCCGCCAGAAAGTGTTTCCGGAGCGATACGCTACGCGAAAATTTGTCAAAAAAAGTGTCGATTCGCGTCCCATCCGTTCGACAAGTAAGTGGAGCCGCACCGCACGTCCTCGCCACTCGCAAAATTCCCGGGCGCGCGTCGTCGAAGCTCCTATATAGAAGTAGCGGCCCCGATACGGCGCCCGCACAATACTCATTACCCAAGGAGAACACAATGCGCTTCATGATGATCATGTTTCCGAAAGACTACGAAAACGCAAAACCCGGCACGGTACCCGACTTCAAAGACATGGAGTTAATGGGCAAGTACAACGAAGAACTAGGGAAAGCCGGCGTGCTGCTCGCGCTCGACGGGCTGACCCCGCCCGCGACGATGAGCGCGCGCGTCACCTTCAAAAGCGGAAAATCGAAAGTTACCGACGGCCCGTTTACCGAAGCGAAGGAAGTGGTCGGCGGCTACTGGATCATCCAGGTGAAATCGCGCGAAGAGGCGCTCGAATGGGCCTCGCGCATCCCCGGAAAGGATAACGAAATGGTCGAAGTTCGCCGGATGTTTGACATGACCGACTTCGATCCCGAGACCCAAAAGGAGATCCAAAAGAAGTTCGGCGACGCCGTGGCCGCTGAGATGAGCCAGTAGTAAAAACTCTCCGCGCGTGGAGGGAATCGGGGGACGGGGGAAAGCGGCGGGCGGCCCACTCAAGCCGGGTTTTAGCTTGAGTGGGGATCGTCCAGCTGTCACACACTTAGCCCGGCGCAAGAGCTAGACTGTCCTCGCAGGGCGATACTGATCTCGGTACAAGTGCCCCACTCAAGCCAAAAGACGGCTTGAATGGGCCACCGTGTCTCCCAGAGCAATTTCGTGCATCCTGTGTAAAGTAGACATACGTACTCCGGAGCATTTATGCCGAACACACGGACGTTGATAGCTCAGGCCTACTCTGCCTTCAATCATCGGGATATCGACAGCGCCCTGGCGCTCATGAGTGCGAACGTCAGCTGGCCCAAGGCATCGGAAGGCGGACGAGTCGTCGGGAAAGAAGAGATCCGGTCCTACTGGACCCGTCAGTGGAAGGAATTCGATCCTCACGTGGAACCACTTGAGGTGATCGACCAGGAAGGCGGCATTACCGAGGTCAAGGTTCATCAGCTCGTGAAAAGCCTTGGTGGCGATGTCCTTTCTGATAGCGAGGTGTGGCACGTTTATACCGTCGCCGACGGTCTCATCGGGCGCATGGACCTCAAGGAAGGCCAGACGACCTCGGACGCGACCCCGTCTACAGCATTCTCCAGACACTAACCTGCGTCAGGATCTGCCGCCGTTACCTGAGCTCAGGCCAAAAGCCCCACTTCTCGAAAAGAACGCGAGAAATGGGGCATCCAGAAAAATTTCCAGGACGATTGTCGAATTCGGTCCGGCCGTTCGACTATATGGTGAAGGCAGGGCAACAGGAAGAAGACCGTTACAGGAGAATGGAGAAATTATGCCGCAGTATTTGGTTGCGATTCACCACCCCGACGACTACGACCCGTCCGTCGAAACCGAAGCGACTATCGAGGAGATCCACGCGCTTAACCGCGAAATGATCGCTGCTGGCGCCAGGTTCTTCGCCGGCGGCCTCACCCCCGCCAGCAGCGCGAAGTCGCTGCGAGCGAAGCCCGATGGCAAGGTGCTCATCACCGATGGGCCCTACCTGGAGACCAAGGAGCACGTAGGCGGTTTTTGGATACTGGAAGCTGCTGACATGGACGAGGCACTGGCGTGGGGGCGCAAGGCTGTCATCGCCTGCCGGGCGCCGGTCGAGGTGCGCGCGTTTTCTTTTCGCCCGGCTCCGAGTCGAGGACCCGCCGGAAGCAAGTAAACAACCTGGCCACTGCGGCCTCGGAACGCGCGCCGTAGTGACGAGATGAACGAGCCGGCGCAACGCTCTGCTGCCGGTTCCGCCAATCCGCTATGAGGAGAAGAACAATGAGCAATCAACTCACTCGTCGCGACTTCGCTATCCGCACCGTCGGCTTTGGTCTGGCTTTGGGACTCGCGCCTGCTGCTACGCTGGCGGAGGCTGAGCAAGCCTCGCGCTCAGAAAATTCGCCGGCGATTGCTGACCCATATTCCCTCGTCGATCCAGAACTTCTTCCTACACTCAAGCAGTTCCCCGCCTATGACTTGTCAGCGGAGATGGTCGGCAAGTTCCGGCAGTTGCCCGGCATGCCCCCGTTACCTGCTCCCGCGCCGCAGCCCGTGGAGCGGCATATCCCCGGACCGCCTGGGGCACCCGAGGTTCGTCTTTGGGTCGTTGATCCTGCGCCGTTGGAGAAGGGCAAGCCGTTGTTGCTTCACATGCATGGCGGCGGCTTCATGATGACCGATCCCTTCTTGATGCCCCGGATCCAGGGGATCGCGACGGATTGCCATTGCGTTGTCGTCTCGGTGGACTACCGGCTGGCTCCGGAGACGCGCTATCCCGGCTCGCTTGAGGATAATTACGCGGCGCTGAAATGGGTTCACGCCCATGCGGCGGAGCTCGGCATTGATCGCTCCAGAATTGCCGTGGGCGGCGAGAGCGCGGGCGGCGGCCACGCAGCGAGCCTTGCAATTCACGCGCGCGACCGCAACAAACGCGATCGCAACGAAGAAGACGTTCCCATCTGCTTCCAGCTGCTCATCTACCCCCAGCTGGACGACCGAACGGGCAGCTCCCACCCGGCGCCGCCCGCCATTGGCCACTTTATGTGGATCGCGAGCGCCAATCGTCTGGCCTGGAGCTCGCTGCTCGGTGTTCCAGCGGGTTCGTCCAAGGAGCCGGTAGCTGCCGTACCCGCCCGGGTGGCCAGCGTCGCCGGCCTGCCGCCGGCCTGGATCGGCGTCGGTTCTATCGACCTGTTCGTCGAAGAAGACATGGAGTACGCGCGGCGGCTCGTCCATGCCGGAGTCGCAACCGAACTCTTGGTCGTGCGTGGTGCCTTTCATGGATTTGACCTCCTCGTGCCGGATGCCGAAGTCTCCAAACAATTCAGCGCAAGTTGGAAGTGTGCGCTGCGCAAAGCATTCGCCACTGGCAAAGCTGTTTAGCAGGGAAGCCAAAAGCGTCGGGGCAGAGTGCGGGGCGGTGAGAAAAGTTTCCTGAATCGTTGAGATTCAATCACGCTTTATCTGAAAAACTTCGCCGATCCACTTGGTTAGCTCGTAGCTCTGCCGCGCCGGAACCGCTGGGCGGAGAAGATGACCACCGGCCTGGTCGAAGGTAGTCGGCGAACTATCAGTTGTTTGGATTAACTCTACGCGGAAAACTCCGACCCTGCTGCGCAGGTTGCCGATGGAGTTTCTAACGGTGAGATCGATCTTGTTCCTAATCTCATTGAAGATCATCCGATCTTCTCCAAGGAGATTGAGTTCGCGTGTGTCGATCAAAGCGAATATGTAGAGGTAGACTTTCCAGAAACCTACTTCTACCACAGGTTTGCTTGGCGAATGCCTTCCTCGATGTCCTGGAGCTTTCCCGGAGTCTTGAAACGCAGTTGCGAAACGCTGACCTTGACTCGCTTCACCTGGTACGCAACGGTCTCTTCGGGGCGATCCTGGCCGCACAGCATGACATCAATGTCACCCTTAAACTGTGGTCCGCCTGGTGCCGTGTTCAGCGGCACCGAATCTTTATAGATTGGGTCCTCCGGGATGCCGAAGTGGCCGAACATCCACTGGCGCCAATACGGAACCGCTAGGAGATACTCAACGAGCTTGCCCTCAGGAATGTTCGCGACGGACTCATGCTCAAACACGTTGGTTAGATTATCGCTTAAATTCGGGGACAGACGGGACATTCACGTAGTTCTAAAGCAAGGAAGAAACAAAATTTCTTGGACGAGTTGTCGAATTCCGGTCCGGCCGTTCGACTATGTGGTGAAGGCAGGGCAACCGGCCCGCCGCAACGCCGTTACAGGAAGAAGACTTGGCCTATTCTAAGGAGGAAAACAATGCATAAGAAGATTAGCGCAATCGCGATCAAAGGGTTCGCACTGCTTGTGGTGCTCGGAACGGTGTGCTTTTATACGTTGACCCAGGCGATGGCACAGGATGCCACGACACCTTATCCAAACATGGCCCCGATCGACCAATACCTCATGGCGGATCGGGGTGCGGAAATCGCCCTGGCGCGCAGTGCCGCACCGGAGTCCATTTCGCGCGATGCAGAGGTCCTGGTTCTTGGACGTCATGGCTTCGAAACAGCGGTGAAAGGCAAGAACGGTTTCGTGTGTATCGTGGAACGTTCGTGGACTTCCGCACCCGATCCTGACTTTTGGAATCCGAAAGTGCGGACCCCGATTTGTTATAACCCGGCAGCCGCGCATTCGCTCCTTCCGCGCAACCTCAAAAGGACCGACTTGGTCCTGGCGGGACGCACCAAAGCTCAGGTCGACGAGGCCATCGTCGCCGCCGTCGCCAAAAAAGAACTCCCGGCGATGGAACCGGGGGCGATGTGCTACATGATGTCGAAGCAAGGCTACGGCGGCGACAGCGTCCCACACTGGCCCTCCCACCTCATGTTTTACTTTTCGCAGACCGACCCCGCAACCTGGGGAGCGAATCTGCCGGGTTCTCCCATCCTCGCAATGAGCGACGAGCACGAGCACCTGACCGAGCACCTGACTATGTTCTCGATCGGCGTGCAACGCTGGTCAGACGGAACGGAAAGTCGCTAAGCCGAACTGTGCGAAGGGCGGACAAGTTCTGGTAAACAAGCGCTGGTACATAAGAGAGGACAATCAAAGGACAATCAAATGAGAAATGTAATCTTCGCAATCAACATTACCCTGGATGGCTGCTGCGACCACACCAAACTGATGGCGCCAAAACAAATTGCCGATGACGAACTACTCGAACACTATTCGCTGCTCCTGCGAGATGCCGACCTACTCGTCTATGGGCGTAAAACCTATCAATTGATGGTTCCTTATTGGCCTGATATCGCAAAAAGCCAGTCTGAGACAAAAGCGGAGAACGCATTTGCTCAAGCATTTGACTCCAAGAAACTTGTTGTCTTCTCGCGATCATTGGATAGCGTCGAAGGAAAAAATACGAGAATTGTTCGTGCGAACCTTCGCGATGAAATACTCAAATTGAAACAAGAACCAGGCAAACATATTCTGGTCGGTGGCGTAGATATTCCTTCACAGCTTATCGAGCTTGGCCTGGTGGATGAATATCGTTTTGTCGTTCAGCCAATATTTGCCGGGGAAGGGAGACGGTTGTTAGAAGGTGTTAGCCTGCGGGAGAGATTACAACTAAAACTTGTTGAGTCAAAGACTTTTAAATCAGGATGTGTTGCGCTTCGTTACTTGAAACAGTGACAAAAACAACTCGCGACAGCTGCGCTGCTGGTCCCCACCCAAAAAGAGAAGAACCGACGAGAAGAACGAGGAGCAGGACAATGAAATACGTCTGTTTGGGATACTACGACAAAGGCAAACACGAAGGCATGACCGAGGGCGAGCAACACGCGATGTTCGACATATGCTTTGAATACGACGACCATCTTCGCGCCAACGGGCATTGGGCTGGTGGAGAAGCGCTTCAGCCTCCGGAAACCGCCTTGACCGTGTATTGGAAGAACGGCAAAGTCGCAACTACGGACGGTCCCTATGCGGAAACCAAGGAACAACTCGGCGGCATTCTCGTCCTTGAGGCGCGGGACATGAATCATGCTATACAGCTCATGGCGCAGCATCCGGCCCTGAAGTACGGCAGCATTTTCGAGATTCGGCCAGCGGCGGACTTGAACGAAATGATAAAGGAGAGCGAGCAGCGGCGGCGAAAGGATACCTCGCGATGAGGGCGGCCGCGAGGGAAAGAATGATGAGTCCAACAGAACCAAAAGCAGGTTTCTCGACTCCGCAGAATTGCCCGAAAGACGAGCAATTCCGCTGCGCTCGAAATGACAGCTCCGAATTAATCAGAGCTTCCCGGGGGAAAGAATGGTCCGTATAAGAATGATCGGCATAAGAATGATCAAGATCACCGCCCTGGTTCTGGTAATCAGCATCGGTTTCCTTGTGCCGAAGGCGGCGGCACAGTCGGATAAATATCCGAAAATGGCGCCTGTCGACCAATACTTGATGGAAAGGAATGCTGAGATTCTGCTGGCGCGGAGCGCCGCTCCGGATTCCATATCCAGCGAAGCGACGGTCTTGTTTTTGGGACGGGAAGGCTATGAGACAGCCGTCCGAGGAAAAAACGGGTTTGTCTGTATGGTGGAAAGAAGCTGGATGGAGGCGTTTGACTCGCCTGAGTTCTGGAACCCGAAGGTAAGAGGTGCCGAATGCCTGAATCGCCAAGCTGCGCGATCGATATTGCCGATCGCTGATCTGCGGACGAGGATGGTGATGGCCGGCCTCTCTAAGGCGGAGATCGTGTCGGCCCTTAAAGCGGCGTTCGACCATAAACAATTACCAGATCTCGAAAGCGGCAATATGGTGTTCATGATGTCGAAGTCGGCATATCTATACGACGAAGGGGATCACAACGGACCACATCTGATGTTCTTTACCGCGCTCAAGGACGGTAAGGATTGGGGGGCTGGCGCATCGGGCTCGCCAGTTGTTTCCGGTCCTTACTGGTTCTTATCGTCGTTCTCAACGTCGAAGGAACCGTCCCAGGCGAAAGGGCTGCCGCCGATTCTTGTGTTCGCAGTCGAAGTTGCAAAGTGGTCCGACGGAACGGCCGCACCCATGCATCAAGAGTAGCTGCATCCGGAGTAGATTGACCACTACGTAATCGAGACATCCCACTGAGCTCCGGCATGGAACCCGAGTGGTCTGCCCAGCGAATTGTCGGCAACCCGGAAGTAATCCAGAAACGGGCTTGGCGGAGATCAATAGCGATCTCCTCGAAGCTGACTTCCGGCCAGCTTCGTTGAGAGTCCATCCTGGACATTACTTCCGGTTTGCCCGTCATCCAACCGGAACAAAGGAGATGCGCACGCACGGCTGTTTCTGGAAAACCTCGGAAGAGGAGATGAATACAACCGGCTGTTTTGCTGCGCATCTGTCGGAGGGGACTACTTAGTAATATCTGCGACGCCAATCAAGGGGATTGGATCGGTACCCTTGTTTCAGGTAACATTGCTTTCAGATGGGTCTGTATAATCGTACTGAGGTTGTCGTGGGGAAGGCCGAAAGAAGAGAGATTGTGGTTCGTTCAGTACCATGGTGGCGCTTGGCGCTCGTCAGCGTTGTCATGGTTTCTCTCGTCGTTACGCTGGCGACACGAACTTTCCGCGGTACAACTTCCCATTCTATAGCGGTTCAGTCCAACTCGCCACAGGCTATGCGGCAGCACATGGATCGCGATGCGGTTCGTTGGGCCGCTCCAGTGGCCAAGATTGTGGTGTCGCAGGCTCCCACGTTCTATCCTCTTGTGGCGCCAGCCGGTCCGCCGCTTCCGACTCTCCTTCTCGAAGACAATCTCTATAATCGACCGCCTCCCTCCTGCTGACTTTTTTCTCCGTTGTCAAAGGCTAGTCACTCCAACTGAACTCCAACACTATCCATGAGGCTGGCCCGGGCCTGCGCGAGTTCGCGAAGTGATCTGAGTTTATTGGAAGCAGTATGATGGCTTTTTCACCATTCGTAGGCGTGCAGATTTGGAGTGAGACGATGACGCTGCAACGCAGACACATAGTGATTGGAGCAGTTGTAGCCCTTGCCGTGGTCAGCGCAATCACGCTGCTTATGAAGCGTTCGCTAGGTGACGCGAATGCTGACGGGGCCGACAAACCAGCGCAACGGCTCGCGCCGGTGGTATTGGCCACTCGCGCTCCACTCGAAAACGTCATTACTCTTACGGGTGAATTCCGTCCCTTCCAGCAGGTCGATGTTCACGCCAAGGTAGCGGGCTACATCCGCCATATCTTTGTGGATGTGGGGGATAAGGTTGGGGCGGGGCAGGAACTGGCCATTTTAGAGGTCCCCGAACTGAATGCGCAGGTCATGGGCGCAAAATCGGACATCGGTCGCAGTCAAGATGCGATTCGCCGCGCTCAGAGCGAAATCGAACGGGCAGAGTCCACGCATAGCGCTTACCACGCAGCCTATACGCGGCTCAAGCAGGCGTCAGAGGAGCGTCCGGGTTTGGTCGCCGAGCAGGAACTGGACGATTCGATGGCAAAAGATAAAGAGACCGAAGCACAGATCAATAGCGCTCGGGCGGCTCTGGCTGAGTCGCAAAACCAGCTTGGGATGGCGCAAGCCACGCTTGATCGCCTTTCGGCGTTGCAGGCTTATTCGCACATCACGGCTCCTTTCGCGGGCGTGGTCACCAAACGGTATGTCGACACCGGCGCCTTAATCTCAGCCGGAACCTCATCTGAGACGCAATCGCAGCCCGTGGTGCAACTCGCGGAGTGGTCCCTGTTTCGGCTGGAGATTCCAGTTCCCGAATCCGCCGTGCCGATGATCCATCTGGGCAGCATCGTGCAGGTCCATGTTCTCGATTTGAATCGAGACTTCCAGGGGCGCGTGTCCCGCTTCGCTGACGCACTCAATGACGAGACCCGAACCATGCACACCGAGATTGACGTGGGGAATCCGCAAGACACTCTGACCGCAGGCATGTACGCCGAGGTGAAGCTCGCGTTGCAGGGGAAAAAGGGTGCGCTCACGGTTCCAGTCCAGGCCGTGGTTCAGGAAGGCAACGAGCATTACGTGCTGGCTCTCGACGATCAGAATCGCGTGCAGAAGCGGAACGTTGAATTAGGACAACAAACCTCCACTACCGTGGAGATCGTTCACGGTCTCTCAGAAAAGGATCGAGTGATCAGCGCCGGTCAGTCCGACTATGCGATCGGCGAGGTGGTGGCGCCCAAGTTGGAGTCAGCGCCCGCAGGTGCGAGCGAAGGCCAGATGGGAGAACGAAAGTAATGCCGAGATTCGCTCTGAAGAACCCGTTCTTTGTGATCATGCTTTGTCTGGTAATCGCCGTGGTCGGCGTGACGACGGTGGCTCGGATGCCGGTGGATTTGTTCCCGCAGATCAAGATTCCGGTAGTCGTGGTTGCGACCTTCTACTCGGGGATGCCGCCGGAGCAAGTCGAGGCCGACATTACCGATACGTTCGAGCGTTTCTTTACCCTGGGCAGCAACATCGACCACATCGAGTCGCGCTCTCTTACGGGCGTGAGCCTGATTAAGATTTACTTCAAGCCGGGCAGCGATGCCAATGCGGCTCTCAGTAATATCGCAAACCTGGCGATGGCGGACCTTCGGCGTCTGCCGCCAGGAACATTGCCACCGGTGGTACTCAAGTTCGATGCTTCGAGCCTTCCGGTTTGTTTGGTAACGCTGAAAGGGGAAGGCCTCAACGAAACCCGGCTGAAGGATCTGGCACAATTCCAGGTTCGCAACCAGATTGCGAACGTATCCGGCGCTTCGGTGCCGCAGCCGTTTGGCGGGCGTTATCGCCAGATTATGGTTTATGTGGACCCGGTCAAGCTGGAGGCGCACCAGCTTAGCCTGATGGACGTGGTTCACGCGGTGAATGATTCCAACCTGATTCTTCCCGCTGGGGATGTCCGGATCGGTCCCAGAGATTACAACATCTATGCCAATGCGCAATTGCCCGACGTAGATGAAATTAACCGTATACCGCTGAAGACCGTGGGCAACGCGTCGGTGATGGTTGCCGATGTAGGTGAGGCCAAGGACTCAGGCGCGATTCAGACCAACATCGTCCGTATCGACGGACAGCAGTCGGTTTACATCCCTATCCTAAAGCAAGGCGGCGACAGCAACACCATCACGATTGTGAATGGAATCAAGGCGGCGATAAAAAACCTTTTGGACATTCCGAAATCGCTCAAAACAGCGGTTGTCTTTGACCAGTCCATCTTTGTTAAGAGCGCCATCAAGAACGTGATGAAGGAAGGCGGAATCGGACTGCTGCTGACGGGCATCATGATTCTCATTTTTCTGGGTAGCCCTCGCGCCACCGTTGCTGTACTGCTGTCGATTCCTCTTTCCGCATTGGTCTGTTTTTTGCTCATGAATGCAATGGGAGGGTCGATCAATGTGATGCTTCTGAGCGGTTTGGCACTGGCCTTCTCACGGCTGATCGACGACTCGGTGGTGGTGCTGGAAAACATTTTCCGTTACATGGAAATCGGTGAACCCCCTAGAGTAGCGGCGGAAAAAGGAGGAATGGAAGTTTCTCTGGCGGTTCTGGCGGCCACGTCCACCACTTCTATCGTGTTCTTTCCCGTAACGCTTTTCTACGGCGTCAGCCGCTATCTCTTTGTCGATCTCGCCCTAGGTGTGGTGCTGTCCATTTTTGCCTCGTACATCTTTGCTATGACGGTGGTCCCGCTCTATTGCGCGCACTTTATCCACCTCGAGGACGTCGGGGAAGAGATTGAGCATGAGTCCGAAGACAAATCAAGGCCACGATCGCTTTTCACAAGGTTCCTTGGCGAGTTCAACGAGCGCTTTCAGAAGCTCCTGAATCTCTATGAGCGTTGGGTGACTCGCGCTCTGGCGCGGCCTGGAAGAACCGTGGGCTGGATTTCCGTTGGTATCGTCTTGGTCATTGCGGGAATTTTTCCATTTGTGGGGACGGCCTACTTTCCTCGCACGGATCCAGGCCAGTTCGTCATCAACGTGAAAGCGCCAAGCGGTTCCCGGCTTGAGGTCACGAATCAATACATCGCCCGCGTCGAGAAAGATATTCATGAGGTGATCGAACCGCATGATCTGGGAATGATCGTCTCCAACATCGGGATCACGCCTGACCTCTCCGCCATGTACACCAGCAACTCGTCCATGGATACAGCTTTTGTGCAAGTTAGCTTGAAAGAAGACCACAAACTCGGCAGCTACGAATACATGCGCCGGGTTCGACGCAAACTGTCGGAAGATTTGCCGGAACTCGATACTTACTTTCAGGCGGGCGGGCTGGTCGATTCGGTAATCAACTTGGGATTGCCTGCTCCCATCGATGTACAAGTGAGAGGCAACGATATCAACAGCACTTATAAAGTGGCGGCGAACATCGCCAAACAGATCCGAAGCCGCAAGGGCGTGAGTAGCGTGCTGATTCCCCAAAATCTTCTTTATCCCGGACTGCAGCTGAGCATCGATCGCGAACGCGCTAGTCTGATTGGACTCACGCCCAAACAGGTGGTGGACAACGTAATCACCGCGCTGACTTCCAACGGCATGATCGAACCGAGCTACTGGATCGATCCCAAGACGGGGAACAACTACATGCTCACTGTGCAGTACTTCGATAAGCAGATCGAGAACATGAGCATGGAGGATTTCAAACAAATCCCTCTGCGTGCTCCGAATATCAAGAATTACACGCCTCTGCAATCCGTGGCCGATATATCGCCGATGAATACGCCGACCGAAGTCGACCATTATCAGCTGCAGCGCGTCATCGACGTCTATGTGATGCCTGCGGGCGAGGCCTTAGGTGGGATCAATCGCGAAGTCAACCAGATTGTCAGCCATCTGACGTTACCGGAAAACACCCGGGTCGAGGTGCTCGGATCGGTGGTCGGCATGCAGGAATCGTTCAAGCGCTTTTCCATCGGTCTGGTGCTGGCTATTGTGCTGGTCTACCTGGTTCTGATGGCGCAGTTTGCTTCCTTCATCGACCCGCTCATCATTCTGGTTGCGATTCCCCCAGGATTGGCAGGAGTCGTGCTGATTCTTTGGCTCACACACAGCACCTTCAACATCATGTCCCTGATGGGCGTGATCATGATGACTGGAATCGTGGTTTCCAACAGTATCTTGATCGTCGAGTTTGTGCGGCAGCTGCGCAAGGAGAACTTCGCGATGCAGGAGGCGCTGGTGCGGGCTTGCAAGATCAGGCTGCGGCCGATTCTCATGACCTCGCTCGCGACTCTGTTGGGGATGCTGCCAATGGCGCTGGGTCTGGAGACGGGCAGCGAGCAATACGCGCCTCTGGCGCGTGCCGTGATCGGCGGCCTTTTAATATCGGTCATCGTCACAGTTTTCCTAGTACCCGCCGTCTATCTGATGGTTCACGGCAAAGATGAGGATAAGAAGAACGAGAAAAAGGAGGAACAGCCGGCATGACATGGAGACTGGTGTTTCTGTTGGGCGCTCTCGCGCTCTCAATCCACACGCTCTCAATGCGAGGCCTGGCGCAGTCGGTACCACTGGTGCAGGGCTCGCCTTCCTCGAATGTGATACGGCTCAGCTTGAAGGACGCGGAGGCGCTGGCGCTGAAGAACAATCCGGCAATCTCTGTCGCTCGGCTGACTGCATTGGCTTCAGAGCAGGTGACGCGGGAAGTGCGCTCGAATCTCTGGCCACAAGCCTACGGCAACCTGACGGCAGTCGATGCCCGGGAAAATAGCCGCATCACCGCTGGGGTGTTGAATAATCCCAGCGTCTACACGCGAGCCGCCGGCGGCGCCACGGTGAGCCAACTCATCACCGACTTCGGGCACACCACGAACCTGGTAGCCGGCGCCCGCCTTCAGGCACGAGCCGACGAGCAAAGCGCAGTCGCTACGAAACAAGATACTTTGTTGGCCGTGGACCAGGCTTTTTGCAACGCGCTACAGACGCACGCTGTGCTGCACGTAGCAGAGCAGACTGTAGCCGCGCGCCAGTTGTTATCGGACCAGGTTTCCGCTCTCACTAAGAGTAAATTAAGGTCAGACCTGGACTTGAGCTTTGCCAACGTGAACCTGGCGCAGGCGAAGCTTCTCTACCTGGACGCGCTAAACAATGACAAGGCTTCCATGGCTGCCCTTTCGGCGATTCTGGGATATCCCACTCTTGAAACATTCGAGCTTGTCAACGAGACGGAGCCGTTGGCCCCACCGCCAGCCGAGGTGGATCCGTTGATTGCCGAAGCGTTTGCCAAGCGCCCCGAGATTCTTGCCCTGGAGTTTCAGTCGGAGTCTGAGGAGAAGCTGCACAGGGCGGCGCATGACCAGATGTATCCCGCGATCAGTGCTCTCGGGGCCTTTGGGGATTCTCCTGTTCGCGATGATGTCATTTATGGACCTTACGCCGCCATAGGAGTGAACGTGGAGATCCCAATCTTTAATGGTTTTCTCTTTTCAGCGAAGTCCCGCGAAGCGGATTTGCGCACCCAGGCTACTCGGCAACGTCGGATGGACCTTCGAAATCGGATCTCGCGAGATGTACGCACGAGCTGGCTGGCGGCAAGCACGGCATTCGACCGCGTGAATGTGAGTGAGCAGTTGTTGGCGCAGGCGAACCAGGCGCTTGATCTTGCCCAGACACGATACAAGCTGGGCCTCAGTTCGATTGTAGAACTCAGCCAGGCACAGCTACAGCAGACCCAGGCCGAGATCGGAAATGCTCAAGCCGGATATGAATACCGGTTGGCACTGTCGGTTCTGCGCTACCAGACTTCAGGTCTGTAAGTCTTGTTGCAGGTGCCCACTTGAGCAGCCACCAGAACTTCCCCTCCTTGAACGGTTTTGGATCTTGAAACCGCCGTCTTGCGGCTCTCATTTCTTTATCTGCGTTTTGTCAACAATCTTGTCGATTGTGCGATTCGGAAAGGATCACGGGGATGGCCCGAATCGTGAACGCGGTGAATTACAATACATCCATTAGGCCTTGAAATGCAGTCTTACCAGGAGGATCATACAGACGACGGAGCTTGGCGAAGTGCTCGTTGGGTTCGAGTCCCCGCTCGAGATCTGTTGCGCCACTCTCAGTGCGCTTTGATCTCAACCATTTATGCCATCCAGGTACCTTCGGATACTCGTCCGGACTGCGATATTTCTCTTGCTGTTAGTCGAGGCAGTCAGTGCACAAAATACGACGCTGATCAGTCTTGATCAGGCCATCGAGCTAGCGCTGGCGCACAATCACTCGGTAAAAGCGACCCGGACTCTGATTCTGCAGAACCAGGCTCAGGAGATTACGGCGAACCTCCGTCCTAACCCCACCATTGGGGTTGATACTCAATTCATTCCATTTTTCAGTCCGCAGGATTTTTCCGGCGAGAATCTGGATCAGACGCAACAGTTCGATCTTGGAATCTCCTATCTATTCGAGCGCGGGCATAAGCGGCAGCGGCGTTTGCAGGCGGCTCGCGATCAAACCGCGGTCACTCGTGCCCAGGTCACCGATGCCGAACGAACCCTGGCTTTCAACGTAGCCCAGCAGTTCGTCAGTGTTTTGTTGGCGGAATCCACTCTTCGGTTTGCGCTTCAAGACCTGCAGGGCTTCCAGCAGACGGTGGATATCAGCGATGCCCAGCTCAAGGCAGGGTACATCGGAGAAGGCGACTATCTCAAGATCAAGCTGCAGCTTCTGCAGTTTCAGACGGACGTGTCGTCAGCCCGTCTTGCGAAGGTGCAGGCGCTAGTCGCCCTGCGTCAGTTCCTGGGCTACAACGCGGTGCCGGCTGATTTTGATGTGATTGGTGACCTGGCGTATCAACCGCTCAAGGCAAACCGTGAAGACTTGCAGCTGAAAGCAATGCGCGAGCGCCCTGATTTTCGTGCGGCGGAATTGGGGATAACCGCGGCGCAGAGTCAGATCCTTTTGGCCAAGGCGAATGCGAAAGTGGACATCAATGGCACGTACGACTTCACCCATGTTTCCGGCGAAAATGCGGCTTCGATCTTTGCGAATTTCGAGCTGCCCATCTTCAACCGCAATCAAGGCGAGATCGCGCGTACTGGATATGCGCTGACCCAGGCACAAGAACAACAGCAAGCGGCCAGTGATACGGTTCTCTCTGATGTTGCCAATGCGTACGAGGCGGTAAAAAGTAACGACGAGGTGGTGCAACTCTACACTTCCGGGTATCTTAAGCAGGCGCAGGATTCACGCGATATCAGCGAGTATGCCTACAAACGCGGCGCAGCCAGCTTGTTGGATTTCTTAGACGCAGAGCGGAGCTATCGGACGGTTCAGCTGGCCTATCGCCAGGCGCTGGCCTCTTATGTGACCGCGTTGGAGCAGTTGAAGGAAGCGGTGGGGACGAGGAACCTTCCATGAGCGCCAGCAGGCATCTTGGTGAACGGTTGACAGCGGCGGTCGCTGTATCGGCGACTCTGCTGCTGCTCGCCAGTTGCCAAAACTCAGGATCGAACGTCGCCGCTAATTCCGCCAATGCGAGCAGCCGAAACAATCCTGAGCTGTTTACCATTCCGCAGGACCAGATGTTGCACGTACAAGTGCTGACCGTACAGCCCACCACTCTGACTCGATCCCTCCGCCTGACAGGAGCGGTGGCGTACAACAGTTTTCGCACCACTCCGGTGATCACGCAGGTGAGCGGCCCAGTCAGCAGGGTGGTGGTCGTACCGGGGCAGAAAGTAACGCAGGGCGAGCCTATGTTGTACGTGGCGAGCCCCGATTTCTCGCAGCTCCGCACCAACTACCTGAAGGCCAAGGAGGCTTACGCCTTGGCACAAAAGGCGTACGCGCGAGCCCAGGACTTGTATCAGCATCACGCAATCGCCGAACAAAATCTGGAACAGTCCGAGTCCGCGGAAGTACAAGCAAGCGGCGACTTAGTCGCGGCCCAAGCAGCATTGAAGGTCATGGGGGTCCCCGACCCGGACGCGCTGGTGAAAGCTCCCCCTTCTTTTGAAGTTCCTGTGAAGGCACCCATCGGCGGGCTGGTAGTGGAGCAGGATGTTTCCGCTGGACAACTCATTCAGCCCGGTTCCACTCAATGTTTCATGATTTCTGACGTCAGTACAGTCTGGGTGCTGGTAAATGTCTACCAGAAGGATTTGCCGTACGTGCGAGTGGGAGATCAAGTCGCCATTCAGACCGATGCTTATCCGGATATCTTTCGGGGACGAATTTCTTACGTCGCCGCCTCGCTGGATCCGAGCACGCGCACGCTGCAGGCCCGCATTGAGACCAACAATCCTGGCGACAAACTTAAGAAGGACATGTATGTGGTCGCAACGGTGAATGCCGGCACGATCTCCAACGCCATCGCGCTCCCCGACTCGGCAATCCTACGCGACACCGAGAATCAGCCTTTTGTTTATGCTGCGGCGTCTTCGAACCAGTTTGGCCGACGATCTGTGACGCTGGGAGAAAGTTTGAGTGGGCAGACGCAGATAACCGGTGGGCTGAAAACTGGCGACCGGGTCATCGGAAACGGCAGCTTGTTTTTACAGTTTGCGAACTCGCTGCAGCGCTAAGCAGTCCGCGGCCGCTTGACGAAGGGTTTTAAGAGTTTCAGCATGAATGGTATCCAGCAAAACTGAATGATTCACCGAATAGTCCAAGCGGCGCTCCGGCAGCGATTTCTGGTTCTGATGCTGACCGCTTTCATCACGGTGGGAGGGATTCTATCTTTTCAGCGGATGCCGGTGGACGCGTATCCCGATCTCGCGCCCCCCCAGGTTGAGATTATTACCCAGTGGCCAGATCACGCCTCCGAAGAAGTGGAACGCCTGGTGACGCTGCCTCTTGAACTGGAGATGAACGGGGTCCCACACATGGTGGTGATGCGGTCTATCTCACTCTATGGGCTGTCCGATGTAATCCTCACCTTCGAAGAAAACACCGACGATTACTTTGCGCGGCAGATCGTGTTCGAAAGGCTCGCTCAGGCCACGCTGCCCACAGGAGTGACTCCGACCCTCGCACCTCTCTTCAGTCCAAGCGGCCTGGTCTATCGCTATGTGTTGGAGAGTCCCGATCGCACTCCGCAGGAGCTGAAAACCATTGAAGACTGGGTGATTGAGCGCGCCTATCGTTCGGTTCACGGCGTGGCGGACGACTCTGGCTTCGGCGGAACGGTGATGCAATATCAAGTGCTGCTCGACCCGGCGCGCATCTATGGGTATCACCTGACCATCCCGCAAGTGACAGCAGCGCTGGCGGCTAACAATTCGAATGCCGGGGGCGGCTTCTATTCGCAAGGTGGGCAGTTCTATTACGTTCGCGGCATCGGGCTGGTACGAAACACCGAGGACATTGGAAACATCGTGGTCGGCGCCAACAAAGGCGTGCCCATCCGAGTCCGGGACGTGGGAGACGTGGCCATCGGACACGCTCCGCGCCTGGGTGAATTCGGTTTTCAAAAGAATGACGACGCCGTGGAAGGCGTCATTCTCATGCTGCGCGGAGAGCAAACCCAAAATGTCCTTAAAGGAGTGGAAGCAAAAACCGAGGAACTGAACCATCAAATCCTGCCGCCTGACGTCAAGATTCATCCTTATTACGACCGCAGCGAATTGGTCGGCCTGACTACGGACACGGTGGAAGCTAATCTGCTTCGTGGCATGGTGCTGGTCTTGGTCGTGCTGATTTTCTTTCTAGTCAGCTTTCGAGCGGCCGTCATTGTGGCCCTCACCATTCCGCTGTCGCTTTTGTTCGCGTTCATCGTGCTCCACGCGCACGACGTCGCCGCGAATTTGCTTTCCATCGGCGCCATCGATTTTGGGATTGTCATCGATGGAACGGTGGTGATGATCGAGAACATCTACCGTGAACTGGCATTACGGGAAGGCCAGACCTATAACCTGAACGAGGTTATTCTCGCCGCTGCAAAAGATGTGGATCGACCCATCTTCTATTCGGTGGCCGTCATTCTTGCTGGTTACCTTCCGATTTACGCGCTAAGCGGGCCGTCGGGAAAGTTGTTCCATCCCATGGCGGAAACGATGTCCTTCGCTCTGGTGGGCGCGCTTATTCTCACGCTCACGCTGATTCCTGTGCTGGCTTCCTATTGGTTTAAGAGGGGCGTGCGCGAGAAGCCAAATCGCGCATTTGAGTGGATGAAGCGGAAATATGCGGTTCAACTGGATTGGGCGCTCGACCGGCCGAAAACGACCATCGTGATTGCCACCTTGATCTTCGGCGCCACGCTTCTTCTTGTTCCATTCATTGGCGGCGAGTTCATGCCTCATCTCGATGAAGGTGCGCTGTGGGTGCGGGCAACCATGCCCTACACCATTTCTTTTGAGGAGGCCAGCAGCATTGCTCCACAAATCCGCGACATTCTCATGTCTTATCCGCAGGTCACCGTTGTGGGCTCCGAGTTGGGACGTCCCGACGACGGCACCGACCCCACGGGATTTTTTAATTGTGAATTCTACGTTGGCCTCAAGCCCTATAAAGACAAGGCTTGGACCGGCCAGATCAGCGAGAAAAAACAGCTCATCGAATCGATCAACAAGAAACTTACGTCCTTTCCGGGAATTATTTTCAACTATACTCAGCCCGCCGAAGATGCCGTGGACGAAGCCCTCACCGGCCTC
>Ga0209422_1000004_pt1 | contig 104778 bp, 96 predicted proteins | sample BlaSpr_A8_OM2_M3_FD_187983 | JGI IMG/M metagenome (GOLD analysis project Ga0209422, IMG submission 187983) | Forest soil microbial communities from Thunder Bay, Ontario, Canada - Black Spruce, Ontario site 2_A8_OM2_M3 (SPAdes) (version 2) | ecosystem: Environmental > Terrestrial > Soil > Boreal... | reverse complement strand
TCGTATTGCCTGGCGCGTTCCTGGTCGTCAAGTTCGTAGCTCGTATTGCTTGAAACCTTCACGACATACCGGCCCGCGTCTTTTATGATGGTGCCAGTAATCGTCTGCGCGGCTGGGGGTTGCTGGGCTGAATTCTGGTGCGTCGTGCTCGGGGACGGCTCAGATTGCTGCGCGAGCGGCTGAGGTTTCTGCACTTGCGACCAAGCTATCAATTGGGCCCCGAGTACATCCGGAGGAGGTGCCGGGCTAGGTTTGCTCTGAACTCGCTGAGAGAACATCAACGGCGTTGTCAGCAATATAAACATCAACGGCGCCAACCAATTCTCCCGTTTCATACGACCTCCTCAAAAACGAAGTGGCCATTTCTCTATACGCAAGTGGCGTGCCACGCTACGCCATTGATTGCAAACCTGCTGCCGAGCCCCGGACGCACTGATCCGTGAAAATCCTGCCTCAGTGCATTCATTTCTACATGGCGAGTTTGGGGCCGTCCATACCTCGTTTCCCGTAACTCATAGGCCTACCGCAAGTTGCCTAGACCCAGTCTTCAGCTGCAATTTCATCCAGCGAGCCAACGGAAACAGGTAAAGTTCCGCTCCAATTACAAGATTCACTGTATGGGCATGCACTCAGCGATTTATTAGGCTGTGGTTCTACTCGACAGACGCCCCCATCGAGCAGGTGTTGTTCACTGGGAGAACGGCACCTGCTCTCCTCATTTAAGGCAGAACTTCTGGCCTGGTTAGGGCCATCGCAATCGTCAAATACAGCCTGAAAGGGATTCGCTCGGCACGCTGCGGGCGCTAAAGTCTTCTTGGATACGATAAGGAGGTTTTATGCTCTATTGGACGCTGGTATTTCTGGTAATCGCTCTGATCGCCGGAGTTTTGGGCTTCACTGGAGTGGCGGTAGCAGCGGCGGGCGTTGCCAAGTTACTCTTCGTGATTTTTCTGGTTCTTTTTGTTATTTCCCTTGTGGCTCACCTCGGCCGCCGGCGAACTAACGTTTAAGGCAGCTGGATAAATGCCGCAATTTGCGTTGCCTTGGGATGAAGAAGCTCGGAGCCTCCCCAACCTTTGCAATCTCTTGCGGCAACTAACTTTGTAGAAAGCGCTTTTAAATCTCGAAAGCGCGCCAAGTTACGCGCTTTCCTAGGAGAATGTATTTTATGGCAGACGATATGGAGAAAAAGGGGAATCAATTCGGACAGGGCCAGAGTGGCCAGTCCGGGCAAGGTCAACAGAGCGGTCAATCGGGACAGCCCGGACAGGGTCAGCAGGGCGGCCAGTCCGGTCAGTCCGGCCAGACCGGTCAAAAGAAGAGCGGTCAGAACGAGAACGAGGAAGAGGATCAGAACCGCGACCGTCAGCGTCGCGCTTCCTAATCTCCTTTTCGGTGTACTGATTGAAGTCCCGGCGTTGCGCCGGGACTTCATTTTTAGGCAGACTTATCCAGGGTTGTGAGGAAAACAAATGACAGCCAAAAACCCGCCGAAACCAGAAGAGCCTTTTTTGAATGTTTTCGCTCGCAAACTCGGACGCGCTGCCGGTGCCCTTACGAATGTAGCGCAGGGATTGAGCGAGAATCTTACGGCGCTGCCCCAGACCGTTTCGACCCAATTGGGCGCTGCGAAGGCTGAACCGAGAGTTCGACATCGAACCACCGGTAAAACTGCTGAGAAGAAGAATCGTGCTGCGACAAAGAGACGTGTTCCGAGCACTCGTGCGCGAAAGGCTCCTGCGAAAAAATCACAGCGCGTAGCCAAAGCCGGTGCTCGAAGAAAAAAGAACTGAATGCTCTAATATCTGACTGCATTCTTCGAAGACTAGCAGCACTCGGCTCTTTTGCCCTCGCTGGTACGGAGTCCGGGGTATTGTCACCACTGCGTATTCACAACTACTTTTGAGATAGCCGCTCCGATCCACTGAAGCAAGAGCAATATCGTGGGAGAAAACTATCTTAGGAGGAAATACAAGTGGAGAAGACCTCATTGCAGGATTTGTACCTGGACGAACTTCGTGATCTATACAACGCTGAAACCCAGCTGGTAAAGGCATTGCCCAAAATGGCCAAAGCCGCCGCCAACGACCAACTGCGTGAAGCCTTCGAAGAGCATCTCCGGCAGACGACGGAACACGTTTCCCGCCTGGAGCAAATCTTCGAACAGCTCGGAGAAAAAGCATCGGGCAAGAAATGTCTCGGAATGGAGGGATTGGTCAAAGAAGGATCCGAGACTATGAAAGAAGACTACAGCGAGCCCGTGAAAGATGCCGCCATCATCGGTGCCGCGCAGCGCGTCGAGCACTACGAGATGGCCGGCTATGGAACCGCTAAGGCGTTTGCCGAGCTGCTCGGAGAAAATGATCACGTCTCTTTGTTGGCAGAAACCTTGGAAGAGGAAAAGCAGGCGGATGAAAAACTCACGCAGTTGGCTGAGCAGATCAATCGCCAAGCTGCACAAGCTGAGGCAGGCGCCTCAGTCCGTAGCGATGGCCGCTCTAGCTCAAAATCCAGACGAGCAGCCTAGGCCGCTCTTTAGAAATGTTTGTAACTGACTGTAAATGGAAGGGATTGCTCTCAAGCTGTCCCTTTCATTTTATTTGCACAAGCCAGCATACGGTATTCACCGTATAGCCTATTTTTCGAAACATTCCTACAGTAATTTCCAGCGTAGTCTGCAGTGAATCTTCCCCGTGTTGAGGTTTTATGATGAACCAGAATTCCCAAATTCTGACGCGAAGCTGGCGAGAGCTCTACACCGCCGCCCTGTTTGAAACGGATAAGAACCGCGTCCAAAGCCGTATCGCCGATGCCGAAAAAGCGATTGTGGCGCGAGCGCGCGAGCTTTTCGCGGTGGGCGCTGATACCATCGAAGAGGACCAGGCGTTGGACGATGCCTTATACGCCCTCCGCGCCCTGCAGAACTGCCTGGAGTTCCGCGCCGCAGCCTAGTCCTCAACAAAGGCCGCGTTTGGGATTGAAAGTGAGAGAAAGTCTAGACCTTCCACAGCTGCGCTAGCGCTCGCGCTGCGTCGGACAGAGCGCGCTTCTCTGCGCCCGCTTGCGACAGGCCCAGGACTCTTGCCCGCGAAACTATGGGCAGCCTCTTCTTGGCGTCAATATCTGCCTGATGAATTTCGCACACAGCGGTTTCAAATACTCGCTTTAGGTCCTCGGGCGAGGGTGAACGCTGCGCCTCAATGTCTTGTGTAGTTTTGTACATTTCGAGAAGCTCCACGTGCTATCTGTTTGAAAAGCTCAACTTTCTACTGCCCGACTTTAGATTGAGCCCGGTCCGCCAGCAATACTGTGTACTCCCGGTGGATGGCCGTTACGTTCCCCTATTTTTCAAACTCTCCAGATGTAAGGTCTCTGCCACGTTGAGAGTTAACTGGTTCACCAGGAGGATTTGTTCGCCGTCGAACCGACCGTCCACGCGTTTGCAATTTGGCGGTAAAAGAAAAAGAAAGGTTCGGTAATTAAGCCACCAGGCTTCGTTACCGAACCCCGTTTGTTGCACTTCGACGTTGCACGCGCTAGCTGGCTTTGCGGTCCGAACGGATCTCTTCATCTTTCTCCGCCTGAGTCCGCTCGTCATTTGCGCGGGCCTTATCCGCCGCCTTTTGTCCCGCATCTTTTACATCGCCCCAAGCGTTCTGCACTTTGCCTTCGGCCTGCTTTGCCGCGCCTCGCACTTCGGCCTCTTTATTTCCTGTCCATTCGCCCGCTTGACGCTCAACACGGCCAGCAACATCTTTCACCTTACCTTCGACTTGGTCCTTATTCACGATGAGTTCCTCCTTATGTTTCGACCTACCAAAAAACGTGATCCTTGCCTTACCTTGGGTGCTTCCGGCTCAAAAACAACTCTCCACGAGGAAGGCCTCAGAGCACCGGGCTTCGACCTTGGATCAAGCGGATCAGGACTGCGACCACAGCCAAGACGAGCAGAATGTGAATGAACCCACCCAGTGTGTATGAACTGACCATGCCCAACAGCCACAGAATCAACAGCAGAACGGCTATCGTCCAGAGCATAGGCTTCCTCCCTTGAACCGCGTATTCAGCAACCAAGCCGCAGTTTAGAGTGGCCGTACGTGGGCGGGTATCCCGTAAAAGCCCTATTCGAGGTCCAATCTCGCTTTACGGCATAAAAGGTACAGGGTGGACATCAGACCTAAGGTGAGCTCCATCGGGAGCTAATAAATCTGGACAATTCCATTGCGAACGGCGTAAAGCGTCAGATCCGCAACCGAATGCAAATCGAGTTTACGCATGAGATTAGTGCGGTGGGTTTCAGCGGTTTTTACGCTCAAACTAAGGGCGGTAGCGATCTCCTTGGTAGTCCTGCCTTCCGCCACTAATTGAATTACCTCCCGTTCCCGCGGGGTCAACACGCATTGGCCTGAAGGGTCTGTTTCTTCGTGCGGACGCAGATAGCCATCCAGCATCATCTGCGCTACTTTCGGAGTGAAGAAAGTACGCCGGTGTTCGAGAGCTTCCACGGCCGCCATCAGGTCCCGGCCGGCATCGGACTTCAACAGGAAGCCGCGCGCTCCAGCAGCCAGCACTTCGCGAACTACCTGCTCAGAATCATGTATGGTGAGAATCAGAATGCGGGCATCCGGCATTAGGGCTAGAATTTGCCGCGCCGCATCCAAACCGTTCAAGTTCGGCATGCCGATGTCGAGCAACAGGATGTCCGGCTTGAACTTGGTGGCACCCTCGACCGCTTCGCGACCGTCTTTCGCCTCGGCGCAAACTTCCCATCCCGCATGGGACTCTAACAATGCGCGAATGCCTTGCCTCGCCACCTCGTGATCATCTGCAACAAGGATTCGAAGAGCGCCCACAGCCCACCCCTTTAGAAAAGATCACCGAAGCCCGCAGGACAATTGTCGCAGGGACAATTCGTATACAAGATAGTTGCGCTCAGCACTAGCAACGGTTGTCGGCAGATGAGCAACGACCTAACTTATTACAAACCACTTTACCTTTTAACTGATGCTTATCGTTTTAACTGATGCTTATCGTTGGTCCGCGACTCATCGAATAAGGTGTTTACCCTAGTCGCCCGTAGAGTGACTTCCATCGGAGCGAAGTTGGCATCTAAGGCGCTGGAGGATTTCCATGCGTTCAGCCGCATCCTGGCCGTTTGGCTCAGTTCTGTCGATCATACCTTCGGCCGCCATTGCTTTGGTCCTTGTTCCAGGTCTATGGGCTCAGACCGCTCCGGTCGCGCCCGCGACGCCGCCCGCCGTTAACGGAACAGTTCCTGATAACCAGCAGGCGCCTCCGGCTCCGAGTGCCACCGCCTCGCAGGGTCAGCCTGGGTCGCAAGAGCCGCTTAATGCAGAACCGGGCACTGGAAACGATCAGGGCGGAATGTTTGTCTTCAAGAAGCAGGTGCAGGAAGTGGTTCTTCACGCCACTGTCTATGACGAACAACGGAATATGGTCCCCGGCCTGGACAAGAGCGCCTTCACTGTTTTTGACGATGGAGCCCAGCAGCCGATCACCTCATTCCGCCGCGAAGACGTTCCCGTGGCCATGGGCATTGTCGTGGATAACTCCGGCTCCATGCGCGATAAGCGGGAGAAAGTTAATCAGGCCGTATTGAACCTGATCCGCGCCAGTAATCCGAAGGACGAGATTTTTGTGGTTAACTTCAGCCAGAAATACTATCTCGACCAGGATTTCACTGGTGACGTGAATCTATTACAGACAGCCCTACACCAGGTTTCCGCGAGGGGAAGCACTGCCTTATACGACGCCATTGTGGCCTCCGCGGTTCATTTGAAAAATAACCCCCGCCTCGATAAGAAAGTGCTGCTGGTCATCACCGATGGTCAAGACAACATGAGCCAGGAAACGTTGCAGGAAGCTTCGCGCCGATTGCAGCAGGCGAATGGGCCCACACTCTACGCCGTCGGTTTGCTGGGTGGAGGGATGCAAACCTCAGGCCGCGATGCATTGGAGCACCTGGCGGCGGGGACCGGTGGAGTCGCTTACTTTCCCGATAGTCTGGATCAGGTCGACAACATCACCCGCACTGTGGCGCACGACATCCGGAGCCAGTACATGCTCGCGTACAAGCCCCACAATCAGAATGCCAAGCCGGGATATCAGTCGGTACGGGTAGAGGCACACGCGCCGGGATACGGCAAGCTGACGGTTCGTACTAGAAGCGGTTATTTCCCACCGGAAGCCGCACACTAAAATCGGACGGCTCGCAGGTCAAGCGACTCGCAGGATCAAGCGATCGGCACTTCGGTCGTGTTGCGCAGCTGCGGAGGCATCTGGATTTGAATAATATTGTTCTTAATGGCATACACAACCAGGTCGCGGATGGAATGCAGGCTCAGTTTCCGCATAATGTTGCTGCGATGAGTTTCCACCGTCTTGGTGCTCAAATTCAGCAGGGAAGCTACTTCTTTGGAACTCTTTCCCTCGGCTAAAAGTTGAGTGACCTCGCGCTCGCGGACCGTCAGGGTGGGCAAGTTGGGCGGCTCGTTCCGTGAGACGGCATGGCCTTTATCGAGGAAGCCGGCCAATACCAGATCATTGACGCGCGGCGTAAAGAACATTCGCTTGCTTTGCAGGGCTTCGACAGCCGAGACCAAATCTCGGGCGGCGTCCGACTTCAGCACAAATCCACGGGCTCCGGCGTCGAGCGCTTCCCGGATGACCTGATCGGAATCCGTAATCGTTAGAACGATGACTTTGAAATGAGGGTCATGTTGCAGCAGTTGACGCGTAGTGTCCAGGCCGTTGAGGTAAGGCATACCGATATCTACGATCACCACATCCGGCTTTAACTGTTTGGCCATCTCGACCGCTTCGCGGCCGTCGGACGCTTCGCCGCACACTTCCCATCCCTCATGCTTCTGGAGAAGCGCACACAACCCGCGGCGTACAATCTCGTGATCATCGGCTAACAGAATACGGAGTTTCATGGCAGATACCTTCCTTCACGTTCACCTTTAGAGACGTCGAACAAATTTCAACAAGCGGCGCCCGGACTCTTCGCCAGAGCCGTGAATACGCGGTGTTGGCTTACCGCTTCCACAGCCTCCAACAGGTCTCTCGCCGCGTTCGACTTCACAACGTAACCTCTTGCCCCGGCGTCGAGCGCCTCACGCATCATTTGGGGAGAGTCGTGTTGAGTGACGAACAAAACCTCGAGCCCGTTTGATTTCGGTTTCTGCTGAAGCAACCGGCAAGCCTCCAGTCCATTCATCCGAGGCATGGTGACATCGAGCACTACGACATCAGGATGCAAACTCTCGACTTTTTCGATGGCCTCGATCCCGTCAGAAGCTTCCCCTACGACTTCCCAACCGGTGCGTCCTTCTAAAAGAGTGCGGAGCCCTTGCCTTACGATCGGATGATCATCCACCAGCAATATCCGAACTGGCATCACTCTTCTGTCCCCCTGAGGCAGCTTCGTTCTGCGAGCGTACAACTACGTTTCTTTTGACTGTGCCGGTTTCTGCCGCAGGAGTATCCCCTCACAGGGCGCAAGGTGAATTCCCAAGCAAACCACTCTGAAACCTAACACGGCACCAAACTCCAACCGAATACAGGGAATCCTGTATCTTTTAAGAAGATAACAGAACGAGGTGAAACGCCACATTAATCTCCCGTAACCTCAATTTCCCACCGAACTCATCGGCGGAAAGTGCGGAAAGTACGTTCCCTCGTGCAACAGGGCGTCCACAGCCTCAACGATGGAACCTACATCCGACTTGGCGCAGGCTCCGCGAATGCCCGCCCGGCGAGCCTCGTCCGCCAGCTGCCGCGAAAGATGAATGGTTACCATCAAAATAGGAATTTCAGGGAACAATCCCGAAATTTGGCGGGCTACGTCCAGTCCGTTGAGGTCGGGCATCTGAAAGTCCAACAAGATCATATCGGGGGGATTTTTTCTCACCCTTTGGATCGCTTCGCCACCGGTTCGCGCTTCGTCGCAAACCTGCCAGGTAGTTTGCTGTTCCAGTAATGCCCGAAGGTAGTGGCGTACCGCCGGGTTGTCATCTACCACAAGAATTCGGACCAAGTGGCACTTCCCTTCCGTTTACTCACCAAACTTGCCTTGTTGCTTTCTTGCATTGCCCTTCACGCTAGAGGGTCGGCACCATAGTCACAATACCGTAGACTCCTTAGCAGCCAAGACGGCAACCACTACCAAACTCCCTTGTCGGTACCGGTAAATTTGAACTCCAGCGCGGCGGCGGCCGCCAAGCCCGGTAGCAGGCTCAGTCGCAGCGTGTTTTGCAGTTCACCGTTGAGCAATAATCTGGCCCACTCTGACGCGTAGAGCTTTGCCGCCTGGGGAAAAATTGGAATGCGGAGAAACTTTCGACGAAAACTAACCAGCTCGTTTCCAAATCGCGCGGCATCGGTTACCAGGGACGGAAGGGGAAGATCCTCGCCCCGGTACGACTTAACGTATCCCGACACCGTCACCAGATAGGTAGCCAACCCATCCCAAAGTCCTGCGGAGCGAGCCAGCGTTTCAAGGTAGACATAATCCACCCGGCCAGATTCCACCAGCCGTGCCGTATCCGCGACGTCACAAAGCCGCAGGTAGAAGTGCCGGTACATTCGCTGCAATGTGCTGATGATGAGCCGCTCTTCCGGCGCCGGTACTGGAAAGCTGTTTTCGCCCAGTTGTATGGTGCCAGCCCGCTTGACCAGGGATTCGGCGATTGCGACCTGCTCTCCGGTCTGACCTAGTCTCCCAACATGCACTTCCACCAGTTCCGGTAAACCTGGCACCACGAAATTCCACTTGTTGGCCAGCCGGTCGCCCCAGCTGCGTTCTTCCAAGTGCGCTTTGAACCGATCCCGCATGATCGCCACGACATCAGCGCTGCGTCCATCGATATACAGGTCAAGGTCGCTACCAAGGTCGGGCCAGTGGTCGAGGGACTTGATCACAATCACTTTGCCCGCATCTCTTAAGGCGTTGCAAATGGGAGACAGGAAAGATAACGCGTGATCGATGCGGGCCTGCTCTTTCTCCATGGCGCGATGCACAGATTCAGCCCACTCGTTCCCTTCCGCTACCATCAGCAGGTAGAGGTCAGGGAACGCACGCATGACGACGTGATGCGAACCGGCAAGCCCCCATAATTCGCCGAAATCCTGCGGGCCGAAGCTCTTGATCGTTGTGACAACTTCATCCGTGCAATCGCGCCGCGACCCTTGGCCGCTGTTCGCTGAAACATTGTTTCCATCAATTCCCAGCAAGAGTTGAGAGAGAAGAGTGAGACACCCGGTTGAATTTTTGGCGCCATTCATATGCTGACCCGCTTCTTTCAACGGACAAAGTGACGTTCTGGCGTACCTTCGATGAACAAATTCGGTTTCAGGTTGTTAGCCGGAGAAGTGCGCCCCGCTTGCCGCCTGTCGCTGCGTTTATTGACGCGCAGACTGCGCATGAGCGTCTCCTCCGACGCCGCAGTTGGCGACCGCAGGCTGGCGTTCAATGGCCGTTCCTTCTTCGTAGTCGTTCCAGGTTTCGATCATAAGGAAGGGCAGCGGATTGGAGCTGTCGTAATACTGCCGGTAAAGACTCATGGTCTTATCCAGCGTTTTCCCGCAATCGCGCTGAATGTGACGGTTAAGTCCCCACTTGGCTGCGGAGTCGTCAAAGCCGGCCCAAGCTCCGCCGATCGCGATTTTGTCGGGCTGCTTGTTCTTCATGGTGTTGTAAAAGTTCTTCAGATACTGTTCGCCCCAATTGCTGCCATCGGGCGCCCATCCTCCTGGTCCGGGCTGAACCCAGGCGTAAGATCCGGCGAAGGCGTCGGCGAACTGCGCGGGTAGCTGGTCTTTGTAGATGAGCAGCGGAGGCCTGTCCCAGCTGCTGCAATGCGCACGCACACGGTTCCAGTCGATGTGGCCGCTCTTGGGGAAAATAAATATCATTGGCCGTCCGTCATAGGTAAGGTAGGCCTCGCGATACTTCGCGGTAGGACCGATGTATGCGGTATAGGCTTTATCCATGGCCGCGATCGCGCTGTCGGTCGCCTCGGCGTCCTGGTCTTCCGATTCGTTGTACAGGAGAGCGACCTGAAAGTGGCTTTCGCTGGCTGCAGCTTGCAGCAGCCCGAAATTGTGATCGGAGTAAGGCCGGCTCTCGCCGTACCAGTCGACTACAAACGCCGCGATTCCCACTCGACGCGCCTGCTGAATCTGCTTGCGGAGAACGGTGGAATCCTCGCTGGAATAGCCCACATCCATGTGGGTGTGGTCTCCAAACCAGGGCATGTAAACCGCGAGAAGTTTAGGCGAGAGAGCCGGCGTCAATCCGTTCTGAACCAAAGTGCGATGAATGCCGCCGGTTGTGCACCCGCTCGCGACAACAAAAAAACTCAGACAAAAAGTAAGTAACGCCTTCGACAAGTGACGACTCCATTTCTCCAGGCCTTCTTGCGCAAGGAATAAGATGCCGTAGGAGTCTCCATGGTTGGCATCACCCGGGGGACGGAAGAGGGTCCGTGCACGCTTGGCAGAGCTTTAATGCGTGCGCCTAACTCAAGACTGTGGAACGGCTTGCAACTGCCGAATCACCCAGCGATCAGCCCCGGGCGTCATCAGTACGACGTAGTGCATCACGACATGTTCGTCGTGAATATTTTTTCCCCCGTCAGAGATGCGCAATTCGTACTCCGCAGTATCGTGCAACTCCATGACGTCGCCCTCGGGGGCATAAAATACCGCTTCCAGGTGATGCGTCTGATTCGTGTATTGGCGGGTCAGACCGGAGCGCTGCTGGCTGGTCACCATATCGCGCAACATTCGTTTGGCCTCGCCGGCAAATGGCCCTTCGAGAGGGTCAAGGGTATTGACTTCGAGCGCCTGCGCCATGCTCATCCACGCAAAGCGATAATCCCGCAGAATTCCGCGTTCGGTTAAATTTTCGACCGCTCGCGGCGTCGCTTTCTTTGCATCTAGTTGCACTTGCACGTTTGCGTCAGCGGCGAAAGAACTGACCGCCAACGCGCAGACGAACAAAACCACCGAAGCCATGCCTCCGGAATATCGAAGAGCTGGAGCTGTTTTACTGAGTGAACTCATGGCTTGGCCCCGATGCGAAGTTCATTTCCCATTACCACGCCTGAAGCAACGGAAACCACGGTTGCCCCCGAAGCTTCGATCTGCGCGCGAGCCACGCCCTGCTTGACGGGCGCATCCACCGTGCTCTTTCCGTTCGCTTCGGTCGCTGAGAACGTGACGATCGTGCCATCAGGCACAACATTTCCTGCGCAGTCGTGCACCGGTTCAGTCTGCACTACAATCCCAATCGGAATGCGTTGGCCGGTAATGCGCAAATTGCAGGGATCGGAAGCGACTTGCTGCACCGCACGTTTCGCGGATAGGTCATCCAGCGAAGCGTTCACTTGCAATAGCCCAGCCGACTTGCCGGATGCGGTGCGAAACCATGCCACTCCGTTTTGTGTTGCAACCGCCCGCGAGAACAATGGTTTATCCCCGGCGGCTAGCTGAAAGGATATCGTCTTGGGTGTAAGGACCAGATTGTTAAATTGATCGAATGGAAACGCAACCCCGCTCACGGCATCACTTAGACCAACCGGAACACGAGACGGGTGGACAAGAAAAGTCAGCTTGGCCGGCTTCGCGGCGACCACATAGAAGGTGCCGCTGTGGCAACTGTCAGAACAGACCAGAGCCAGATAATCGCCGGCGTTCCGCAAATCTTGCCCCTGAATTCGTATTTCTTCTCCCAGGTTTACGTCACTCCTGCGCGAAACTCCTGGACCCAGAAGATAGAACGTGGCCTTCCCGCTGCCCGAAGTTGAGATCGTTGCCTCATCCCCGGCAGTGACGGAAGCAGGCACACGAAGATCCTGTGCCCTGCCCACGACTGCAGTTAGGCCGATAGCTGCGCAGATCAGTAAGCGTCGAAGCATGCTAAGACTTGTTCAAACTGTATTGATCGACCACCACATGAAAGCTTTGCACCTTGGGTGCGATCGATTTCGGAATTTCGACGGCAAACGGTGCCGACGATTGAGGCAGCAGCGCGTGATCTTCGTATCCATCCGCCACCCATACCACTTTCGCGTTGTTGTCGTAGAAGCTCACGATGACATGCGAAATGTTTACCGTCTGCCCGCTCTGATTGAACAAGTCTCCGTGCAGCACGCTCTTGCCTTGAGAATCGGATTCAATCTTCTGGTTCATCACCCCAATCACTGGATCGGCAGAAGCAGGGACAAGGCTTGCTTTCACGTCCATGCGGACGTTCTTCACGTTCTTTAAATTGAAGTTCGGAAAGTCGATGCGATACGGCGACACTTGCTTCGGCAGCAGAACATGGTCAATCTTGTCGAAACTGGTTTCGTCGTCAATCGCGCTTCCGGCTCCATCCACCAGCGTGGCATTCACATTCACGAATGCGGGAACGGTATCTTCGTTCACCACTTCGCCCATCACCACCGCGCCTTCGGCGGAATCGACCGCATTCATCGAGATGATTCGAACATGCGGTGCGTCGACATTTTTCGCTCCCCATTCATCGGATGCGCCGCCCGTGACCAGGTCCCAGCGCAAAAACGTCACCGGGATGACCCGGGCAGGAACGTTCGGTATCTCCACTTTGGGTAGCACTGTCTTCCACACATCGCCTTCGCGGACCAGATGAAAGTCGCGCACATCTTCGATCGGACCTACCGGAGTCGTCCAGTGAAGCCGCACGCGCATCTGCGCTTCGTCATTCGTGATATGCAGAGGCCGCGATTCAAAGCCTTCCAGGGCTGAAAACGAACGCAGGCTTCCGTTGGAACCGGTCCAATCTTGAATGAACGCTTGCTTATCCGTGATGCTACCTTTTGAGACCTCAGCGATTGCTCGATCCCAGTTACGCCGCTGCACGTCTGAGAGAAGATTTTTGAGCGCCTGCTCTGGAGTGGTAGCTTTTCGCGTATACACTGCGGAACCAGCCGCGATCCCCACCACGTTGCGCGTTTGTTCCGGCCCCAGTAACGCCAGGCCGATGAGAACAGCGGTGACCACCACGAGAATGATTGGCAGAGTAAATTTCATGGAATGCCTCAGGCCACGTAATGCGTTTCTGGATGCTCGGCGCGCACCGGCACACCTGCGGCGGCCGGAAGCCGACGCTGCTCCGGCAGCAGAAGTTCAAGAAAAATCGCCAGGAAACTCACGCCGATCGGTAATATCCCCCACATCAATCCCTGCCACGCCGGTGGCATCGCGTCCGATGGAATCTTGTGCGCGGGTGGCACGTCCTCCTTCGACCACGCGGTAATCTCGCCTGTGCCGAAAGTCTCGATCTTTCTCCATCCTACGAAGGTCAATAGCGGCTCATAGTACGGATCGTGGACGAAAACATATTTCAGGCCGTAGCGATTGGCATGTTCCAACATCGCGCGCAGCGATGCCATGCCGGCAGAGCCATAGAACTTGGCGTTGGTCAGCTGAGCCGAACCGTAATGAGTCATTTCAGGCAAAAGACGGGCGGAGTTATAGTCGCCATCTACGCTGCCTGCGCTGGTATAAGTGGAAACTTTGGCCAGATCGCTGGCAAATCCCAGCGTGATATAGCGGTAAGCATCGTGGCCGTCACGATTCAGGAACGCGATCACTGGGTCGACATTCGTCGCAGCCTTTGGGCGAAAAGGATTCGCATTCAGCCACCAAAGCGCTGCGCCTACAGTTCCGACCGCCGCCAGAGACAACGCTACCGCTGCTTTGGACTGGAAGCGATCAAGCAACTCAACCGCTAGAACACCCACGATCGGCATCGCCAACAAAATCGCCCAGAACGTAAAGCGCTCGAAAGTCAGAATCTCGAAGGCGCGCCCCAGCAGCCACCGGGGCAGGGGTGTAGTTCCACCGAGTCCGAAAATCATGGTCAGCCAAAAGCCAAAAAGCAAAGGCCGCAGCCGGCTCGAAGACGCTCCCCGAATCAAAATAAAAGGCAACGCCAGAATCAGGATTCCGTAAGGAATCACGAAGTAATTGATGCCCGTCACAGAATTCAAAAGAAAATTGGCACGGCTGTCGTGAGGAATCGGAATCTGGTGGATAGGGTGCTGAATAATGGCTAACCAATATGGCAGCAGTACTAAGCCGACGCCACCACCTGTCACCACGGCGAATACCGCAGCTCGAGACAGGACGCCGCTCACCGACCCCGACACGCGCTCGTCGTGCGCATCCAGAATCGCGACCCAAAGTACTGGACCGGCGAAAAGCACCACGCCAAAGATTAGGGTAACGTGATGGGCCGCGGCGGCCGACAAGCTGATCGCAATTCCCTTAATTAAAGCTCGCGGGCTCGCCTCTGTCATCCATTCATAGAAATAAGGCAGGGCGTTCAGGTACAACGCTGCTGAAGCTATGGTTGCAAGCTGTCCTGCTTGATACGCGAGGAAGGTGAGGGATCCCACAAAAACGCTGCCGAGAGCGGCATAACTGGCCGCGCGATCATCAACCCAAATCCTGGCAAAACGAAACACGCCCACTGGCAACAGCAGGATGGCGATCAATTGCACCATCATGTAGGCCATCTTCAGGCCGGTGACGGTTGAGATCAACGCAATCCATTGGTGGGTGAGTGGCGGATAAGTGGTCTGCGAAAAGCCGCCAAACCACTTTTCATTCCAAGGGTTGAACCAGTGGTGGGCGTAGTGCGACGCGAAAAACATGTGAAAATTCGCATCGAACGAGCCGGAAGGCAACTGCATCAATAGCAACGGTCCATGGACCGCCAGCGCCACCAGGACGATTGCAAGAATTGGAATTGGACGAGAGTAGCTTTGGGTCGTGCTCATGCTCACAATAGTGCGCTCCACAGAGTGCTCAGCCAGCACTTGGATTCCCAAACCCCGTACAGGGTTTACTTGATTCTTCTTACTTCCTTGCTAATGTTCCACTTGCCAAAGCAGCCTTACCGTGAAGAGTGGCATCTGATGTGGACCGCAGGAAATAGTGTGCGGGAGGTAAACCTTAGCCTTGTTCAGAACGTGGTGACATTGTGAAAAGCCGATTTCCGCTCGCGAGCTTTTGCATGCTTGCTCTTTTAACTTGCTGCCTGGGACAGACATACGATGTCGGGGGTCAAGGCGGCACTGCTCCGCCCAAGAACCAAAACCCCTCCGACGCGGCTCAGAATTCAAACCAAACTGAGTTAGGTTGGGGATCGAGCATCGACGTGGCTCGCCAGTCGCGAGCCGCTCAGGATGCGCTGAAAAGAAATGACTACGCCGCAGCTATTTCCTATGCCGAGCGCGCCGCCAAATCCGCTCCGCAAAATCCAGAACTCTGGTTCCTTCTTGGCTACTGCAACCGGCTGGGCGACCACTATCAGGCTTCGGTCGACGCTTTTAACCGTGGCCTTAAAATTCAGCCCGGCTCCGTTCGCGGTATGGCCGGATTGGCGCAGACATATGCCAAGATGGGCCGCGTTGCAGAAGCCGAACAGTTGCTCAAGCGGGTGGTGGACGCGAATCCAAAGGATGCAAACAGCCTGCAGCTAGCGGGTGAGCTTCAACTAAGTACGGACCCCGCGCAGTCGCTCGATCTCCTGCAGAGAGCCGACGCGTTGCAGCCATCCGCTCATACCGATCTTCTGATTGCGCATGCCTACGAACATCTAGGCAAGCCGGAAGAATCCGCAAAGTATTTGAATCGCGCTAAGGAGCGGGCTCCCCACGATCCTGAAGTATTGCGCGCAGTCGCCGGCCAATATCGTGACCAGGGCCAGTACGATCAGGCAATCGCGGCCTTGCAGGCGATTCCGAATAAAACCATCGACGTGCAGGCCGATATGGCGTATACCTACCAGCTCGCCGGAAGACAGCAAGAGGCTGCCGATCTCTACACTCGCCTGGCAAAAAGCGCGAAAGGCAATCTTGGACTGAACCTCAATGCGGCGCAGGCCTTGTTCTCTCTTGGCCAAACCGATGCCGCGCAGGCGTTTCTGGATGAGGCCCGGCGAATCGATAGCAATAACTATCGCCTGCACGCCATTTCAGGCGCCATTGCCGAATCCGACAATCGCTTTGATGATGCCAGTTCCGAATACAATCTTGCGCTTAAAAATTTGCCACCCACGGTTCCAGAAGGTCAGCTGTATCCGATTGAGTTGCACCTCAATCTTTATGAACTCGACTTGCGTCAGGACGACCAAGCCGCAGCCAAGCAGCAACTCGATTCCGCTTTTGCCCTGATCAATCAGGTGAATGTTCAACCGTCATCTCGACCGGAAATGTTAAGGCTGCGTGCCGCCATCGAGGCGGGTTTGGGCAATATGGATGCCGCTAACAAAGATCTGCAGGAAGCGTTATCTCTGGCTCCGGCCAACGTGAATTCACTCTTGAGCTACGGCAGCTTGCAATGGAAGCTCGACCAGAAAGACGCCGCGCAGGCCACGTTCTCAAAAGTTCTGGAACTTGACCCGCACAACCGCACCGCCCTTTCCTCGCTCGGCTATCTTGCCCGCGATAAAAGCGATGCCAAGCTCGCGGAAAATTATTTTGTTCAGGCAGCGAAAGCGCATCCGAAAGACTACGCTCCATACCTCGCTTTAGGCGATCTCTACACGGCCGAAAGGGATTTCAAATCAGCCGAGGCTAACTACGAGACCGCCCACGACCGCATGCCGGCGAACGCGTTAATCATCGCAGGCGCCACCAACGCAGCCCTCGAATCGCACAATCCAGATCTAGCCAAAAGCTGGCTGGATCGCGCCACGGGCAAGATGAACGACAGCCCGCAAATCGCTCGCGAACGTGAGCGTTACCTCACTTTGAAGGGCGACTACGCCGAATCGGCGAAGCTCGGATTCTATGTACTGGAGAAGCTTCCTCATGACCGCGAAGGCGTGGTCTATCTCGCTTACGATTTGTATTACCTGGGCCGCTACGACGAAGCGCTCGCGCTGGTAACAAAATACGAGCCTATTATTCCCAACGATAAAGATCTTGCTCTCATTGCCGGCGACGTCCACGCCCACAACGGGCAATCCCGCGAAGCGGTTGCCGATTATACCCGCGCTCTCGAGCGCGACCCCAAAATGCCGCTGGGTTATGCCAATCGCGGATTCATGTTGAACGATCTTCACGAGGCCGGAAAAGCCATCAAAGATTTTCAGACTGCGATCCAATTGCAGCCTGACTACGGCGAGGCGCATCTCGGCTTAGCCTATGCCGACCTGCAATTGCATCGGCCGAAGGCAGCCCTGAATCAGTTGGAAACAACGGAGAAACTGTTAGGCAAGTCACACGCCTATCACTTGGCACGAGCCGAGGCATTCCGCCAGGAGCAGGATTTCGTCCACGCCGAAGCTGAATATCGGATCGCTCTTCAGGAAACGCCGGACGATCTCAACACCCAGTTGGCCTACGCCGACACGTTATTCCGGCTGAAGCGCTTCCAGCCATCGCTCGCCGCACTTGAAGTCGCACAAAAGCTGGGCCCAACCGATCCCCGGGTCTATGCCTTGAGAGCCGAAGTTCACGCCAAGATGGGCGCGCGCGATGAAACCATGCGCGATGTCCAACTGGCCGAACAGTACGGCAAAGATCAAGTCGAAATTCTCATGTCGACCGGAGACGCGCTACTGACTCTTGGAGATCGGGACGCGGCCATGCAGCGCTTCTCAAGTGCTCTGGATATTCCCAACGGAGACCGCATTGGGGTCCGGATGGCAATTGCCCAGGTCTTCCTGCGCCAGGGACACTACGATGACGCGCGCCGTCAGATCGCACTCGGCTTTGCAGAAGCGCGGGTCGACTCAGCCCCGGTCCTGCCCGACGATCTCGCTCAGGCAGCCAGCACTTTTCTGGCGATGCACGACTTCGAACTCGCCGAAACTTACTTCGATAAAGCCAAGCTGGTTGGAGCCAATCCGCGCACCGTGGGCATCGGCCTGGCCAATACTTATCTGGCCGAGGGAGACACTCGTAAAGCCGGGGAAGCGCTTTCGAGCCTGGGCTCGCCGGACGATTTCCGTGAAGACTACGACTACCAGATGGCGGCGGCGAACATATACCGGCAACGCCAGGATACGGTGCATGCTCTCACCGCCTTCGCGCAAGCCAGCACCGTCGCCGGTCCGGAGGACCAGCGGACCGCTCAATTCGCGCAGAACGATGCGGCCAACCAGGAAGGGCACCAGATCACTCCCAACTTAAGTTTGTCTCCCGAGATCACGTTTGCGCCCTCGCTGGAAGACATTAACGTCTACACGCTCGACGCACGAATCTTGCATGTCACTAATCCTCTGCTTCTGCCGCCGCCGCGACATTCTTACCAGAGCGAGGCCGATTCACATTATCGAATTCACCTGGGCAATCTGCCTGCAATCACCGGCTTTGTCGGTGAAAGCTTGACTGCCGGTCGTTTACTTTTTCCCAGTGTCAACGTGGTGCAAGACCGCAATACATATGACACGATTTTCAACGGAGGAATGACTCCAGTTCTTCATTTTGGGCAGAACACGATCACCTTCGACGGCGGACTTCAGTTTACGATCCGTCGCGACACGATCTCGCCGGTTTTCATGAGCCAGAATCTCTTCCGCCAGTTCCTCTATATCTCCACCAGTTCTTTCTATAACTGGGTTTCGATCAACGCCAGCGGGGTTCGCGAAGCGGGGCCTTTCACTGATCAGAACCTGCATTCGCGAGATCTCTCCGCCACCTTGGAATTTACCGTTGGACACCCTTGGGGACGCACTTCGCTAATCACCGGATACAGCGTTCGGGATCTTTTATTTCGTCCGATGATCGAGGAATATTTCAATACCACCAGCTACATTGGGCTGCAGCGGAAATTCGGCACCCGTCTCACCGTTGCTGCGTTGGCTGAGGACTTGCGCTCGTGGCGAGTGCAGAACACCCAGTACGCCATCGCCCAGGCTCTGCTTCCCGGCGCCAGATTCGATTTCCGCGCCACCCCTCGCTGGGACGTGCAAGGCTCATTCTTACTCTCGCGTGGGATGGGTTATCACGAGTACGATAATGCGCAAAGTGAGTTCCTTGTTTCCTATACCCGTGTGACGCGCGGCGGTGTGGGCGACACAGGCGGTGCGCCAGTTGCCCATCCATTCCGTTTCTCGTTCGGAGTGCAACAGCAAACCTTCTACGACTTTGGAGGAACGGGCAAGACAACAACCCTTCTTCCCGTCATACATTTCTCTTTATTTTAAATTTTAAGAATTTGATCTTAAAACTCTGATGCCTTCCATGACCGAGATCACCAAAAGCGCTGTGGCTGAATCATCCACGGCCGAATTGTCTGTCGCCGCTGAATCGTCCGTAGGTCCGCAGCCTGCCCCGGCAGCCTTGCCGGCCAAGACACTTAAATCCAAACTGCTGGGTGGAACTCTCACTCTGTTAGCCGGTTCCGGACTCGTAGGCGTCACCAACCTGGTCTACAACGTCGCGACTGCCCGCCTTCTCGGCCCTACTGGATTTGCCCACGCTACTGTCGTCTACACCCTGCTGATGTTGGCCTCAGGCATCACTCTGTCGTTTCAGGTCGTGTGCGCAAAGTATGTGGCGAAGAGCACCACCCCGGAAGACCGCGCTCTTGTTTTCGCGACCCTTCACCAGCGTTCCTGGATCGCCGGAATCGGAATCGGCCTGCTTTTATTTTTAGTAGAGCGGCCGCTGACCGCCTATTTGAATCTGCCGGACCCGGTCCTGATTTCGCTTCTCGCTTTGGGCACAGCGTTCTACGTTCCCCTCGGCGTGCGCCGTGGCTACATCCAGGGAATTCACGCATTCCGTCCTCTCGCCATTAATTTCATGCTGGAAGGGCTGGTGCGTCTGTTCGGAGTTTTTGTTCTGATTGGTATCGGCCTGGGCGTAAGAGGAGCCGTGCTCGCCAGCGTGGTCGCAGTGGTGGTTTCCTATTTCGCCGCTCTGCCAAGTCCGGGGCTCACCTCATTCAGGATACGAGGAATCGCGATTTCGTTCCGCGAAGGGCTGCAGGCGATCGTCTTCTTTTCCGGCCAGACTGTCATTAACAACTTCGACATCGTTCTGGTAAAACATTTTTTTCCTCCCGCCGAAGCGGGATTTTATGCCGCCATCGCCCTGGTTGGCCGCCTGGTGAACATGTGCGCATGGTCCGTTGTAAACACCATGTTTCCAGTATCCGCGGGTGCCGGAAATAATGAGGAGCGTGAGGGCAGCCCAGTCCTGTTCACGTCGCTATTGCTCGTGTTTCTCATTTTAAGTGTCTTGATCTTTGGCTTATGGCTGGTCCCCAGCTTTTTGTGGAAGACCTTGTTCGGAGCGCATTTCGATCTGGGCAACTACGGAGCGCTGGCACCCCTGCTGATCCTTTATGCCATCACCACCGGCATCTATTCGTTGAGTTCCGTAATCATCACTTACGAAATGTCGCGGAAAATCGCGAACACAAGCTGGCTGCAACTGGCATTTAGCGGCGCTCTCGCCCTGGGAATTTATCTTCTTCACAAGTCCCTTCACCAGGTCATTGTCATCCAGTTGGTGTTGATGGTGATCTTGCTCTTTGTCCTGATGGTGCCGTTGTTGCGCGACCATCTCACCGCGCCCACTCCCATTGTCTACAGCGGTCTCCGGCTGCGCCGGAAGTTGACAGAAGAAGAGGTGATGGCGGAATTTCTGCGAAGCGAATTTCATCACCCCGAATTCGACGAATACCGCCATGAGTTCGACGCCGTGGTCAGGCATCCCGATCTCAAAAACACCAGAGAGAACGCTGTGCGGCAGGCTTTGCTGTTTTTGCGGCGCGGAGCAATGTGGCGCGAGCTACCCGCGGATACTCAGTGGTTCGAGGTGGAATTAACCCCTGAAGACCTCGACCGCATTCGCTTCTTCCCGCGCGCGCAGTGGCGTCGCATCGCGCAGGGCAGTTTTTATCTGACTGATGTAGTTGAAAAGATCCGCCTGCGACTCGATTCGCACGATGCCTTCTTTGATAAATTGCGCAGTCTCAGTTCGTCCGTGCAGGAGAACCTGATCAATCCCACGGTTCTTCTCATCGGCGTCGACAACACCGGGCCCTTGACCATCCTCGACGGAAATCACCGCATGGCCGCGTCAATGCTTGGGCCGTCACCTTCCGTGCTGACACGGCTCCGTTTCATTTGTGGATTCTCCCCCGAAATGACGCGCTGCTGCTGGTACGCCACCAACGTGAATACGTTGTTGCGGTACTTTAAGAATCTGGTGCGCTATTTCTCTTACGATCCAGAGTCTGATATCGATCGCTTCCAGGAAACCAGCCTCTAGAGTGGCTCGAGATTGTGGGAATCATCGGGCACAGCAACATGTCGGGCCCAGTCCCCTACCCCGCCGCAGAAGGGCCGTCTTAGACCTGGCTAAACGTCTATTTTCTTATCGCTGCGGCATGATGGGATTCGCGAGCGGGGTCAAAGGCTCCTGTACGACCGAGCCGTCGCGCCGCTGCAGCAGAATTGGTTCGTGTCGCTGGCGCAACGCCGCACGCTCCTGCGAAACCTTGGTATCCACCTTCGATTCGCTATCCGCGGCAACTTGACCCAGCTTCATCCCTTCGGCGGTACGCCGGGTCGCGAGACCGACCGTCGCATTCGCCCCGCCCAGCTGCTGCGCCTTATCGTAGAAGAATTGCGCGGTTTCCTTGTCACCTTCAATTTCAGAGAGGTACCCAATATTATTCATCGCGAACACGTTATTCGGGTCGAGGGAATAGGCATTCCGAAATGCCTGCACAGCGGCCGAAAAATCATTGCGATTGATGTCGGACACACCGCGAATATTCAGCTCCGCAACTCGCTCTCCCGGGGTGGTTCGAGCCTCAAGCCGGCTGCGCAGATTCTTCGCGTTCTGGGCTGCCATTTCGTTGACCGGCTTTCCTCTCCACGATCGATTCAAGGTGACCACCGCGGTCGCATCCGACTGCACCGCCGCTGCGTTATCGTAATATCTCAGCGCGGCCTCAGATTCGCCTTCCATTTCTTTGGCCACGCCCATGTTGTTGAGTGTGAAAATGTTCTGCGGATTCTCCTTCAACGCCTTCTGCAGCAAGATGTCCGCTTCGGGAGCACGTCCTTGCGAGAGCAAACGTACAGCTTCCACATTGTCATGATTTAATTGCAAGGGCATCTCTGGCAGCGCCAGAGCCTCTTTCATGGTGCGGCCTTCCACCTTGGGTGAGCTCGCGCGGTAGATGACGGCGTCGGTCGCCTGCTCTGCGGCCAACTCGTAGAAACGTTGAGCCCGGTCCACTTGCCCCTGCAATTCCGCGATGTACCCCAGATTGTTCAGCGTAAAAGGATCGTCGGGATCCAGCAGGTAAGCTTTGTAAAACAGGTTCTCGGCCTTCTCGTAGCGGCGCTTATGGATCTCCTGCACGCCTTCCTGATTCAGGCGTTGCACCGCGGTCAAATGACTGCGCTTAGGAAGCGTAACTTTAAGATCTTTCGCATGGGCGTTCGCCGCCCATCCGAGACTTGCAGCCGTAATTCCAACAACCATCCACTGTTTCCAGGACATTTTCGAGAAGTACCTCGCGACGCATAGCTTGAAGCGTTCTTAAGATGCTCAAAACCGCCGAGCGTTTGCCGTCCATTTGTTCCCTTCCGCATAAACCTGACCACCTTCCGGCTCCTGCCGGCATCCAAATAGAGCGTCAAAATTCGTCTATCGGGGATCTGCCATGCGTAGTCGGCCGTCGAGACTAATTCTAGGGATTGTGGCGTCTGGCGTTATGCTCGCTGCCGGAGCGCGGGGACAAACTATGCTCGGGTCCCAGAGTGTGCTCTCGGAATCTTCCGCCACGACTTCCGGTACAACGCCATCTACGACGGCAGCACCTTCGATCGAAGCTCTGCCGCCGGGTGCCGAGGCTGGCTCCGCCCCATCACCCACTGCCGCAGCCCCCTCGATTGTTGGGGTGAAAACAGTAAAACCGCCAGACGCATCTGAATCCGAAACTCTGGTCGACCCTGCCAGCCTGCTTCCCGACCTGCCCAAGTTACCCCCGGCAAAAGCCAGTTTGATCGGTGGAAACATTGGGCGCCTTGATCGGGTGCGCGACGAGATCACGGTTCAAGTCTTCGGCGGCGGCAAGATGAAGATTTCTTTTGACCCTAGGACCCGCTTTTACCGCGATGGCACGGAAGCCCGATTATCCGATTTGCGCCAGGGAGACCGCATCTACATCGACACCATTCTCGATGGAAGCACAGTTTTTGCCCGGGCCATTCGCGTGAAGACTTCCGGTTCCTCCGGCGAGAGCCAGGGAATAATTACCAGCTATCGCGCCGACAAGGGCGAATTGCAGATGCGCGACGCTCTCTCGCCGCAAACCATCAAAATACATGTCACACCGCAAACCCAGGTGCTCGAAGGCGGCCACACGGTTTCTTCTTCTGCGCTCCTTCCGGGTACATTGGTCGCGGTCAAGTTCGGCGCCCGGCAGGAGGGTGGCGAAGTTGCGCGTGAAGTTTCTCTGCTCGCGAGACCTGGAGCAAGCTTCACCTTCGCCGGTCAAGTCACAGCCATCGATCTTCGTCTGGGCCTACTGGTTCTGACTTCTTCGACTGACCGCAAGACATACGAAATTTATCTTGATCCATCCGTCAGAGTCGATGACAGCATCCAGCCCAACACGAACGTAACTGTGCTGACCCGCTTTGAGGGAAACCGCTACGTGGCTCGCAGCGTCACCGTGAATTCACAAAACCAGCAGTGACAAAAAGCTCACCGGCTCCCGCTTGACCGCTAGGTCGAAGTCACGGCGACCGCTGTTTGCGCCATTTTTCTGCCCTCGCGCCTAATTTGCAATTGCCTTCTAGGGCGAACGAAAGCCGATAGAGGATTGGTTTTCCTATTCGGGAATACACACACCGCCCGCGCCATCTCAGCACTTACCACGCCAAATAAGTATCTCTAGTCCGGCTACCCTTGACCATGTGGGCACTCCCGTCATAGCACCGAAGTTCTTAGACGAATGTTACCTTCCGCAAAACTCAGTCACCCCCTAAGCTGACTCCAGTTCCCAGCAAGTTCCCAGAAAGAGCAGGTCAGCGAGAGGAAATCTACAGGCAGGCGTGCCTTCCCTCCCCCTGGCCAAAGTAAGTGCAAGCCTAGGCGCCACTCCGCTCTAAGGACCCAATGCGTAGTACACACTTTGTCGGAGTAATCTTCCTGGCTGTGTCGACCCTGTGTTCGGCCAGTTCGCCTTACGTAGTCCCAACCACAACCCTATTGGCCCTGACGGCCAATAACACCAGCGCGGCGAATAATTTTCCCAATCAATCCAATGGCAATCGCGGGGCCGGCAACACCAGCAAGGTTGACGTTCATTCGCTCCTGTACTCCGGCGCAACCGCGAAAATCTATGCTCACCTGCTCCTATGGTTTGGCGGTTCGTCGCACATGAACATTGGCTATAGCTCCACCGATGCGGCGCAAATCAAACGGCAAATCGATGACATGGTCAGCCGGGGCATTGATGGCGTGATCATCGACTGGTACGGTCCTAATAACTCTACCGATCAAGGGACGAAGCTGGTAATGGCGGAGGCCGAAAACCACCCCGGCTTTACCTTCGCCATCATGATCGACAAGGGTGCGATCGACAGATCGGGCTGCTCCGGATGTTCGCCGCAACAAGCCATAGTGACTGAACTTCAATACATGGAGCAGACATATTTTTCCTCACCCGCCTACATGAGGCGACAAGGGCAGCCGGTCGTAACCAATTTCGCTGTCGATCAGTACTATCCCATCGACTGGAACGCTGCCAATGCTTCTCTGAGCACGCACCCTGTTTTTCTTTTTCAGAACAACGACGGTTTCAGCCACACACTTAGCGATGGCAGTTATGCCTGGGTGATGCCCACCACCAGCGATTACGGCATCGGCTATCTTTCCAATTTCTACAAGACGGGAATGTCGTTTCCGCAACAGCAGGTGGTCGGAGCAACCTACAAAGGATTCAATGACAATCTGGCCAGTTGGGGGTCGAACCGCGTTATGAAGCAGCAATGCGGCCAGACCTGGCTGCAGACCTTCGCCGAGATCAACAATCTTTATAATTCAGGAAAGCAGCTGAGTGACTTGCAACTGGTTACGTGGAATGACTACGAAGAGGCTACTGAACTTGAATCCGGTATCGACAACTGCCTGACGCTGTCGCCTTCAGTTTCGGGCAACAACCTGCAATGGAACATCAGCGGAAATGAGAACACAGTCGATCACTACGCCGTCTACATCAGTTCTGATGGTCAGAACCTGATGTCGCTGACCGACCTCGAGCCCGGGTTGCGGTCACTGAATTTGTGTGGTTTTTCGATTCCGACCGGCAGCTACAAATTATTTGTGCAAGCTGTAGGCAAGCCGATCCTGGCGAATCAGATTTCAGGTGCCGTCAACTACAATTCCACCTGCGTGGTTGCCCCAGCTCCGGTGCCTCCGCAGCCCCCCGCGCCGGTGCCAACTCCAACTCCAACACCTACCCCCATCCCAACTCTGTCTTTCGGAGCTTCCCCAACTTCGATTACTGTTTCCGCAGGCCAGCCGGGGCGCTTTACGATCACAGCAACGCCGCAATCAGGGGCGTTCAATAGCTCGATCGCGCTCTCGTGCGCCGGGATTCCCAGCACTTTGAACTGTTCGTTTTCCCCCGCTACCATGACTCCCGGTTCCGGCGTCGCCACTTCCACCGTTACCATTTCCACTATTGCCGCCAGCAGGAGCCTGCCTCAGCGGCACAACCCGGTCCCAATCTCCGTTGGTTTCCTTTTGCCCTTCGGCATAGGGGGCTTTGCTCTCGTCGGCAGCATGCCACGCCGGCGCAAGGCTCAACTCCTGGCTGCTATCGCCGTTGTGGGCATTGGAATGGCTGGCAGTTCTTGTGGAGGGAATTTCGCCAAGCCCCAAACCCTTGCTGCCGCTGTGCCTGCTGCGAGCCGTTACTCCGTCACCATTCAAGGGAATGCCGCTTCCAGCAAACTTTCCACTGTCGTTGAGGTTACCGTTCAATAACTCTTGTCCGGAACCGTTGCCGCGGGGTCGCGGAATCGCAGAGCGATGCACCCAACCGAGCGAGTTCCGGGTCATGAGTCTCAACATCAGGGACTTCGATGGAACCCATCCTGGCAGTCTTCGGAACCTGGTAATCTGCCGCAAAGCTTCCGTTCTCTGCTCAAGTTCAAAATGACGCAAATATTTCAGGACAATGGTAGGCATCGTCATGCGCAGCGCTGTGGAAAAATTCTGGACCGCCATGGCCTGCTGCTTTTCCTGATTTGTCAGAAAGTTAATCAGGCAATTCGCCAAATCCTGCGCGTTACCAGGTTGATAGAACTCGATCGCGAGCTCTTCGCCATCAGCCATTTGGCGAAAATCTGCCAGGTCCGCGCACACGATCGGCACCCCATAAGCGCACGCCAGATGGGCCACTCCGCTACAACCGGTGGAAGAAGAGTAGGGCATTACAGCCACCGACGAACTCTGGAAAAGATCTGGTAGCTGATCCTCCTCAACATAACCGGTGAACTCGATCGCCGGATCACTCCCGTGTTTTTTCTTCAACGACTGCACGTATCCTGCGGCCTGCGGATGATCGCCGCCACCGATCACCAGCTTCGCGTTGGGAAGCGTTGCCTTGATAATCTGGAACGCCTCGATCATCAACTCGAGCCGTTTGTAGGTCCCCCACTTGCCGAAAGCCAGGATGCGGTGTTCCGGATTGCCGCGCCTGGCAAAGTCGGGATATTCCGGCCGACGAGTTAAGACACCATGAGAGCGGACGTGAACATTATCGTGCCCATACTTTTCATGAAGGATCTTCCGATACCCGGGCATGAGCACGGAGACCGAATTCGAGAGCAACAGCACCCGTGTGGCAACAGCGCCGGCGGCGCGGTAAAGACGCGGATGCTTTACCCCAGCATCTTTCAGATCGACGGTGTCCATCAGGTGGTGCAAAGTCACGTGGGTATAGCGGCCGCTCAAACGCGACAGCAGCGGCGTAAGAAGTCCTAGAAACGCGTTGAAAGGGTTCCGCCCGAACGTACTGAACAGCAGATTGAACCACACGACATCGGGTTTAAGTTTGCCGATTGTTTGCAGCAGCCGATACGCGCTTGCAGGATCGTCGAAAGACCAGCAGCGCTTCACGTTGAATCCGTCCAGTTCCGGCTGGTCTGCCGGCATTTTGTCGGCGAGAATTGTCACGCTTAGAAACGGATTGCGGCGCAGTTCTTCGGCAATATGCAGGCCGTACTCGCTTAGTCCCCCTTGGCTGGGCGGGAAAGTGGTGACGAGACAAATTTTCATTATTCTTCGGCCTCTACCGCCCCTTTTAGGATGCCGATGCGGCTGCGAAAGATGTTGCTAAGATGCATGCCCCGCCTCATTGCAAAGCCGGCAATCCCGAGAAGTCTGCTTCCCCCTCGGCCAAATTTTGTAAGAATGCTTCCCTGATTTTGGCAGTCGCCGCTCCTACCGAAAGAGGTTCAATCACGGTGATGTTCCCAGCGAGACGACTCATAGCCAGATATGCCTGCCGGTTCCGGCGAAGAAAATCCAGCGGATATTCCGGCTTCCGGGCAAAAGCCGCATCCGGATCGGCATCGATGATATAAGCAACGTCAGGCTTGGGGACGAAGCTTAAGACCAACCGGATGAACATTCGCGCAGCCCAATGGTTTAGCGGAAGATTGGCCAATTCGTCATAGATGTAGCGATCAAAGATTACGACGTCAAGGTTGCTCTTCTTAAAACCGTGGACTATTCGCCAAACATTTACCGCATCTCCAAAGTAGAGGCAGAAACGCAGAGCGGTAACGGGCAGGGAAGTTACATTCTTATCGCGTCGATGCAACGGTTTCTCGGGCGAGCCAATTCCTTTGTCGCCCTTGAAGGCCTTAAGGCTCATGAATTCGCGAAACCCGGGCAGTACCACGACGTCATCCCAAAAAGTGAGCAACCGTGTTCGCTGCCCGGTTTGATCGAGCCAGCTTTGAAGCGCGTTGATCTGAGTACTCTTGCCGGCTCCATCAATCCCGGAAAAGCTCACAATTTTCAAAGGGCACCCGCTCCGTACCAATTCTTATTGCGTAGATGTAGATAAAGATGGCTACGAAAATCGAGCCCTCAGTGCGCCCCCGGAGGCTTGCTCGAAGTACCCGCGCTCAAAGCCACCACCGCGCCTACAGCCACGGCCACGCCGATGATCGCTCCCGTTCTCAGCACGATTGTGCGGACTCGGTGTTGTTTTGCAGGCGCGACAGCCACTCCGGCGGGTTGCGATGCTGCAATCCCGCTCGTGTCTGGCGCTTCGGCAGCTGCGGTGCCCACTGGTTTCTGGGGCTGCGTTTGCGATTGATTCTGGGCAGGCTTCTGCGCGCTTTCAGCGGTCGAAGTCTGACTCCCGCTTCCATTTTGCTGTTGAGCCGGAGCCGCTTCTTTTGACTCCCCTGCCACCGTCCCAGGACTGTCAGGAAGCCGACTGTCAGGAAGCGCACTGCCAGGAAGCGCACTGCCAGGAAGTTCGGTCACCGGGGGCTGCTCATTGGCTTTGGCTATCAAAGCCCCATGCGAGTCCCCCGCAACCCCGGCCTCTTGCGTCGCGGACGCAAATACCGCTCCGGGAAGTCCCGAGATAAACAGCCCGCTCCAGGCCACATGCACCAGCACCTTTTTTAATGGTCCCATATGGTCCCCTCTGATGCGTCGGCGTGCCGCTTAGCTGGCAATTTTCAACTCCGCAAGCCTGAACCCGGACGAATACCAGGGCAAATCCTGCGGGACTTCGTGTGTAGGTACAGCCTGGAAGCTGCGGGCTGCTTGCTCGGCGGTTTCGTAGACTTCAAATATCCGATCAACGCGCATCAGTTCCATGATGGTCGCCGACGCCGGCGAGACAGCCGCCAGTTTCAAATCTCCGTCCCGTTTCATCGCCTCTTGCATGCAATAGAGCAATGTTTCGATACCGGCACTGTCCATGTGTTGAATCTGAGAGCAATCTAAAACGATACGCGGACGATGGACTTCCAGCAGCGGCTGCAATTCACTTATGAACTTCTCACCTTCTGCATGGTTTAGCGTTTCCGGTAGCTCCATTACGATTACGGGACCTCGGCTGTACATACACTCACCCCTGAATTTAATTGGCTCCGAACTGCCAGGCTTTCGGCGTTCGGGGCTCTATTTTTTGCCCTACTGCATTATTTAGATCAGAATTTACCGCTTGCGCTTCATAAAAATCGAAACTGTTGACCCTGGACTCTTCGCGAGCTGAGGCATTCGTTCGCATGACGCTGCGGTCAGCTATTTCAAGTGTTACGTCGCGCGTAAGATTCATAAGCTTGTTTCCATTCGCGACGGCATGGCACACATCCAGCCAAATCCCGATGTGAGTGTTGGCGAGGACGGAACTGTCCTCGATCACTGTGCCGTAGTCAATGCAGCAGCCCCTCTCGATATTGCTGCAACGCGTAATCAACGTGTCTTCCATGACCTTGGCCTCACGACCCACATAAGCGGGCGCCACCACACGCGCCCGGCGATGAATCTCCGCTCCCTCATCAACCCAGATTCCCGGTTTTAGTTCCGCTCCTGACGGACGCATTGCACAGCGGCCGCGAAGTGAATCCCCTACCAGTCGCCGCAGATCCCGCGCCTCTTTAAGATGGATTACATAATCTCTGATGAAATATGACGCAGTCCCGGGCGCCAGCAAATCCTCAAGTTGGGCGTTCGCTTTATCCGTCTCAACCACCCACAAGCTCAGAGGACTCTCCGAATCGAGTGCGCGTGTCGCGGTCTGCCGCGCCTCCCGGTGAAAATAAAATAGATCAAGTAGATCCGTTTCGGTGTACAGGCTTGCCGACATCACAAACGCATGCTCCACGCCATCACGAGAAAAATCTCTCAACTTCTGTGTGACGGCAGGGTTCATCTCGGCGACAACTTGAATGCTCACATTCTCAAACGAAGTCGAGATCGGCGGCACCGTGTAAGCTTTTTCAAGTGGTACCAGCACTGAGATCACTTCTACGCGGGCTCGCGCAAATCTTTCGATCGTGCGTTGCAGCATTGAGCGCCCCAGCACCTCGATGCACGCCAGTGGTTCCACGATTAGCGGGGCGCTTTCCTGGGGCGCAGTCGAGCCTATGGACTCCAACTCTGCCCCAACTACCACGATCGCCCCTAATCCCACGGAATGTTCCTCTCTCTTTACCCTATCTAGCTAACGATGCACCCCCGCACCATCCAGTTGCTACCGTGCGGCGTACGAGGCGGACAATGAAGACGTTTCGCTCACCGGTATCGCCGGTGAACGGCGGAGCACTCTGCGCTTGGGAAAGAGCAGATCGCGCATCTTCATCTTCGCCTTGTGCAGTTGCGATTTCGAATTGCCCACTGAACAATCCAGCATCTTGGCGATCTCGTGATGCTGGTAGCCTTCCACTTCGTGGAGCGCAAAAATCCTTCGGCAGCCTTCTGGTAATTCCTGCATCGCGCGCCGCAGGGCAATGCGATCGATCGCGCCAAACAGACTTGGGTCGGCCTTTCCCACGTCCCGGCGCAGCGATGGCGACTCTGACGACACGGGCTCGTCGAGCGAAAGAATGGGTGGCGCTTTGCGGCGGCGCAGTTTCATCAATACGGTATTCACCGCCACCCGATAGAGCCAGGTGGAAAAGGCGGAATCCCCCCGGAACGAACCGACGCTGCGAAATACCTGCAAGAATGCTTCCTGAGTCAGGTCTTCCGCATCGGCTACATCTTTTGTCATGAGAAGGCAGACCGAATAAACACGCTTCTTGTGAGTCTGGAAAAGCGTGGCAAAAGCCTGTTCGTCACCGCTCTGTGCGCGTTGTACCAGGCTGCGTTCATCGTCTTGGTTGGTTTCTTCCCTGACCGGAATCACACTGCTTGTTGTCGCGGAAATCACGCAAGTCGCCACTGTAGTCTCCTTCTTTCCCAACTAGGGGTGCTTGTCTATATTGCTCTCCACGATTCCGGGAGCATTCATCATCCGAAACGAGAGTACCGACTGCGCCAGCTACAGCCCATCAGGGTGCTCCTGTAATTGAATGCCAGACTTGCTGTACCTCAGCCCCTAGGAAAATGCGACGTACTTCCGAGTTTTTTTCTTGCAGCCGTGACGAGACTCATAGCTCGAAAAGTGTGTTGCTGCAAACAGCGGCCGGATCTCCGCAGCGAAGGCCTTAAGCCAAGCTTGCGATTGATCCGGCCGCTTCTTTAACACCGAGATTTCTGATTAGTACAGGCGGAAACCCACTTCTACGCTAATCTGAACGTTAACCGGGTGGCCGTCTTTCAGAGCTGGCTGAAATTTCCATTGCTTTACCGCTTCAATGGCCTTCGCATCCAAACCCATTCCCAAGCCACGCACGATGCGAATATCGCGCGGGCGTCCCTGATCATCCACGATCAACCAGAGTATGCAGGTTCCCTGCGTCTTAGCATTCCTTGCTTCTTCTGTGTACTCCGGGTCTGGTGTAGAAACCGCCTGCGGAGCGGAAATTCCTCCGCCTACTTTGAATACGCCTCCGCCGATGCCGCCTCCACTACCCGCGCCCACGCCGGGTCCATGACCTACACCCACTCCGCCGCCAGAACCAGAGCCAATGCCGCCACCAGAGCCCGTCCCATTGGAAGGAGGAGCCGAAGGCAGCGCAGCCGCCGACGGATTGCCCAGATTCGGCATGTGATTTGAAGCCAGGTGAACTTGCGGAGGAACCACAACTGTGGGTTCAACCGCAAGCTTGGGGTGTTGGTTCCGCACAATAATCTGCGGCGGAGTGATCTGTTGCATTGCTGTTTTAGGCAGTCTGCCCTTAATCGCGGGCAACTTGTCGTGATCACCGCCGCCACCGCCGCCGCTGACGACTTTCTTCGCGACTGGCATGGCATACGAATCTGGCGACGGAGCAATCAGCGTCACGGTCTCATGCTGTTGAACCTGTTGTACTACATGATGGCTGAACATCGCACCGCCAAGGATTAACGCGAGCAGTACGGCGTGTACCATCGCGGACCCGGCCAGACCATTCGATCGATAATTATTGAACTGTCCCCAAATCGCATCCGGACCAAGCGGTTTCTGAGACCGCGAACGGGGCCCAGGTCGCACAGCGCGGTCGCGGCCCCCATAACGCATGGCTGGCGAAGAACCTGGGAAAAATGTATCAGCAGCGTGGCGTGGACTCTCTTGATTCGGCATGACGCTCCTCAAAAACCCCCCATAATCAAAATCGATACAACTTTTCCAAGAGCGACCCGCAAATCTAAAGTCGCCCGGCCAGAAGCAGCACAAGTAGAACAACCACAACCAAGCCGAGTCCGCCGCTGGGGTAATAGCCCCACGAACGGCTGTACGGCCAGGACGGCAAAGCTCCAACCAGGAGCAGAACCAAAATAATCAGAAGAATCGTCGACATGAAACCTCCGGTCACAGAGTTTGTTATCAATCGACCCGGCCAAAACAGCGCCGAGCACCACCTAACTGCAACTATCAATCATTCCGCATGTTCTCTTTCGACTGCCCGGAATATTTCCGGACGGCCTATTCCGTGCTCGAACCGAGCAGCCGCGAAATTTCCCTCTCCTTGTGGACTCTAACGTTCGGGGTGACTCCGTTCCATCCGGTTCAAGCTGTAAAGTGCCTCCGGCATGGCCGCAAGGCTCTACAGTGTCGAGGGTAGTACCTATGGAAAAATTAACCCCCGGGGTGATTCCCGGGGGCAGTCCTTTATGCTTATTTACTTTTCTTTACCAATTAGCGGCTGGCCAGTTCCATCCGTCTCGGCTCCATCAACTCGCCGTGCTCATTCGCCTGGTTTGTAAGTTTGCGTAGCGTTACTTCCAAGGCGCCGCTCCCCGGAGGTGGCTGGACCCTTCCCCTCAAAATGTCTTCGAAGGGTACGAACTTACCGTAAAGAAGGTGAGTTTCATCTTTATCCTGCTTAACGGCGGAACCGTTCAGGTCAATCCCGGCGAAAAGCCCACGCGCTCTGGAGTATGTCAGCAACTCTGCTTTCATTTTCCAGTCAGTGTCCGCGGCGGCATCGCGGCCGACGGGTCCCGCCGCTGCGGAGGCGTCAGCCCCGATTTTGAACTTGCTATCGAGGAGATGCTCCATCCCGCGGTCATTCATCACTACCAACACTAGATCGATGGCTTGGCCGCCCAATTGCAATCCCCAGCTTCCGCCTGTGATGGTGATCGGCGCAGGAGCGCTCCAAGAGCCATTCGGCAGGCGGCAAATCGCAACGCCCTTGCCGTGGTTTCCGCCAAAACCAATCGCGATTTTCACCATCGAAGGAATCACGGCAATACACTTCGCGTCCTTCAACACTTTGTCAGGAATCGCTTTGTCTGGCGTTCCCATAATTTCTTTGAGAACATTCGCGGACTCGTCAATTCGTTTTTGAATGCTCGTCTTTTGATTATCGTCCCTATCATCCAGGGACCAAACCGTTCCGGCGAGCAGCAAGCAGCTGGCGCCGAGCACCACAAGGCATCTTGATAATTTTCCACTCATTCTTTTCATAGGCGGACCTTTTTCCGTGCTCGAAGAGAGCAACCGTTAATTTGCCTTAACTCCATCATGACGTTATCGACAGAATTACCCGCGTTCTATCAGGTTCACGCTGTAAAAATGCAGCAGAGGGGCCGCAGAACAGAAGGAAGCTATGGGAATGAACTTTACGCCTACAGTTTCGGCAGTATCTTCGAAGCTCTTGGGTGCGCGAAGTTTTTGGGGCGCAGCGTGTCGAATCCATTACGCCGCGGTTGTGCTATTCGTGGGTGCGTCGTGGGAAGATGCAACATCTTCGCCCCCGGTGTTTCGCATCAGTTCTTTCGCACGTCTTGTCTCGTCGACGGTGTCGCAGTGAACCGCGAGTAAGGTTTCTCCCTTCAAGAGCCGTCCATGATACTTCTCTGCTTCGGGCTCCGATATTCCTACTCCGATCAAACAACCTGCGAATCCGCCCAGCGCCCCGCCTACGCCAACGCCCGCGAGTGCGGCAACAATCGGTCCCGCCGCGATTACTGGGCCAATGCCTGGAATCGCCAGCGCGCCAAGTCCGACAAGCCAGCCCATTGCCCCTCCGAGGGCGGCGCCCGATCCAACTCCAACGGCGGTACCTTCCGGCGCCTTCGTAGCGGTTGCGACTAATTCCTTTTCTTTGTCGGATTTATCGGGCGAGAGTACCGATATGTCCGAATTAGAAAACCCTGCATCTTTAAACGCAGTGACGGCGAATTCGAGATCGTTTCGCGACGGGTAAGCTCCGAACACTGATGTATTTTTTGTCATAAACTTTCGCGTCCTTGTCGAGTCATTCGAGGTGGGCGGGGACCTTCGCATTACCAAGCGTCCGCTCGGAATGAACTAAAGCCAATCGGGGAAACTACTGATGTGGGGAAGATTACTGGGAAGGATTGCGGAGGCCTCGCCTCAATCCGCCTCCAACAAAGCCCCGGCCTCGCGCAACCCGGAGGTATGGGGAATCAAGAGTTCGACTAAAGTTCCCGGATTAGCGTTGCTCAGCCGCAACTCCCCGCCAAACTCTCTGGCGCGTTGTTTCATGCCTCCGATGCCAACCCCAACACTACCGGGCTCCATGTCGACAATTTTTTTACCGATTCCTTTGCCGTCGTCGCGCACCGCAACCACGATCAGCCCATTGTTTTGCGTCAGGCTGATTCCTACTTTGTGCGCTCCGGCATGTCGGAAAACATTGGTTAAGGCCTCTTGCACGATACGGAAAACCGCGGTCTCTACCTCTGACGACAACCTGGGAAAATCCGCCGGCTGTACTTCCAGAGAGGTCTCGATGCCGCTGCGTTTTGAGAGCCCTTCCACGTACCAGGATAACGCCGACAGCAATCCAACTTCATCCAGCAGCGGCGGATGCAGAAGGTGAGACATGGTGCGAACTTGTTGAATGGCGCGATCGACAATATTGCTGGCTTGAGTCCAAGTTTCATCCCTGGAATTAGCGGGCTTTTGCAGAAGCATCTTGTCCAACACCATCTTGGCCACGGCGAGTTCCTGTCCCAGCCCGTCGTGCAGATCGCGGGCAATACGCCGCCGCTCCTGGTCCTGCATGGTCATCAGTCGGATAGAGAGACGCCTCAGTTCATCCGTCCTGCGGTCGACCATTTTTTCCAGTTCGGCGGAATTGTCGCGAATCGATTGCTCGAGCAGCTTACTGTCGTGAATGTCGGAACAGGTTCCATACCATTTCCCGATCCTTTCACCCTCGCGAATCGGCACCGCACGAGCGCGGAACCAGCGGTAGTCCCCATGCTTACTTCGAATGCGATATTCCGCTTCGTAGTTTGCACCCGATTCGACAGAGCGCACCCAATCTGTCGTGGCGTGGTCTTTATCGTCGGGATGGACATAATCCAGCCAGCCGAAACCCTCTCCCGTCTGCGGAGCCGCGCCCGTATAGTCATAAAACCGGTCGCTGATGTAATCCCTGGATCCGTCCGCCTTGCGGCTGAAAATTATGTCTGGCGCGGTGTGGATGATGGCGTCCAGTTCTTGGTTCTTCCCCAGCAATTCGGCGTTAAGCCGCTGCAGCAGTTCTGCTTTGCCGGCCAGGTCCTCGGTACGCTCAAGCACCCGCTGCTCCAAATCGCGATTCAGCGCTTCGAGTTGCCGTGTCTTACGGTGTAGATCGGCGAATACTCGTACTTTCGCCCGCAACAGTTCAGGAACCACGGGAACGGAAATGTAATCGACCGCTCCTTGTTCGTATCCTCTCAGCTGGTCCAGATCGGTCAAATGCACTGCGGAAACGAAAATGATCGCGGTTCTCTGAAAGCGCGGATGTTGCCGGATCATTGCCGCCAGTTGGAAACCATCGAGCTCCGGCATGCTCACGTCCATCAACACTACGGCCACATCGGTCTTCAAAAGAAGCTCGAGCGCCTCCTTCGCCGAATTGGCTTTGATCAGGTTCTCGCCCAGCGCGCCGAGCATGACCTCATAGCTGAGCAGCTTGGCGGGCTGATCATCCACCATGAGAATATTGACCTTCTCTTTATTGCCCATTCGTTATTTTCTCCCGAGCCGTTCCGGTCGCCAAATAATACGCTTCCGCGGACAACAGCTATCGGTGCAGCCACATCCGAAGCGACGATAGCAGTTGCTCGGTATTCACAGGTTTAGCCAGATATTCAGACGCGCCAGCTTCCAGACATTTCTCCCGGTCTCCCTTCATCGCCTTCGCGGTGAGGGCGATGATGGGCAAACGGCGGAATGACTTGTTCTGCCTGATGACCTGCATGGTTTCGTAACCATCCATTTCCGGCATCATGATGTCCATAAGGACGATCGCGATATCCGGAGTCGATTCCAGCTTGGCAATGGCTTCGCGTCCGGTCCCAGCGGTGATCACGGTCATGCCGCGGCGCTCGATCACGCTGCTAAGGGCGAAGATGTTGCGCACGTCGTCGTCGACCACCAATACTTTCTTTCCCACCAATGCATCATCCGAATGATGCAAGCGGTCGAGCAGTCTCTGCTTCTCCGCCGGCAAATCAGAAACCACGCGATGCAGGAATAAGGCAGTTTCATCCAGCAGGCGCTCCGGCGACTCGACCCCCTTCACCACCACGCTGCGCGCCAGCGAATGCAGCCGCGCATCTTCTTCGGGAGACAATTCCTTCCCCGTGAACACTACCACCGGCAAGTCTTGCAGGGATGGAATATCGCTGAATTGTTCCAGTACGTCGAAGCCTGAAATGTCAGGCAACCGCAAATCGAGAACCACACAGTCGAAACCTTCACCTTTCGCGATCTCGATTGCCTCCGCCCCCGTGGATGCGACGGTCACATCGATGTCGTCATAGCCCAACAGTTCTCTAATGCTGAGCTGCTCAGCGGGATTGTCTTCGACCACCAGCAGCCGTTTCCGCCGCGGAGCCGAATATTCCTTGATGCGTGTCAGCGCGTTTTCCAGTCCCTCAGGTGTTGTAGGCTTCGTAACGAATGCAAACGCACCCCGCGCCAGTCCATGGTGCCGGTCTTCATCCAAAGTCAGCATCTGAACCGGAATATGCCGGGTTGTCGGATCCTGCTTCAGGTGATTGAGCACGGTCCACCCCAGCATGTCGGGGAGGAACACATCGAGAGAGACCGCGGTCGGATGATACTCGTGCGCTAAAGCGAGCGCCTCTGCGCCGCGCCCAGCCACCAGCACCTTGAAGCCCTTGTCGCGAGAAAGATCGCACAACACACGCGCATAATGCGGATCATCTTCGACGATCAGCAAGATGGCATCGTCCGGCTGCAGATTGTCGCGATCATCGGCAATCTTCTCAGCGGCGTGTTCGGTAACCACCGCCACAGAAAGCGGCGTCGGCGAAATCGAAATCGGTGGCGCACCTTGCGTTCCCGCTGCGATCGACGCCGCGCTCGACGTGGACGGGCCCACGTAGGTTTGCGGCAGGTAGAGAGTGAACGTGCTGCCCTTGCCGGGCGCGCTGCGCAACTGGATTTCTCCACCAAGCAGACCCGCCAGTTCGCGGCTAATCGCAAGCCCAAGACCAGTGCCTCCGTACTTACGGCTGGTGCCGGCATCTGCCTGTTGGAAGGCCTCGAAGATGATGCGTTGTTTTTCGAAGGGAATACCGATACCCGTATCTGATACTTCAAATGCAATGACCGACGCCGTCTTGCCAAGAATCGGATGGTCCTCGCTCCAGCCGCTCTTCGCCGGTGACACTGCTAAGCGCACGCCTCCACTTTCGGTGAATTTGAAAGCGTTCGAGAGCAAGTTCTTCAACACCTGTTGCAAGCGCTTTGCATCCGTAACCACGCTGCGCGACAGGTGAGGATCGGTCTGTACCTCGAAACTGAGGTGCCGGTTTTCTGCTTCGTGACGGAACGGCCGTTCCACCGCATCGAGCATGCTGGCGAAGAAGACTTCTTCAGCCTCCACCGATACGGTTCCAGATTCGATCTTAGACAGATCAAGAATGTCCGTGATCAGGTTCAGCAAGTCCGTTCCCGCGCCGTGAATCGTGCGAGAGAATTCGACTTGCTTCGGCGTTAAGTTGCCATCCGGGTTGTCACTGAGTTGCTGGCCCAGCACCAGAATGCTGTTGAGCGGGGTCCGCAACTCGTGCGACATGTTGGCCAAAAATTCTGACTTGTACTTCGACGTTAGCGCCAGTTCTTTGGCCTTGTCTTCCAACGCACGCCGCGCTTGTTCGATTTCCTGGTTCTTGCGTTCCACTTCGACGTTCTGTTCAGCGAGCTGTTGCGCCTTCTGCGCCAGCTGCTCGTTGGTCTGCTGCAATTCTTTCTGCTGCACCTGAAGTTCGGTCGCCAACTGCTGCGACTGCTTCAACAGGCCTTCCGTCTGCATGGTTGCCTCAATGCTGTTCAGCACGATGCCGATGCTGGCGGTTAGCTGTTCAAGAAACGCCAGTTGCGAAGTAGTAAAGCTGCTTAACGAAGCCAGTTCAATCACCGCCTTGACTCGATCTTCGAACAAGACCGGCAGCACGATTACATTCCGTGGAACCGCCTCAAACAAACCGGAGCGAATCGCAATCGTGTTCGGCGGCAGGTCGGAGATCAGCATCCGCCGCTTTTCTGCCGCGCATTGTCCTACCAGACCTTCGCCAAGTTTTAACCTCCGGAGATGCCCGTCATCTCCGTCGCCGGCGAAAGCCGACAACAGCACCATCTCCGCCGAGTCCTCGCCGCCCATCTGATAGATCACGCCCTGCTGCGCACTGACCAGGGGAGCCAGTTCGGAAAGCAACATTCGTCCCACCGTCGCCAGATCGCGTTGCCCTTGCAACATTCCGGTGAAGCGAGCCAGGTTCGTTTTCAACCAGTCCTGCTCGGTGTTTCGATCCGTCGTGAGCCGGAGGTTGTCGATCATCGTGTTGAGGTTGTCTTTCAAGTCGGCGACTTCGCCGCTAGCTTCCACCTGAATCGATCGAGTGAGATCGCCTTTGGTCACGGCCGTCGCGACTTCAGCAATCGCGCGCACCTGGTTGGTCAAGTTATCGGCCAGCAGGTTTACGTTGCCCGTAAGATCCTTCCACGTTCCGGCAGCGCCGGGCACATTGGCCTGGCCGCCGAGCCGGCCTTCCACGCCGACTTCGCGGGCCACCGTTGTTACCTGATCGGCAAACGTAGCCAGCGTGTTCGTCATGTTGTTGATGGTTTCCGCGAGTGCGGCAACTTCGCCCTTCGCGTTCACTGTCAGCTTCTGCGTGAGTTCACCGTTGGCGACCGCGGTCACAACTTTCACGATGCCGCGGACCTGTTCTGTCAGGTTGGCAGCCATCACGTTCACGTTGTCGGTAAGATCCTTCCAGGTTCCAGCAACTCCCGGTACCTGCGCCTGACCGCCCAGCTTGCCTTCCGTACCCACTTCGCGGGCCACGCGCGTTACTTCGGCAGCAAACGCGTTGAGCTGATCCACCATTGTGTTGATAGTGTTCTTCAATTCAAGGATTTCGCCTTTCACGTCGACCGTGATCTTGCGCGACAAATCGCCGCGGGCTACAGCCGTTGTAACTTCAGCAATGTTTCGCACCTGGCCAGTCAAGTTGCCGGCCATTGCGTTTACTGAGTCTGTTAAATCTTTCCACGTTCCGGCCACACCGGAGACGTTCGCCTGACCACCGAGACGGCCTTCGCTACCCACTTCGCGGGCCACGCGGGTTACTTCGGCGGCGAACGAACGCAACTGCTCGACCATCGTGTTCAGCGTCTCTTTGAGCTGCAAGATTTCGCCGCGCACGTCGACCGTGATTTTCTTCGAGAGATCGCCGTTCGCGATAGCGGTCGCGACCTCGGCGATGTTTCGAACCTGGCCAGTCAAGTTACTGGCCATGAAGTTGACGTTGTCCGTGAGATCTTTCCACGTTCCGGCGACCCCAGGCACCTGGGCCTGTCCGCCGAGCTTTCCGTCAGTTCCCACTTCGCGGGCGACACGGGTCACTTCGCCGGCGAATGCGTTCAGCTGGTCCACCATCGTGTTGATGGTGTTCTTCAGTTCGAGAATTTCACCTTTCACGTCGACCGTGATCTTGCGCGACAAATCGCCGCGGGCCACAGCCGTTGTTACTTCAGCGATGTTACGCACCTGGCCAGTAAGGTTTCCGGCCATCGAGTTCACGGAGTCCGTTAAATCCTTCCATGTACCCGCGACGCCGGGCACGTTGGCCTGGCCACCGAGTCGCCCTTCAGATCCCACTTCGCGCGCCACGCGTGTCACTTCGCCCGCGAACGCGTTCAGCTGATCCACCATGGTGTTGATGGTCTCTTTCAGCAGCAAGATTTCGCCGCTGACGTTGACCGTAATCTTCTTCGAAAGGTCGCCGCTCGCAATTGCCGTAGCGACCTCCGCGATGTTACGCACCTGGCCCGTCAAGTTGCTGGCCATCGAGTTAACCGAGTCCGTGAGATCTTTCCACGTTCCTGCGACGCCCGGCACTTGCGCCTGTCCACCGAGTTTTCCGTCCGTGCCTACTTCGCGCGCCACGCGCGTAACTTCGGAGGCGAACGCGCGCAACTGGTCGACCATCGTGTTCAGCGTGTCTTTGAGTTCAAGAATTTCGCCCTTCACATCGACCGTGATCTTGCGCGACAAGTCGCCGCGCGCCACAGCGGTTGCCACTTCCGCGATGTTTCGCACCTGGCCCGTCAAGTTGCTGGCCATGAAGTTGACGTTATCCGTGAGATCCTTCCACGTACCGGCGACGCCCGGCACCTGCGCCTGTCCGCCCAGCTTGCCTTCCGTTCCCACTTCGCGAGCCACGCGCGTTACTTCGCCGGCGAATCCGTTGAGCTGATCCACCATCGTGTTGATGGTGTTCTTGAGTTCGAGAATTTCGCCTTTCACATCAACGGTGATTTTGCGCGACAGATCGCCGCGGGCCACAGCCGTCGTAACTTCAGCGATGTTCCGAACCTGGCCGGTTAAGTTTCCGCCCATCGAATTGACGGAGTCGGTCAGATCCTTCCACGTTCCGGCGACGCCGGGGACGTTAGCTTGTCCACCCAAACGACCTTCTGTACCCACTTCGCGAGCTACACGGGTAACTTCGCCGGCGAAACGGTTGAGTTGGTCCACCATTGTGTTCAGCGTTTCTTTGAGCTGCAAGATTTCGCCGCGCACATCGACCGTGATTTTGCGCGACAGGTCGCCGTTCGCAATAGCAGTTGCTACTTCAGCAATATTTCGCACCTGCCCGGTCAAGTTGCTGGCCATGAAGTTGACGTTGTCCGTGAGGTCTTTCCACGTACCGCCGACGCCGGGCACTTGTGCCTGTCCGCCCAGTTTGCCTTCCGTGCCCACTTCGCGAGCTACACGGGTAACTTCGCCGGCGAACGCATTGAGCTGGTCCACCATCGTGTTGATGGTGTCCTTGAGTTCGAGAATTTCGCCTTTCACATCGACCGTGATCTTGCGCGACAAGTCGCCGCGGGCCACTGCCGTAGTCACTTCAGCGATGTTTCGCACTTGGGCGGTAAGGTTACCGGCCATGGCGTTGACGGAATCCGTAAGATCTTTCCACGTGCCAGCCACGCCCACCACAACGGCCTGTCCGCCCAGCTTTCCATCGGTACCGACTTCACGAGCCACACGGGTTACTTCCGAGGCGAACGAGCGTAGCTGATCCACCATGGTGTTGATAGCTTCTTTGAGCTGGAGAATTTCGCCGCGCACGTCGACGGTAATTTTGCGGGAGAGATCGCCGCTGGCGACGGCCGTCGCCACTTCAGCGATGTTGCGAACCTGGCCGGTAAGGTTACTGGCCATCGAGTTAACGGAGTCCGTCAAATCTTTCCACGTGCCGGCAACGCCGGGCACTTGCGCCTGGCCGCCCAGTTTTCCATCGGTTCCGACTTCGCGAGCTACTCGCGTCACTTCTGCGGTGAAGACGCCGAGCTGCTGAATCATGGTATTGACGATGTCGGCGGAGCGTAAAAACTCGCCTTCAAGCGGTCGCCCATCCACATCCAGGCGGACCGTCTGCGTAAGATTGCCTTGGGCCACAGCCGCGATCGCGCGGGTCACACCTTCCGTCGGCCTCAGCAGATCCTCGACCAGCGTGTTGATCGAGACTTCCATCTCTCCCCAAGCTCCTCTGGACTCATGAAACCGAGTGCGCTCGCGGGTTCTGCCTTCCTTCCCCACCACTTGACCAACTCGCTTCAATTCCTGCGCCATCTGTTGATTGGCGGCAACGATGGAATTAAACGTATCCGCGATCTTTCCCGGCAGTCCCGTCCACGAGCCTGGCAAGCGCACAGAGAAGTCACCATTACGCATCGTCTGCAGCGACGCGAGGATGGTGCTGAGATCGCCCGAAGCAGCCTCAACTGCGGGCTCGGCTACCGCGATGGAATTACCATTCCGCCCGTTTTTAAGTTTTTCCTCGGGAGCGCCGCCGTTGACTACGCTAGTGGCTGCGTCCCGGTTGGTCCTTTTCATAGCGATCTCCTGAACTGAGGAAGGCCTCGACAGTTCGAAAGGCTCTTCGTTTCTATTCCTGATTTTCCGCACAGCTGCCGCCCCGAGATGAGTGTTTGCATCAAACGTTCACGGTATATACCAGGACTCCCGTCAATTGTCGTACAGGGGAAGAGACGGCCGAAATCAGGCTGCACCCGACGCATTTCTGATGTTTGTAGTCTAGTGTTTGTAGTCTAGAGAAATCTACGGGCTAACACTAAATTGTTAACACGGAAAAACCCGCGATGACTCTAGGGTCTTTACTGTAGGTATTGATGGCTGAGTAACTTGCAGCAATCGCAGAGGTTTTAGTACTGGCACCCAACTTGCATAAGACAATCCTCTTGATTAAGTCCCGAGTAGTGTGTGATAAAAAACAGGGGCAGCTTTTGTGAATTCCTACCCCCAGTTTAGCCGCAGACCAGAATGCACCTTCCCGGCCAGAGTTCAGAGCACGGAAATGTCTCTGACCGCCTGCGTCGTTATGGCCTTGCTGTCGTTGCCGCGATCGTGGCTTTGCTGCTTCGCCAACTCCTCACCCCATTTCTAGGGAAAAACAATCCGTATCACACTATTTGGGCGGCAGTGGTTTTTTCCGCGTGGTTTTGCGGATTGGGACCCTCCATACTCACCTCTTTGATCGGTGTCATTGGTGTCTGGTACTGGTTCTTGCCCCCTTTCCATTCCTTTGCTCTGCACGACCCCACGACCGCAATTTCCGGAATGATTGGATTTTTGTTCTTTTCCGGCCTGATCATTCTTCTGGGGGAAGCGAATCGCCGAAGTTTTGCTAAGACGCAGTTGGCGGAGGAACAACTGCGAAAGGCTCATGATGAACTCGAACGGAAAGTTGCGGAACGCACCGCCGATCTCAATGCAGCGAACGAAAATCTTGGTGAACTCAGCGGCCGGCTGCAGCAGATGCGCGATGAGGAGCGGCGCCAGATTGCGCGCGAACTCCACGACAGTGTAGGTCAGTTACTGGCTGCTGTCAGCATGAACATCGCAGCTGTTCAACTCCAGGTTGACAGACTGGATGCTACATCTGCGCGAGCCTTGTCGGAAAGTGCGATGATCGTAGAACAGATCAGCAGTGAGATTCGCACCATCTCTCATCTGCTGCACCCTCCTTTGCTCGATGCTGCTGGTCTAGCCTCCGCGCTGCGCTGGTACGTAGATGGCTTCTCGCAACGCAGCAAGATCAAAGTCGAGTTGGATATCCCAGATAAGTTCGGCCGCCTGTCCGACGAGATAGAGATTGCGGTTTTTCGCATGGTCCAGGAATGTCTGACCAACATTCATCGTCATTCTGGCGGCAGCTCCGCGGCAATACGTGTTCAGGAACAGGATCACGGACTTTTCGTTGAAGTGCGGGATCACGGAAATGGCATCTCGGCGGAGAAACAGTTGGAAATAAATTCCTCTGGCCGTGCGGGAGTAGGATTTCGCGGAATGCGCGAACGCCTCAGGCAACTGGGCGGCGCGCTGGAGATTCAATCCGATAAGACGGGCACAATGGTACGGGCAAGGTTGCCGCTGGGTCTTTCTGCGGCTGACGGGCCCAGGCCAAACACTGGGTAATGCACAGTGATTTTCCCGTGGTTCTCTTGCTCCTATTCGTAGTTCCCGCTTTGATTCTTTCTTTTGTTTTCTTCCTGGCATAGTTACAATCACTAGAACCACTTCTTTGAGCGATTCCTAATCACGCATTCATGAGCGCGCAGCAATCCGCGAATTCGCATTCACGTTTTTTTTATTTCCCGGTAGGGTGATTCCCGTATGTTCCTGCCACATTCGATCTCATTACCATGAGGGATTACAACTTGGAACGAAGAAAGACGATGACGACTCAAGAAACCCGGACGACCCTCTGCAGTCGTCAGCGGCCTGTCCGAGTTTTTGCATCTAATTCATTCGGGGCCGGTGCCCGTTTCCGGCCGTTGGAGGCTGCATGCGTCTCTTGAGTCTAAGGCTTATCGTTTCTTTGATTCTCGGCATCACCTTGGTCTCGCTCGCATTCTCTTACTACGAAGTGGTGGGCGAAAAGCGCGTCTTGCGCAGCGACTTGGAACGCCGTGCCGAAGTCTTAGCCGAGAGCGTCGCAGGGAACGTCGAAAAATCCTGGGAATCTGGATCGGAACGGGGACTGCAGCGGTTAGTTCAGCACTTCGCGAACCGCGAGCATTTGCTTGGAGTAGCCGTTTACGATCACCAGGGAAAAGTGGTAGCTATCACTTCCGAACTGGCGCAGGTTTTGAAAACTACCCCTCCTGCGGTTAACCGGGCCATGTCAGACCGGCACGGCGAAAGCTCATTCGAGCGTCTGGGAAAAGATCCCATACATATTTTTGCGTTGCCCTTGCACCGTCAGGATGAGGTTGTGGGCGGACTGGCCGTAGTGCACGATGCCGCCTACATCCGGGCGCAGAGTCTTCGCACCTGGCGCCAAGCTTTTCTGCGAGTGTTGATTCAGGTCTTCCTTATTGTTTTCATCACCGTTTTGATTGTGCGCTGGAGTATCGCCGGTCCCATCGCGCGCGCCGCGCAATGGATGCGGGCGCTTCGCATGGGCAGGATTTCTTCACGCCAGCAAATGCCGGACCTTGACTTGTTTCGACCGTTGGCCTGGGAAGTGGTTACATTAGCCGAAAGCCTGAGTCAGGCGCGTAGCGCCGCTGAAAACGAGGCGCGTTTGCGCGAAGCCTCGGAATCCCGCTGGACTGCCGACCGCCTCGCCATACAGCTTCAGGCTCGTTTAGGCGGCGGTCGTTTGTTCGTCGTGTCGAATCGCGAACCCTACATGCACCGCCACAATGGAAAATCGCTGGAAGTGGTGGTCCCGCCCAGCGGCTTGGTGACCGCCCTGGAACCCGTGCTGAATGCGTGCGATGGAACCTGGATTGCGCACGGCAGCGGCCCTGCCGACGCCGATGTGGTGGATTCCCAGGACAGGCTGCGCGTACCGCCGGATGATCCTCACTACACGCTGCGCCGTGTATGGCTGAACAAAGAAGAGGAAGAAGGTTACTACTACGGGTTTGCCAATGAAGGCCTCTGGCCGCTTTGTCACATTGCGCACACGCGCCCCATCTTCCGGGCCCAAGATTGGCACCACTACCAAGAGGTAAATCGGAAATTCACCAGTGCCGTGCTGGAGGAAATCAAAGATGTACCGAATCCTGTGGTGCTGGTTCAGGACTATCACTTTGCCCTGATGCCGGCGATGATTAAGGAAAAGCGGCCGGATGCGCGCGTGGCGATTTTCTGGCATATCCCGTGGCCAAATCCGGAGGCATTCGGTATTTGCCCTTGGCAGCGGCAACTGGTAGATGGGCTGCTGGGTGCGGATCTCATTGGTTTTCATATTCAATCGCACTGCAACAACTTTCTGCAGACAGTGGACCGGGTGGTCGAATCTCGAGTGGACTGGGAGCACTTTTCCGTATCTCGTCAAAATCATCGGACCATCGTTCACCCCTTCCCCATCAGCGTGGACCTCACCGAGGACGAACCCGCGGACACTGACAGATATGGGGCGAATTACGTGGATCGATCCGCACTCTTGCACGACATTGGCGTGGACGCGGCCTTTATCGGGGTCGGAGTCGACCGCGTGGATTACACTAAGGGAATCCAGGAGCGTTTTCAGGCAGTCGAACGGTTTTTAGAAAAATATCCTAAGTACCGGCAGCAGTTCACCTTCATACAAATCGGCGCGCCCAGCCGCACCCACATTAAGCGCTATCACGACTTGATGGCGGAGTTGGAAGCGGAAGCGGAACGCATCAACTGGCGATTTCAGACAAGTCGATGGAAGCCCATCATATTTTTGAACCGCCAGCACAATCATGAAGAAATTGAGCGCTATTATCGCGCCGCCGATCTTTGCATGGTTACCTCATTGCACGACGGCATGAACCTGGTCGCAAAGGAATTTCTCGCTGCAAGACGGGACGAACGCGGCGTTCTAATACTTAGCCAGTTTACCGGAGCGGCTCGCGAACTGCGCGATGCTTTGCTGGTGAACCCCTACGACATCGACCAGACGGCGGAAGCGATTCGGGTGGCAATCGAGATGGAACCCGAAGAGAAGCAAATGCGCGTGCATCGCATGCGGAGGGTCATCAAGGAACAAAACATTTATCGTTGGGCCGGAAGCCTGATTACCGAACTTTGCGAGTTGAGGCTTGACGCGGCAGATCCCGCCCAGCAAAAGATTCGGGGTGTAGCCGCGGCCTGATACCCTTTGGACCCTACAATTATGAGAAGGAGAAAGTGTTGAAGCCGGACGCGAAGTCCCTGATTGAACCACTTCTGGAAAGAGTCAGCCGGGCGCCTCGATCATTATTGATGTTGGACTACGACGGGACCATTGCTCCGTTCCGGAAAAATCGGGACCAAGCGTTTCCGTATCCTGGGTTCTCCTTGCTGCTGCAGGAAATCGTCTGCACCCGCAGAACCCGCGTCGTCATCATTTCGGGCAGAGATGCCAACGAAATCGTGCCCATGTTGCAGATTGAACCGCGCCCGGAAATTTGGGGTCTGCATGGGTTGCAACGGCTGAATCCAGACGGCAGCGTCGAACTTTCTGCTCTCGATCAGGCGACCATCGAGGCTTTGGCTGCAGCCGAGAACTGGCTGCTTTACCAGAACCTGCAAGAGACAGCCGAACTTAAGACGGGCAGCATCGCCGTGCACTGGCGGGGCCTGAGCGAGTGCGAGGCGGAATCACTCAAGGGGCGAGTAATCCTCGGGTGGAAGCCCATTGCCAGGCGATGTCACCTGCACCTGATGGAATTCGACGGCGGCATTGAGATACGCGCCCGCGACGCCGACAAAGGCGATGCGGTCCGCACCGTCATGAATGAAATGCATCCCGATATTCCGGCCGCTTATTTGGGCGACGATACCACCGACGAGCACGCATTCGAAGCCATGAATGGGCGCGGATTGAGCGTTCTGGTCCGTCCACGGTACCGCGGCACTGCCGCGCAGTCATGGCTTAAGCCGCCCTTTGAAGTTTTCGATCTCCTGGCGCAATGGCTTCACGCTTGCCAGGCGCACGAGGGAGCGAGTTATCACAAACCGAGCGACCAGAATTCCCTGGAGGTAAGCGCATGACGACCGTCGCAACTCCCGTCCCAACTCCGGTTCGCACTCCAGTAAAGCCGTTTTACTTTAATACTGCAGCCCATCTCTTGCGCATTACGCGCCAGAAAGCGAACACGCTTTCCGAGTTCCTCGAGGCGCTACGGGAATGTCCTGACGGTTCGATTTTCCAGCACAGTTTTCGAACCCTCGAGGAACATCACTTTATTCGAGAAGGCTTCTCCAACGACTTCGCGCACTGGGCGGTATCCGCCTGCAACGAACCCAGCCTGGCGGAGGGTTTGGCCAGCGTAGACGTCCGCGAGTTTACTTCCGTCGCAGAATTGCGGGCGCGATTCGTCGAAATTGTGGAGAACTTCTTGCATCGCTCTCCCTCCGCCGCCACCCGCCTTGCTAAAGAAACGTTTTATTTCTGCTCTTCGGAAACGGTTGTGATCCCCACCAGCTTCGTGGCACGCTCCCTGCGCGAATTTGCGGAGGGCTTGCGGGGAGTAAGCGTGCACTGCATTCATCATCACTTCATCGAGGCGCGTCTGCGACTGAGACTGATGTCGAATGATTTTTCGCAGTGGCTCTACGAGGATCTGGGTTTCACCGATGCCGCGCGGCAGCTCAACCGCATTGATATTTACACCCTTACCCTGGAAGACGTGCGCAACCAAATAATTCGAATCGTGGAGCGAACGCTGATCTAGCGCGCAAATTACAAATTATGGAACCAGTAGAGCAACAAGTCCGTTCTGACTCTTTAGCAAGCGGAAGGTCATCCGAAGATTCGGCCACGATTGCGCCAGACTCGCCCGTACGCACCGAGCGACGACGGAAGTCCCGTGCCTGGGAAACCCCTCCCGCCCCGGTGCCGCCACCACGTCTCGATGACTACAAGGCTATTGTAGGGGCCGCCGAGATCGATGAACTTAAGTTTCTCGCCCGCGAGCTCAAGGGCAAGAAAGTGAAGATGGTCAACTCCACCGCGGTAGGGGGAGGAGTCGCCGAAATGCTCAATCAGTTGGTCCCCTTGTTAAGGGAACTGGAAGTGCAAACCAACTGGGATGTGATCACCGGGGGCAACGACTTCTTCGAGGTCACAAAAGCTTTTCATAACGCTCTCCAAGGTAGCGACTTTAACCTCACACAGCATGCTCGCGACATCTTCCTGATGCACAACGAGCAAAACCGCAACCGTCTCGAGTTTTCCGAAGATTTTATTGTGATTCACGATCCCCAGCCGGCGGCGCTGATTCGCGCCCGCAAGGAATCGCCGCAACGCTGGATCTGGCGCTGCCATATCGATCTTTCCAGCCCCAATCCCGACGTATGGGGATTCTTGCGGCCGTTCATCGAACAATATGACGCCGCGATTTTTTCTTCGCAATCTTTCGCCCGCCAGCTGCCGATTCCTCAGTATTTGTTTTATCCGTGTATCGACCCGCTGTCTGAGAAAAATAAGGATATCGACGATACCTTCGTTCAGCATGTGTGCGACGAGTTTGGCATCGATCGCTCGCGCCCCATTGTCACTCAAGTCTCGCGCTTTGACCGGGCAAAGGATCCAGTGGGAGTAGTGCAGGCTTTCAAGCAGGCCCGCAAATATGTGGATGCCCAGTTGGTCCTGGCCGGTGGGGGGGCCAGCGACGATCCCGAGGGCGCTGCCGTTCTGAAAGAGGTGAAGGAAGCTGTCGGTGAAGATAAAGACATCATTATTCTTGACCTCCCGCCGTGGTGCGCTTTGGAGATCAACGCTCTGCAGCGCGCTTCCACCATCATCGTGCAGAAATCCATCCGCGAAGGCTTTGGCCTGACCGTGACGGAGGCGCTGTGGAAAGGAAAGCCGACGATCGCCGGCGCCGTCGGAGGCATACCGAATCAGATAATCCACAAGTTAACCGGAGCTCTGGTGCATTCCGTGGACGGTTGCGCCTATCAGATCCGATATCTGCTGACGCATCCGGATTTTGCCACACAGCTCGGTCAGAACGGACACGAACACGTGAAAGAAAATTTTTTGATGAGTACCAACGTCCGGCGCTGGTTGCTGCTGCTTAGAATATTGCTGGCCGGAGGCGCGAAGTAAAAAGCGCAGGAAGACTTCTCGAAAGGCGCCGGTTCTGGTTTACAACGGTAAGTCAGCTGTGATGAGCGTCCCACGCCCGCTGGAGTGAATCGTCAGGACTCCGCCCCGTTGCCTCAATCTTTCACGCATTCCGTTAATCCCGACTCCCGTGGAGTCCGGCGCCGATTTGCCCGACATCCCTTTGCCCAAGTCACTCACCTGAAGGCAGGCATGCCCACCACTCTTGCTGAGTCGGATCGAAGCACTCGGACTTCCTGAGTGCTCATGCACGTTCGCCAGAGCTTCCTGCACGACTCGAAACATTGCAATCTCTCTCTCGCGGGAAAGCCTTCCGAAGTCGGTTGGAATCTGCAGGGTGACATGAATATTTGTGCGTTTCGCAAATTGCTCCGAATACCACTGAATAGCGGAGGGAAGCCCCATTTCATCGAGGGTAGGCGGATGCAGCAGGTGCGAAAGTTGGCGAACCTCCCCGAGCAGCCCGTCGACCAACGAGGCACTCTCGGTAATCAGTTTCGATTCACTTGCGTTCGCGGGCCGGTCAATATCGCCGAGCACGCATAGGTTCATCGATAGCGTAGCCAGAACTTGCGCCGTGCTCTCATGCAGTTCGTGCGCCACCCGACGGCGCTCTTCATCGCGGATCAGCATGAGCTGACTGGTTAGCGTGCGCAGGCTGGTCTCCGCATCCTCACGCCGCTTGATCTCTTCCACAAGTTGAGCGTTCTTGCCTTGAAGTTCAGCCGTGCGCGCTCGCACATGCAGTTCGAGTTCCTGCCGGAGTCGCTTGTGTTCGGCTACTTCGGTTTCCAGCGCCCTTGCCTTCTGCTGCAGTTGAGCAATGTTGCGAAGCCGCTCGCCCTCGCTGTCCAGACCCATGTAGGTCTCGGTAGGGATCACAGCCGAATGCTCATTACAAACCTTGAGCAAAAGTTCCGCGTCTTCCTCTTTTTGAAAAGCACTCATCGGATACGCGCAGAACAGCGAGAACGAGTGTTTCCGGGCCAGATCATTCCATAGTTGTTCGAGACGAATCGCAGCTTGACTCTTTCCATCCGCCCACAGCAACGCGACCATTTCGCCAAAGATTGCCACTCGGGGGCACTCGCGGCGGGCCGCTGCGGATGCTTTTGTCACAACCGCCCCAATTACCTTGTTGAAAAGCTCCTCGTTCGGCCAGCCTTCCACCATAAACGCCGCCAGCGTCTGGCGGGCATCGAGCGCAACGAAACGCCCTTGCACCAGAAGATCGGTCACATCGAGGCCTTGCGCTGTCACCCATTGCAGCAGACCATTGCGGTGCGCTTCGGTTGCCACTACCACTGCGGCATCCCCTGCGCGCAGAGCTCCGCCAATATATCCGCTCAATTCTTCCAGTAGGAATTTATCTTGCGAATAAAACTGGACGCCGTGCTGATGGTCGCCATGCTTCGACCATGACCCTTGGGTCGCAGAAACGTGTGAGTCATCCGCGCTCCGGACTATGCCTTGCATAGGTTTTCCTTCCTCTTGCCCGTAAAACAGGAAAATGCCGATTAGATAGCGCCACGAGTAAGATGCCGGTTTTATAGATCTGAGGGTATACGGTAATCCCTGTAGGGTTAGGGGACCTCGAAGGCGGGGGAGGGCTGTCTCAGCCGCGCGACGGGGTAGTCGCCTCCGGACCTGCTTCAATGGTGACTTCCACTTCGGCACCCTGCTTCAAGCTCACCGTCTTGCCATTTTCGTCAGTTAGGGTGTTTTCGATGCGAAGCTCACGATAGAGATGATCCGCCCCTTCGACCGTAATCTGAGCCTTCTCAGGCTCGCTCAGCGATGGAGACTTGATGATTTTTTCGACAGTTCCAGGAAAAGTCGTGCTGGGCTTGTCACTCATAGTAATTCCTACCTCGGCGGTCCAACAGGGATTCGCGATTGCCCCTTACGCGTTGGTTGGATCATAACGTTTCGTATCTATTATTGGCAACAGACCTCGACCGTTCCTAGCGCTTCGACAACGTCTCGGTCTTCTTATTGTTGTTGTTGGCGCCACCGCCTTCGTCTTTATGGTGGAAGTCCAGGCCAATCTTCGGTTCCGATTCCGTGCCCGTGACTTTGATCGGCACCTCCGTGCCTGCGCCGTTCTTGCTGAAGAACGGATCGACCGGCTTCAGCAAGATCGACTTCCAGCCGCTCGTCATTTGCGAAAGCTTGGCCTCCAGCCGCGCCTTGCCGTGAAAATCAAACTCTCGCCCATCCAGACTGTAATCCCCGGTCATCTCCACCCGCGTTCCAGGAATCAGAAAATGCAACAATGAGAAAGACAGCAATCCATCTCTCAAATCGAATACACCCTGCAAATCGACTGGCACAACCTCACCGTTCTGTTCTCGCGATTGCTTCCCCTGACTACGCTGGCTCAGCGAATCGATTTTGCCCTGCACTTTAGCGTTTGTAAAATGAGCGCTAAGCACATGAAAATCTCCCGCTAGCTTCAACCGGTCAGCTACGCTCTCGCCACCTGGAAATAGGCTGAGTTTTGTCTTCATCTCTACAGGCCCGGTCATCACCGGCGGCTCCGTGTGTACGCCGAGCTTCAGCAGATCTTCAATCCGCGCTTGATCCAGCAAAACATCGAGCTCGATATCGTGACCTTTGCCTTGCCTCATTCGAACTACGGAGCCGCTGGCCGTCAACGAAGAATGCAAAAAGGACGCTTTCACCGGTTTCAGATACGTGTCTCCGCAGGTGCCGTCCACCACGGCATGAAAGTCGGTATGCAGCGCCACCGGATGGCCGCCGGTAGCAATTCGAAAATCGGGAGTGTCGGTGGTTCCATGCACCACGATATTGTTGAGTGTTCCCGAGTAATTCCCCACGGAAGAGAGTATCCCGCCAATACCCTTGATTGTGCTCAAGTCCGCATGGCTGAAAGAATAATTTCCTTGTACCGGAGTATCGCGAGGGTCGTCCCGCCGCCAAGGTCCGAACAAACCGCTCGACTGTATGTCTCCAACCGGCTTCGGATTGATCAACGTTGCATCGAATTGAAGCGGCTGGCCGGGACCAACGTCCTTCATTTTTAACTTGCTGATGGCAAATTCCAGCGGCGGTTTGGCCGGATCCATAGTGTTGACCACCAGCCGCGTGTCTTCATAAACGAATTTGTCCACGAAGATGCTCATCCGCCCGGCTCGTGATCCCATCTTCGTCACTTCTTGCCGCTGCTGCTTGGGCGGAATATTTAAAACCATTCCCTTCACATACACCGTGTCGATGTGCATCGGAGAGCGGAATAAGTTTCGCAAGGCGGTTGCAAAGCGAAACTCCCGAATCCCGATTAATGGCTGCACTCCAGGTTCATAAACATTCGGGTCCTTCGCGCCATATACTTCGAGGCCAGTCCCCGACACTTCAATGCCATGAATAAGGGAAACTTGAAAACCTGAGAGTTCTACCTTACTGCCGAATCGATTGGAGAGAGTCTGGATGACTCGTGCCCGCAGAATGGGACCCGCATGTGTCATCACGTAGCGAACCGACAACAGTAGGGTAGCGAGCGAAATAACCGCGACAATGCCGAGGGCCTTCCACAGCCTTTTGCGAAACGTCCTTCTCGACGGTCGGTCGGCAGACAGCGGCATACTCACCTTTCCGCATTAGATGTGGCTATTCGCCCTGCTTGCTATACGGTTTTTCCTGCAGATTTGGGATGAATTGTCCGCGGATGGAACCGCAAGATTACTTTCTTGAGAATCTTTGCGGTAGATCTCAAGTAACCCTACAATCTGCCGAGCCTTCTTTTCAGGTAGGAGAAATTCTGAACCACAACAGGTCTATCAACTCTACAATCAGGGTCAACGAATCTCTCAAATCGCCGCCAGCCTCAGGCTCACCGGACGCCGTGAACGGCTATTTGGGCATCGCCAGCAGTTGGAAGTAGACGGGAACCTCAGGAAGCACTTTCGCCGCCGTCTTTGTACTCTCATCCTTACTGAAATGGATGGAACCCGAGAATACGGGCCGGAGCGGCGAAGGTGTGTCCGGCAGAGCATGCACGCCCCCGCATTCGCCAGTTTTGACGGCGTAAGCGGCGGCATGATTTTGGATTTGAGCGAAGAAGGGCTCTCGATGCATACCGATGTTCGCCTGGAGCGCGAGCGGCGCGTGCGCATGGAAATCGATCTGGCGGAACCTCCCGCGCATGTGGAAACAACTGGCTACATCGCGTGGGCAGATGCCCTCGGACGCGCCGGTGTTCGCTTTTCCGATTTGCCGGAAGAAGCGCGTCGGCGATTGCATGACTGGCTGACAATCAACGCGGGCGCTCCCAGCCATATTGCCCCGAAAGTTACTCTGGGCCGAGGCTGGCCCGGAGCAGCCCAGTTCTCGCCCACGAATCGCAACCCCATGGCGGTCAGTCTGGAAGCGGAAACTGAAGCTGGAAATTGGAGAGCGGGATCTACGGAAAGACACGCGACGTCGTCCACAGTGCAGTATGAATTTAAATCGCTGGGGTCGGATCTAGCTGCATCTTTGCGTCTGATTGCTGAGAGGGCGCAGTCACTCACCCGTGGAAGCGGCGCGGCGATTGCGCTCGCCCACAGAGGCGCGGTGATGTGCCGGGCGAGCGTGGGAGAAAGCGCTCCAGCCTTGGGCACGCGACTGGATGTGAATTCAGGACTCTCAGGCGAGTGTTTTCGCGACGGAAAAACTTTGCGCTGCGATGATGCTGAGATGGACCCGCGCGTGGATTTGGAAAGCTGTCGACGGCTCGGCATACGCTCGATTTTGGCGGCGCCGGTTCGCTTTGAGCGAGATACGATCGGCTTACTGACGGTGTTTGCGCCGGCATCTTTCAGTTTTGATGAAGGCGACGTGGCCGTAGTAGAAAGTCTGGCTCACACCGTTGTGCGAAGCATCAGGCAGGCCGAGGCTATGCGAGCTGGCGCCTAAATCCACATGATTTACTTGGTTTTCTCTGTAGCTTTTTTCTGGGTAGCTTCTCTTTCGGCAGCTTCTTTTTCCCTGGCTTGCTTCTGAAGGTCATCCAGGAAAATCCGCAACTCTTCCACGTCCTCCGGAAGCATTTTCATGAACTGAATTCCATTGCCGACTTGAGGGTCGCTGGTGACGATTGTGGCCAGAATCAACAGCGTATTGTTCGTCTGCAACTTGATCTCGAGGGCAGTTCCGACTGGAAAAGGGAACATGGTCTCGATGTAACAGCCGGTGAGACTGAGGTCTGAAGTGGCGCAGCGATAGGGGGTCTCATTATCCTCGAATCGAAGTTCAACCGGCACTTTTACTTTAATGCGGGCCTGATCTCGTCGTTCGGGGGGTGGTGGCATGAAGTGTCTCCCGTGGATCTCGCCAGTTTGGCGTAAGTATAGCAGTGCGAGCTGCGAAGGCCTGTTTATCCGGCGGGTTCATGCTCGACGGCGCTGCGCGACATTGGCGCGGGACCGCCCCTAGGCTTGCATTCCGAAGCGGTGTCCGCGCCTGCCTGAACTCTCAGGCGGCTGCCTGCTGCTGATAGGCGGGAACGAAGAACTCGGCTACGAAGTTTTCAAAAGTAGTGGTTGTGGTATTGCGGGAATCGCGAGGTTCCAGCGCCCTGACGTACCCGGAGTTCAGAGCAGCAGCCATCTCGAGAATCAATCCAGCAAAATTGTCGGACATACCCATCTGAACCATAGCGGCTCGAAGCTGATCATTGGGTGCCTGGATGTATTTCAAATCGGGTTTGCCAATCGCTTTTCCAATGATCGCTGTAGCTTCTATGTAATTCAAATCGCGCTGCCCATGCAGTTCTTGAATCTGTTTGCCGCGGAACTCGAGGCGCAGTAAAGCCTCCGCTGCGGCCTTGCCGATATCGCAACTGGCGATCATCGGAAGTTTGAGATCGGGACGCAGAGGGCCCACTGCAGAACCCATCCTGCGAATGACCGCTGCTTGACCCAGTGTATTTTCCATGAAGTATCCCGCGCGCAGGTGCAAGACATTGGCGGTCAGGCGGTTGAGTTTCTCTTCCATGTCGTGCAGGCCGGCGATGGGACCGGTACCGCTGGGCTTATCAGCTCCGAAACTGCTGAGCGAGACGACATTCTTCACTCCCGTATCTTGCAATGCTTTCGCGATCGCATCGCTCACGCGAGTTTGAAAACCGCGGAAGTCATTGCTGGTAGGGTTCGGTGGAAGCAGCATGTAGGCCGCGTCCGCCTGATTAAAGGCCTTCGTTAGAGCTTGCGCGTCGGTGACGTCAGCCACAAATGTCTCCGCGCCCTTTGCGGCGAGAAACTGCAAGTGATCGGCATTTCTGCCGACGACGCGAACCTTTTTCCCGCTGGCAAGAAGTTGCTGCGCTACTACGTGACCGGTGTTGCCGCTGGCTCCAAGAACAACGTACATTGGGAAACCTCCATTTTGTAATTTGGATGCGGTGCGGCCGGGTTTGGGTCCACGCAGAAGAGCAAAAGAATGTGGAAGATTTCCTCAGTTCAGTGCATCAGTTTTAGTACGAATGGTAGGTCACTGCTGCTTTCAGCATTGAGACAAGAGATCACAGCTACTTTTTGCGCGGTTTCATGGATTCCCAATCCTTCTCGCTTAGCGCGCGCCCCAAATTGCTGAATTCTCCCGCACCCTGTAGAAATTCCCCGCCGTCCATGCGAATAACTTCGCCGTTGATATAGGAAGAGCCATCGCTGACCAAAAATGCAGCAAGATTCGCCAATTCCGCCGTGGTGCCGAATCGGTGCATGGGATTGCGCTCGAGCGCGAGAGCTTCGAGTTCAGGACGGGGGAGGACGCGTGAAAATGCGCCTTGTGTGGGGATAGGGCCCGGAGCAATAGCATTCATCCGGATTCCGCGATCACCCCACTCAACCGCGAGGCTGCGCATGAGAGCCTCCACTCCGGCTTTGGACACAGCCGAAGGCACGACGTAGGCCGAACCGACCGGCGCGTAGGTCGCGGAGATGCTGAGGACGGCGGCGGGATGAGAAGCTTTCAGCCAGCGGCGCCCGCATGCCATGGTGGCGTGGAGCGTGCCCAACAGAACGATGCCGATCACCGATTCGAAGGCTCGCGGCGAGAGTTCCTCGGTGCGGGCGATGAAATTTCCCGCGGCGTTGTTGACCAGAATATCGAGCGGGCCTGATTTCCAGATCGTATCGATCATGGCTTCGACCGCGTCAAGGCTGCGCACATCACACGGAAGAGTGTGGATTGATCCGCGCGTCGAAAGCTCAGCGGCGGTATCCTCGAGGACATCCTCGCGGCGTCCGCAGATGTAAACAGTCGCCCCCAGGTCGAGGAATCGAGCTGCCATCGCTTTCCCGAGACCAGTGCCGCCGCCCGTGATCAGGATGCGCTTGTTGCGGAGAAGATCGGGTCGAAACATCAGCGCTTGCTCCGATTCTGAGGAGATTGCGAACCACACGACACATTCCTCACCAGACTAACCGCCAGTTCGGAATGACAAGTGATTATATGGGGTCGCACGCAACGCGAAAGCCATAGTCGGCGTAGTGGAACTCCGGAGGAATGCTGGAGCGGGCCGAGCAGCGCGCCACTTTGACGTGATGACGCCACGACCCGCCACGCGACGACTTCCGCTGGCCTTGGTCCGGGCCATGCGGATTGCGCTCGGGCGACGTTGCATAGTAGTTCGCGTCATACCAATCGCTGCACCACTCGTGAACGTTGTCGCAAATGTTATAGAGGCCGAGGGTGTTGGGTGCGTGATGGGCTACCGGCTCCGGGCCATACTGCCATCGAGACGAGTAATCCGGGAAAGACTGTGGCGGCTCGTTGCCCCAGGGAAAATCTTTTTGTTCGAAATCGCCGCGCGCAGCACGCTCCCATTCCGCTTCCGTCGGAAGACGGTAGCCGCGGCCGGTTTGCGAGCGCAACCACTGGCAGTATCGATCCGCCTCGAACCAGGAGACGCCGGTGACCGGCTGCCGTGGCTGATTCAGGTGCGAGTCGTTCCAGAACGGCGGCGGCTCAAATTTGGTCGAATGGACGAACCGCTCGTATTCCGCGTTGGTGACTTGTGTGGCCGCGAGCAGGAAAGCGTCGACCCAGACGCGGTGAACGGGCCGTTCACAATCTTGTCCCGAAGCGGAGCCCATCAGAAACCAGGCTGCCGGGATGGTGACGAGAAGAGGATCGAGTGAGTCGAGCGGGAATTGTGAAAATGCCGTAGCCATAATTCCAGAAAATGCCTTTTCTTCAGACGCGTCCCCCCGCCGACGGGTTGACCAGCCACTTTAGCATCATGTTTACCAGGCTCAGCAGAATCGCGCCCACAAAGGCTGCTCCGAACCCGCGTACCACAAAACCGGGAACCAGAGCCGAGGCAAACTTCAACATGAGCGCGTTAATAACGAACCAGAATAATCCCAGCGTGATCAGAGTCAGTGGGAAGGTAAGAATTTTTAGAAGCATTCCGAGAGTCGCGTTCACAAAGCCGATCGCCAGGGCCGCGATGAGCGCCGCGATGGGACCGCTCACATAGATTCCCGGAACCACACGCGAAACAATCCATACTGCCAGCGCACTCAAGACCCAGTTCAGCAGCATTCGCATAGTTCCTCCTTCGCGAAGTATACCGATCTTTATAGCCCCTCCCCGCCAGGGTGGCAAAGACTTCATTGTAGAACCGCCCACTAATTACTACTTGCGGATTCGCGATAAGGCTGCAGGCGCGGAGCCGCGGGCGATGATTCCGCATGAACCTTCCAGAAGTGACGGTCGGAATAATAAGCGAGCAGTTCACGATTTTTCTCGGTACCCATGTCGCGCGCCCACACGATCTTAGAGCCATCAATATTGCTGAGGTTGTAGACCCACTCGAGATCCAGTGGGAAGTCCGGCGAATAGCTGACTAGAACCACGTGCTGACCGGGAGTAACGGCGAGTTGCTGCACGATTGACTCCCGCTGCATGTCTCCGTGTTGCCACGCGCTCTCCGGGTGGTTGTGCGTAACGGCGAGCGCGATGCGCAACAGCACTGTGCCGATGTAAATTACCGAAACCGCTCGCACAAGTGCGAGACCTGCCGGTTTTCCGCGCCAGCGGAACTGGCGTAGATGCCGCATGCTCCGCATGAGAAAGAGGAACAATAACGCGGTCGCCGGAGCAAAGTAGTGAGGCAGAAACCATACCTCAACCGCAAGACCGGCCGCGAAGATTGCCGCAATCATCCACGGAACGCGAAGGCGCCGGTCGCGTGCGGCGCAGGGCAGAGCCAGAAGCACAAAGGGCAAAGGCCAAACCAGATACTCCCGCCAGAAGGAAACAAACTTATTGCCCATACTGCAAACAAATCCTCGGAAGGTTTTGTATTCCTGCGCATCCTTCAGTTCCTGTTCATATTTGGCCCGCAACCTGCCGTCGCGGTAGCTTTTCTGCGGCCAGGGTGACTGCCAGATGAAATAACGGCCCATGGCGTAGGTTTCGCGGTTGATCTCGTAAGCCATATGGAATGGACTTCCGGTGACTCGAAAATTGTAGTAACCAGTCCACAGGGCGAGAGGAGCGAGAGCCAGTGCAAGAGGAAGAACGAACCTGCTCAATGAAACTCGTACCGGAGGCCTGCTCTTGCCGAGCATCCAGGCGAACAGCGCAATAGCGACGCCAACACTCAATAGAAGTCCTTCATACGGACGAGTGTTGGCAAGCACAAAGAGTCCGACTGCCATGAGTACCGCATCGCCACCTCGAGGGTTGCGCTTGATACGAGGGAGCGCCCCAAGGATCAACGCTCCTCCAAACGCGGGAAGACAGGCGCACCAGTATCCGTTGGTGAAGTAGCTGAGAAGTCCGAGTCGCGCTACCGCGAGGATTCCTCCGAGCAGCGCCCATTGCGGCGGCATCCAGCCCTGCAGCATCCAGCAAATGGCCGCGCACAACAGCGCGGCGGCGAAGAGTTGCCCGATCCAGGGATTGCCCGAAATTTGTCCGAGCGCCAGGATGAGGCCTTCGCCCGGCGGATACATCGACATATAAGTTGGGTGCCAGATGACATGAAATGTTTCAAAGTGCTCCCACATGGGGTGCGGAGGATTGGTTAAGCGCGCGTGAGCGAACGTGTCAGCGGCCAGCAGGTAGCTGTACTCGTCGTGAAATTCCGGACGCGGGATGCCGGATACAGGAATGACCAAGGAACGGGTCACGAACAACGAGAGACCGACGAGGCATACGCTTAGTAATTTTCTCGATGCCAACTCCCCGCCGAAACGTTCCACGCGATGAAGACCGAGTGATGCAAGCCAGGTATGCGAAAAGGTGAGCTGCAGAAAAACCAGAAACGCAACCGCCGCGCCGGGCTTTAGAAATTTCAAAGACCCAGAAAAATAACTGTGCGTGGTGAGCCACACGCCAAGCGAAACATTCACCATGTGCGACCGTGCCGTTGGAATTGCGTCACAGGCCACCAGCATACCCTGTTCGTTGGCCGCAGAGGGCTGCTAGAATTTTGTGACACTTTTTTATGGGTGGGAGGCGTGTGGACTTTCTGAGTGACGTTGAAGTTCGAGTGCTGGGCTCGCTGATCGAGAAAGACATTACTACGCCGGATTATTATCCGCTCTCACTGAATGCTCTGATAAATGCGTGCAACCAAAAAAATAATCGCGAGCCGGTGATGGCCCTCAGCGAAGATGCGGTGCGCGCGGCGCTCGATTCGCTGCAAGGTCAAAGGCTGGCGGGCCCAGCAAGTGGCGCGGATAGCCGGGTTACGAAATACGAGCACCGTTTGCAGGAAGCTTTCAATTTCGACCGGCGCGAGACCGCGATTTTGTGCGTCCTGCTTTTGCGTGGGCCGCAGACTCCAGGGGAACTTCGTGGCCGGGCGGAACGCATGTATCGGTTCGAGGAGCTCGAAGATGTGGTGGCGACGCTGGAACGGCTAAGCCAGCGTGATCCTGCGCTGGTGGCCGTTTTGCCACGCCAGCCAGGAACGAAAGAATCTCGGTACATGCATCTGATGTCGGCCGCAGTTGAGTCGGCCGTTGTTGTGCCGCGTCCACTGGCTGCTGACTCTGCTCCGGAAGCCTCCGATCGAATTGCGCGCCTTGAGGACGAGGTGCTCGCGTTGCGCAGGGAATTGACCGAAGTGCAAAAGCAATTGGGGGAATTTCGCAAACAATTTGAGTGAGTTTGTTTTTCTCTTCTTACCCGGTGACCTGAACGCGGTTCAAGGATGAGGCCACTGCCTCTTGCACTTTCTTTCCATCACGTTCCTGTGTGTCGAAATACACATTGTGTTTGCCGAAACACAAAAGCAACCTGCGATAAGCCTATAACTCCAACGCAATCAGCATCCCTCGTCTTGGCGCCTGCCGTGCTATTTCCTTTGTGCTGCCTGGCAGCAGGAGGTGACCAACCATGACACGCATCAATCTCAGTTCAGCACGTGGCACAAGCAATTTCGAGAAATCGTTCAGCACTCTGATGTTCGCCGGCATTCTGCTCGTTTGTTCGGTGGCCGTCGGATGCTCGAGCGAAAAACCCACAACCCCGATCTCCATCAGCCAACCCCCAATTTCGCAAGCGGCACCGCCGCTCGCCGTTAGCCCAGCGAACGCTTCTACGACCGCAGAGCAAACCCCGGCCAAGCCACTGCACAGGAAGGTTGTGCGCAAAGTTCCCGCAACCGTGACTTATGCGAACGAAAGTTCTGGAGTCTCATTCCAATATCCGCGGAAGTATTCGCTAAAGACCGGGGAAGATGCAGATAAACTGGTCTCGTCCGATGCGGTACCGATGAACTTTGTGCAGCTGGGCGGAAGTGCGCTGGCCGCAGTCGCGGTTCCCGAGTCCGCGTATCCAAAAAGCGATTTGACCACGGCTTTCTTCAACGTCAGCGTAAATAAAACGCTCACAGCAGATCAGTGTGGGCAATTCCTAGGCTCCCAGGAAAAGCCTGCGGCTCCGGCGGTTTCGCCGGTGCAAGCCGCTCCACAGTCATCGAAGCTGACGATCGGCGATATGGAATTGCAATCCGTAGAAACTCTCACGACGGACGGGAGTCGCGAGGAAGAGTCGAAGTTTTATCACGTATTCGAAAACGGCGGCTGTTATGAGTTTGCCATCAAAGTCGCGACGGGAGTCGAGACCGACGAAGGCGGCAAGCACGTCGATCGTGGCGAAATCTTCAAACGGCTGGAGAAGATTCTAACGACCGTGAAGATTAATCCTGTGACGGCTCCGGAGGTGACAGCTAGTACTCCGACAACCGCTCCCGCAACACCGGCACAATAGTTGTGAAGTCGCAAGGGCCACGCCGTTATGCGGCGTGGTTTTTGCCTTTCGGGCTCATCCTGCTGCCAATGCAAGGTGCTACCTGCGCAGCCCACGCACAAGGCTGGAAATATTATTTTCCTGGAAGATGCGGATTCCAGCGATGCCGGCTGCACCTGCCTCCAGGCAAGACTTGGCGTTTTCGAGCGTTACTCCACCGAGCGCAAAAATCGGAATCTTGGCTCGGCACGCCCCGCGGAGCGCTTTGAGGCCGGCCGGTGTGATTCCAGATGTGTCTTTTTTTTCGAAGACAGGAGCAAAAACGGCGAAGCTGGCGTGGGTGGCTTCTGCTCTGGCGACTTCTTGCAGAGTGTGACACGACACTGCTATCAATGGATCTTTCGGCGAGATTTCGCGAATCCCAGAGCCTTCGGGAATAGCGCCCACACCGCACTTGCCACGCCACGCGCATCTTACTTCTTCGGCCGACAGATCGCTGGTACGAAGGTGGACGCCATTGGCGCCAACGGCAATGGCGACGTCTGCGCGCGAATTTATCAGAAGAGCTGTTTTCAGAGTCTGGTTCTTTATTCTGATTTGTTGAACGATGTTCATTGCCTCGCGGGCCAGTCTTTCTAACTCGCGGGCGGAAAGATCTTTTTCGCGAAGTTGGATGTAGTCGACGCCGTGAGTTGCGGCTTCCGCAATCTTATCGAGGAGACTACGCCGCCGCGCCTGCTCTTCTCCAAAGAAAGCGGTTCGATCGGTGATGTAGTAAAGGAGGCAGCTTTCAGCCATTAGCTTTAGCGATGTTCGTTTGCTGATTCTGAGACAGGCTTCTTAAGCCTGCGGGCTCGCCCCCTGAGCGCGACCCCACGCCTCCGCGGCTGCCACGCGCTTCGAGATCGCGGGGTGCGAGTGGAAAAGCATCTCCACCAATTTTGATGGTCGGCGCTCCGCTAGGTTTTGCTGCGCCAGTTTGTTCATGGAAGAAATAAATGGTTCCACGCTGGCGATGGACTCAAAAGCATAGCGGTCCGCCTGGCGCTCGTTGAAACGCGAGTACGCATTGAGCGCCGGCATGAGCACCAGCGAAAGAGCGGAGATGGTTATAACCAGCAGGGGCAGGTTTGCGAAATCAGATAACTCCTCGAACATGCGATGATCGACCGCGTAGTGAAGCACCCAGTTTGCCGCCCAGAACCCGAGCAAAGTAGTTCCAGCCTGCACGAAAATGCTCTTCAAAATATGCCGATGAACGTGATGGCCAAGTTCGTGCGCCAGCACCGCCTCGATTTCTTCGGGTTCATAGTTGTCGAGCAATGTATCGGCCAGAATAATCCGGCGCGTATTCCCGAGTCCGGTTAGAGCGGCGTTTGCTTTCTTGCTTTTCTCCGACAGCTTCCAACGATAGACCCCGCGCACGCGCGTGCCCGCATGCTCGGTGAGTAATACCAGCCGGCGCCGGAGGTCTTCATTGTCCAAGGGTTCGAATTTATAAAAGATGGGCAACAGCACGACGGGAGCAAGCTGCGCCATCAGTATGAACAGGCCAATGAACAGGACCCACGTAATCAGCCACCAATGTTGCGGCGATTGCCGGATCATGAAATAGAGCAGCTCGACGACAATTCCAGCTAGCACCATTCCCACCAAGAAGCCTTTTACTTCATCCCACAGCCACGAGCGAATCCTTTGCGTGGAGAGCTGAAATTTGCGCTCCAACTGGAACCCGTAATAGTCGAAGCCAAAGCCCAGAACCTTGCTGATCAGCAACAGAAAAAATAAGTAAAGAAAAACTGCCAACGTGTAATTTTGAAATCCACGCTGCAAGGCAAAATCTCGCAGCCAGCCGGTCCAACCTGTAACCAACAGAAGAACCAGAAAAGCGGAGCCGACCACAAAGTCTGAGATTCCCAGCCAGCGCTGGATCTTGTTATAGCGCTGCGCCTCGGGCGAGTCGCCCGCAGACGAAGATTGATTTTCGTCGAGAGTCATGCGTTATTACGAGTATCGCATTCCCGGCGTCACAAAATATATAGTTTTTGAGACCAGCGTGCACTAAGCGCCGTTTCTCACAAAACTCTCCGCAGCTGTCAGGATTTCGCTTACCAATTCCGGTGAAGAGGCCTCCGCATATGCGCGCAAAAGCGGCTCCGTTCCTGAAGCGCGGAACAAAATCCATGCCTCCGCTCCGTTACCGTTCGTGGGCGCATTCAGAAAAAACTTGATGCCATCGAGATTCTCCTTTTTCAGCACGCGATAGCGCCCCAGGCTTTGCGTGCCATCAGCGCGAGCCCGCTGAATCGCTCCTTGTTTGATTTCTTCTGCGATGTGCAGATCGCGGCGGCCGTAGTAGTGAGGGCCAAACTCACGCTGCAGATCGGCAACCAACTGGCCGAGGGGCTTCCCCTCCTCAGCCATGACATTGGCCAGCAGCAGGCTATTCAGAACTCCATCGCGTTCCGGAAGAAAACGTGAGTAGCCAATGCCGCCCGATTCTTCCCCTCCGATCAGAACGTCGTGTTCCATCATGAGATCGGCAATGTATTTAAATCCTATTTGGGTTTCGTACAATTTGCGCCCGTGCTTGGCCGCGATACGGTCCAGCATGCGGGTCGTGTTGAAGGCGCGCACTACATCTCCAGACCACTTTTTGCGTTCCAGCAGCCAGCGCAATAGCACGCAGAAAATCTTGTGCGAATCCACAAAACTTCCATCTTCGGCCACCGCGCCAATGCGGTCAGCGTCGCCGTCAGTGGCCAGTCCTGCGTCGCACTTTTCTCGGAGCACGGTTTGCTGAAGCAGTGCGATGTGCGGTTCGATTGGCTCAGGATTGATTCCGGGGAAAAGAGGATTTACCTCTTGCCGGATCGCGACGTGTTGAACCCCACGGTCGGCAAAGATTCCAGCAAGTATGCCCCGTCCTGACCCATACATCGAATCAATCGCAATCTTAAATTTAGCCTTGCCAATCAGATCCAGATCGGCAAACCGGCAGATCGCGGCAATATACGGCGTCTTGAGATCGGCCTCTTCAACGGCTGCTTTCGCCCCTCGCGGCATTGCGCCCGCGCGTAATTCTTCTTCCACTTTCTTCATGATGGCGGGAGTAGCAGACCCGCCGAACTTTCCCTTGACTTTCACCCCATTCCAATTCCAAGGGTTGTGGCTGGAAGTGACCATCACGCCGGCGGCTGCGCCGTTTGTTTTCACGGCGTACGATACCGCCGGAGTGGGCGTGTAGTCGTCGGATACCTCCACCGGCACTCCTGAAGCGGCAATGACTTCTGCAACCACTTGAGCCGCGCGCTGCGAGGCAAAACGTGTATCGTAACCGATAAAAATTCCTCGCTTCGCATCCTCATATTTCAAAACGTAAGACGCGATCGCGCCCGCCACCCGGCGCACATTGTCGAAGGTGAAATCGTCGGCGATGATGCCACGCCAGCCGTCAGTTCCAAATTTAATTTCTTGAGCCATGTTGCAATCGTCGCTCGCCGTTAGGCGTTAAAAAGCAAATCCCCTACTCGCTCGCCAAGATCAATGACCAATGACGAACGACCTATGTCAGTCTATGGAGCTTCTTCTCGTCCAGATGCTTCACCACTTTTCCGACATCTTGCGCATGCTGACGAGTGGTTATCAGCAATGCATCGTCGGTTTCAACCACTACTAGATCGCTCACCCCCACGGCGGCGACGAACTTTCCCGGCGCATGCACATAATTGCCGCGCGCATTCAAAGTAAAAACGCCCGCACTGTTAATAATATTGCCCTCCGCCGAGGTGTTTTTTGCCGTGTGGTGCTCGTGCAGCGCCGTCCACGATCCCAGATCATTCCAGCCGAAATCCGCAGGCAGGCAAAAGAGTTTGCTGGCCTGCTCGCCTTTCGCGGAGCGCGGCTCCAACACCGCGTAATCGATGCTGATGTTTTCGCACTTGGGATACAGCCGGCGAAAAGTTGAGCCAAACTTCTTCGTGCCGAAAGCAGCGGCGATTTCTTCCAGCAGCGACGCGGTGTTCGCAAGATGTTCGCGCAGCGCATCGGTCAGAGTCCGGGCACTCCACAGAAACATCCCACTGTTCCAAAAGTAATTTCCCGCGGCCACAAATGTCGCCGCCTTTTCGGCATTCGGTTTCTCGGTGAAACGGCGTACACGAAGAGCGTCGCCGCTGAACAACCCGCCCACTTCGATGTATCCGTAGCCGGTTTCGGCGCGATTTGGACGGACCCCGAGAACGACAATATTATCGCCCGTGGCTGCAATCTCGACTCCGCGTTCGATGGTCGAGCGATAGCTTTCTTCATCGGCGATCACATGATCGGAAGGGAACATGCCGATCACCGCATCCGGATTCTCGCGCAAAAGAAGGAACGCAGCGAGACCGATCGCCGGTGCAGTGTTGCGTCCCAATGGCTCGGCGAGAATCTGCGCACTGGGCAACTTCGGAAGTTGCCGCACAATAGCCGCACGCAGGTCATCGTTGGTAACGATCCAAAACTGTTTCGTCGACGCCAGCGGCAACAATCGATTCACGGTCTGCTGGATCATGGTCTGCTTGCCATCGAGCGCCAGCAATTGCTTCGCGCGCTTCTTTCGGCTCAGCGGCCAAAAGCGCGTTCCTCGACCACCAGCGAGAATGACCGGATAAAAGTTAGAGTTCTTCGCCACGTTCCAATCCGATTCCTACATTCGCGTTTCCGGCTCTAGCAGCTTCGCGCCAGGCACTTGCGCTCGCAGAAACTCCAGCGTCCACTGCGGGCGAACGGTGAACTTGCCGAGGGAGGCCGGAATAACTACTGCATCGCCCTTCGCCAAAGTTACCGCTTCCGTGCCCGCCGCCTCCACGATTCCACATCCCTCAGTTGCCACCAGGATTTGCACGGAGTTTTTTCCCAGGCCGTCACAGGTATTCAGCTCTTGCGCATCTTTCATCTCGAACATATCCACAACAAAATAAGGAGCAGCGATTAGCGGAGCACGGCGGTTCTTGCCACCATCGACTTGAGCCGGAGCTGGTCTGACAACTCTTCCCGACGCAACCTTCAGCTTGACCGCCGCCAAACCCTCTGCCAAGTGCAATTCGCGCGGCCTTCCGTAATCATATAAACGATAGGTTGTGTCCGACTGCTGTTGTGTCTCTACAATCACGGACCCGGCCCCCAGCGTGTGTACGGTCCCGCCAGAAACATAAATCATGTCGCCGGCATAAACGTTCAGCCAATTCAGCAATTCTTCGGCTCGCTTCTCATGAATCGCGTGTTCCAATTGCGCGAGGGTCACGCCGGGCTTCAATCCTAAAGCGATTTGCGCACCGGCCTTGGCATGCGCCACATACCAGCATTCTGTCTTGCCCCATGGCTGACCTACCCGGCGCGCTTGCTCGTCATCGGGATGAACCTGCACCGAAAGTTTTTCATGTGGAAACAAAAACTTCAGCAGCAAGGGAAAACGCTCAGCATCCCGCGCCGCGTCGCCCACCAATTCCCGTTGATATTTCTTGCTGACCTGCGCGAGCGTCTGCCCGCTCAGCGGCCCGTTGGCCACCTTGCAATGGTCACCAGTGAGCCACGCTTCTCCAATCTTTTCCTCGAATTTGCGATTCGGATAGATCGGCGACAAATCGTGCCCGCCCCACGGACGCGGATCAAATCCAGGAAGCATCAGCAAAGGATAGAGATTGCCCATAGCCAAATTAGATACGAAAGGCCGTTCGCGAGCGGACGGCCTCTGTCGAACTTACGACAAGTCTATGATGCGGGAGATCGAATCCGCGCCTACAGAGCGGCAAAGAATTTGCGCATGCGTTCCAGTCCGCGATCCAGCTCAGCTCTCGAAGTCGCATAGGACACGCGGATATGGTCGCCGGTGCCAAATCCTTCTCCCGGAACCGTAGCCACATGTGCTTCGCGGAGCAAACGCCCGGCGACATCTGACGCCGACTTCACGTTACCGCGTCCCAGGAACGCCGAGATATTCGGGTAGGCATAGAAAGCGCCTTCCGGCAGCGTGCACGTTATGCCCGGAATCGATCGCAAACCCTTCACGACGTGATCGCGGAGCTGAATGTATTCGCGCCGCATTTGTTCGACGCACTCTTGCGGACCCTTCAGCGCGGCCACGGCGGCCTTCTGAACAATCGAAGTCGGATTCGATGTCGACTGGCTCTGCAACTTCGACAGCGCGCTGACTACGGCCGCGGGACCGAGAGCGTATCCCAGTCGCCACCCGGTCATCGCGTAAGTCTTCGAGAGCGAACCTAACACCACAATGCGTTCTTTAAACTCGCGCAACGATCCCACAGAAAAATTCTTGCTCGTGTAATTCAGGTAGACGTAACATTCGTCGGAGAGCACCCAGATTCCACTCTCATGGGCGAGTCGCACTACCTCCGTAAGATCCTCCGGGCTCATCACCGCACCGGACGGATTCGACGGAGAGTTGAGAATGATGACTTTCGTCCGCGGAGTGATCAGCCTCGCAACCATCTCAGCCGTGACCCGAAAACCCTGCGCCTCGTCGGACTGAAGCAACACGCACTCGCCACCCGCATAACGCACAATGTCTTTGAACGAAACCCAGTAAGGCACCGGCAGAATCACTTCGTCGCCATGATCGACAAGGACCTGAACCGCGTTGAACAGCGCATTCTTGCCGCCGGTCGACGCAATCGCTTCTTCGCGCCGGTAATCGGAATCGAAATCCGCCGCATGCCGGTGCACAATCGCATCGCGCAACTCAGGCGTGCCTGGAACCGCCGTGTACTTGGTAAAGTTGCCCTGAATGGCTGCGATGGCCGCGTCCTTGATGTGCTGCGGTGTGGCGAAATGCGGCTCTCCGGCGCCGAAGTCAACCACGTCGATGCCCTGCGCGCGCAGCTTATCCGCCTCGGCAACTACTGCCATGGTGGCTGAGGGCTGGATGCGATTAATGCGGTCGGTAAGCTTTAGCGCTTCGCTGGTAGCCGTGGTCATGCCTTCTTTTTCCTTTTCGTTCCCTTCGGATCTAATTCTTTGCCGCCGAGGTCGATGCGATCCAGAATTTCGATCGCGCGCGTCTCCCGCTTAGGCGTAGTGATCTTTTCCCGCAGCTTCTGTTCCACTACCTCTGGAACCAGCCCTTTCACCGGCCCGCCCGCCTGCGCCACTTCCCGCACCAGTCGTGAGCTTACGTAAGAATACTTGTCGGCGGGCATCATGAAGACCGTTTCCAGCGTAGGTTCGAGTTTGCGGTTCATCAGCGCCATCTGCAGTTCATATTCGTAATCGCTGATGGCCCGGATGCCGCGCAGGATACAAGTTGCGTTCAGTGATTTCGCGTACTCGACCATCAACCCGTCAAAGGTATCAATGCGAACATTCTTCAAGTTCGCGGTAAGTTCCCGCAACATCGACAGCCGTTCACTCACGGCAAACATCGGACTCTTCTCCGAGTTCCGCAGGATCGCGACCACCAGTTCTTCAAAAATCTTTGCTCCTCGCTCAATGAGGTCGAGGTGCCCGTTAGTGGGCGGATCGAACGACCCGGGATACATCGCGATGCCTTTGTGCAATCGTCCTCACAGGAACGGCGGGCTGAATAGAGATTCTATGCGGGGGAGCGTAAAGATGGCAATGCGGCAGATAGGGAACTGGCAGCGCGAGGCTTGTGTGGGGCGGGCACTCTTGTCCGCCAGCATGCAGTGCCGAAAAGCTCACGCGCGAGAAGGCCCGCACCACACAGTGTCCCTACCGCTTGGCCGCCACCGGCACTCTGGCGGTTTCCGGAGGAGCGCTCGGCATAGTTGTGACTCGCGCGCCTTGTGGCACGGCCTGCCCATTTCCAGCCGCCGGTTGTGCCTGCGCTGGCGCCGCAATCAATCCCAGTGCTTTGCGGACTTCAGCGTCCAGCTTAACCATGGTGTCTTTGTTGTCTTTTAGGAACTGACGCGCGTTTTCGCGTCCCTGGCCGATGCGCTCGCCCTTGTAGCTGAACCACGATCCGGATTTTTCAAGGATGTTGTTATTCACCGCGATATCGAGCAGGTCGCCTTCGCGCGAAATTCCCTCGCCATAGAGAATGTCGAACTCAGCCTCGCGGAACGGCGCCGCGACTTTGTTCTTCACGACTTTCACCCGGGTCCGCGAGCCAGTAACTACATCTCCGTCTTTGATGGCTGCTATGCGCCGAATATCCACGCGCACCGACGAATAGAACTTCAACGCCCGGCCGCCGGTCGTGGTCTCAGGATTGCCGAACATCACGCCAATTTTTTCGCGGATCTGGTTAATAAAGATCAGGCAGGTGCGCGACTTCGAAACCGTTCCTGTCAGCTTGCGTAGCGCCTGCGACATCAGCCGCGCCTGCAGGCCCATGTGGCTGTCTCCCATTTCGCCATCGAGTTCGGCCTTGGGCACCAGGGCCGCCACCGAATCGACCACCAGCACATCGATCGCATTCGAGCGCACCAGCGCTTCGGTAATTTCAAGGGCCTGCTCGCCGTAGTCCGGCTGCGACACCAGCAGGTTGTCCACGTCAACTCCCAGCTTCTTGGCATAACCGGGATCGAGGGCATGCTCCGCGTCCACGAACGCCGCCATGCCGCCCGTCTTCTGCGCCTCGGCGATGACTTGCAAAGTGATGGTGGTCTTGCCGGAGGATTCCGGCCCGAACACTTCCACCACGCGCCCGCGCGGAAACCCGCCCACGCCCAAAGCCGCGTCAAACGAGATCGCGCCCGTCGAGATCACCGAGATGGGGACGATCGCCTCCTTTGACCCCAACCGCATGATCGACCCTTTGCCAAACTGCTTTTCAATCTGCGAAACCGCCAACTCAATCGCCTTGCCCCGTTCATCCGCCATGGGAGTGTGGCTCCTTTGAGATCGCCGAAATAAATGTGGAAACTAATCTGGCCGGATTATACATACAGAGTTAAGCGAATAAAAGGCGAATCTTAGAAATTGTTGTGAATAACGTTCCGAAATGGGCAACGACCAGTGTGGCGCGGGCGTCCTCGCCCGCGAGCTCTAACCAGAAAGAGGAATGGTATGCGCCGCAATCCACTCGTGAAGCAGAACGAAGCGAAACTTGCCTTCAGTCATCGATTTCATCATGAACTCGAAAGCAGCCTTGGTCCCCACATCCAAATCACATCCATTCACCAGCAGAAACGTATGGGCCGCCGCAAACCCAACCCGTTTATTGCCATCTAGCAAAGCGTGATTATTGACCAGCGACTCCAGCAGCGCCGCTGCCTCTTCGCTCAGGTCGTTGTAGTAGCCCGTCTGCGGACGGAAAACCGCAGCTTGCACCCTGATTCAGCATCCCGTGCTCGCCGCCGTATTCCTCGATCTGATAATGGTGAATAGCAACGACTTCTGCTACGGTCAGATAGACGCGCTCGGCCATCACTTGGCCAGTTTCTTATACAACTCACGATACTTTTCATTGGAACGACGATATGCAGCCATCACCTCGGGCCTCACCATGCGCTGCGAAGGGACCACGTTGTGCAGGTAATGCTCCAGCGCCCGCTCCAGCACAAAGCGCTGCGATTGCCCATTCTCCTTCGCCACCGAAACAAGTTCTTGATAAAGCTTGGCATCAATTTCCGGGGCGATCTTGACGGTGCGCGGCATGGGTGACGTGAAGTTAGATTTTAGCCGCGGCCACTGGCAGGATCAAGATAAATCTAGATGCTGCTACAAACCGAAGCTCTACCGCTGGAATATATGCGCGCTTGACGGACGTGTTGCTGGTTCAGCCGTATAATCAAGCGTAGTTAGGTGATAGCGGTAGTGGAGTCACCCATGATCTCGAAACTGATTTCGCCCTTGGAAGTTCCATTGTTTCTCATTGCGTTTGGATGGCTTGCGCAGAGGCTTGAGTGGTTTACCGATACCGATGCCCTTCCCAATCACAAGACTGGGCACAAAATGGATTCCTGGCTCGTCGCAGCGCTCTTAATTGCGTTTGTTAACTATGCCCAGGCATGGCACAACGAAATCGGAGCGACCTGGCAGAACCGTCCAAACTCGGCGCTGCTCGTGACACTGGCTCTATTTTGGCTACTGTATTTCGCCTTCAAACTACAAGAAAAACGACGGACGGCTTAGGCTATCTCTGCAGCAAGTCCACCGGCGCCTAAACATCGTGTACGCGAAAATACTTGGCTTGGTTGGATCAGATATCTAAAGTTTGCCGCAAATCCCGACATGTTTCGATCGAAGACCGGAGTCTGAGAACCGTGGACTCATGGCGACCTGTTGCCTCAGCAGTGAGCTGCTAGATATTGCCGGTACATCTCCGCCGCATCACGCGCTTCGCCGGAAACCTATTCTGGAATGTAAGCTGGGGGTCCTCCACATACGAGTTGTGGCTTCCTAGGTGGGCGCGGACAGAGGTGTTGTTCGCGAGATCTGATTGCGAATTCAAAATGAGCAGGTCTTGGTGCCTTTCTGAGAGGCGTCGCAGGAGGATGACGTACGAATTGCCTTCGTTCGTGGCAATCATCACGCGTTTGCTTCCCTCCAGGTGCGGCTTTGTCAATACAGACTGCCAGTCTCCCTGTCTCAGATTCTTGGCAAACGGGGCAGACAAGTCCCTGAGAACATGTACGACGAGAGGTGGGACTCCGCGTTTTAATCACCGAGGGCACGAAAGGAAACCGAGGAAAGCACTGGACCTGGGAACTTCGTGTTACTGGCCATTCTTTCTTTTGTGGTCTTCAGCTTCTGCTCCTTGCTTGTGACAATACTTGGCTTGTTCGCCTGAACCCTATACCATCCATCAGGAATAACTAGGGAGAAAGGGAGCATGCTTTCAAACACAGCCAAAAGATCATTCGTGGTTCTTGGCGCTCTGATGATGTTTGCCGCAACTTTGTCCGCGAAGACACAAGTCACGAAGCAGCCATTCGGGCGCACAGCGGAAGGAACAGCCGTTGATTTATACACGCTGAAGGACGGCAAAATTGAAGTCGGCATCATTACGTACGGCGGCATCGTTTTTACGCTGCGCGCGCCGGATCGAAATGGAAAGCTCGACGACGTGGTGCTGGGAGTCGACTCGGTAGAGAAGTATGTGGCGCAGACGGCGCACTTCGGCGGCATCGTCGGGCGTTATGCGAATCGTATCGCGCACGGCACGTTTCAGCTGGATGGGCACGCTTATCACATTCCGAAGAATGACGGCGATAATGCGCTCCACGGAGGGTTGATTGGGTTCGATAAAGTGATTTGGGAGGCGAAAGAGATTCCCGATGGAGTGGAACTTACTCATTTGAGCAAGGATGGGGATCAAGGATTTCCTGGCACGCTTACGACTCACGTGCGATACACGGTGAGCGGCGGGGCGCTGCGAATCGATTACTCGGCGACCACCGATAAAGATACCGTGCTCAACCTGACCAATCACTCCTATTTCAATTTGAAGGGACAAGGGAACGGAGATGTTTTGGGAACGGTGCTCAAGATTGGTGCGTCGCGCATGACGCCGGTGGATGCGAGCCTGATTCCTACCGGCGAATTGAAGCCGGTGGAGGGAACGCCATTCGATTTTAGCAAGCCGCATGCGATCGGCGAGAGGATCGATGTGGACGACGAGCAGTTGAAGCTGGGGCATGGATATGATCACAATTTCGTGCTCGATCATCCGGAAGGAAAGTTGTCGGAGGCGGGGGAAGCATACGAGCCGAGTACTGGCCGGATTCTGCGCGTGCTGACGACTGAGCCTGGAATTCAGCTCTACACCGGAAACCATCTAGACGGCTCGATCACGGGCAAAGAAGGACGCGTCTACAAGGCGCGGTACGCGTTTTGCCTGGAGACGCAACACTTTCCGGATTCTCCCAACCATCCGCAGTTTCCGACGACGGAGTTGAAACCGGGACAAAAATTTCACAGCGTAACTGTGTACGAGTTCAGCACCGGAACGCGCTAAGGAACTTTCGCGAACCATTGCTCGAACCACTCGAGAGAGCGCAGTGTGTAGTCGCGCGAGTCGGCGGGCTTCAGGATCGCGTGTCCTTCATTCGGATATACGACCAGCTGCACAGGCACGTGAAAAGTCTTGAGAGCGTGCCACCACTCCACCGATTGTTCCATCGGTACTTCGCCATCGCGATCGCCAACCAGGATCAGCGTCGGGGTCTTCACTGATTTGACGAAGTGCATGGGATCGCTTTTCGCATACACCGCGGGATCGTCGTAGATGGATGCTCCGAAGAATGGGATCATCCATTCGTCGATATCGTTGAGGCCGTAATAACTGAGCCAATCGGAAAGGCCGGCACCCGCAACTGCGGCAGCGAATCGGTGAGTTTGAGTTTCCGCCCACATCGTCATGTAGCCGCCATAGCTGTGTCCGTGAATGGCGAGGCGTTTGGTGTCGATAGGATATTTTTTGGCAAGAGCGTCGATGCCGGCCATGATGTCGCGATAATCGCCACCGCCGAAATCTTTTACGTTGGCTTGAGTGAATGCCTCTCCCTGACCGTAGCTGCCGCGCGGGTTCGGGCACAGGGCAAAATATCCCAACGCGGATTCAGGGCCCATGCTGCGCTCGGCCCAGCGCGACATGCAGGCGGCCGAGGGACCTCCGTGAACCGTGACGACGAGCGGATAAGTTTTGCCGGGAGTGAAATCTTTGGGCAGCATCAACCAGCCTTGCACGCGCATGTTGCCATTCATCCAATTCACGTTACGCATTTCGCCCCATGGCGGTTTGATTTCGGCATTGAGGCTGGTGAGTTGTTTCCACTTGCCGATTGGGCCGGCCCAGACTTCAGGAGGAGTGCTGGCGGATTGACGTACGACAGCAGTCACGGGTTCGCCGGTATAGGAGCGTGAGGGAACCCACGCGTCGCCTGAGGGAGAGGCCACCTCCTCGCCTGTCCAGAGAGTCTTGGGAGCGCCGTTCACGCTGACGCTGGCAAAGCTGGAATTTCCATCGACATTTTGCGCGAAGGTGATGGTGTCGGCGCCCGTCCACGCGAGGGCGGAAGGAGATGACTTGACGTTGGGAGTCAGGTTTCGTGGGGCGCCTCCGCTGACGGGGACGATGTGAATGTCGCCGCCCGTGGAACCTTCGTCGCTCATCAAACCTTCGATGAAGGCAATATTTTTTCCGTCGAATGAGACTCGCGGGTCGGCAATCTGCAGCCTGGGCTTGTAGATCTCGCGCATCTCGCCGGTGGTTGCATTCGCGAAATAGAGACGGGCGACGTACCAGTTGGCATCGCCGGCACCGTGGGCGGCTGTGACTGCCCAACCTTGACCGTCGGGAGTCCAGTCGTATTCGTAGATGTACATGTCGGCGGGCGTGAGTTGTGTCAGGTGATCGGTCGCCGGGTCGAGGATCGCGATGCGTTGCTCGTAGATTTTTTCGTCGATGACTCCGGCGAGCGGCGTCATCGGTTGCAGCGGGCCGGCGATGCGCGGGATGCCTTCAATAAATAAAACGGCGAGCTTGGAGCCGTCGGGAGAAAAGCGCGGCGATTGCACATAGCCTTTCAATTCGGCGTGCTTCACGGGGGCGCTGCCGTCGACTGCGGCGATCCAGAGTTGAGCGGCGGGAGTGTCGCCGGGAAGATCGGCGATGAAGGCGAGGCGTTTGCTGTCGGGAGACCAGGCTAGATCCCGGAGTTGCAGTTTGCTCTCGATTGAGATGGTGTGGGAAGTCCCGCTGGCGACGGGGATTACGGAGATTTCTCCTTTCACAATGTAGGCAACTTGAGTTGCATCGGGAGAGAGCGCAATCTGGCTGATTCTTTTAGCGCGCGGCATGGAGTCAAGGAGGGTTGCGGCGCGGGAGGGGCTCGGCGGGTTTTGTGCGTAAAGGGAAAATGGAATGAGCAGGATCGCGAGAGAACAAATGGCTGCGGAGTAAGGCCGGAGATTGGCTTTCATGGCTCAGGGAGTATAGCTGGAGAGCGGAATTGTTGGCGAGAGGCATCGTCGCGCGGATTTTGGCCTTGAAGGAAAAAGTCGAGCTCCGCTCGACGGACAGCCCCTTCGGCTCCGCTCAGGGCAGGCGAGGGCTGTTGTTTCCACATGAACACGAGTTGTAAGTTCGATAGATCAAAACATCTTCTTCGAATCCAGCAGAATCGTGACCGGCCCCTCATTCGCTAGCTCTACGTGCATCATTTCCTGAAAGCGGCCAGTTTCGCAGCGCAAGCCGGTGCTGCGAATTTGTTGCACAAAAAATTCATACAGCTGCCGTGCCTGATCCGGTGGCGCTGCGTCGTCGAACGACGGCCGCTTCCCTCGCCTTACATCTCCGTACAGGGTGAACTGCGAGACCGCCAGCACGGCACCTCCAACTTCTTGCGCGCTGCGATTCATTTTTCCCTGATCGTCTTCGAAGACCCGCAGGCCGCAGATTTTTCCCGCCAGATAGCTGGCATCCGCTTCGCTGTCCTCGCGCCCAACGCCCAGCAAAACCAGCAGTCCCAGGCCAATCTGGCCCGTGACGTCGCCCTCTACCGTAACTTGCGCGCGGCTTACCCGCTGCACGACTGCACGCATGTGATTTGACCCTTGGTTTGACCAGTACGAGCGTCCCGTTTAGGATGCAGAAGGTATATCACAGGCGCCGGCCTGAGAAAGTTCGGCGCTTCCTTTACAGCCCTTTACCCGGACCGTTACACTACACGTTCGCCTTTTTCCGTTGCAGTGGCATTCCGAAGACGAAACCGCAGGGCCCGAGCGCGCGCTGGTAGACGAGAGGGAACACGTCGATCTTGAATCCGGGCATCGAATTTCAAATCAAAGTCTAAGCGAGGAGAAACATGGCAGCCGTTGACGAGAAGGTAAAGCAGATCATTGTGGAACAGTTGGGTGTGGATGAAGGCGAGGTCACTGCCAGCGCGTCGTTTGTCGACGATCTGGGCGCGGATTCACTGGACACCGTCGAACTCGTAATGGCTTTCGAAGAAGGCTTCGACATCGAGATTCCCGACGAGGACGCCGAGAAAATCCGCACCGTGCAGGATGCCATCGATTACATCTCCAAGCATTCGAAAGGCGGCAAGTAGTTTGGGACGCAGGGTCGTAGTTACCGGCATCGGCCTGATCTGCGGGGTGGGCAACACTACCGGAGAAGTGTGGAAGGCCGTGCTCGCCGGTAAGAGTGGCGTGGCCCGCATCACTCAATTCGACTCCACCAATTTTGCCTGCCAGATCGCCGCCGAGGTCAAAAACTTCGACCCGCTCAACTTCGTCGAAAAAAAAGAAGTCAAGAAAATGGGACGCTTCATTCATCTGGCGCTTGCCGCGGCCGATGAAGCGTTCAAAATGTCGCAGTTGAAAATCACGCCGGAAAACGAGGAGCGGGTGGGCGTACATATCGGCTCCGGCATCGGCGGATTCGACATCATCGAGCGCGAACACACGGCGCTCCTCGAAGGCGGCCCGCGTAAGATTTCTCCTTTCTTTATTCCCGCTGCCATCGTCAACCTTGCCGCCGGACATGTTTCCATGCGCTTCGGAGCTAAAGGACCCAACGAAGCCACTGCTACGGCTTGCACGACGAGCGCCCATTCCATCGGCGATTCTTTTCGCATCATCCAGCACAACGATGCCGATGTCATGATCGCCGGCGGCTCCGAGGCGGCCATCACCCCCATGGGTGTCGGCGGGTTTGCCGCCATGCGCGCCCTTTCCACCCGCAACGATGATCCCGAAAAAGCCAGCCGTCCCTGGGACAAGGACCGCGACGGATTTGTGATGGGCGAAGGCGCCGGCATCCTGATTCTCGAGGAACTCGAACATGCCAAGAAACGCGGAGCGCCCATCCTTGCTGAAGTCGCTGGATACGGCATGTCCGGCGACGCCTACCACATGACCCAGCCGGCTCCCGAGCATGAGGGCGGCTTCCGCGTGATGCGGAACGCCGTCCGCGATGCCGGCATCAGCGCCGACAAAGTCGATTACGTGAACGCCCATGGAACTTCTACGCCTATCGGCGACACGCTTGAGGCTCACGCTATCCGCAACTTTTTTGGCGCGCGGAAGATTCCCGTGAGCTCAACCAAATCTATGACCGGACATCTTCTCGGCGGCGCGGGTGGTCTCGAAGCCGGCATCACGGTGCTCGCCCTGCGCGACCAGATTCTGCCGCCTACCATCAACCTCATGCAGCAGGATCCTGAAACCGACGCCATGGATTTTGTCCCCAATCAGGCGCGCAAGGCCAAACTCGACTACGCCATGTCGAATTCCTTCGGCTTCGGCGGCACCAACGGTGCTCTGCTCTTCCGGCGCTGGGAATAAATCCGAACAGAAAATTCGCCACGGATTTACACCAATCTCACGAATAAACCTTTTATGTAGTTTGGGTTATCCGTGATAATCCGTGTAAATCCGTGGCAAACCCATCCAACCCCGGCATCCTGCTATGCTTCCAATCGAATGGGGCATTCCGCTTCGGGTCAACGCCGGAGAACGCATGAAATCTATGAATTGGATGACAACGACGGCGGCGTCGGCCGCAGTAGCCTGCCTCGTAGGGTTAATACTCGCCGGCCATGCCCAGGCTCAGGAAACCAAAGAAAAGGTCATGGTCGACGACGTGGAGCGCACCTATCTTCTGCGTTTGCCCAGAGGCTACGATCCCACACACAAATATCCGGTTGTGATTCTGCTGCACGGCATGAATCAGGACACCGATGACATGGAGCGGTTGACCCGCTTCAACGAACTAGCTGACAAAAATTTGATCATCGCCGTATATCCGCGTGCGCTGCGCGGCCGCTGGAATATCGGGGTAACTCCGCCCGCGCGCCAGCCGATGATGCGCCCCGGAGGAGGTCGCGGCGGTCATCGCGGCGGCTATGGCGGAGGCGGTGGTGGTGGTGGATACCCGGGAGGCGGCTACCCAGGCGGTGGTGGTGGAGGGTATCCCGGCGGCGGACAATCGGGAGGACAAGGCCGCGACGAAGAAGCCAAAAAGCCCGCTCCTGCCGATGACGTCGAATTCATGAATCAGATGCTCGATCAGATGGCGACGAAAGCTTCTATCGACTCAGCCCGCATTTACGCCACTGGACTCTCGGAAGGCGGATTCATGGCCATGCGGGTGGGCTGCGCCTTAGCCGACCGTGTGGCCGCGGTTGCCCCCGTCGGCGCGGCCATGCCGAAAACTATGATCTGCCTCCCCTCGCGTCCCGTTCCGATTGTGATGATCAACGGCACCTCAGACCCAGTCGTTCCTCATGGCGGAGGCACTGAGCACAACCTTCAACTGCCGGTTATTTCGGTGGACGACACGGCCAAAGCTTGGGCAAAAATCGATCGTTGCAATGAGAAGCCTGCTCAGAGCAAGCTACCCGCCCACGAAAAAGGTGGTATGGAAACGAAGGTTGAAACTTACGACGGCTGCCAGCAGGGCGCACAGGTAATTTCCTACAGCATAAAAGGGGCAGGAAACACTTGGCCCGGCGGCGAACAATATCAAGTGGAGAAAGAAGTGGGCAAGACCAGCCAGGATCTCAATGCTAACGAGACCATCTGGAATTTTCTGGTCACCAAGAAACTGGCCGCGCAGAGCGCGGCGGACTCGGCACATTAGTCTGGGCGCGCGTCACCTCTCGCTCTCGCGCAGCGCTTCTCGGCGCGCGTCCAATTCCTTAAGGAGTTGATCGAGCAATTCTGACAACCGCCGCGGGTCGGGTTCCTCCACTATTAACTGGCAGAGCCGCCGCCATTCGTGTTCGTCGATCCCCAGCCGGCCTCGATTGTTCATGTCAGTACTAAGGCAAGACAAATGCCAAAGCTACTTGCTCATCGGCAAGTCCTGTGGAAACCTAAGAACCACATTATAAATGACTTAGAACCGCACCCTGAGCGGGCGGGCGCGGGCACTGTACGAAGATATTGCACGAAATTCTGATCGCCAGGACCGCGTGGCTGGATCTTTAACAGCTTGTTCTTAGTGCTGTTTTTGCCTGATGTACTTTCAGGTATGTTCTGTATCGAACAAAAATGAAATCTCTCTTAAAATACAGCAGTGCCTTCCTCCACCGACGAGCAAATCCAAGAAATCATTGCAAAAATTCGTAAACTTTGCGGCGCCTCGTTTAGCGAAGCTGGTGAGACTGAACTTAGAAAACTGGCGAAAGAACTGCGCGCCGCTATCAAACAGCATATCCGAATGGCGAGTAGCTCCTTAACCACAATGAAGGCTGCCATCGACCAGCACGATCCTGAAGCAGAAAAGAGGAAAAGAAGAAGTAGTTGAGGCAGTTCCAGCTTTAGCTGGCAAATTCCCCAGCAGTCCAACCATGGTAATGACACTTTTGTACTCGTCCCGTGTCCATTAGGGTCTTTCTATCTCCTCCAAGCCGGGCCACAATAACAGTTCATACGTGAATCGGCCCCTGGACATGCAGAAATCGTTCGCTACTGCCCTCGCCCCCGCTCCCTCCGGTAAGAAGGCGACAGCTCGCGTCGCCCTCGTCGATCTAAAAGAATCTTCCCGATATCTCCTCACCGAGTGCTTTCGCCAATTCGGCATCGAGACGGTGCTGGTTTCGACAAACGCGGCGGAACGTTTACGCAAGGAAAAATTCGAAGCCTGCGCTATCAACCTGGGCCCCGGTGCGGAAAAGGTGATGGAGGCCGCGCGCACCTCGCCTTCCAACAGCAGGCTGGTTCTTTATGCCCTCGGTGGCACTGTGCACGACACGATGCGTTACTCGAAATACGGCATCAATGCCATGTTTCAGGAACCTTTGGAGCGCCCTGCCGCAATGAAACTGGTTCGCGCCACGCACATGCTCGTGCTGCACGAGTTCCGCCGTTATGCTCGCATCCCTATCATGACCGACGTCACCGTCGTCAGCAACGATGGCCACCGCCTCAGCGCCTCCAGCATCGACGTCAGCTCGGGTGGCATGTCCTTCAAAACTTCCGAAGACATGCCTTCGGGAACGAACGTGGAGATTTCTTTTTCTCTTCTTACCCTGCCCCGTGTCGCTGTCCGCGGATCGGTGACCTGGCGCAAGACCAAATCCTTCGGCGTCCGCTTCGATCCCTCCGACGATCGCCGCCAAAAAGTCAAAGAGTGGATCGACGCGTATCTGGAAAACTAGCGAGCTTTTGGATCAACCACAGCTCATGTGGGGACGGCCGCCTCGGCCGTCCCGCCAAGCGAAGCGAGGCGAGCCATCTGCAACCTCCGCGACCGCCACGAAAATTCCAGGAATCTTCTGAGTTTAGAGGGAAGAAAACCCGGCCTTTGGGCGGCGCAGCGCTTCAGCGCTGCGATAAGCCTCTCCTGTGAGTTGTGGGCTTTAGCCCCTGAGGGACGATCAAACCAGAACCTCCAACCCATTACAATAACTTGGTGCCGGAAGCAGCCACCCCCGAAGCCCCCACGACAACTCCCCCGCGCCATCGCTTCACTCTCCGCCAGCGCATCATCCTTCGCATCATCATCGCCGTCGGATACTGGTTCATCCGCCTCATCGGTCCTACTCTGCGTGTCTCTGTGTCCCGCGAAGAAGGAGCGCAAGAGACCGTCGATCAGCGGCCGCTGATCGTTTCTTTCTGGCACGCCTGCATGATTCCAGCAACCTACGTCTGCCGCGACATCGGCGTGCGCGTCATGAGCAGCAACAGCTACGACGGCGAATACATGGGCCGAATTATCCGCAAATTCGGATTCGTCGCCGTCAAAGGCTCCAGCACGCGCAACGCCGTCCGCGCCCTGCTCGGCCTGCGCCGCGCCCTGCAAGAAGGCTGGACCGTCGCCTTTACCCTCGACGGCCCCCGCGGCCCCCGCCGCAAAGTAAAGCCCGGCCCGGTCGCCCTCGCCCGATCGTCCGGCGTGCCATTGAGCACATTTCACATGGCAGTGGAACGCGCCTGGGTTTTGAATACCTGGGATCGCCTCATTATTCCCAAGCCGTTTTCCCGCGTCCTGATGCGCTTCGGCAAAATGATCGTCGTACCAACAGACGTTCCCGACGAGGAGCTAGGTCGCTATGAACAGGAACTGCAAGACTCCCTCGACCGCGTCTGCGAATTCGCCGAGGCTAACGTCAGCCGCGTGGGCACGGCAGAATTTCCTTTTTCAGGGTAGCGATGGTCCGCAAAAGCTATCGACCACGAAGGCCACGACGTTACACCAAGGCCAGTCAAGCTAAGAGTTTTTCCTTCGTGAACCTTCGCGCCCTTTGTGGTGAAAGCTTTGTCGTGAAAGCATTTGACTTCCCCCGCCCCACCCCGGTACATTCCTCACACGAGGATTTCCAGTTCTTTGAAATGCCCTTTCGGTTTGCGCGTCTTTGCCGTGTGGCGAAGACAGGGAAGCGGGTGCAATTCCCGCGCTGCCGCGCAACTGTAAGCGAGAAAATCGCAGCCGTCCACTGGGAGATTCCCGGGAAGGCCGTCTGCAGAATCCGGATGCTGCGAAATCCGCGCATCCTCACTCGCAAAGCCAGGAGACCGGCGTAAACCGTCCAGCTTAACCCCTTTCGCGTGAAAAGGAGGATGGTTATGCGCGCAATTCGCGCCTCGTTTTTGCTTTTGGTTTCTTTTTCGGTGGCCTCCGCTGCCGACCTCAAGGTAAAAGTCATCGATCCCCAATCCGCTGCCGTCGCCGGCGCGCAAGTTTCCCTTTTTCCCCAAGGATCAGACACTCCGCTGAAAATTGTCACCACTTCCGCCGAAGGGGCTGCGCTGTTTACCGAATCGAAGCCCGGTGAGTTATCTTCCGGCCCTTACAGAATTCAAGTCCTGGCTCCAGGCTTTGCTCCTGACAGCGAAGATATTACTGCTCACTCCGATTCCATCACGATCTCGCTGCATCTCGCCACGACATCAGAAACCGTAGTCGTGACCGCGACCAGAACCCCGGTGGCTGCCGAGGACAGCGGCGCCGCCATCTCGACCCTCGAGTATGGCCAACTGGAAATCTTGCATCCCGTCGCAGCCGATGACGCGGTCCGCTTCCTCCCCGGCGCGGTCGTGAACACTTCAGGCCAGCGCGGAGGCCTCTCCTCTCTGTTCGTGCGGGGCGGCAATTCCAACTACAACAAAGTGATTGTCGATGGGGTCAGCGTAACTGAGCCGGGAGGAGCCATTGATCTCGGCACTCTTCCCCTCACCGAAGCCAGCCGCCTGGAGTTCCTGCGCGGCACGCAGAGCACACTTTACGGTTCCGATGCGATGACCAGCGTAGTCCAGGTCTGGACCCGCACCGGCACCACGCCCGTTCCCGAACTTCGCTTCGGGGCGGACGCAGGCAATTACGGTACGGAAAACGGCTACGCATCTCTGGCAGGATCGCACGGTCGTTTCGACTACAACCTATTCGGCAATCAGTTCAACACGCGCGGCCAGGGGCCGAATGACAATTACTCCAACTCGCTTGAGGGCGTGAATCTTGGCTTTACCCCTAACCAGCAACTTTCACTCCGTTTGCGCGTGCGCCACGATAACAGCGCGACCGGCCTGCCCGGAGCATGGAATTTCAATGGGCAGAATGTTTTCAACACCGCCGGAACCACTTACGTTCTCACTCCCGACCTCGGCGCCAGCGCGCACAAAAATGACCTGATCGCTAGTTTCGAGCTGGCCGTGAAGACCGGATCAAACTGGATTCATCGCTTCACCGGCTTCGAATATAACCTCAAGGACAGCAGCGACGACAACGGCATCTCTCCCGAAAACACGCCTTTCGGAACCATCAACACGCCATTCCTCTCGCTGGTCAACATCAACCGCGCCGGCTTCGACTATCAGGGAGACTACGTCGAGCGCAGTTGGGCGCACACCACCATCGGATACGAGTTCGAGGACGAGAATGGTTCGGTCAACGATCCCATCCCGGCCGACTTCGCAGGCGGCGGCCACGGTCTGCGCCTGAACGATGCCGCCTACGTGCAGCAGGCGCTGGCGCTCGGTCGCCTTACCGTGATTGCAGGCGGACGTTTCGTTCACAACACCACTTTCGGCAATACGGGCGTTCCCCGCGTCGCTCTGGCATTCCAAGCCCTGCGCGGCGGCCATTTCTTTTCCGGCACGCGCTTGAACGCTTCCTTCGCCACCGGGATCGTTGAGCCGCGCTTTGAAGAGACTTTCGTCAGCAGCCCCTTTCAGTTGCCCAATCCCAATCTGAAGGCTGAACGAAACCGGGCCCTGGAAGCCGGTTTCCAGCAGAATCTGCTGGGCCGCTTCGTCTTCGTCGCCAACTATTACAACAACCTGTTTCACGATCAAATCCAGTTTGTCACCGTCAATCCCGTCACCTTTGTCGGCGAAGACATCAACCTTGGAAAATCTCTGGCCCACGGAGCCGAAGTCGAACTGCAGAGCCGGCTGACGCAACGCTTATCCTGGAACAGTTCCTACACTTACACTTCAACCCAGATTCTGCAGGCCCCTCCTGGCAGCTTCGCTCCCAATGCCCAGGGAGACCCGCTTCTCCGTCGGCCTCGCCACACGGCGACTACGCTGCTTACGTACCTCGGTCCGCGCTGGGGTGGAAATCTTGCCGGAAGCTTCGTGGGCCCGCGGCCCGACTCCGACTTTGAAGGCTTCAACATCAATCACACGCCCGGCTATTTTCTCTTGAACGTGGGCGGCTGGTACCAGGCGAATCCCCGTGTGACGCTCTACGCCAATGTCGAAAACGCACTCAATCACTTTTACGAGGAAGCGACAGGGTACCCTTCGCTGCGCGCCAATTTTCGGGCTGGAATGCGCTTCCGCATCGGAGGAGAATAGCGTCAGCAGTTTCTCAGGCTTCCAGTTTTTGGCAGAGCTCTGGCGAATTTGGAGAGGAAGATACCAATGGTTTACGTAATGATAGTTTTGGCAGTATTGACGCGTTTCATTCCGCACGTGCACAACTTTTCGCCGGTTTATGCTGCTTTGCTGTTTGGAGGAGCGCATCTGAAGAAGCGCGATTCTGTATGGTTTCCCGTCTTACTGCTGGGAGTAAGTGACATTGTGCTCACTAATTTCGTCTACGGCATGAATATCGGCTGCGCAGAACTGGTCCAGATGGCGGCCTTCGCTTCGATTGCCATGACGGGGTGGGTCCTGCGGAAGCACTTCACGGCCTTACGCTTCGGTCTTGCATGTTTCGCCGGACCAACTACCTTTTACCTGATCAGCAATTTTGGCGTGTGGCTCGGATTTCACAGCTACCCGCCGACCTGGCAGGGGCTGGTTGACTGCTACATCGCTGGCATCCCTTTCTACGGCCGCTCACTCGCCAGCACAATTTTGTTCGCCGCGATTCTTTTCGGTGTGCAGCACTTTCATGCGGCTCGTGCGGAGCGAAGCCGCCACTCGCGGGCCATCGTGGCATGATGGTGATGCAACCTATGGAGTGTAACTATGAGGATCTGTTCCTTTCTGCCCTCAGGGACTGAAATTCTGTTTGCCCTCGGGCTCGGCGATTCAGTCTACGGCGTGACCTTCGAATGTGATCACCCTGTCGAAGCTCGTTCGAGGCCGGTGGTTGTTTACAGCAACCTCGCTCACGGCTTGCCGGAAAACGAAATCGATCGGCAAGTCAAAGACTCCTCCGCGCAAGGTCAAAGCCTTTACCGCGTCGATGCGAAGAAGCTGCGCGCGATTCAACCCAACCTTATCGTCACTCAAGATCTGTGCCACGTGTGCGCTGCCTCGCCTGACGACTTGAGTTCCGTACTCGCCAGTCTCGTTCCTACTCCGGCGGTGGTGACGCTGACCCCGCACACAATAGCCGACGTCTGGAATGATATTCAAACTGTGGGTGACGCTTGTGGCCGCTCGCTTGAGGCGCAGCGCCTTGTCGCCGATATTACCCGCCAGATTGGCGGACTCAGTCCGGAACTTACAGACGCTCCGCGCGTCCTTTGTCTCGAATGGCTCGAGCCACCATATGTGGGCGGACATTGGGTTCCTGAGATGGTGAAGCTTGCAGGCGGGATCGACGTTCTAGGGCATGTCGGCGAGCCGGGCTATGAAGTTGACTGGGACAGCATCGTTTCTTCCGATCCCGACATCATCCTGGCCATGCCCTGCGGCTATCACAGGCCCGAGGTGCAAAACGAGCTCGTGACCATCGCCTTTCCTCCTCAATGGCATTCTTTGCGGGCTGTGCGCCAGGGCAACGTCTTTGCAATGGATTCCAGCAGCCACTTCTCGCGTCCCGGTCCTCGCATTGCCGATGGCGTTGTTGAGATGACCAAATTGTTTGCCCGCTTCAAGCGGAGTTCGCGGAAAAGTGTCAGCAGGCCGCGCCAGCGGCGTCGTTCCGCATAGAGGAGAAAAAAGAGTTACTGCTCTCGGGAAAACGATAGTCAGTGCCTGAGCCTCAGCTCACCTTCTCCGGCGGCCTGGCCATCGCAATCGGCATCGACGCCGCCATCTTCCCGCCAAAATACTTCGTCCGCGCCAACAGAAGCTTTTCGATATCCACACCGCTCAGCGGCTGCTGCCGTCCAAGAAGATGCGTCACCAGCGCAATCTGGGCAAAGTGTTCCACGGTTTCCATCTTCATGTAAGCGTGTTCGATCGTGTCTCCGTAGGCCACCACTCCGTGATTCGACATCAGAATCGCGTCATAGTGCGGTACGTAGGGCTCCAAAGTCTGCGCGAGTTCCGAAGTCCCTGGCGTTCCGTAGCGCGCCAGCGGAATGCCCCCCAGCCCCATCACCACTTCGCAAACCAGCGGCTCCGTTAGCGCGATGCCCGCCGCGGCAAATCCCGTCGCCGTTGGCGGATGCGCATGCACAATCGCCTGAATATCGGGCCGCATGCGGTAAATCAGAACATGCATTCCGATCTCGCTGGTTACATTGCGCCGGCCCGCGACCCGTGCGCCTTCGCGGTCCACAATCACCAAATCCGCCGCGTGCATCGAGCCCTTACTCACGCAGGTTGGCGTCACCAAAATGCGATCCTGATCCAGACGGACCGACAAATTTCCGTCCATCGCCGCTACGAATCCGCGCTCGTGCAACATCCGGCCGTAACGAACAATTTCTTCCCTGTATTTTCGTTCTGCGGACATGGAGTACTCTCTCAGGGGAGTGGCGACGAGCGGCTAAAATTTCAGCACCCGCATAGTAACGCACCGGGGCTCGAACAGACAAACAAATTTGCCAAAAAACACAGAATATTAGAGTGTTCCTGCCCCGCATGTCATGTGCCCGCTGCTGTAATCTGACAGCGTGTTAGTTTCTGACTTCCATTTCGACCTTCCCGCCGAACTCATTGCCCAGCAACCGCTCGCCGCCCGCGACGCATCTCGAATGCTGCATCTGCAGCGGTCCAGCGGCGAATATTCCGACCGTAAATTTCGCGACTTTCCGGATCTGCTTCAGCCCAGCGATTTGCTGGTTTTCAATAACACCCGTGTTTTTCCCGCTCGTTTGTATGGGCGCCGCGAAGGCGCGCGCGTGCAGGCTGTCAGCCCACACAATCCCGCCGCCCGCGATTTCCTTCAAGGCCGTATTGAGGTCTTACTTACTCGGCAACTCTCTGCTGATCCCAACGATTGGGAATGCCTGGTGCGGCCCGGACGGAAAGTCGGCGTCGGAGAACATCTATTTTTCGGCGAGCACGATGAACTGAAAGCCGAAGTTCTTGCTCGAGCCGAATTCGGTGAACGCCGAATCCGTTTTCAGCCAGTCGGCGATTTCTATTCCATCCTCGATCGCATCGGGCACGTGCCCCTTCCGCCATACATCGCGCGCCCGGATTCTTCCGGCGACCTCAATCGCTATCAAACCGTCTACGCCGCTCATCGCGGCTCCGTCGCCGCGCCCACTGCGGGACTTCATTTCACGCCGGAGATCCTCGACCGCATTCGCCAGCGCGGCGTCGAAACTGTCGAGATCACCCTTCACGTTGGTCTGGGAACTTTTCAACCGGTCCGCGTCGAACGCGTCGAAGATCACAAAATCCACTCTGAGTCTTACTCCATTTCTCCGTCCGCCGCCTCGGCCATCAATCAGGCTCTCCACGCTTCGCGCCGTGTCGTCGCGGTTGGCACTACGACCGTCCGCACTCTCGAACATGCATTTCTCCGCGGCGCTGGAGCCATACTTCCCGGAGCAGCTTCGGCCGACATTTTTATTTATCCCGGGTTCGCATTCGAAGTGGTCAACGCGATGCTCACAAATTTCCACCTCCCGCAATCCACTCTGTTGATGCTAGTCAGCGCCTTCGCCGGCAAAGAAAATATCCTGCTCGCCTACCAACACGCGGTCGCTGGACGCTACCGGTTCTACTCCTACGGAGACTGCATGTTCATCGAGTAATACCTCGTGCACCTCTGTGTCACTGGTTGTTCAAGGTTTTTTGTAGCCAGAGCAAGCGCTATACTTACCCGGGAGCAACCCATGGCTACTGCTGTAAAACCGATACCGATCCACGATTTCGTCGCCCAACTCCGCAACTTCCCCGAGTCCGCGTTTGACGAAGTCGAAACCTTGAGAAGATTTCTGCAAGACTCCCCTCTGAATCCCGACTCGCTCGCGCCCTATCTCACCTGGGACCGCCAGCACTACACCCGCAACCTCATCGACAAAACACCGCTCTACGAACTGGTTGCCATCTGCTGGGAAGTCGGCCAGGCCAGTTCTGTCCACAACCACCGCGACCAGAATTGCTGGATGGCCGCGCCCATCGGCCGCTTGCTGGTCGAAAACTTTCACGTCGTGCATCAGGACATCACCGCCGGCAAATGCACGATCAAATCCACGGAAATCGTCGAGATGAACCTGTCGCATCCTTGTGCTGTCGATCCACTCGAGCCTGTACATCGCGTCTTCAATCCCCGCGAGTTCAATCAGCGCGCCGTCAGCCTTCATGTGTATTCGCGCCCGTTCGATACCTGCGTCGTCTATTCCGCCGAACAAGGCACCTGTGGCGAGATAGCCCTCCACTACACCACCGAGTACGGCAAGCCCGCTCGGTCCTGATGAGTTCTTGGACGAATATGTGGGATTGATTATGCGGGGACGGCCGCGCTTGGCTGCCCGGTCGAGCGAAGATCGACAGCCTCTCAGTCACGCTCGTCGGCTGTTAAAATATTCTCTTGCCTCTTAGAAAAAAATCCCCGACTCCTGTCGCGGCCTCAGCCCCGGTCATCGTGGCAAAGAAAACCTCCCCCAAGCCCCGCATCTACCTCATCGACACGATGAGTTTCATCTTCCGCGCCTATCACGCGATGGCGCGCCAGCGTTCCATGTCCACGAAATCCGGACTGCCTACCGCTGCCGTCTATGTTTTCGTCAACATGCTGCGCAAGCTTCGCGATGATTTTTCTCCGAACTATCTCGCCGCCGTCTTCGACGTTGCCGCCAAAACATTTCGCGATACGCAGGCCGAAGCCATCACCAAAGTGCGCAAGTTCGATATCAAAACCCAAACCTTCACCGAGATTGAATACAAGGGATACAAAGCCAACCGCGCCGCCATGCCCGAGGATCTCGCGCAGCAGATTCCGTACATTCGCCGCGCCCTCGAGGCGTACCGCATCCCCATCCTCGAACTCGCCGGCTTCGAGGCCGACGACGTCATCGGCACTCTCGCCCGTAAAGCCGCAGCCGAAAATTACTGCGTGTATGTCGTTTCCAGCGATAAGGACATGATGCAGCTTGTCAACGACGACGTGCAGATATTGAATCCACCTAAGGACAATCTGATCTGCGACGCCGCCAAGGTTGAAGAAATTCTCGGCGTCCCACCCGAGCGCGTCATCGATATCATGGCCCTGCGCGGCGACAGCATCGACAATATTCCCGGCGCTCCCGGCATCGGCGAAAAAGGTTCCGTTGAAATCATTAAACGCTTTGGCAGCGTCGAGCAGGCCCTCGACCGCGCCTCCGAAGTCGAAAAGAAAACCTACCGCGAATCTCTACTCAACAATCGCGACATCATCCTCTTTAGCAAAAGCATGGCTACCATCGACACAAACGTTCCCGTCGAGTTCAACGTCGAAGCCATGCGCGCCGGCGAACCCGATGTCGATAACCTCCGCCAACTTTTCACTGAACTCGAATTTACTTCTCTGCTCAAAGAATTACTGCCGACAGTTCAAGTCACCGAAACCGAGTACGGCGAAGCAGAAACTGTCGAAGAAGTAGAAAAGATTCTGATCTCCGTAACGGAAGAAGGTTCGCTTGCCATCGCCGTGGAACAGTCAGAGCCGCTTCCAGAAATTGAGGAAGAAACTGTTGAGGAAGAGCCGCAGACGGGAATGCTCGCGCTGACAGACGACTCATCTCAGCTTGCAGCGCCCGAACCCGCTGCCCGCCGCATCGCCATCTCAGCTGCCGCAGGTTCGGCCTCCGTCGTCAAACTCGATTCCGCTGGTGCTGCCGCCAAACTGCGCTCCGTCCTGGCCAACGCCGCCACTCCGAAATCAATTCACGATTACAAATCCGCTATTCATGCGTTCGATTCGCATGGGATAAATTTGCAAGGCGTCGAGCACGATCCCATGTTGTACTCCTACCTGCTCGATCCCACATATTCATCGCATCGCCTGCCAGACGTGGCTCTCCGCCGCTTCAATCTCAAACTCAGCGGCGACCTTGCCGAAGCCGCCGATGTTACAGGCAGGCTTACCACCGCTTTCCGCGAAGAAATAAAACAAGCGGGACTCACCAAACTTTATGATGAAATCGATCTTCCCCTCGTTCCAGTCCTCGCCCGAATGGAGCAGGCTGGAGTAAAAATCGACACCGCCGCACTTTCCAAAATGTCGATCGAACTCGAGCGCGAGATCGCCGTCAAAGAAAAAGAGATTCATCAGATCGCCGGAGCGGAATTCAATGTCGGCTCTCCGCGCCAGCTCGGCGACGTTCTCTTCAATCGCATGAATCTTCCCAAGCCCGTGAAATACGGCAAGGGACGCACCATCTCAACCGCCGTCGATGTTCTCGAAACCCTTGCCGAGGATTATCCCATCGCCCGCATGGTCCTCGATTACCGCCAGCTGACCAAGCTGAAATCCACCTACGTCGACACACTGCCCGCGCTGATCGATCGTACGACCGGCCGCCTGCACACCACCTTCGCGCAAACCGGAACCGCTACCGGCCGTCTTTCTTCCGCGAATCCGAACCTGCAAAATATTCCCATCCGCACCGAACTTGGACGCGGCATCCGCGCCGCGTTTATCGCCGAGCCCGGCCACGTGCTGCTCACCGCCGATTATTCGCAGATCGAACTCCGCCTGCTCGCCCACTTCTCCCGCGATCCGCTGCTGGTCGAAGCCTACCGCCGCGGCGACGACATCCACACTCTCACTGCCTCGCAAGTCTTCGGAGTGCCGCCGCTGATGGTCACGCCCGACCATCGCCGCCAGGCCAAGGTCGTCAACTTCGGCATCGTCTACGGGCTGTCGCCCTTCGGCCTCTCGCAAAATCTTGGCATCGAGCCCGCAGAAGCGAAACAGTTCATCGCAAATTATTTCGAGAAGTATGCCGGAGTCCGTGCCTTCATCGACAAAACTCTCGAAGAAGCTCGCCGCGATCTGAAAGTAAAAACCCTCCACGGACGCATCCGCCCCATTCCCGACATCAACAGCAAAAACTCCAACCAGCGCGGCTTCGCCGAGCGCACCGCCGTCAACACCCCGCTGCAAGGCACCGCCGCTGATCTAATAAAAGTAGCCATGATTCGCATCGACGCCGCCCTGCAAGAACGTAAATTGAAATCAAGAATGACTCTGCAAGTCCACGACGAACTAGTCTTCGAAGTCCCCGAAGAAGAAGTGGATACTATGCAGCCTCTAGTCCGCGAGCAAATGGAAAAAGTCCACGCGTTAGCCGTGCCCCTGCTAGTAGAGATGGGCGTAGGCCCCAACTGGAGAGATTTAGATTAGGTTCGTGTGGGTCGGACACTCCTGTCCGATAAACGCTATGCATTAAAAACGAAGCGGGTGCCCCGTCCTTGTCCCTCCGTTCTTCGGAGGGACAGGGCGGGGTTTTTGATCGAAATGTTTCAGACCGCACTCATATTTCGGAGTCGGCGAAGGGTACCGCAACAATCTGAAACTCGTCTTCATAAACCACGTAACCCGGCCGCGCCGTTTTGATCATGCGGACAGGAAGGTCGTGGTGCTTCAATAGAGCAACCATTTCGTGCATCTTGCCGATGTGCTCCCCTGCTGAATCTTGAACCACGAGATCCCGTTCTGCCGCTTGCGGTAGTAGGGAGGCTTGGCAGATGTAAATCTCTTCGGTTCTTCCAGGTTGATATCGAACCAGCTGCGAATTTCCCGAAGTAGATCGGCTTCGGGCTGCGAAAGTGAACCGCTGTCTCGCAGTTTTCCGGCAGCATGGAAGAGGCCAAGCTCCTGATGCGACTCGCGGTGTCTTTCGTCGATAACAAAACGAATAAACATTAATTTGTGTTATACTAAAATATAACTAAGGAGAACCGCCATGCATACCACCAACCTGCGCAAGGTCGGCGGCTCAGTCATGCTGGCCGTCCCGCCCGCCCTTCTCAACATCCTCCAATTGCAGCCTGGCGCCAAGGTCGGCGTCGCGGTGGAAAGTGGCCGTCTCATCGTGGAGGCGCACCCGCGCCCACGCTACAGCTTGGCTGAACTGCTGGCCCAATGCAATCCCAGGCCGCGTCGTTCGAAGGTAGGCTCCAAACAAAGCTCGAAACAAGAACGAGAATGGCTCGATAGCAAGCCCGTCGGACGCGAGCTTATCTGATGGAACGCAGGACGGATCGAGCTGGGGAACGAGGAATGAAGCGCGGCGAAATCTGGCTCGTCAGTCTTGACCCTTCCTCAGGCCACGAACAAAAGGGCAGGCGTCCGGTGCTGATAGTTTCCCCGGAACCATTCAACCGTGTCACCAAGGTCCCCGTAGTTCTGCCCATCACCAGCGGCGGAAGTTTCGCGCGCATGGCTGGTTTCGCCGTGTCCCTGGCGGAAGCAGGCACAAAAACGACGGGGATTATCCGATGCGACCAGCTCCGCGCTCTCGATCTTGCCGCGCGCGGCGGGAAAAAGCTGGAAGCCATTCCGGACGCGCTTATGGCCGAGGTCCTGGCGAGGACAGCGCCAATATTTGAGTGAACGATTGTTTGAGTGAACGGCAACAATGGGCTTCCTGTCTGAGCGAAGCCCAAACCCACTACCTAGTTTGTCGAACTCCCAGCGCCTTCTGAATCTCTCCCGCCGTAAGCGCCCGCATCTTCTCTTCCGAGTCCGCCTCCACATTACCCGGGAGATTCAGAAGATGCTGGGTGTAGGGACCCCTACAGACCCAGGCGAGCCTCGCTCTGCCTGGGACAGCCGAGGCGGCTGTCTCCACATGAGCAGTGACAGCGCCGGCGTTTGTCGGACAGGAGTGTCCGACCCACACAAAGGCCGCACCCTGGCAGCGAGCCGTCGCCGAGGGCGGGATCATTTTGAATCTGAGGCTTCATCGCGACGGGGTGGTTTGCGCGGCGGACAGTGGACTTGCGGCCCTTTGGGATTCTTGCGACGCCCGCGGCGGGGTTGGAGAAGCGACCAGGCTTCCCGGTACCACTCAGATTCACAGTCTTCGCGGGTGCGGTGCGGGCTAAGAGCGACAGCGCTCTTTCCAACAAGTCGACTCGCGGGGAAGATGTACCAAACGTCATCGGGGAGGATGTAGATTCCGAAGTAATCCAGGTCTTTCGAAGTGTAAGAGCGCCCGCCTCCTGCGCTCAGGGCGCACATGTATGAACCTCCGTTCCAGGAGTCTGTGGACTTCACCTGAATGCGTAGGAAACATCCTTCAGATTCCAGCACGACATCGTAAAGCTCCGCATCGCCCCATGGCTTGGAGACGCTGAAGCCCCGTTTCGAGGCTTGCGTCATGAACAGGAGTTCGACCCACGCGCCGCGCTTCTTGTAGTTGGCAAACGTTGCCTTGAATTTTTTTGTCATAGTTTTTTGTCAGCACTGGGGGCTGGCTCGCGCGCCGGCTGTCTTCCGCCCAGAAATGAAAAAGGCACGGCTTTATGGGCCGTGCCTTGCCATTTCTAGAAGATTTACCCTATATATTAAGAATAGCAAATTGCAGGGGGTGATTGTGACATCAGCGCCATAAATTTATTAGCGTTGTTTGCAATGACATAGGCGGAAAAGTGTAATTCTTGCCTATTGACAAGTTTTTTTGTCGAAGCCCGGCCAGGCCTCACACTCAGCCTCTCGGTACCCACCCCGTCAAAGTGATTGCGAACCGGAGAAACATACCAGCCCTTACCGCGGCCACAACCAACCAAACGTCCCTGCCGTCAGCAGCGCATAAATCAGCCCGTCGAACACATGCTTCGCGGTTACGCCCCACGTCTGGCCTTTCCAGATTGAATCCTGCAATTGCCCCACACCGTATGCCATGAAAGCCATCGCACCCGCTACGCGAAAAATCTGCGGGTAGGGCGTGCCGGGGAGGCGCGTGCGTCCCGTCAAATAAGCGACGAAGATGCTGACCACCAGGCAATAAACGAACCACAGCCCCAGATATTTCCCCATCGCCGGTGGGCCGCTGGGAATTACGGTCAACAAGCCGATCGGTCCGCGCTTGAACCTCTCGACAACCTCAGGTGATTTCATTTCTTTGTGCGTGGTGTGCGGAAAATGATAAGCCGGGCCCGGAGTCACTCCGGCCGCCCGCAGCGCGTCAACCACTCTGTCTTCCTCCGGCAGTTTGCGGTAATCGCTCTTGTGGTAGGGAAGCACCATGTGCAGAATCGAGCTGGCAACAAACACGATCACTGCCGAAAGCAGGATCGGAAGCCATAAGGCACTGAGGGGAACCATCGTTCCTCCTTGCGAGGCAAGTGAGCACCAAAGGTGCTTTGACGGACCGAAGCCTACGCCGGTTAATAGCTAGAGTCAATCTAGCTCGGACACAGTCGCCTCCGGCTGTCCCGTCGAGCGAAGCTCGACTGCACGTCTCTCACCCTCTCGCCACCCACCCCACTACCCCCGCGCCCAAAATTAACCATGCCGAATTTACCTTGAACCGAAATACCGCAACCAAACTCGCAGCCAGAATAAGAATAGTCAGCCAATCTGTGATCGAAGCCTTCCCCAACTGCCAGGCCACGACAACCATCAAAGCCAGCGATCCCACCACCACTCCATTCAACACAGCTCCCGCCAATGCCGAGCGGCGAATCTTCGGAAGCAAGGGCCCGCTAACAGCGACAAAAAGAAAGCCAGGTACAAAAACTCCCAGCGTCGCAAAAAAAGCTCCTGGCAAGCCGCCCACCAGATACCCGATAAATGTCGCGGTAGTGAAAACCGGTCCCGGTGTAAATTGACCCACTGCCACCGAGTCGATGAGTTGTTTTTCCGTCAACCAATGCAGATGATCAACAAACTCAGAATGCAGAAACGCCAGCAGGACATATCCACTTCCGAAGACAACCGATCCGATCTTCAAGAAGGAGAGAAACAATCGCCACAGGCTGATAGGCACTGCCACGGCAACCGCTAGCGCTGCCAAACCGGCGGGCGAGAATAACTTTGGCAAGCCAATCCCAAAAAGCGCAACCGAATCGCTTTTACTTTTCCGTGCCCACCACACAATTCCCGAAGCAGAGCCCGCAATCATCAATATGAAAAGGGGATTGAAGCCTACAAAACTTAAGATCGCGGATGCCGCGCCAATCAAGGCCAGTGCTGTGCTCTTCGTCGCGGTATTTCCCAAATTCCACAATGCCTGAAGGATGATGGCTATCACCACCGGCTTGATCGCGCGCAGAACGCCCTCGGCTTGTGGCAGCGACCCAAAATGCACGTAAGCCGCGGCGATCACAGTCACCAGAATTGCGGCAGGAATAATAAAACAAGAGCCCGCAACAATCAGCCCGGGCCATCCGCGCAGCGAATGGCCGATGAAAATTCCAACTTCGGTTGAACTCGGCCCCGGAATCAAGCTGGCCGCGGCCACCCGATCCAGAAAATCGTCATCGCTAATCCATTTTCGTTTGCGGACGAACTCATCTTCCATCATCGCGATGTGCGCCGCCGGGCCGCCAAACGCGATTGTTCCCAATTTTAAAAAAACGAATGCCAGCTCGGAAAGCGAAACTCGACCTTTGACGGTTGATTCAGTCAACTGTCTTTATCTCTGGTGCAACCGCGTGCTCTGACGCTCAAACTCCTAGCGCCTGCTGAATTTTCTCAGCTATTCCTGCCGTAAGCGTTCGCATCTTCTCTTCCGACTCTGCCTCCACCATCACCCGCGCCAGCGCCTCTGTTCCCGAATAGCGCACCACCACGCGCCCGTTGCCATCAAGTTCGCGCTGGGCCGCTTCAATCGCCCGCTGTACTTCCGGCACCTGAATAAACGGAACCTTCTCCCGCACCCGCACATTCTGAATTTTCTGTGGGTAAACTTTCAGGTCGCTGACTAACTCTGCTAAAGACCGCCCGCTGCGCACGATTACATCCATCACTCGCAATGCGGTCAGCAGCCCGTCACCTGTAGTGGCGTCGCCATCGCGAAAAATAATATGTCCCGATTGCTCCCCGCCCAGAATCGCTCCAGTCTTCAACATCTCTTCCAGCACATATTTGTCCCCCACGTTCGCCCGCAACATGCGAATGCCCGCTTTCTTCAGCGCGATCTCGACTCCCATGTTCGACATGGTCGTCGCGACCACGGTCGATCCCGTCAACTTGCTCCGGCTCTGCAGATCGCGCGAGGTAAGCAGCAGCACGCCATCTCCATTCACCACGCGTCCGTCGCCGTCGCAAAACAGAGCCCGATCGGCATCGCCATCGAACGTTACGCCCAGATCAAATTTCCCACCAGACTCCGCTACCGCCCGCCCCAGTGTTTCCGGATGCAGCGCCCCGCATCCTTCATTAATGTTTCTCCCGTCCGGGGCAATGTGAATGAACGTCGCCTGCACTCGCAGGCTGTGAAACAATTCCGGAGCCTCCGCCGTCGCTGCTCCATTCGCGCAATCCACCAGCACGCGCAACTTGGTCAAATCCGACGAAACGCTCCCAGCCAGAGACTGGATATACGCCCTCCTTAGATTCTCCTCTCCCGGTAGAGACGGCCCGGCAATTTTCAGCGCAGTATCGTCCAGCGCACCCGGCTTCCCCAGCAGCCCGAAGATTTCTTTCTCAATGGCCAACTCCCGCGCATCCGTCAGCTTGAATCCATCGCCGGAAAAAACTTTGATCCCGTTATCCGTCCACGGATTGTGCGAAGCCGAGATCACTACTCCCGCCGCAAACCCGCGCGACCGCGCCAGGAACGCCACGCCCGGCGTAGTAATCACACCCGCGCTGTGGACGTCGACTCCAACCGAAGCCAAGCCGGCAGCGACCCGGTCTGCAATCCATGCGCTGGATTCACGCGTGTCCTGCCCCATCACCGCTTGCGCCTTCGCCGTCGCCCGCACTAAATCATGTCCCAGTGCTCGGCCAATCAAGTACGTGCTTTCCGCAGTCAGCGGAAATTCTCCCGCCACCCCCCGTATCCCGTCCGTGCCAAACAACTGTCGAGTCTGATTGCTCATAGAGTTTGCGGGTTCCCTAATTTCCGATTTTCTACGAATAGTGAATTGGCGGATATCGAACTGGACAACTTCAGATCCGTATCAGGTTAAGCCTTCAGAGGCCTGCCCCTGCTCAGTGCGCACCCGGCGCCGTCTTTTCCATGATCACCGTCACCCGAACTGGTGTCGGCTGCACCACCTGCACCAGCGCATCAGAAACGTAAACGTTGGTTACAAAGGTCGCCTGCGTCCGTGTTCCTGAAGCATCCACTGGATCGGTGGTGGCCGCATCTACCATTTCGACCTGGTGTCGTGGGCCAGTAATAGTGATTCTTTCGGGATCCACCAGGACTTTTGCGATCTGCTCTCCGTCTGGAAAAACTCCCGTGACGCGCGGGTGAATTTCCACATCGCGCGTCAGCCGCATGTCGAAACTAAGATGAACCTGGCCGGGCACAACCTGCACCACGTGCAACTCGCGGACGAGGTGAATCTGTTGTGCCGTCAGATCGAATGTGCGCTCCCCCGGCTTGGCGTCTGCCAGCTCCAGTTCCGCATGGATGTCGGTCGATCGCAAATCTCGAATCAAATGCTGTGGCCCGCGTACCCGGATTTGCGCATCCGGTATGGTCGCAGAACTAATCTCCAAATGCAGCGGCACGTGTTCGAACTCGATCGGCACCCTGACCGCGACTTCCGCCAGTTCCTGATCCGGCGAAATCGCAAGCCATAACCCGGTCGCCAGCAGCAAGGACAAAATCTTCAGCCAGAAATTATGTAGCACCCAGCGGCGCAACAGCCCTGTCATAGTGGCCGCTCCATTTCCGGATCATCTTCCCCATCCGCACTCATCGGGGCGCGCGCCCGGAGCGGGGAGTCCAGCGATTCCTCTTCGCGCGGCACGGCCGTAGGTAATGCGACCGGCGCCATGTATCGGCGCAGCTCCGCGCTCAACCGCTCGCGCAACTGCTCCGCCGTCAGGTCCCGTTCAATCTTGCCCGCCACCGCCAGGCTGATGGCGCCCGTCTCTTCCGAGACGACTACTGCGATCGCATCCGTCTCTTCGGTGATTCCAATCGCCGCTCGATGCCGCGTTCCTAATTGCGTCGACAGCACGGGATTCATCGACAGCGGCAAAAAGCAAGCCGCCGCCGCCAACCGGTCTTTTTGGATAATTACCGCGCCATCGTGCAGCGGCGCGCTCGGCCGGAAAACGGTGGCCAACAGATCGTAAGAAAGCTTGGCATCCATGGCCACGCCGCTTTCAATATAGGTTCGCAATCCGATCTCGCGCTCAATCACCATGAGTGCGCCCGTCTGGTGTTGCGAAAATAAATTCGCCGCCAGCACAATGTCGTCATACGAATCGCCGTCGACCGTCGCTCCGCGCAGAAAGCTGACCCGCCGGCCCACGTCCGACAACACGTGCCGAATCTCCGACTGGAACACCACGATCAGCGCGAACACCACATAAGGCAACAGATGACTGACCAGCCAGTTCAACGTGGCCAACTCGCCGATTCGCGCCAGGTAAAACGCCACCGCCACCGCCGCAAGACCTGCCAGCATGGGCGCGGCCCGCGTACCGCGAATCATCACCAGCACTTCGTAGATGATTATCGCCACCAGCAAGATGTCGAGCACCGTGAACGACACCTTCAACCATGGCGCCATCAGTTGCGTCACCGTGTCTCCCTATCGCGAAGTCTTGCACTACAGAACTCTATATTCTAATGCTGTCGCGGAATATTAAGTTTTGTGACTCTGAGCGAAGCGAAGACCCCATGCCTGCCGGACATAACGATTGACCTCGCAAGGCATTTCCATCACTGCCCCGTCTTCCCTTCCGTGGTCTCCCTCACTGTAGCCCGAATCTCGCCCCGCGCCAGCCGGGCGGAAATCTCCTCTCCAACTTTCACCTGACCCGAATCCTTCACCAACTGACCTGCTTGATCGAATACTAAAGCGTATCCACGATCCAGAATCGCCAACGGCGAAAGCATATCGAGCGCCCTCGCCATGCGTTCCAGGCGAACCTTATTCTGCAATAATTGATTTCGCATTGCGGCCGCCACTGCCGCGGTTCCCGCTTCCAGTTCTCCGCGAATTCCCGCCAGCACTCTCCGCAAATCGTAATGCCGCACCGCCGCCGCGACCATCTCCCACCGCCTCCGCATCTGTTCCAGCGCGTTTCGTTCTCCCCGCTCCAGCCGGAAAGTCAAGTCATCCACTTTCTGCTGCCGCTGCCGGATCAAATCCATCATGCGCGCAAACGCCCCATCCTGCGCGCGTTCCATCAGCGCATTCCGCGCTTCCAGCAGCTTGCGTTCCATGGCGCGCACCAGCCGCTCCCGTGCTGCTTCCGACTGATTCTCAACTTCCACGCGTGACCGGATCACCAACTCCGCCGCCGCCGAAGGCGTGGGCGCCCGCAGGTCCGCCACGAAATCAACGATCGTAAAGTCCGTCTCATGACCCACCGCCGAAATCACCGGAATCTCCGACGCCGCCACCGCCCGCGCCAACCCTTCATCGTTGAACGCCGCCAAGTCCTCGGCCGACCCTCCGCCGCGCCCCACAATAATTACTTCCACACTGCGGCTCTGATTGAAATATCGTATTCCACTGGCGACTTCCGCGGCGGCCAGGTCGCCCTGCACCTGCGCCGGATAAATCACCGTACTCACCGAATGATGCCGTCTCTGCAAAATGTTCAGGATGTCGCGCAACGCCGCCGCTTGCGGCGAAGTCACAATACCGATCCGCGATGGCAATGTCGGAATCGCTTTCTTCCGATCCGCCGCAAATAATCCTTCCGCTTCCAGTTTCGCCTTTAACTGCTCGAACGCGACCTGCAACCCTCCCGCGCCTTTCGGTTCCAAATACTCCGCGGCAATTTGCAACTCGCCGCGGTCTTCATAAATCGTCACCCTGCCGCGCACCACCACCTGCATTCCATCTGCTGGACGAAACCTGAGCAGCTTCGCCTTCGAACTGAACATCACCACCCGAATCTGCGCGTTCCCATCCTTCAGGGTGAAATAAAGATGTCCTGAATCGGGCGCGCGAAAATTCGAGATCTCGCCCTCCACCCACGCATCGGAATATTCGCGCTCCACATGCGACCGCACGGCGGCCACCAGCCCGCGCACCGTCCACACCCGCCTCTCCGGCGGCGTGAACCTGAATCCGAGTTGATCGCTCAAAGACACGTCGAGTGCAGTGTAGCCTTCCCGTCGCGGGTTTCCAAACGGAGGGCTTATTTCAGATGGCTGGGGAAAGGCGAGTGAAGGCTAATCATCGCAAGCAGTTTCCCACGAAGGATGTTAAGGATCACAAGGCTATGCTCTCAGTATCTTGCCTTTTTCCTTCATGTACTTTTCGCAAGCAGACAATCTGGAGTCGCAGAGTGCGAGGATTCCCTCGCCGCGATTTTTTGTTGCGGAGTTGGCATTCCGAGGAATGTGACCCAAGAGGCCCAGGCCTCGGCGCCGACGCAGCAAAACATAGACGTACGGCGGTATGAGATCGCAGGCCGGGGCCAGCTAGTCCGGTAACCCCGCCACTCCTACGAGGGTCGCCGGTGAAAGGTCCTTACCTCGGCCTGCAATTCATCTATTTGCTCGCGTCGCTCGAGATATTCTTCCAGATCGCCTTCGCCCAGACCCTGTTGGAGCGCGTCGATTTGCTGCTGAACCAATCCGCATACCTCATTGGCAATTTGACGTGCCCAGCGCGGTCTGGGGCGAGGCGAGGTTTCATTCATCAAATTGACCTTCTGAATCGTCCGGCAAAACGTGACAAACGGAGAAAGCTGCGGTCGAGACGGCAGTGGCTCTCGAAGGCACCTTCCGGTTCCCAACGGCAATTCTCATCTCCAGATTGGACAATAAGTCGTCAATCTCCTCAAGTACCGCGATCAGCTCTTCGAGATTATTCTCGGTTTGCGCTCTTTTCTTCAATTTAGGCCATCGCTGCGAGATGAGCCGTTCTACTCCTTTTGTGCTGTTCATACTTTTCATACTGTTCATGCTGTTCGTGTTGTTCGTGCTGTTCATTCTGTTCGTGCTCTCCTGTAAGGTGATGTACGTTCCCAAGCATCCTGGAGTCCCTCAAGAGCGTTTTTCCTGCCCCTTCGCCGAAAAAAATATTCGATCCGTTCGCGGTTCGTCTGTGACGTTCATCACAACCGCGCCATCCTGCTCCTGTGGATTTCATGGCCTGCCGGCGAGGCTCATTGTATGGGGGTCGGACACCCCTGTGGCTCCGCTCAGGACGGGCTCCCGGATCTTCGGTCGAGCGAAGCCTGACTACTTTTCTGACCAGGGAGGCAACAGATCAACGCATTACAATGAGTGCGTCTGAGAGCTTATCGTCTCGGAGGTTTACGTGAAGGCTGCGCTGCTCATAATCGACGTCCAAGTCGGCCTGGTAGAACTTATGCCGTCCAACCTGCAGCACCAAGTCCTATCCAATATCAAAATTCTGCTGAACCAAGCCCGCTCCGCGAGAACACCGGTCGTCTTCATCCAGCACGATGGTCCCAAAGGACATCCTCTCGAGACAGAGACTCCCGCCTGGGCGATCCATCCTTCGATTCTTCCCCGAAGCGGCGAGCCCATCACAAGAAAGAAAGCTTCAGACTCATTCTTTGAAACGGAACTCGCAGAAGAACTTCAAAGGAATAAGATCGGGCACGTTATCATCGCCGGTGCCATGACCGAATTCTGTGTCGACACCACCTGCCGCCGCGCCGTTACTCTCGGCTATGATGTGACGCTGGTGAGCGATGCGCACCTCACGCGCGACACCCCGGTTTTAACCGCCTCGCAGATCATTGCGCACCAGAACCTGGTTCTCGATGGCTTTTCCGCCGGAACTCACTCGATCAAAGTGACACCAGCGGCCGAAGTTTTTCTCTGAGCGTGCTCGCATCCTCGAACACTGAGCCCTCGGCGTCTACCGGCGCCAGCGGCTCACCAAATACAACAAAATCGAAAGCACTACGCTCACCACGAGCGACGTCGCCAACGGAAAATACACCGTCGTATTTTTCCCGCGATACAGAAAGTCACCGGGCAGTCGCCCCAGCGGCAGATGCGCACGCCCCAGCAGCAGTACCACGAGTCCCGCGACTACGAGCGCCCCGCCGGCAAAAATCAGCAACTTGCCTAAATCTGTCATATATCAACCCTAGCGCCGGATTGGGAAACGAACTGGCCCATGTATCGCCTCTTTTGCAAGACATGGCTACCACTCAGCCCGCTCCTTCACTTCGCCCGATACACCATCTTCCCCGCCACCATCGTCCACACTACCTTCGTATCCCGCATCTCCTCCGGAGAAACGGTCAGTACATCGCGGTCCAGCAATACCAAATCCGCACGCTTCCCCGCGGCGATGGTTCCAATCGAATTCAGATTCATGGCACGCGCCGAATTTCGCGTATATGCATAAAACATCGCCTCCCGCGGCATCGCCTGCGACGCGTCCAAAACTCCTTCCGACCCTTTCCGTGTCTCTGCCTGATAAATCGCCTGGAACACATTCGCGGTCGAAACCGGCCAATCGCTCGCTCCGGAAATAATCCCGCCATTGTCGAGGATCGATCGCGCTGGATACTGCCACTTGTAAACCTCCGCATCCAGATAAGGTTTCAAAATTTCAATCGTGTCCGGACTCGCTTCCGCCCACAAAAGCTGCAACGCGCTGATGACGCCAAGCGCTCGAAACCGAGGAAAATCTTCCGGCTGCACAAACTGTTCATGCGTCAGCGTATGCGGCAACCCGGAATTCCCGTTCGCCTTTCGCGCTGCCGCAATTCCGTCCAGCGCCTGCTTTACCGCGCCGTCGCCAATCGCATGCACGTGGATAATTAATCCCTGCTTGTCCGCCGCCACACATAACTCGGCAAACTTCTTCGGATCAAACAGCAGATCGCCATTGCGCCCGGTATTCTTATAAGGCTTACTCAGGTGCGCCGTCTGCGAAGGAAACTCCGCCACTCCGTCCGCGAATATTTTGATTCCCGTCACATGAAGGTTGGGTACATCCTTGTAGGTCTCGCGCGTTTTCTGCACCCCCGCGAGTTCTGCCGCCGGATCCTTCGCGAACACCTGCGGAAACGCAACCACCTCCGAGTTCAACTCTCGGTGATCGGCCAGCAGTTTGTAGGCTTGCAACACATAATCAAGAGCCAGTGGATCGAGCCACGCCGTGATTCCCAGACTGTATTCATATTGCAGAGCCGCGCGCCCCGCCGCCAGCAATTTATCCGCGGTGAACTTTGGCAAAAGCAATTCAATCTTCTCTGTGCCTGCATCCACCAAAAAACCATTCGGCTGCCCTTCTTTATCCGTGCCGTAGTAGCTTCGCTGGTCCGGAGAAAGTTTTTTCAGAAAATCTGCCGTAATCCCCGCCCGCTGCAACAGCGCGCGATTCGCCCACGCTGTATGCCCGTCCATTCCGCACAGTAGAACACTTTGATCTTTGTATGGCCCCGTGCTGAAGTCGGAATTCAGAACGTCGGTATGCGACCAGAATTCCAGCGGCAGCCCCAAAATTTCCAGCACATCACCACGCATGCCCACGCCTGTCTTCTTCGCCTGCGCGGCAAACGGCGCAAGCTCATTGAGCGCGTGCACTTTCTCGCTGGCATCGGCGGAAATCAGGCTCAACCCGCCATCAACCGAGTGGCTGTGCGAATCGATGAATCCCGGGAAAAGACTCTTGCCATCCAGGTCAATACGTTCCGCGTTCGGCGCGACAGCCTTCGTCACTTCAGGCAGCGCTCCGACCGCAACGATCTTGTCGCCACGAATCGCAACCGCCTCCGCATAAGCATTCAGCGGATCGCCAGTAAATACCTTGCCGTGAAACAAGATTCGCTCACCGGAACCCTCTTCACCCCATAGAACCGAACCAGCTGAAGGAAGAAATACCGCTACCAGCAAAAACGCCAGAAAATGCCGCAGGACTCTCTTCACTCGACACCCTTTCTCAAATCAGCGATCAGGATTCAACTCAAAAACGGCACCCAACTATACAACGCCTGCGTGTGGCGCTCCCACATGCTCATGTGGGGACAGCCGCCCTCGGCTGTCCAGTCGAGCAAGGCTCGACAGCTTCTTCGTCGACGGGCGAAACTGCGCCGCCCTACCCGTTTCGTTGACTTGACCCTCACACCAACGTACGATTCTGCTTCGGTGATCGCCAAATAATGATCGCCAAATTATGATCGGCCAAACCATCTCGCACTACCGCATCATCGAGAAGCTCGGCGGCGGTGGCATGGGCGTGGTCTATAAAGCCGAGGACACGGAACTCGGCCGCTTCGTCGCCCTGAAATTTCTCCCCGACGAAATGTCTCGCGATC
>Ga0209422_1000003_pt1 | contig 144831 bp, 128 predicted proteins | sample BlaSpr_A8_OM2_M3_FD_187983 | JGI IMG/M metagenome (GOLD analysis project Ga0209422, IMG submission 187983) | Forest soil microbial communities from Thunder Bay, Ontario, Canada - Black Spruce, Ontario site 2_A8_OM2_M3 (SPAdes) (version 2) | ecosystem: Environmental > Terrestrial > Soil >... | reverse complement strand
CGGCTGCCCTCAGGATGACGCCCAAAACTTAGCGGGTGCTTTTTTCTTGGTGTTCGTATCTATACAATCTTTGACTTGCTCGCAGGTTTCCCAGCTAACCAATCTATGACTCACTTTCGTGCGCCCGTGTTCTTGGGTCTTATTCTTGTCGCTTCCACCGCGAACGCGCAGTCGCCGAATGTCTCAGCTGAGCCGATGAGCGCTAAGGCTCGAGCTATTCAGGAATCGGCGATTGTTATCGATACTCATGCCGACACGCCGCAGCGGTTTCTGGACGAAGGGTTCGACATGGGCTCGACCGATCCTGGCGATGTTGGGCACATGAGTCTGGACAAGGCACGGCGCGGCAACCTGGGGGCAGAATTCTTTTCGATTTGGGTTGACCCGGAAACGAACCAGGGGCACTTTGCGCAGCACACGTTCGATCTGATCGATGCGGTTTACGAGCAGGCGGCGCGGCATCCGGACCGGATGATGATGGCATTTTCGGTGGCCGACATTGAGCGGGCACACCGCGAACACAAACTGGCTGCGTTGATGGGAATCGAGGGCGGGCATTCGATTGAGAACGATATGCACCTGCTACGGGATTACTATCGGCTGGGAGTGCGGTATATGACGCTTTCGTGGTCGAACACGAATGAGTGGGCGGATTCTTCCGGCGATATGAATGATGCGAAGATTCAGCATCACAACGGGCTCACGGATTTTGGCAGGCAGGTGGTGCTGGAGATGAACCGGCTGGGCATGATGGTCGACATTTCCCATGTCGCCGACAAGACTTTTTGGGATGCAATTGCGACGTCGAAGGCTCCGGTGATCGCATCGCACTCGTCGGCGCGGGCGCTGGTGAACCATCCACGTGATATGACGGACGATATGTTGCGGGCGGTGGCGAAGAATGGCGGCGTGGTGGACGTAAACTTTTTCTCGGGTTTTGTGGATGAAGATTATCGCAAGGCAATGGAAGCGCAGAGCAAGGATCAGGCGGCGGCGATTCAGAAATATATCGATTCGTTGAAGGCCGAGGGCAAGCCGATCAACTACATTGAAGTCGATCGAATGGGGCGGGAGTGGATGGCGAAGATTCCGCGGCCGCCGTTGAAGTCGCTGATCGACCACATTGATCACATCGCCAAAGTTGCGGGCGTGGATCATGTGGGATTGGGCTCCGATTTTGATGGGGTGAGTGGGGCGACGCCACAGGGGATTGATTCGGCGGCCGATCTACCGAGGATTACGCAGGCGCTGCTGGATCGCGGGTATAGTGCCGATGACATCAAGAAAATTCTGGGCGGCAATGTGCTGCGAGTGTTCCGCCAGGCGGAGACCGTGAGCCGGGAGATGCAGACGCAGGCAATGCGAGAAAAAACCTTGAACCACGAAGGACACTAAGTACCACGAAGGTTTTGGTTTTGGCGCACTGACGGCAGTGGCTGTCGTACAATGCAACGTTGCGAAATAAATTGCTGAGCACGTTTGTGCCGCCCGTAAGGAGCAATCATGCGTAAGGGCTTTGGAGTTTTCTTTTTGTTTTTTGCGGCTGTGATTTCGGTGTGGGGGCAATCGAGCACGCAGGCTGCGCCAGCGGCGAAGGCGCCTGTGCACCATGCGGCGACAGGTCAGCCGACCGCGATTATCGAGACCACTGCGGGGAATATGACCTGCGTTCTCTTCCCTGACAAAGCTCCGATCGGGGTAGAGAACTTTATTGGGCTCGCCACCGGGAAAAAAGATTGGAAGAGTCCGGTGAGCGGCGTTACCAAGCACGGCGTCCCGCTTTACGATGGGACTATTTTTCATCGAGTGATTCCGGGGTTCATGATTCAGGGGGGCGATCCGAAGGGCGATGGGACGGGCGATCCGGGATATAAATTTAAGAACGAGGTCTCGTCGGATCTGCTGTTCGACCGTCCGGGGCGGTTGGCGTATGCGAATGCGGGGCCGGATACGAACGGATCGCAGTTTTTTATTACCGAGGACGTGGCGCACAGCCAGCATTTGAGCGGTAGCTATACGATCTTTGGGCAGTGCGACGATGCAGCGGTGGCGCTGGTGAAGCAGATTGCCGGGATGGCGACTGATCCGAGGAATGATCGGCCGTTTCGTCCGGTGAAGATTATTCATATTAAGATTGAACGGGGCGGGGCGGCGACGCCCGCGAAGAAGCCGGCAGCGACTTCTAGCAAGCCGCAGTAATTGCGCATAAATTGCCTGGCTTTGCCAGGCGGACAGCCGAGGGCGGCTGTCCCCACATAAAACAATTGCACCTACATAAACCATTAGGAGCTATTGAAAGGACTTCATGACTCGCCAACCTGGACTTTATGCGACATTTGAAACCAGCGAAGGAAATATTGTGTGCCGGCTATTTGATAAAGATGCGCCGAAAACTGTAGCCAACTTTGTGGAACTGGCGGAGGGGAAGCGGGAGTGGACGCATCCTTCGACGCGGAAGAAATCGAAAGACCGGCTTTATGACGGGACGATTTTTCATCGCGTGATTCCGGACTTCATGATTCAAGGCGGGGATCCGCAAGGCACTGGGATGGGAGGGCCTGGATATCAGTTTGAAGATGAGACCAAAGGCTCGCCGCACAAGCTGGACAAAGCCGGGAAATTAGCGATGGCCAATGCGGGGCCGAATACGAATGGATCGCAATTCTTTATTACGGTTGCGCCGACGACCTGGCTGACGGGCAAACATACGATTTTTGGCGAGGTAGTCGAGGGGCAGGACGTGGTGAAGAAAATTTCTGAGGTGCCGCGCGGGCGGCAGGATAAGCCGAATAAGGATGTGGTGGTGAAGAAGGTGACGGTGGAGAAGGTGTAGCCCTAATGCTGTCAATCTTCGGAATCGTTGGAGCTCCCCGTAGGACCGACGATGTCGCCGAGAATCTTCATTGCCCCTGCCATGCTGCCTAACCTCCGCCTCCGAAGCGAGTACGCACCGGTCTCAGGTACCGGGTTGAAGCGTATTTCGCGGATGTCGGCGCAAAGGGAGTCTAAGTCTGGGAAGAGTGTTACTCGGCTTAGTCCGAGAACGGCGAGCTGCTGCCTTATCGAAGGCGCGGCTTTTGCAGAGACAATCCATGTGTGCAGCTGTCTGCCCTCTTGCTCACTTGTTTTTGCGCCCCCTCTCCGGTCGGGCTCCGCAGTAAACACCGAATGCTGCGCAACTAGGCGGTCGGAGATCATTGTAGGTTCGTAGAGTTCGACGCAGTTGATTCCGAGGGGATCCGTTTTTCGCGCATCAACAGGGGATTGATTGTGGAGGTACGAAGTGATCGAAGCGTCGTCGTCTCCAATGCTTTCTGCCACGGCAAAGTAAAGCGCGACCAGAGGATTACGCGACCAATCGAGGAGCCGCGTCGGAAGGCCGTGGTGCCGGGCCAGCGCTAGCCATTCCCAATCGCTTTCCGGACGGCGGGAGGGGTGAAGGTACGGAACGGCCCTTCTCTTGAACTCTTCCAGTAGCCTACGCTCATATTCGGTCCGGTTTAGCTTTCCTCGGCGCTTGCGATAGGGATGGCGGGAAACCGCACAAGTAAGATTCCAAGTCGAGAGTCGTTGGCCTCTGTGCAGCCAATTCCCTTTGGGTAATAGCTTGACTCGTGCAATCAGGTCTTCGCAGGTTTTGATCGGAGACCAGCTCCTGTCGTAGGTCTCTTCAAAGCCGGCCGTACGGTACTTTTTTCTATCGAGAAGGGTGACCCTTGCACCTTCTTGCTGCATGAATTCGGCCCCTAACATTTTGAGAAGGCCGTCATCTGCGTACCCTAAGCGACCCTCTGAGGCTGAGAAGAAATCCAGCGTTCGCTCAACTCTTTTCTCCGCGACGGCCCAAGATTTCAAAGCCTCTTCAGGGATGGGTTTTATAAGCGTCGCCTTGGCCGCTCCAGCGTCCAGTCCAAGGGTGTCCTCGTCATGCTTCGCGGCGGAGCGTGACGTCCTCGATACGACGAAACAGTTCTCCCCAGGCTCGCTCTCTACCCAATAAAGGTTCCAACGGAGCAAACTTCGTCTCCTGTTCACACCGCTACACCCCGATCACGCCCACTAACTCCTTTACCGCGGCGGCGCTCTTATCCAGTCCAGCTTTTTCTTCGGCAGTTAGTTTGATTTCGATGATTTGCTCGATGCCTTTTGCGCCTAACTTCACTGGCACGCCGACGTAGAGGCCGGTGATGCCGTACTCGCCTTGCAGATATGCGGCGCAGGGGAGGATTTTTTTCTTGTCTTTCAGGATCGCTTCTACCATCTCGGTAGCGGCGGCTGAGGGGGCGTAGTAGGCGGAGCCAGTTTTTAGATACTTGACGATTTCGGCGCCGCCGTCGCGGGTGCGCTGGATGATCGCTTCGAGCTTCGATTTTTCAATCAGCTCGGTGATGGGAATGCCGGCGACGGTGGAGTAGCGCGGGAGCGGAACCATGGTGTCGCCGTGGCCGCCGAGGACAAAAGCGGTGACGTTCTCGACGCTGACTTTCAGTTCAGCGGCGATGAAGGCGCGGAAACGGGCGGAATCGAGGACTCCGGCCATGCCGATGACGCGCTCACGGGGAAATTTGCTGAGCTTGTAGGCGGCCTGGGCCATGGCATCGAGCGGGTTGGAAACGACGATCAGGATGCAGTTGGGCGAATGCTTTACTACTTCGCCGACGACCGCCGTCATAATCTTGTAATTCGTGTTGAGGAGGTCGTCGCGGCTCATGCCGGGCTTGCGGGGGATTCCGGCGGTGATGACGACGATGTCGGAATTCGCGGTGTCTTTGTAGTCGTTGGTGCCGGTGATGTAGGAGTCGCGTTTCTCGATGGGCATGGCTTCGAGCAGATCGAGGCCCTTACCTTGGGGGACGCCTTCGATGATGTCTATGAGGACTACGTCGGCTAGTTCTTTGGAGGCGATCCAGTGAGCGGCGGTTGCGCCTACGTTTCCGGAACCTACGATGGTTACTTTCTTGCGCATGTATGAGTCCTCTCCGATTAATACTTAAAATCTTTAACACAGGGGTCACAGGGTTTCACAGGGTAGACCGATCTACCCTGTGCCCCTCTGTGTCCCCTGTGGTGAAGGCTTGCTCCTACACCAGCACCGCCGCGCCCATGTTTTCGACGATGCAGTCGGCGAACTGGCTGGTTTTGACTTTGGTGGCGCCGGGCATCAGGCGCTCGAAATCGTAAGTAACTTTTTTCTGGAGAATGGTGCGCTCCATCGCGCTCTCGATCAGATCGGCGGCTTCGTTCCATCCCAGGAAGCGGAACATCATGACACCGGAGAGCATCACGGAGCCGGGATTGATGACATCTTTGTCAGCGTATTTGGGGGCGGTGCCGTGGGTGGCTTCGAAGATGGCATAGCCGTCGCCGATGTTCGCGCCGGGAGCGATGCCGAGGCCGCCGACCTGGGCGGCGCAGGCGTCGGAGATGTAATCCCCGTTCAGGTTGGGCGTGGCCAGCACGGAGTATTCATCGGCGCGCGTGACCACCTGCTGGAAGATGGAATCGGCGATGCGGTCGTTGATCATGATTTTATTTTTCCACTTTTCCTGGCCGTGCGTGGCATAGATGTGATCGAGGACTTCTTTTACTTCCTGCTCGACGGCCTGACGGAAGGCGGGCGGGGCAAATTCCATGCCGGGTTCGACTAGTTCGGCATTCTGCGCGAGGGTCAGGTTTGGATTTTTATCTTTGTTATCGATGATCCAGCTTTCGCGTTCGGTGATGACCTGATCGCGAAATTCTTCGGTGGCGAGTTCGTATCCCCACCTGCGGAAAGCGCCTTCGGTAAATTTCTGGATGTTGCCTTTATGGACGAGCGTAACGCTTTTGCGTCCGGTTTCGAGGGCGTGCAGGAGTGCCATGCGCACAAGGCGTTTGGTTCCGGTAACGGAGATGGGCTTGATGCCGACGCCGGAGTCGAGGCGGATTTGTTTTTTGCCGCCCTTGAGCATGTCTTTATTGAGGAAGTCGATTAGCTTTTTGCACTCGGCAGTTCCCTCCTCCCACTCGATGCCGGCGTACACGTCTTCAGTATTTTCGCGGTAGATGACGACGTTCATGCGCTCGGGATTTTTCACGGGTGAAGGAACGCCTTTGTAATATTTCACGGGGCGAACGCAGCAGTAGAGATCGAGGATCTGACGCAGGGCGACGTTGAGCGAACGGATGCCGCCGCCGACGGGCGTGGTGAGCGGGCCTTTGATGGCGACGCGAAATTCACGGATGGCGGCAACGGTGTCATCGGGCAGCCAGGTGTCGAACTTGGCTTTGGCTTTTTCGCCGGCGAAGACTTCGTACCAGGCGATACGGCGCTTGCCTTTGTAGGCTTTGTCTACGGCGGCGTCGAAGACACGGCGCGATGCCTTCCAGATATCCCGGCCGGTTCCATCGCCCTCGATAAAAGGAATGATGGGATTTTCGGGCACATCGTACTTGCCGCGCGCGTAGCCGATTTGTTTTCCGCCGGATGGTACGGACACGCCGTTATAAGAGCCTGCCATTGCTGCCTCCTGATTAGTTCCCTGTATGTTTAGAAAACTTTCTATTATAGAGAATCCGCGAAAACCGCACATTAACTAATTCTACCGACCTTGTGCCATAATCCCGTTTCAGGGCTGGATTCAAGCCGGAGGTCTTTATGATGTACCTTCCGCGTCGCGTCTTCCAACAGCGGTTGCGAGGCGCTGCTGTCGCCTGTTTCCTAATCTTGTCGACTGTGGCGTTTGCCAAGGCCAATCCTGACCGCACGCAACTCGGTCACAATATCACCGTTGGCCCGAAGGAAGCTGTGAGCGATGTCACATGTATTGGCTGCAGCATTCGCATTCGAGGCCAGGTCTCCGGCGATGCAACCACCGTGGGAGGCAGCATCTTCATTGAAGATCAAGGGCAAGTCGCCGGGGACGTCACTGCCGTCGCAGGGAACGCTCGACTCGACAAAGAGGTGAAGGTTGCCGGCGACGTTACCGTTGTGGGCGGCGAACTTCGCCGCGACCCGCAAGCTAACATCTCCGGCGATGTAACGAACGTGGGCGGGCGCGGGTGGATCATTCCGATCCTTCTGGTACCGTTCCTGTTCCTCGGGCTCCTGATCGCCTTGGTGGTCTGGATTATTCAGCGCATAAGCCGGCCCGCTGCCGTGCCGGCTTAGTAAAGCCAGCTGTCACCAGCGTCTCGTTCCGAAGGACTTGTGCACGCCCACGGACGCATAGCGCCCCCAGGGGCCGTTGTTGCCGAGATCAGCTATGCCGAGATTGGTATTGCGGGCGCCTAGACGATCGAAGAGGAAATGCTGGGTGAAGCGGAATTCGAATCCCTTGGCGATAAAGATCCCTACTCCCCAGGAATGCTCGATGCCAATGGCGTCTGGCGACCAGGTGTAAAGGGTTTGTGGGATGGTTTTGCCGAATAGAAATGATGGCGCGCCGAATACCATGAAGCGGCGCAGTTGTCCGCGACCAAAGGGACGGACCTCAAGCATTCCAGAGAGCATATAGCGAGCAAACAGGCTGCAGGGCGCGTTCACACCGCCATACTGTCCGGCATTGCCCGCACAGAGGTTGGGATCAATTTCGTTGTGTGGCGGGGCCAAGTCAAATTGCGCCCATCCCCAAAAAGTGTCGCGGGGGAAGAACATTCGATCTTCAGCTTCGGCCGGCTTCGAAACGTTGAGCGCCGGCTCATTCTGTGCAACGGCCAAAAACGAAAATGAAATAGGAAACACAACCATCAGTGCGAGGATCAACGCCATTTTTTTCATCTGGCCTCCGGGGTCTTTCTGCATTGGGACTTTAGGTTTGTGCGGCATAGTTATAGGTGTGGCCTGACCAGCTCGCGCGGACAATGTCAGGAGCAGTGTTCGGGCGGAACATTGTAACCTGCGATTTGCGGCGCGCGACCGCGGAGGTATTAGAACAGATGAAGTGAGGCGCGTTGTCGGCTTCCAGAATCCATATTCCATCCGGTGATTTATTCCATTCACAGGATTTTAATAAAGCGTTTCTGACCGAACGACTTACCCTGCAAGCACCTACGGTTTGGCTGGCGGATTGCTGGGGTTGAGATTAAGAGGGTCCGGAGACGCCATGCCCCAGGAGATTTCTGTTTCGTATCAAGCCATTAAGAGCAAGATTTATCGCCTGATCGATGCTCTGGTTGTGGGCGAAAAAACGGAGCCGGAAGTCCAGGAGTCGATCCGGCGCTGGTGGGAGCTGATTCACCCCGCCGATCGCCCGATCGCACAGAAGTATCTTCAGCTTGTACTGGAGCGTTCCACTCTGGCGCTTGAAGCCATTGAAGAGGGGCTGATGGAGGCGAGTCAAAACGACCCAATCCGGCCGCCTGAGACTTCGAAGGTTTTGAAGGTGGTAGGCCGAGTGGTGAAACAAGCGCCTCTGAGTAGTCCGCCAATCTAATCAAAAAATGCTCAGTTAGAGATTCGAGCCCGCTGTAATCCTGTCTTCTGACGTTCGGTCAGCCGATTGAGCTTCCCTATTGAAAACCACAGCAGTAATCTGCATGATCGCCGAAACAAGCCTTATACTTGGCATGCTCGTGGGAGCCCGGTCCGAGCCCTATTTTCGTTACTGTCTTGTCTTTTAGAAATCGCTTCAGGGCAACGGTTTCATGGACTTTGACCAACTGCAGACGTTTCTTGAAGTGGCACGGCACGCCTCGTTCTCGCGGGCGGCGGAAAAGCGTTTCCGGACGCAGCCAGCAATCTCATCGCAGATTCGCGCACTGGAGGATGAGGTTGGCGCGAAGCTGTTCGATCGATCGGGTGGAAAGGTTTCATTGACGGCGGCCGGAAAGGCGTTTCAGAAATACACGCAGGAAACGCTCGACGCCCGGGCGGTGATGCTCACGTCCCTGGCGGAGATGGAGCACGTGCCGCGGGGCGCCATCACTGTGGGGGCGAATGAAGGGACGTGCCTGCACATCCTTCCGGAAGTTTTTGCCGATTTCAAGAAGCAATATCCGGACGTTTCGATAAATATCAAGCGCGCCGATTATGCCAAGGTGCTGGAATCGGTGACGGACAACTCGGTGGATTTTGGAGTTGTTTCCCTGCCGGTAAAAGATAGCCGGCTGACGGTGGTTTTGATCCATCAGGATGAACTGGTGATCATTGCGCCGCCGGCACATGCGCTGGGTAAAATGAAATCAGCATCCGTGGCGGAATTGGCGAAATATCCGCTGGTGCTGCCGAAGGCCGGACATACGCGTGATGCGCTGGATGACTTGTTTCGCGAACGGCAGTTGAAGCCGAACTACAGCATGGAACTTGACTCCAGCGAACTGCTGAAGCGATTCGTGGCGGCGGGAATGGGAGTTGGCTTCATTGCGCGATCGAACGTGCAAGAGGATGTTCGCGCCGGATCGCTCGCGGCTATATCCATGGCAGATGCGCAGTTGCGGCGGGATCTGGCGCTGGTTTTTCGCAAGGACAAGGCGCTGAGCCGCGCCGCGATGGCTTTCATCGAAATTGCCAAGAAGCACAAATCCAATGGCGTGCCGGCTTCCAGATCGAAGTAGATGAAGAGACTTTTCCAGCGCCTGCAGGCGACCCGGTTGCTGACTTCCCTGCTGTTCAATTTCCTGATCTGTTCCCTGGTCTGTGGCCGCGTGTTGGGCATGGGTCTCGCGGCGGAGGGCCAGACGTCGGCCAAAGGTCTGTCGGCCGCTCCGTCCTACAAACTGATCTCGGTAAAGGCTACCGGCAGCAAGCGTTTTAGCCAGGCTGACATTGCGGCTGCCAGTGGGTTGCCAGTGGGGACGATTGCTCACGAAGATGATTTCCGCAAGGCGGCGCGGCAATTGGGCGAGAGCGGAGCTTTCAACAGCATAGCCTTTAGCTTCACTTATTCGTCGGCGGGAACCAAGCTGGAGTTTCAGGTGACCGATGCGGATAAATTTCTTCCCGTCGGATTTACGGACTTCGTGTGGTTCACGGATGAAGAGCTGCGCCGCAAGGTTCACGAGCGGATTCCCCTGTTCAATAGAGAGGTACCTGCGAGCGGGCGGCTGACCGACGAGGTCTCCGACGTGCTGCAGGCTTTGCTGGTGGAGAACGGTATCGCCGGACACGTCGAGTATCAGCGCAAGACGGATAAGAGCGAACATCCGCAGGAAGTGGACTACAACGTTGCTGGAGTGAGCATACGCATTCGCCGGGCGGATTTCCGGGGCGCAGGAGCGGACCAGTTAGCCGAATTGCAGAGCGTTGCGGGGAGAGTGATTGATCGGGAATACTCGCGCGAGTTTATGAATTCCTTTGTCGAGCGAAGTCTGCTGCCTGTTTTTCGCGAGCGCGGATATCTCAAGGCGGCTTGCGGTGTGCCGCAACCAAAGGTGGTAAAGCCGGCTGAGGCGCGCGAGAGCAACGGCCCGCCGGCTACGTTTGTAGATGTGATTTTTCCGGTGACGCCGGGAACCCAGTACAAACTCAGCGGAATGGAATGGTCTGGCAATAAGGAATTTGCGACCGACGCGCTGCAGGCGCTGTTGCATGGCCGCACGGGACAACCCGCGAACATGGTTCAGCTGACCAACGACCTGAAGGCGGTTCAGGAGCTTTATGGGTCTCACGGGTACATTCTTGCCGGGATTAAAGTGGAGGCCCAATTCGACGACGTTGCCGGGACCGCGGCTTTGCATTTGGTTGTGGATGAAGGTTCGGTGTACCGCATGGGAGAGCTGGAGTTTCGGGGCATCGACAATAATCTGACGGCTCGGCTGCGGGCGGCGTGGAAGATTCGTCCGGGCGAGGTCTACGACGCGACCTATCTCAAGCAGTATTTGCCGGAAGCGAGAAAATTGCTGCCAGTAAATCTGGATTGGGAAGTTGATCCACATGTCACAGCGATTGCCCGCGATAAGACAGTGGACGTGGATCTGCAATATACGGCGAAGGCGCCGCGTTGAACCGGTCCTAGATTCGAACGACGAAACTGTTGAACTGAGGGCAGTCGCGGCGATGTGGAAGCCTGCTGAATTTTGCAACCGTTCTCAATAGAGAGTGGCGCTTTTATATATTTTCCACCGGGAGGGGTGTGCTAAAGTGGGCCGGGTTTTGGCCCGGGCCCTCCCCCTGAACAATCCGGGCGTTGTGGCGGGAAGCCGCGCCAGCGGTTTCCCGCCATTTTTTTCTTCTCGCCACTAAATTCATCTTTTCTTTACAAAACATTGTGTTAAATTGTGCATCTCTATCTGAATATTTCAACGTCGCCGGAGGCTAAGAATTGGGCAAAGACATGGTTCCCAAGCGGATGTTCTTCACCAAAGGAGTGGGAAAACACCGCGAGCGGTTAACGTCGTTTGAATTGGCCTTGCGCGACGCCGGGATCGCGGCCCAGAACCTGGTGCGCGTGTCATCGATTTTTCCGCCCAATTGCAAGATGCTGGCCCGAAAAGAGGGCGTGAAGTATTTGAGCCCGGGCGAAGTTGTGTTTGCGGTTGTGGCGGAGAATTCCACGCATGAGGCCCACCGTCTGCTGGCTTCGTCGATTGGCGTGGCGATTCCCGCGGATAAGAATACTTACGGGTATCTGAGTGAGCATCACTCTTTTGGCGAGACGGAGGACGCGGCCGGGGAGTACGCGGAGGAACTTGCCGCTGAGATGCTGGCGACTACGCTGAATGTGGAGTTCGATCCCGACCGGTCGTGGGATGAGAAGAAGCAGATCTACCGACTGTCGAACAAGATTGTGCGGACGGCGAACGTGACACAGTCGGCGGTCGGGGATAAGCGGGGGTTGTGGACGACGGTGATTGCGTCGGCGGTGTTGATCTTTGATTAAACATCGCCGGTGCCGACATCGCCTTTTCTGTGGTCGGGGAGCCGGAACGATGATAGCTTAACCGGCATGAAACGCCCACGGGACGCTGTCATTTGGTGGGAGATTCGGCGGATTCCATTTAACCTGATTATTCTTGCAGTCGCGATCGCCTCCGGCTTAGTCATTGCGTTCGTTGCAAGCCGCCTGCTAGGGCCCGATGCGGACTCTGGCAATCCATTCATCGGCGCAATCCTTTACGCAATAGGTGCCAACGTGTGCTACACCGTTGGATGGATCAGCGAGTTGTTGTGGAGCTGGGGCAACACTGCGCAAACTGAAAAAATACGACCGAAGGTATTCCGGACTGGCCTGATTTTCTCAGCCGGTCTCACGTTATTGCCCGCGATCGTAATTCCGCTGGTTTGGGCGATCCAAAACCATCGATGATGGCGTCTGCAGAAAACCCCTGGAAATCGGCCGAATTGGCGGTCGGCAATCTCGGCCCAGGGTAGCCTCGCGACTTTATCGGCCAGCGTGAAACTACAGTTGAATAATTACATATTTGTAGTTATAATTATGGAGCGGGAGGCATGCGATTCGAGTGGGACGAGGCCAAGAACCTCTCCAACCGGCGCAAGCATGGCGTGAATTTTGAACAAGCGAGCCTGATATTTGGCGATCCGCTGTACGTCTCCGTTCAGGACCGAATTGAGGACGGGGAGCCGCGTTGGCAGACCTTGGGACTCGTCGAGGGGGTGCTCCTGCTCGCGGTCGCCCACACAGTAAGAGAAGAAAACGATGACGGTAAACCCGTCGAGGTCATTCGCATCATTTCGGCCCGACAAGCTACTCGTAAAGAGAGGCTGCGCTATGAAGAGGAGAATGGTTAGTTACACATTGGAAAAGCTGCCGGCGCTGACGAAAGCGCAAAGGGCGAAACTGAAGGCGCTGGCCGCGCGCCCCGACAGTGAAATTGATACCAGCGATATCCCGGAAATGACTGAGGAACAGTGGAAGAACGCAAGGCGGGGGCACTTCTACCGTCCGCGCAAGCAGCAGATCACGGCGCGCGTGGATGCCGATGTTCTGGATTGGCTTAAAGCGCAGGGAAAGGGCTACCAATCCCGGATCAACGCAATCTTGCGGCGTGAAATGCTGACCTCGGCGAAATCGGCGAAGTGATTTATCCCGCAAGATGACTTCTACTCTCAGTGCAGGGACAACACGCAGGTCGATGGTATAATTGTACTTTAGTAACCCTGCACGCTGCCGAATGTAACCTTTCGTTAACAGTCTTCCCTTATCATAGAAATTGCCAGCAGATACTTATTCAGGCCAGAGGAGTAGTTTTGGATATTCATACCCGCAGACAGAAGCAGCAAGCGTTGATGACGGAATTGCTCGAAAGAAAGATTCGGCTGCACGCGCAACATCTTTACAATCAGCGCGATCAGGCGGATGGGACCGCCCTGCAGGACTGGGTGGAAGCGGAGTCGCGGGTGCTGGAAAACAGCATTTTAGCGCCGCTCTACCGCAAGACCCGGGAGGGACGGTTATCGGAGCAATGCGAGGAAGATCAGGAGCAGGAATTCGCGATGAGCGATTCGGCGGGCTCGTAGATCGGCGGGCGGCTAAAAGCCGCGGTTCGGTGTTTGTGATTTTTACGGCACGGCTTGAAGCGGCGCCCTTTCAAGGCAATTTCCAATCAAAGAAATTCCGATTAAAGAGATTTTCCGTCAAAGAAATTTCCGGGTCGAGTTCTCGAAAGCTCTCTCTGCAAACGCTATTTCCGGGCGGTGGCGTGCTTGCCTTTGGTTCCTTTACTTCCCTTCTTATCCAGGCGCTCGAAGACGGCAGCGACGATCAGCGGTAATCCCACTGTAGCATCGACGAATACTTCACCAAATCTGCCGCCCTCGGCGGGAGGCACGAATTTGCCCCACGAGATGGCCTCGCTGTACGGACTGCCGGACAGTCCGCCCCAGTAAACCGGTTCGGGACAAATGCGCAGGCCGTAGTGATAGCGCTTGAGCGGGACATTCTCACCCAGGCGGCGGTGGCGCAATTCGCAGAAGGGGCCGAACTGCTGCGACCAGTTGCGCGGGACTCCGCCGCCGATGGTCATGATGCCGAGTTTTTTCTGGCGCAAGAGAGTTGCGGCGAAGTGCTCAAGGTCTTCAAACGGATCGAAACGGATTTTATGCCTACCAGTGGATTCGCGCAGGCGGTTGTTCAGCGCTGTATCCAGACCCATTTCTGAATCGCTGAAGGCCGGCACGAATACTGGAACGCCCATCTCATGCGCGGACTTCAGAATGCCGCGCTGATCGCGAGCGTTTTTAGCCAGATAGGCGCCAATTGCGTGATTCAACTTGTAGGAGCACATGGTCTCGTTGTGATCCCAGCCCTCGAGTACGGCGGACATCACTTCTTCCACGTCGTCCAGGTTCTGCTCGGGCTCGAGCGTGTCATAGACGCGGTTATAGCCTTGCTCGTAAAGTTCTTCGTCGGAAACTTCAGGATTGGCGCGGAAGTGGGCGCGGCCGGTGGCCTCGACTAAGCCATGAGCCATGAGGGCGCCGGTGGAGACGACGGCGTTGACGATGCCGCGATCGATCAGTTCGGTCACGATCAGGCCTTGCTTGGCAACGGTCATGGCGCCGGAGAGCGTCATCACCACGAAACAATCTTCATCGCGCGCCATGGCTTCGAGCACGTCAGCGGCTTCGCCGAGCTGGCGCCCGGTGAACGCGGTTTTCGACATGGCCCGCACTAGATCATCAATCGATTTCACTTTGGCGAGGTCGAGAGGCTCCAGCGGAATCAGGCGGTCTTCAATCGGATTGTGCAGACGACGTTCCGTGCCATCGCCAGCGTGGGCCGCGTGATCCGGTATTTTAGGCTGGTTCGAATTGCCATGGTTCCCGTGTTTCAAAATGCTGCCTCCAACTTCAACTTCGAGTTGCCCGACTCAATACTCTACAGGAAGCAGAGGCGGACGTGCCACGGGAGCGTGGGCTGGATGGGATCAATTTGACGGTGAACAAAAAAACAACAAACCGCGAGGTGCCAAAGTATCACGAACTCATGCTGGGCTTCGGGCCGGAGTAACTGCTGGCGCAAGACGCCTGCAGAACGGTGGAATCTGGCTGCCCCCCAGGGATTCGAACCCCGATACCCTGCTCCAGAGGCAGGTGTCCTACCGTTGAACGAGGGGGCACTGGGGTTATTATCCAACGAGCGGCGGGGGTGGTCAAATCATTTGGGGCTTGGAGTTAGCTGAGTTTGCCTTCGTGATTTGCTTTCGTGGCTAGACTGCCGAGCTTCGCTCGACCAGACAGCCGAGGGCCTGTCCCCACATGAGCATCTCTGATATTTTACTATATTGCTATGGTAAGGAGTATTTATGGCTACCGCTTTCGAGAATGCTGCCACCGACTACGCCGAAATTGCTCGCCGGGCGCTCGAAGCCGAGCAGTGCGCGCTAGTCGTGGTGGACATTCAGGAAAAACTTCTGCCGCCGATTTTTCAGAAAGAACAATTATTGCGCAACTCGAAGCTGCTGATCCGTGCCGCGGGCGTGCTCAATATTCCCGCGATCATGAGCACGCAGTACGCGAAGGGGTTGGGCGATACGGTGGCGGAGATCGCGTCGCTGCTGCCTGAGACGGAGGCTATCGATAAAGATCAGTTTTCCTGTTTCGGCAGCGACGCATTTTGCACGGTGCTGAAACGGCTGCCGGGCAAGCGCAACACTCTTCTCCTATGCGGGATGGAGAGCCACATTTGCGTGATGCAGACGGCACTGGCGGCGCTGCGGGAGGGTTACCTGGTGCACGTTGCATCGGACGCGGTGAGTTCACGAACGGAATGGAATTGGAAAACCGGCCTCGAAAGAATGCGGGCCGCGGGAGCTGTGATTTCTTCGACCGAGATGATGGTCTATGAGCTGATGCGGTCTTCGTCGTCGCCCGCATTCAAGCAGATGCTGCCGCATCTGAAGGGGTAGGTGCGGAGAGGCCATTCCGAGCATGAAATATCGCTTGGGGCGCTGATGCTGCAAGAAACCCAAACCAAGGTCCCTCGCTGCGCCCGGGATGACAAGCACAAAAAAGCCACTAGGCTTCGGCTGTGTCTTTCTTTTTCACTCGTACGACCGTAATTTTGGCGAAGCCTTCTTCGAAGGCGGGAGGCTTCAGCTTTGCAGCCATGCGGCGCATTACGTCTTCGGGCACGACGCGGTCGCGGCGCTCATGACGTTCGATGCAGACTTCGAGGGGCACGTCAAAAAATACGGCGTGCACTTCGTATTGATAATCCTTAGCCAGCTTGATCCAGTGCTGACGCTCCTGGGGAGTGAGATTGGTGGCGTCCACATAATTCATGGGGCGCTTGGCGATGAGGCGGGCTTTCAGCATGGAGCGGAGATTGGAAAAGACGAGGTCCTGAAAGCGTTGCTCGCGCACATCGTCAAAAAGCAACGAGCGCACCAGATCGCTGGAAAGCGGAACTACGTTGTGGCGCTTGAACCATGAGCTCTTGCCCGAGCCGGGCAGTCCAATCGCCAATATCACGACGCCTTTCGGCGTAACTTGAGCCGCGGAAACCCGAGGCGGCGCCATGCGCGGGGCAGCTGGGCTTTGTCTTTGTTGTCTGTGTTCTTGGACCTGTGGTTCCTGGGCTTGCGCTTCCGCCTCGGGTGCTTCGGAGAATTCCTCGCCGGCATCCACGGGGCCGGCATCCACAGGCAAACCTGGAATGGATCCTTTTACGGCGGCGGGGGCGAAGGCCTGGGCTACAGCCTGCTCGCGTCCGCGGCCGCCGCGCCCTCGACCACCCCGACGGCGTCGGCCACGGCCGGGCTGGCTAAGGCCTCTTGAGCCTTGCTGTGGGCCTCGGGGCTGTGCTTCGAATGGAGGTTCCTCGGATTGGATCTTAAAGCTGGCAGCAGATGCCGAGTCTGGGAGAGGAGCTGGTTCCGACGGTTCAGGTTCGCTGTCTCTCGCCTCGGGAGCTGGGCCGGGCTCTTGATCCGCTTCGAAGTATGCCGGCTGCAGGGGAGGAGGAGCCGGCTGGTCGGAGGCCTCTTCGGGCTTCTTTTTGCGACGCTGTAAGCGATCGCGCATCCATTTTCGCATGCATCGCTTTTAACACAGAAGCGAGGGCGGCATCAAACGGGCGGAGGTTGGTGGCAGTTTGTCATGGCCGGCGAAGCGAGGAGTTAAGGTTTGCTCGCAGCGGGGTGCCAGATAGGGGGCCACAAACCAAGGTCTCTTCGACTTCGCTCAGCGCAGGCTCTCGCTTCGCTCGAGATGACAGGCAGCTAAAATACGAACATGTCCAAAGAAATTCCATCAGCGATTCGCGGCCAGAAATATATTTCATTAACTAGTTTCCGCAAGAATGGGGAGACGGTGGCGACACCGGTTTGGTTTGGGGAAGACGGCGACAAGCTTTACGTGATGACGCGCAGCGATATGGGCAAGACGAAGCGCATTCGAAATAATCCGCAGGTGCGGGTGGCGCCGTGCAGCATTCGGGGCAGAGTAACGGGGCCTGAGTTCGCGGCGACGGCGCGCATTCTTCCTCAAGAAGAGCATGCTCGCGCGAGGCAAACCATTAATCAAAAGTATTGGATGGCTCGGCTGACGCAGCCCTGGAGCAAGGCAGATACGTTTCTGGAATTGACTTTCCTATAGCATCGCTCGCAATCGATCGGCTCATGGAACTCCGTAAAGGAAAGCAACGTTTCCTAATTCCGCCGGCATCATTTACGGCGCTTCCCTGTCCTGCTACGATCATGTGTTCGTGTCGCACTTCGGCAGATTTCTGTTGTGGAGTTAGAACGCATTCATAGAACGGAGACACTATGGCAATCAAAGTTGGCATTAACGGATTCGGGCGCATCGGGCGCAATGTTTTTCGGGCGTCGCTCAACGATCCCAATCTGGAATTTGTGGCGGTGAACGATCTTACCGATCCGAAAACGCTGGCCCATCTGCTGAAATACGATTCGATCCTGGGTAATTTGCCGAATAAGATCAGCGCCAGCGCCGACAGCATTCACATTGATAACAAGACGATCAAGGTGTTTAAGGAAAGAGACCCTGGCGCGCTGCCCTGGGAGTCGGTGGGCGCGCAGGTTGTGGTGGAATCGACGGGGCACTTCACGGATGCGAACGACGCAAAGAAGCATTTGCGCGGGCCGGTGAAGAAGGTAATTATTTCGGCTCCGGCGAAGAATGAAGACATCACACTGGTGCTGGGTGTGAATCAGGAGAAGTACGACGGAGCCAAGCATCATATTATTTCAAACGCATCGTGCACTACGAACTGCCTGGCGCCGATCGCCAAGGTGATTAACGATGCGTTCAAAATTATCAGCGGTACGATGACCACGATTCACTCGTATACGAATGATCAGGTGATTCTGGATTTTCCGCATAAGGATTTGCGGCGGGCGCGGGCGGCGGCGATCAATATGATTCCTACGTCGACGGGCGCGGCGAAGGCACTGAAGCTGGTGATTCCCGATCTCGCGGGGAAATTGGATGGATTCGCCATGCGCGTGCCCACCCCGAATGTCTCGGTGGTCGACCTGGTGGCGTGGGTAGAAAAGAAAACTACAAAAGAAGAAGTAAACTCTGCGCTGAAAAAGGCATCTGAAAGCGGACCACTGAAAGGTTATCTGGGCTTTGAAGAGAACGAACTGGTGTCGTCAGACTTCATAGGCGACTCGCGCTCTTCCATTGTTGATGCTCCGATGACTCTGGTGGTGGGCGGCAATTGCGTGAAGGTGATCTCCTGGTATGACAATGAGTGGGGATACTCCTGCCGGGTGCGCGATTTGATTCATTACATCGGGGATAAAGGATTGTAGGCAGGGCGGCATTTACTGACTGCAAATGTGGGCGGGATGCCCGCACGAGCGCCGCCGGGACGGCGGCGCTACTTTCGCGTCGAAGTTTCGCGTCGAATCGAAGACAATACACTTAGGACGAACCAGCCAATGGGCAAGCTGTCTATTCGTGATCTCCCGCTCAATGGGAACCGCATATTGATGCGGGTTGATTTCAATGTTCCGCTGGAAGACGGGCGGGTAATGGATGACACGCGTATCCGCGAAACTTTGCCATCCATCGAGTACGCTCTGCGGCATGGGGCGAGGCTGATTTTGGCCTCGCACCTGGGACGGCCGAAGGGCAAGCCGAATCCGAAGATGAGCCTGAAGCCGGTGGCGGAGCGGCTGCGCATGGTGCTCGATAAAGAACTGGCACGCGGCGAGAACGTGGGCTTCAGCCCAGAGTGCGTGGGGCCTGAGGCAGAGGAAGTGGCAACGCAGTTGGAAAAGGGTCAGACGTTGCTGCTGGAAAATCTTCGCTTTCACGCCGAGGAAGAAGCCAACGACGAACATTTCGCCAAGCAGCTGGCCAACCTGGCAGAATTCTATGTGAACGATGCCTTTGGCACGGCGCACCGGGCGCATGCTTCGACGGTGGGGATAACGAAGTTCGTTTCGAAATCGGCGGCTGGGCTGCTGATGGAGAAAGAACTGCAGTACCTGGGCAAGGCGCTGGAGCATCCTGAGCCACCGTTTGTGGCGATTCTGGGTGGGGCGAAGGTTAGCGACAAGATTGGCGTAATTCGGAACCTGATGGGAAAAGTGGATACGCTGATAGTCGGCGGTGGAATGGCTTACACGTTCCTGAAAGCTCAGGGAAAAGAAATCGGAAAGTCGCTACTGGAAGCCGACAAGGTGGAACTGGCACGGCAACTGCTGGAGGAAGCGAAGCGACGAAATGTAAAGTTCCTGCTGCCGATCGATCACGTAGTGGCGACCAAGCCGGAAACCAATGCTGTGGTGCAGAAGATCGGCGAGGGGCAGCCCATTCCAGCCGACCGCATGGCGCTGGATATCGGGCCGAAGACGATTGAATTATTTTCGGAAGAGATTTCTGGAGCGCGAACCATTGTGTGGAACGGGCCGATGGGGGTGTTTGAGGTTCCCGGATTTTCGCGGGGAACTTTCAAGATCGCCCAGGCCATCGCGGAAAATGCAGGAGCGATCTCGATTGTGGGGGGCGGGGATACGGTCTCAGCGGTGCACGGGGCGGAAGTTGCGGACAAGATTACGCACATCTCCACGGGCGGCGGAGCTTCGCTGGAATTTCTTGAAGGCAAGAAGTTACCGGGAGTGGAAGCGCTGACGGATAAAAAGTGATTGGCAAACCGATTGGCCCGGATAGGGCCGTACAAGATTTCAGAATTCGGCTGGTGAGTGCTTCAGGCAAGGTAATCGAATTCGACGGTCCAGCCGACATCACGCGAGAGACGACCGACGCGATTGTTAACGCAGCGAACTCTTCGCTCCTGGGAGGGGGCGGAGTTGATGGAGCAATTCATCGCGCTGGCGGGCCCGAAATTCTCGCGGAGTGCAGGCGGATCGTGAGCAAGATTGGCTGCTTGCCTGTGGGAGCGGCTGTGATTACGACGGGCGGACGACTCGCTGCAAGACACGTCATCCACACGGTGGGACCGGTCTACCGCGGCGGAGGGCATGGCGAGGCGGAGAAGCTGACGAGTTGTCATCGTGAATCGATTCGCATCGCGGATGAGGAAGGCTTGCGATCTTTATCGTTCCCAGCAATTTCAACCGGAGCTTACGGATATCCAACAGCGGAGGCCGCGGTGGTTGCGGTTTCCTCCACGATCATGGCGATGTCGTTGGCCAAATTGGTGAGTAAGGTGCGATTTGTTCTCTTCGACGCAAACACCTTGAGCGCGTATGCACGCGCCGCCGAAAACTTTCTTCGTAACGATCCCCCTTCTCCATTTCGAATCGAAAAGGCACGTTTATGAGAAACAAGCTGCTGGCCGGCAACTGGAAGATGCATAAAACGTCGCATGAAACGCTCGCGTACTTCCGCGAATTTCTGCCGCTGGTCGCTGGGCATGACCGCGACGAGATCGTGGTGTGTCCGCCTTATACGGACGTGCATGTCGCAATTGAGGTTGCCACAGGATCGAATGTTGCCATTGGCGCGCAGAATGTGCACTGGAAGGCGGACGGCGCTTATACCGGAGAGATTTCTGCTCCGATGCTGGTGAGCCTGGGTGTGACGCATGTGATCGTGGGACACTCGGAGCGGCGGCAGTATTTTGGCGAGACCGACGACACGGTGAACCTTCGCTTGAAAACCGCGCTGGAAGCGGGATTGACTGCGCTCTGCTGCGTGGGTGAAGTGCTGGAAGAGCGCGAGGCTGGACTTTGCGAAGATGTTCTGCGGCGACAGTGCGTTCGGGCGTTTCATGCGATTTCCGCCAAGAAGGCAGCGAAGTTGGTGGTCGCTTATGAGCCGGTATGGGCGATTGGGACGGGCAAGACTGCGACTCCTGAGATTGCGGCCGAGGCCCATGCTGTGATTCGTCGCGAGGCTGCGGAAGTGTTTGGTGGAGATTTCGCGGCCGGCCTGCGCATTCTTTATGGAGGATCGGTGAAGCCGGATAACGTTTCGGCGCTCATGGCGCAGGAGGAGATTGATGGGGCGCTGGTGGGCGGGGCTTCGCTGGATCCGAAGTCGTTTGCGGCGATTGTGAAGTATTAGTGATCGTGGAAACCGAGGCTTCGGTGGAGGGGCTTCCGGGCTTCGCCCGGATGGACAGCCGGGGGCGGCTGTCCCCACACGAGCAGTGGTGCTTTTTCTTCTTTCTTAATCCCCAACTCAAATCTCTACGCTCCGCGTTTGAATGCACAATCTGCTAATCTTTCCTGCTCGAATTCCTTCGATTCATTCTGCGCAAAGAAAAGAGTCCAATGACGGAAACTGTGCGTCCGGACCCGAGCCGGGGATTCCGCTGGGTGGTCCTGATTTTTATCAGCCTGACGATGTTCGGGAATTATTACGTTTACGACTGCATCGCTCCCGTCGCGGATTTACTGGCCAAACAGCTGGGATTTTCCGAGTCGAATATCGGACTGCTGCAGGCGATCTACAGCATCCCAAATGTGGTGATGGTGCTGATTGGCGGTTACATTGTGGACCGCATCGGCACTCGCAAGGCGATCTTTATTTTCGGGACGTTATGTTTCATCGGCTCGATGGTGACCTGTTTGTCGGGAGCATTAAGTGTGATGGCGACGGGGCGGTTGGTTTTTGGGCTGGGCGCTGAATCTCTGATCGTGGCCGTAACCACCGCCGTTGCCAAATGGTTTCGGGGAAAAGAGCTGAGTTTCGCGTTTGGGATTAACTTGATGATTTCGAGGGCGGGGTCGCTTCTGGCGCAGCAGTCGCCATCGTGGGCTGGGTTTGCTTATAACTACTGGCGCAATCCGCTGCTGATTTCGGTGGGATTCGGCGCTTTGTGCATTGTGGGAGCGATTGTTTATTGGGTGCTCGAGGTATACGCGGAGAAGAAGTATCAGGTCGGGCCGCCCGGCGCCACCGATAAGGTTGTATTTAGCGACATTAAAGCGTTCGGGCTCTCCTACTGGTATATCGTGGCGTTATGCATCACGTTTTACTCCGCCATCTTCCCTTTTGAGACATTCGCCTATCAATTCTTTATGGACGTGCACCACGTTACTCGCGAGGCCGGGGGCGACCTGGTAGGCATGCTGACTCTGTTCACAATGTTTGGCACGCCTTTGTTCGGCCTGTTCGTCGACAAACTGGGCAAGCGGGCGCTGCTGATGATGCTGGGTTCGCTGTTGCTGATCCCCGTATATTTGATGATGGCCTATATGCGATCGGCCAGTTACGTGACGGTGTATTTGCCGTCGTCAGCGGATGGACATTTTGCGTTTGTGGCGCATCATCTTCCTCCCATTCTGCTACTAACCATGGCGATGATGGGGATCGCGTTTTCGCTGATTCCGGCGGTTATGTGGCCTTCGGTGGCGTATCTGGTGGACCAGTCGAAATTGGGGACTGCGTACGGGTTGATGACAATGATCCAGAACATTGGACTGGCCGGCTTTAATCTGATGGTGGGGTGGGCGAACGACCACGGCCACGCGGGGCCAGAGAATCCCCAAGGCTACAATCTGGGGATGTGGATCTTTTCTATTCTGGGTTTTCTTGGACTGACCTTCGCGTTCCTGCTGCGGCAGCGGGAATTGGGCCCAAAGGGGCATGGCCTGGAAACAATTACGACGACCAAAGGTGCGGCTTAGGAACGGCAAAGTCTAGGGCGCACCTCAGGCGCTGAAGCGCAGCCTAAGTTCAGGGGTTAGCGGCACGAGCGAAACTAGTATTCTTCCCGTTCGTGGAGATGCGGGTGGAATATTCGGCGCGGAGGCTGAAGCCGCTGTTTATGTTGTTGGGGTTTTGCGGCGCGACTGGAAGTCGCGCCCTTTCAGAGCCGCTCCAGGTCGGCTTTTTTCCGCGAACCTCTACCAATTTGCGAAGGTTGCGACTCCTGCGCGCTGCGCGGGTTGAAAACTTAGCGGGGAGATTCGATTTAACTATGGGAATGCAAAGGCTTTCGGGGCAGCTTTTGGACGAGATTTGGGTACTACGGGAACCTCCGCAGATCGGGAGGAATTCTCTGATATTCTGGAACTCCCGGGGCGGACTACCGTAATGTTAAAACCCGGCAAATAATACAACACAAACTACTTAAGCCGCATCCCAATCAATGCGGCCGGAAAAAGGCAACTTGACCGAGCCACGACAGCGAACAAGCCTAGAACTAACCGAAGCTGAGGCAATTGAGCGAGCCAAGCTTGGGGACGCAGAAGCGTTCCAGGTGCTCTATGACAAGCACAAGAGGCGAGTGTATTCGCTGTGTCTGCGGATGACGGCAAATACAGCGGAAGCGGAAGACCTGACGCAGGAAGCGTTCCTGCAGCTGTATCGCAAGATCGGCACATTTCGCGGAGAGTCGGCGTTTTCGACCTGGCTGCACAGGCTGTCAGTGAATGTCGTGCTGATGCATTTGCGAAAGAAAAATCTTCCGGTAGTTTCGCTGGAAGAGACGACGCAAGGCACGGAAGAGGATTCGGCGAAGAAGGATTTCGGAGCGGAGGATGTGGCGCTATCCGGGTCCATCGACCGGTTGCAGTTGCAGAGGGCCGTGGATAGTCTTCCTCCCGGCTATCGAATGATTTTTGTTCTTCACGATGTGGAAGGTTACGAGCATAATGAAATCGCGAAAATCGCGGGATGCTCGATAGGAAACAGCAAGTCGCAACTGCACAAGGCCCGCATGAAATTGCGGGACCTGCTCAAGATGAATAGAGCCGAAAAGGCCGGGAAATCTCGGGCGGGTTAATCGCAAGGTGAAAGTTGAACAGGGCGTCAAGAGCTGCAAGCGAAGTTTGAGCGGCAGCGTACTTGGGGAGAGATTGGCATGAATTGCGTTGAGCTGCAGAACAGCTTGGCGGAAGTGGAAGATGGAAGCACCGTGGAACAGCGTGCTCATTTGATGGACTGTCCTGCGTGTTTCGCTCTCGTCAAAGAATTAGATCTGATCATTGAGGCAGCTGGCAGGTTACAGGGAGTCGACGAACCCGATCCCCGGGTTTGGAAATCCATAGCGACTGCAATGCGGGAAGAGGGGTTGGTGCGTCCGCAGCGAGCGGCGCGCCCGGCTCCCGCCTCGTTCGGCGAACGTTGGGGCGCGGCGCGGTGGCTGGTTCCCGCGGCGGCCATGCTGTTGCTGGCTCTGGGGCTATACGTTAAGCAGCAGTCGGCGCCAAAGGAAGCTGCTCAGCAGACGCCTGTGATCGCGCCGGTATTAAAGGCAGCCGACCTGGATGATAAAGACCTGATGGAAGAAGTTGCAGATACTTCACCCGCGATGAAGGGTCAGTATGAAGACAATCTGCTGCGAGTGAACCAATCCATCCGCGAGGCGCAGGGATTTGCGGATGCGAGTCCCAATGACGAGGACGCGCGGAGGTCGCTGATGGATGCATACCATCAGAAAGCCATGCTTTTTCAGATGGCGATGGACCGGCCTCTGCCATAATTGGGTAAACTTTTCGAGTAGCGCATCGGGGCGATGCAAATCAGCAGTCTTGGGGGAGTGGTTTATGGTGAGCAAACGCGCGGCGAAGCTGTTTGCGATCGGCGTAATTGCAACCGGCACATTGATCGCCCAAACCAGGAAAGAATACCGCTTCGCGGTTGGAGCGAAGGCTGGGATCTCGATCTCGAATCCATATGGCTCAATTTCAGTAAAACCTTCCACCGGCAATACCGTGGTGGTAAATGCGGTTTTGCACTCGGATAAAGTCGAGGTCGACAACGTTCAGAATGGGAACCGCGTAGATATTCAGTCGCACCTTTTGGCTGGAGCCGATGCCGAATCGGGCCGGGTAGACTATGAAGTTCTTGTGCCTGGCGATGCCAGCATTACATTGCATTCCAGCACCGGTTCCCTGCGCGCCGAGAAACTGCACGGGGATGTAACTCTGGAAGGCCCGGGAGCGGCGGTGGATGTTCGCGATGTCTCAGATGCGCACGTGCACGTGAAGACCATGAACGGCCCTGTGACTCTGGATAATATCCAGAACGGCCACGTTGAGGTTGATTCTCTGAGCGGCGAAATCATGCTGAATGGAGTCAATGGGCCGGTGGTGCAGGTGGTCTCAACCAGCGGGCGCATCACTTACGTGGGCGATTTCGGCAAAAGCGGCGAATACCGCCTGACGAGTCACAGCGGCGACATCGACGCGACGATTCCGGAGTGGACCTCGGCCGACGTTAGCGCGCGCTCCGTGCGCGGCGAGGTCCACGACGACATTCCTCTTCAACCGAAGTCTCACACTTATTTCCCCGTGGATAAGGGGCGTGCCTTTGCAGGTACTATGGGCAAAATGGCCATGTCCTCTACCGTAGTGCTGCGCACCTTCAGTGGTAAAATTCACCTCAGAAAACGCTCCGACAAACAATAAGCAAAACGAAAAGCAAACCGGATCAGCGCAAATCCCGTCCTCAGGGTCCGACTAAGAAGAGGTCGGCTAAGGCGACCGGGCCTAGTGTGCGCCGAAGCAAGGTCGCGAACGTTAACCGGCAGCTCGTGATCCTGATTGGATTTATGGGCGCCGGCAAGAGTAGTGTTGGCCGTGCCCTGGGCCAGCGTTTAGCCTGGGCCTTCGAGGACCTGGACGAGCGAATTGAGTTGCGCGAGCAGCGAAAAGTGTCAGAAATATTTCGTGACTCTGGCGAGGCGGAATTCCGCAGAGCCGAACACGCCGCGTTAAAGGAATTATTGACCGAGTTAGGTGGTGGGGCGGCGAGAATTGTAGCCCTCGGGGGCGGGGCGTTTGCGCAGCGAGAGAATATCGAGGTGATCGAGGCAAGCGAGGCCGCCACCGTGTTTCTGGATGCGGATGCGGCGGAACTATGGCGACGCTGCCGGGAACAAGCGGCGGAACAAAAGACGGAGCGGCCCTTACTGAGTAGCCTGCACAGTTTTCGCGACCTTTACGCGGCCCGGCGACCGCATTATTTGAAGGCATGGTTCCGGCAAGATACGAGTGGAAAGACAGTGGACGAGATTGTTGGGGCTTTGGTTGAGGCGCTGCGGCTCAGTCCTAGCCGCGAAAAGCGAGGGAAAAAGAATTGACTTTAACGGCTCGGATGCAGTGTTTGGCGGTGGTTCTGGTGGCAACGACGTTATTGTGCGCCAGTGACAAGAAAGACAAGTCCAAGCCGGCGGGTGTACAACAGATTGATTCCGGCTCGTTCGGAGTGTTCGTAAAAGGGCGCCGTGTGGCTACCGAGTCCTTCACGGTACAACAAGACAACGGCATCAGTGACGTCAAGTCGCGGCTGCAGGAAGCCGGCGGGTCGGGCCATGAGCAACGGTCAGAGCTGCAGATGACCAGCAGCGGAGAGTTGGTCCGTTACGAATGGAACGACGGTAACAGTTCGCTTGCGGTGACGCCTAACAATGAATTTCTGCTGGAGAAAATAACACCTTCCGCCGGGGCCAAAGCGGCCGAGCAGCCTTTCTTGATGCCGAATACTTCGGCGATCCTGGACAACAACTTTTTTATTCAGCGTCAGGTGCTGGCCTGGCGCTATTTGGCAACCAATTGTCAGACACAGGGCGGCGCATTGAAGTGCCAGCAGGGCGCAGTCGAGTTTGGTGTGCTGGTGCCGCAAGACCGTACTTCGATGCGAGTCCGCATGGAGTTGGTGGGAAGAGAGAAAGTTTCAATACGGGGAACGGAACGGGAACTGCTGCGGCTGGACTTGAAGGGTGAGTCGTTTTCGTGGGCGCTCTGGGTGGACGAGAAAGACCGGTTCAAGCTAATGCGCGTGCTGGTTGCGGACGATAGTACCGAAGTAGTGCGAGACTAGCGGGGCGGAAGCTATGCGGTTTGATTCGGGAATGGCAGGCTAACCATGCCGGTAACGGACGGACGGACAGCGCGAGTTCTTATGACGGTGCTGTTATTTGCGCTGGGGCTGGGGTTTCTCTATGCCGCCCGGCAGACTCTGGTGGCGTTTCTGTTTGCCGTGTTTTTCGCCTACCTCATGAGTCCGCTGGTGAATTCCCTGGAGAGGCTTCTGCGTAGCCGGGTGATCGCCATTGCGGTGATCTACTCCTTGCTGTTGGGCTTGGTGGTTTTATTTTTCTTTTCCATGGGGCCACGGATCGGACGGGAAAGTTCGCGCCTGAGCCAGTCGCTGCCCGCGCTGACGCAACTGAGTTCCGGGCAACTGGCGGAGCAACTGGGACAGGCACACGGTTGGAACTCGCGTCTGGTGGATTTGGCTCGAGATTATCTGGTAAACCACAGCAATCAAATCACAACGCTGGCGCAGAAAATTGGGCTGCGCGTCGCCGACGTGGCAAAAGAGGCTTGGCTGCTGGTCATCGTGCCATTGTTATCGATTTTTTTTCTGAAAGATGGACGCGCCTTCAGCCAGATACTGCTTGACCTGGTGCGCTCACGGCCGCAGCGCGAGTTGCTGCAGGGCGTGCTGAGCGACTTGAACCAGATGCTGGCGCACTTCATCCGGGCCCAGCTTATTCTCGCGGCACTCACGTTTATCGCGTACTCCATTGTTCTCGCTCTCATGAAGATGCCGTACGTACTGGTATTGGGGACGATTGGAGGGTTGCTGGAATTTATTCCGGTGGTGGGACCCCTGTTTGCGGGGCTGGCCATAGTCAGCGTGGGGCTACTATCGAGCTTTCCGCACGTGCTGGGTCTGGTGATCTTTCTAGGTTGCTGGCGGCTGATTCAGGATTATGTAACCTCGCCGCGCATCATGGGACAAAGCGTGGAACTGCATCCGCTGGCAGCGATTTTTGGCGTGATGGCGGGCGGTGAAGTAGCGGGAATACTGGGAATTTTTTTGTCGATTCCTGTGATGGCGAGTTTGCGAATTGTATTCCGGCGATGGCGGCTTTATGCGGAGAAGAGAAAGTTTGGTCCGCTGAATGAGTATGTGCTGGACACGCAGGGCGTCCGGCCGAAATAGGGGAAGCGGGTGTTACATCCCAGGTCTTAGGTTATAGGTCTTGGGTCCTGTCGTCCTGTTGCAGCGTCTACCCACCTACGCCGCCGGCGCCGGAGGCTTTCTCCACCTTTACATTTCGTAGGAAATCGGCGGCGGCTTCTGGCAACACGGTGTTGATGAACATTCCTGAACCGAGTTCGAATCCGGCCACGCGCGTGAGTCGAGGAATCACACTGACATACCAGTGAAAGTGGCGGGCTCCGACGTAATCCGACGGGCCGCTGCGGACGGTAAAGTTCAGGTCGGGATTCTCCAATCCGACATAAAGCTTGGCCAGCAGCGTGCGCAGAACGCGGGCAAGGTCTGAGATTTCGGCGGCAGTGATTTCGCCAAAGCTGGCCATGTGGCGAAGGGGAAAGATGTGGGTGGCGAAAGGCGTGGCCGAAGCGAAGACTTCCATGGCGACAAACAATTCGCTTTTCAGAACGACGCGAGTCTGGTCCTCGACCTCGCGTTCCACCATGTGGCAGAACATGCATTCGCCGGCGTCGTCGTAATGGCGAAGGGCCTCGTGCAGACGATGGCGCACCTGGCTGGGAATCACGGGGGTCGCAATGAGTTGAGAATGCGGATGCTGCAAGCTGGCGCCCGCGTCGGCGCCGTGGTTCTTGAAAATTGTGACGTGGTTGATGCGCTGATCGGTGCTTAGCGAATTATAACGCTCCTTAAAGACCCCCAATATCCTGGCCACCTGAAGATCGGGTAGAAGAGCCATGGCTGAGGAGTGGTCTGGACTATCAATGATGACTTCGTGATAACCGAAGCCGTCAATGCGTCGACGCAAGTGCTGCAGGTTGCGCGTGGGCTGAACCTCGCTGGAGAGGGCGGCGAACTTGTTGGGGATGACTCGAACCGCCCACGGTTCGCTCTTGTTTACTGGATACCGCATGACCTCAGGCGGAGTCTTGTTCTCGTTGCCAGGACAGAAGGGGCAACTCTCCAGGAAAGATGGCACGGTTTGAGGTGGGCGATGGGTGGCCAGTTCTTCTGGCCGTTTGGCGCGTTCGGTGGCGATGATGACCCATTCCTTGGTGAAGAAGTTCTGTCGCAGCTCCGGCATGGCGATCCTCCAATATTTCCTATCGGCGTAAGGATTGGAGCACTGTAGTTTGGTCGTGCTTTCGCTGACACCCTGGCGTGAATCGAGGCTGTTGTAGAATTCAGTATTCTCTTATGAACAAGAAACTTCCCATCGGCATTCTGGGAGCGACCGGCGTAGTTGGGCAAAGGTTTATCCAGATGCTGGAGCATCATCCCTGGTTCGAGGTGGCGTGGCTTGCCGCTTCTGACCGTTCTGAAGGCAAGAGCTACGCTGAAGCGGCGCGCTGGCGGTTGAAGACGCCGGTTCCGGCGAACGTGGCCGCGATGAAGGTTTCGCCGGCAACACCGGAGGGCGCTCCGAAAATAATTTTTGCTGCGCTCGATGCGTCGATTGCCGCGGAGATGGAACCGCGCTTCGCTGAGGCTGGGTGCGCGGTGGTTTCGAATTCCAGCGCGTTGCGCATGCAGTCCGATGTGCCCTTGGTGATTCCCGAGGTAAATTCCGGGCATATCAGGCTGATCGATGGTCAAGGCTGGCGCAAGAAATCCGGCGGCTACGTGGTAACCAATCCCAATTGCTCCGCGATCGGCTTGGTGCTGGCTTTGGCGCCGTTGCAGAAGGCTTTTGGTCTGGAAGCGGTGATGGCTGTGACTATGCAAGCAGTGAGCGGGGCGGGGTATCCGGGCGTGGCTTCGCTCGACATTCTCGGCAACGTGATTCCCTTCATCCGGAATGAAGAAGAAAAGATGGAAGAGGAAACGCTGAAGTTACTGGGGCAGGTGAACGGCGCGAAAATCATTCCTGCAAGCTTTGCCATGAGCGCACAGTGCAACCGGGTTGCAGTGGAAGACGGGCACACGGAATCTATTTCCGTGCGATTCACAACGAAAGCTGAGGCGAAAGACATCATTGCGGCCTGGAACGAATTCCGCAGCGAGCCCCAGGAGTTGAAGCTGCCGAGCGCGCCGGAGCGGCCTGTGGTTTATCTCGAGGCCAATGATCGTCCACAGCCGCGTTTTGACGTGGACATGGGATCAGGCATGACAACGGCGGTGGGACGGCTGCGGCCTTGCAAGGTGCTGGATTGGAAGTTCACCGTGCTTTCGCATAACACAATTCGCGGGGCGGCTGGGGCGGCGGTGTTGAATGCCGAACTGCTAAAGGCCAAGGGTTACCTGGGCAATGGTCACGCGAAATGAAAGCTCTGCCTCACTCTGGTCGTGATCCCTTCGATCCTCCTGACTTTGATCTGCCTGACTTTGACCCTGCCAGGAAGCCACGCCGATGATCGTGATGAAATTCGGCGGCACCTCAGTAGAAGACGCGCGGGCGATTGAGCGCGTGGCGGCAATTGTAAAAGGCAGACTTGGGCAACAGCCGGTGGTGGTGGTCAGCGCCATGGCCAAAGTCACCGACACGCTGCTCACCATGGCGCGGGCCGCCGGGGCCGGCGAACGCAAGACTGCGTTGAAACTTTGCCGCACGCTGCAGGAGCGACACTACAATACGGCCAGCGAACTGCTGGGCACGGCGGTGTTCAGCGATTTCCACTCGGAGTTGGGAAGCGAATTCGAAGGCTTGGATGAACTGCTGCGGGGGATTTCCGCGGTGGGTGAGATCACTCCGCGGACTACCGATCACGTTGCCGCTTTCGGCGAGATGCTTTCCAGCAAGATTGTTGCGGCGGCTTTTGCAGCCCACGGACTGAAGGGCGTGCACGTGGACTCGCGCGATATTCTGGTCACCGACAGCAATTACATGGAAGCGGTGCCGCAAACGGAGGAAACCAACCAACGGTTGCAGAGCAAGGTAAAGCCGCTGCTGGACGCTGGGCAGGTTCCGGTGATGGGCGGGTTTATTGGCTCGAATCGTGCGGGCATCACCACGACCATCGGCCGCGGCGGCTCCGATTTTTCGGCTGCGATCGTGGGTGCCGGGCTGGGAGCGGAGCGGATCGAAATCTGGACGGATGTGGATGGAATCCTGACGACTGACCCGCGCATTTGTCCGGACGCGCGGCGGATTAAAGTTATCAGCTTCGATGAGGCGGCCGAGCTTGCCTACTTTGGCGCCAAGGTGCTGCATCCGGCGACCGTGCTGCCCGCGATCCAAAAGAATATTCCTGTGTACGTGCTAAATTCGCGCAATCCGTCATGTGAAGGGACGAAGATTACCGCACGCGCGCCGCAAGGAAAGAATATTTTCAAGGCTATTGCGGTGAAGAAGCGCATTACGATCGTCGACGTGGCCGCGCCGCGTATGCTACTGGCGCATGGATTTTTGCGGGCGATATTTGAAGCTTTTGACCGGCATAAGGTTGCGGTCGACGTGGTCTCGACGTCGGAAGTGAGCGTCTCGCTCACGGTGGATTCCAACAACGCCATACCGGCTCTGGCGGCAGATCTGGCCAAACTGGCCGACGTGAAATACGAAGGGCGCAAGGCTATTATTTGTCTTGTGGGCGAAAGTTTGCGGGACAAGCCGGGAGTAGCAGCGCTGGTGTTCGGCAAACTCGTCGACAAGAAGATCCGTATGATTTCGCAGGGCGCATCCGAAATTAATCTGACGTTTGTGATCGAAGAAGATGAAGTGAATGAAGTCATCCAGCGCCTGCATGGGACGTTTTTTGCGGAGTTAGACCCCGAAGTGTTCGCTTGATTTTGGCGAGCTGTGTAGTGAAGGTTTAGATGAACATCCTTGTCCTTGGCCGCGGCAAGACCGGTTCGCTGGTGGCGGAGGTAGCGCGCCAGCGGGGACACAATGCTCAGGTCGCGGGCGCAGCGGAGAATCGGGACGCCAAAGCCCTTACCCCAGAAAAATTAAGCGAAATCGACGTGGTGATTGATTTCACCGCCCCGACTTGCGTAGTCGATCACATCGAAGCCTGTGCTCAGGCAGGCAAGAATATGGTGGTTGGAACGACGGGCTGGTACGGCGAAATCGATCGAATCCGAAAATTGGTTGAAACTCAGGGCATCGCATTGATCTGTGCGGCAAACTTCTCTATCGGCGTGAGCATTTTTCTGGAGGCGGCACGGGCCGCCGCCGCAGCGTTGCAGCACGATTACAGTGGGCAGATCTTCGAACGCCACCACGCCCAGAAGAAAGATGCGCCATCGGGAACCGCCATCATCCTGCAGCGGACGATGCGCGAGGCCAGCGGCAAAGGTGCAGACCTGGAGATTATTTCCTTCCGCGAAGGCGATGTGGTGGGCATGCATGAAGTTGTGCTGGAATCCGCCGCCGACCGCATTTATCTATGCCACGACGCGAAATCCCGGCAGGGGTTTGCGGATGGCGCGGTCCGCGCGGCGGAATGGATTGCCGGCAAAAAGGGTTTTTACGATTTCAAAGACGTGTGGCGGCACTTGTAGATCTGCCGTTCCCACATAAGCCCATTCGCGCTATCTTATTACCATGCAATTGCGCGGCTGCGGCACCGCTCTCGTTACTCCGTTCCATCAGGATGGTTCGATCGACGATGCTGCGTTGCGCAACCTCGTAGCTTGGCAGATCGATTCCGGCATTGACTTTCTCGTTCCCTGCGGAACCACCGGCGAAACGCCAACGCTCACGCACGATGAATGGCTCTACGTAATCGATGCGACCATCGAGGTCGCGGCTGGACGCGTGCCGATTGTCGCGGGGGCGACCTCGAACTCGACGCACGATGCCGTGGAGAAGGCTAAGGAAGTTGCAGCCCGGACGGGAGTGGATGCCATACTCACCGCGTCTCCCTATTACAACAAGCCTACGCAGGAAGGACAGTACCGGCACTTCCGGGCGATTGCGGAGGCGGTCGGCGACAAGCCGGTTATTCTTTACAACGTGCCCTCGCGCACGGGGGCGAACATTGAACCGGGAACCCTGGGGCGACTGGCGGAGATTCCAAACATTGTTGGCGTAAAGGAAGCCAGCGGCAACATGACACAGGTTGCTGAAGCCATCAATGCCGTGCCAGAAGGATTTTTGGTTTTCTCTGGCGATGACGCCGTCGCGCTGCCGGTGATCGCGCTGGGCGGAGTGGGGCTTGTGTCGGTTGCGTCGAATGAAATTCCGCACGAGATGGCGAGCATGACGCGGGCGGCGCTGAATAATGACTGGGGCACGGCGCGCGGCATTCATCGCAAATACTTACCATTGATGCAGGCCAACTTCATCGAATCAAGCCCGCTTCCCGTGAAGGCCGTGCTGGCGATGATGGGTAAAATCGAAGAAAACTATCGCTTGCCGCTTTTGCCCATGCGTCGCGATACACGGTCGAAGCTGCAGAGAATCGCAACTGAAGTGGGATTGATCGCGAAGCCGGCGGCGGCCGCGCCCGACGCAACGGAATTTTATATTTATGAAAACTGGGCGGCGGGTCCACACAAGATCGTGCTGCATCGAGGATCCTGTGGCCAGTGCAATCAGGGAAAGGGACGGCCGGCGGGCCACGAGGCGAACCACGCGCGCTGGCACGGACCGTTCGCCACGCTTGCGGCAGGGCGCGAGACTGCGCATGGCATGACGGGAGTGCTGATTCGCAGCGAGTGCAAGTGTGTATGAAGATCAATTGTTGCTTCCTGATTGTTGATGGTTGATCGCAAGCGCCGGATGCATGAGGTGATAATCAATAATCAGCGATCAGAAATCGGCAATCCACTTTTAATGTCATCCCTAAAACTTTCGATCGAGCGCCTGGCAGGGTTGGGCGAAGTTGAGCACAATCCTGAGGCGCGGACGGCGTTTCTCGAATTCCGCGATGGGTTGACTCAGGGCAAAATTCGTGCCGCGGAAAAGGTCGACGGCCGCTGGGTGGTGAACACATGGGTGAAGCACGGCATTCTGCTTGGCTTTCGGCTCGGGGAGTTGGTGGAGACGGGCTGTGCCGCGCTGAGCTTTGTGGACAAAGACACCTTCCCAGCCCGCAAATTCTCTGTTGACGATCGCGTGCGCGTGGTTCCGGGCGGGTCGTCGGTGCGATTGGGAGCGTATGTGGCTCCGTCGGTAATTTGCATGCCGCCCATGTTCATCAATGTGGGCGCTTATGTGGATGAAGGAACGATGATTGATTCGCACGCCCTGGTAGGCTCGTGCGCGCAAGTGGGCAAGCGCGTGCATGTGAGCGCCGCGGCGCAGATTGGCGGAGTGCTGGAGCCGGTAAATGCGGCGCCGGTGATTATTGAAGATGATGTGCTGGTGGGCGGCAACTGCGGAATCTATGAGGGCACGCTGGTGCGGGCGCGGGCGGTGCTGGGCGCGGGAACTATTCTGACGCGGTCGACGCCGCTCTATGATTTGGTCCGCAACGAAGTTTATCGCGCGACGGCGGAAGCGCCTCTCGAAGTTCCGGAAGGAGCCGTGGTGGTGCCGGGATCACGCGCGGTGAAGAAGGGCGCGGCGGCGAAGCTGGGAATTTCTTTGTATACACCGGTGATTGTGAAGTATCGCGATGAAAAGACAAATCGTGGAATCGAACTGGAAGATTGGCTGCGGTGATCGTGAAGGTACAACGGCGTTTTAATCTACGCTGATGATGAACTTGCCAGCGGCATCGAGAGCAAGGTGAATCTGGCTGAATTTCTCCACAATCGCATTAGCCTCTTGAAGTTTTGAGGCGGGAAAGGTGCTGGCCAGCGCAATTGCGTTCATCCCAGCCGCGTGGGCTGCCTGAATTCCCGCTGGCGCGTCTTCGATCACGAGGCACTCGGTGGGGGGCACTCTCAACAGGTTCGCGCCTTTCAAATACGGCTCGGGATGCGGCTTTCCGTTGGTTACGTCGTCTGCTGTAACCAGAACTTTGGGAATCGGGAGGCCGCCGAGGCGAAGACGCGCGGTGGCGAGAAGGCGAGTTCCGGAGGTGACCACGCACCAGTGGCCGTCTGGAATGGCACGGATTAATTGGGCGGCACCAGGCATCACGGTAACGTCGACCTGATCCTCGGCCTCGTGGCGTTCCAGCCACTGCACTTCCGAGGGGGCATCCAGATGAGGAGCGACGGCGCGAATCACTTCGATCGAGCGGACGCCGTGCGCGATGGCCATCACTTTTTCCTCTTCAATTCCCTTCTCGCGTGCCCAGGCTCGCCATTGGCGATCGACGGAGCGGGTGGAATCGATCAAAACGCCATCGAGATCGAACAAGATGGCAGAGCAGACGAACTTGGTCATGCTTGTTTCTAACACAGAGGAGGCTACTGGTTCGATGGCGGTAAAATTCGAGGCGGTGATGACGAGAGTGCGGAGTGCGCGGCTTGCTGCCGCAACTGCAAGTGGCGCTCGCGAAAATGCGCTTTGGCGCGCTGGCCCCAGGCACGCACGAACCAGTAGTTGAGTCCCGCGCCCAGCGCAGAGCTTACCAGGGGAATCATTCGCCCCGCCCATTTTTCGACGACTTCGGCGCTGGCGCGCGCGGCAATGCGCTGGATGACGCGCGGAACAAATCTATTTACGACTTCTTTTTCCAGCAGATCACGGCTGATATCTACTCCGGCTGCACTGGCGGCGGCGATCCACAGCTCGGCGATTTCGCTGTCGGTGCTGAACTGAAAGCCGTAGACCAGGCTCAATTTCTGAATGGTACGCATGGTGATGGCGGAAAGAATGCCGAGATCAGGGATGATGGTCATGAATCCGCCGAGGCCGAATCCTGCGCCCTCGACCGCCGCCAATTTCATTCCGCTGCGAATGATGTCGTCGGCCACCACATCGATCTCGCGCATCTCCAGCGAATAGACGCCGTGATAACCGCTTATGGGCAGGCGGTACGCCGCGCGCAGTTGCAGCAGAAACCTTTCGGGATCGACTTGAACGGTGGAGTACGCGCGCGTGAGGCCGTGAACCAACGCCTTTTCGGCGCGGCCGCGAAGCCATGACTTGGATTCGAAATCTGCCATTGCATCAACCCTACCTCAGCGGCGCTGAGAACGCCATCAGCCAGGGCCTTAGATTCCGGCACTACGGACGGTATGCAACGTAGTCTGTGCTAGCATCACTAGTTACCCAATGCAAACTGGAAAATTGCAAATCATTCCCCTAGGGGGCCTCGGCGAGTTCGGCATGAACTGCATGGCCGTCCGCTGGGGCGACGACATTATTGTGATCGACGCCGGGCTGATGTTTCCTGAGGCCGAGTTGCTGGGCGTGGATATCGTGGTTCCCGATATTTCTTATCTGATCGAGAATCGGCAGCGGGTTCGGGGAATCATTCTGACTCACGGCCACGAAGATCACATTGGCGCGCTGCCGTGGATTCTGTCCGAACTCAATGTGCCGGTGTGGGGGACGGAATTCACGCTGGCGTATGTGGAAGACAAACTTGACGAGCACGGACTGCTCGATGACGCCGACCTGCGCGAGATGCGGGCCAATGAACGCTTCAAGGCTGGGGCGTTCACGGTTCATCCGATCCGAGTTACGCATAGCCTGGTCGATTGCGTTGCGCTGGCGATTCATACTCCCCTGGGAGTGGTGATTCATACCGGCGATTTCAAGGTTGACCCTACGCCGACCGACAATCATCTTTTCGATCTGCATTCTTTCGCAGAATATGGCCAGCAGGGCGTGCTGGCGCTGTTTCAGGATTCCACCAACGTCGAGCGCAAGGGATACACGCCGAGCGAGCGCGCGGTGCGGCGCAAGTTTGATGAAGTTTTTGCGCATACGCAACGGCGCTTGTTTATATCTTGCTTTTCTTCTTCCATTCACCGCATTCGCCTGGCAGTTGAGTTGGCGCATCAGCACGGACGCAAGGTTGCTTTTATTGGGCGCTCGATGAACAACTCGGCTGAAATTGCGGAGGATCTCGGGTATCTGGAAATTCCAGAGGGAGTGGTCATCAATCCCGGTGAGATGAAGAACTTCGCGCCGGAAAAAGTTTGCGTGATGATCAGCGGTACGCAGGGCGAGCCCATGTCGGCGCTCTCGCGCGCGGCGGTCGACAATCACAAGCACGCCAGGATCGAGAAGGGCGATACGGTGGTGCTCTCGTCGCGGATCATTCCGGGCAATGAAAAGACGATTTACCGCATGATCGATCATCTTTTCCGCCGCGAGGCGCACGTGATTTACGAGGACGGCACTTCGCCGCCGATTCATGTCAGCGGGCATGCCAGCCAGGAAGAGCTCAAGCTGATCATCAATCTAGTGAAGCCGAAGTATTTTATTCCGATCCATGGTGAATATCGCCAATTGAAGCTGCACGCCGAAATGGCGGGAGCGATGCAGAGCTCGGTCGGCAAAGTGATTTTGATCGAGAGCGGCGACGTTCTCGAGTTCGACGAACACAACGCCCGCAAGACGGGCAAGGTTAATGTTGGCCGCGTCTGCATCGACTCCGGGTCGCGAACTGACGTGGTTGAAGATTTGATTATTAAAGACCGGCGGCACCTGAGCGAAGATGGCATCGTGCTGCCAATCATTGCCATCAATAAACTCTCAGGCCGCGTGGAAACTACGCCGGAGATCGTGACCCGCGGCTTCAATCCCGGCGAAGACGGCTTGATGGAAGGTGCCAAGCGCATCGTCGAAGACACGCTGGCGCACTCGAGCGAAGAAGAAAAAGCGGATTACGGCGTGATTAAGGAAAAGATCCGAGCCGACTTGAAGCGTTATATTTCGAAGCAGACGCAGAAGCGGCCGCTGATTATGCCGGTGATATTGGAGATCTAGAAGGAGTCCTCGGTTGGATGCCAGCCGACGAGTTTTCGCTATTGAGAGCAATCTGGGGCTAAGCCCGTCGAATCTTACTCCAGCGGATTTCTCCACCTCAGCCCCGGAAACCGCGCAAAGTCCCGGTCCGCCGTGTGCAGCACGCCCCCGTATTCCATTGTGAGTGCCGCGATCTCGGCGTCGCTCACTCGAGGACCTGCCGCCCGCCCTTCGATCACCATCCGCCGAAACAACGGCCAGTAACCGACACCGGGCGTCAGAACCTGTACGTTGGGGTGCGCCAACCAGAGGTCGACGATCCGCGCCGCTTGCTCCAGATCAAAGCGTTCGGCAGGCAACTTGGGATTGGTCATAACCCGCAGGAAGGCAGAAACTGCCTGCCAGGGCAGTCCGACCACCTCAATGCTCGACAGCGTGTTTTCGAGCCATGCGCGCGCAACCGCGTGATGAGACGAACCTCTGTTGTACGAGTAGATGAGAAGGTTCGCGTCGAGTACGATCACCGGTAGTCCGGGCCTTCGAGGTACTCGAGTAATTCTTCCACTTTGTCGAAGTCAGGAAGCCCCAGATTGATGGGTGTCACCCTGAACGGCTTCCGCGGAGGCTGTTTCGTCGTCAACCCCAGGCGCAGGTACCGGTTCACCACCTGCTTGAACGGTTCCCCGGTCTTCCGGACTTCCTTGTTCAACAGGGCCGCGACGTCTTCATCGAGAGTCAGAGTGGTTCGCACATCATGATGCTAATGCTTTAGGCATCATGATGTCAAGTTCGGCCTCCGCGCAGCCAATGGTACATTGGAAGGGTATGCACACGGTCAGCCTCGCAGAGATCCAAGAAGCACAATCCCGACTACGTAGCATCGCAATTCGCACGCGCCTGATCGAACTCAACCTTCAAGAATCTTCCCACCGCCGTCTTTTCCTTAAGCCTGAAAACCAGCAGCCCATCGGCGCTTTTAAGCTGCGCGGGGCTTACAACAAGATTGCCTCGCTCTCGGAACAGGATCGCAAGCGAGGCGTGATTACTTACTCCAGCGGCAATCACGCACAGGGCGTGGCTTACGCAGCGCGTGCCTTGGGGGTGAAGGCTGTCATAGTCATGCCCAACAATGCTCCGGCGATCAAGCGCGCGGCGACGGCGGCACTGGGCGCGGAGATTGTCTTTGTTGGGCGGGGCAGCGCCGAGCGGCAGATTAAGGCCGAAGAGCTTGCGGCGCAACATGGATATGTGATCGTGCCGCCGTACAACGACGAACACATCATTGCCGGGCAGGGCACGATCGGCCTCGAGATTCTCGAAGACTTGCCGAATGTGGAAACGGTTCTCGCGCCGGTGGGCGGCGGAGGCATGATCAGCGGCGTGGCCACTGCGATTAAATTGACCAAGCCTACGGTTAAAGTAATTGGCGTGGAGCCGGAAGTGGCGGCTGATGCCCAAGCCAGCTTACGCGCGGGAAAGATCGTCCAGTTTTCCGCCGATGAGGTCTCGCGCACCATGGCCGACGGGCTGCGCACCCAAAGCATAGGACCGATCAACTTTGAGCACATTCGCCACTACGTCGACGACATTGTGACCGTCAGCGAAGATGAGATTCGTCAAGCGGTCAGGTTGTTGGCGGAGAACCCAAGTACTGTGGCTGAACCGAGCGGCGCTGTGGCCGTGGCGGGTTTTCTTTTTCATCGCGACCAACTGCCGAAGACAAAAGTTAACGTCGCCATCATCAGCGGAGGAAATATCGATCCGAAGATGTTGGAGGAGTTCCAACGAGGATAGGCTGGGAGTACTCGCACCGGCAGATTATTCGGAACGAGGCGCTCTAGCCCATCGTCGAATTGCCACCAAGGACCAGACGGCCTCAACCAGCCCGAAAGGCCACGCTCCCTGCAGAAAACCGTAGACTGAGCCGAGGGCGCAAGCTACCGCGAAGGCCAGAATGAACCAGCGGCTGCGGGGCTCGAAGGCGTAGCAAACCAGCATTGCGGTCACCGCGAAGAGGCCGAATACGGTCAAGGGTGTCATGGAATTTGGGACAGCGTATTCAGATTCATAATCCTAACGCACTTGACCGGCACGAAATGCCAGCCCTACTCTCTAAACACTGGATGTCGCGTTGGAGTTGAGGGCGAGTGTTCCGCCACCGATCGGGTTAATCGCGCTCCAGAGTATTCCGAGCTTATGAAGATTCGATTCTTGACTGCCGTTATGATCGCCGCCGTTGCAACTTCTCTTTTCACAGCGCCCTGCGCCTTTGCTGATGCGCTGCGCGGCACGCTGGTGCATGAGGAGACTATTCGCATCTCGCCCAACGCCGACGCGGCCAAGGTTGGAGAGGCGGGGCGTGGAAACGAGTTGATTGTCCTGGAAACCAGCCGCGACTGGGTGCATGTGCAGGCGATTCTACGCGAGGCGCGCAATGAAGAGGGGCTGACGGACGAAGAGGCGGAGGCCAAGACCATTACCGGATGGGTCGCGGCGAAAGGTGTGGTGAGCACGACAACGCAAGACGGTGACAGGATCATCTTCGGGGAGGCGGCAGACTCCGAAGACCAGGCGAGCCGGCGGCGCGGGCGCCGCGATGCCGCGCAGGATGCGATGCGGCTTTACTATCGCATTTATGATCTGATGCCGACTTCGCCGCTAGCCGCCGAAGCTCTCTATCGCGCGGCTGATATTCGCTGGCAGATCGAGCGATCCGATGTGATGACGCGCCCTTCTGCGCGCGAGCGCGAAACCTACATGCGCGGGCAGATGAACGAAGATTGGATGAAGCTGGTGAACAAAAAATATCCGAGCACGAAATGGGCAGAGCTGGCTACGTTTCGCTTGATTGACAACAAGCTCTGCGGCGATTGGCAAGGCATCGCGAAGTGTCCGGACAAAGAGGCGGAGATTTACGAGAAATACGCCAGCGAGCACGCACAGTCTTCAGCTGCGCCGGAGGCTCTGTACAACGCGGCGTGGCGGCGGGCGGCACTGATTGACATCTACAGGACGGAACCAAACCAGAAGAAATCGGCGGAGTCGAAAGATCGCGCGCTGGTTCTGGCGCAGAAAATCGTCAGCCAATATGGTCAGAGCGATTGGGGGTTTCGCGCGCAACGGCTTATTTTTTATGTTCAGCAAGGGATTCCGACTTATGGGAACTCCGGCGATTGAGCGCAGATCATTTACCACTAAGGACACAAAGGTACACTAAGGAAACCCAGGGCATCCGCATCTGCATAATCATTAGCCCGATAATCTCTTCGCAAGATTTTTCTGCGATACTGTTTCCCTTACTTGCGGAGGGTGATGAACGACTATCTGTTGTCCATTGTGTTGGGGATTGTGGAAGGCTTGACGGAGTTTCTTCCGGTAAGCTCGACCGCGCATCTGAGGCTTTCCGAGGCTCTTCTGCATATCAGCCTGTCGGACGGCTACTGGAAGATGTATTCCATCGTGATTCAACTAGGCGCCATTCTTTGTTTGCCGGTTTATTTCCGCAGCCGCATTGCGAAGTTTCTTTCGACTTTTCCGCGTGGCGAACGGGGAGACCGGACGATTTTGACGCATCCGTTGGGACTGGTCGCTATTGCGTTTGTCATCACGGCGATTCCGTCATTTCTGTTGACGAAAGTTATCGGCAAACATCTGGAGAACTTGTACATCATCGGGTGGTCGTTATTGATCGGCGGAATCGTGATGTGGATCGTCGACGCTATGAACGCAAAGTGGGAAGCGGCGGGACCGTCGGCTAGCGGAAGCCGCATCCATACCTGGAAGATGGAGGACATGAGTCTCGGCCAAGCGGTGTGGATTGGATTCTGTCAGATCTTCTCCGGAGTGTTTCCGGGAACGTCGCGGTCCATGTCGACCATTGCTGGAGGGCAACTGGCGGGAATGTCGCGCGCTTCGGCGCTCGAATTCTCTTTTTTCTTATCGATTCCGACCATGGTTGCGGCTACCGGATATACGCTGTTCAAGTCGCTGCTGGGCAAGGGCGAAAATCCGATTGGGGTTTCGCAGATCGACGCGCATGGATGGATCGTGCTGGCCATCGGATTCGTGGTTTCCTATCTTGTGGCGTATGCGTCCGTGGCGTGGTTCATGGGGTATGTACGCAAGCATGGGTTCGTGCCGTTTGCAGTTTATCGGCTCATAGTCGGAACGCTGGTACTGGTGTTTGCTGCACAATTGGGGGGATAAGCTTCGCCTGGACCGATGCAGCCATTCAATTGTCAAAGAACTATGTCACGGCTCGTTGCCCGAGCCGTGGATGGGGTTATAGTTTGGTAATTGTTTACCTTCTTAGTACGGGGGTACCCTCCCCCTCCCACCTCAATTTCTGGAATCATCATGCTACGGCGTTTTTTCCTGTAAAATCCGCAGGGCAGAGGACTTAGAGGTCACAATCTAGAAAGCAGAGGACTTGCGGCCCGGCTTACTGCCCGAACGCGTCGTTTTTGCTTTCGGCGAATTTACTGCCTTTGCTTGGGCAATTATGGAATGAGTTTTTGGTGGGCGCAAGGTTAGATGTCACAGGGATGGGCTGTGAGTATCTTGCGGCCGGTTGGCGAGGGATTCAGCGCAAGATAATATCGAGCGAAACGCGGACACAGCAAAATCTCTTCGCCCAAGCAGCATCGCTTCCCAGCCTTCGAAAACCGCGAAGGCTGGGGCACCCTCAGTTGCTATGGCTCCGACAAACCTGGGCCAGCCCCCCGAGAGTGAGTCTTATGTTGAAGAAGATTGCAGTCTTACGCGACCGAGTTGAGGATTGGCAGACATACCCGTTCACAATTTCAGCCATTGCAGGTTTGAAGGAACTGACTCTGAAGTCGCGAGCGTGCTTCTTCGCAGGGGAAAATGGCACCGGAAAGTCTACTTTGCTGGAGGCGATCGCGGCACATTACGGCTTCGGTCCGGAAGGCGGGAATCGCAACTTTCAGAACGATAGCACCGAAAGCAATCACTCTGTCGACCCGCTCGTTCGTGCGCTCAGGTTGTCTTTCGACAGGCGCACTGGAGAAGGCTACTTCCTAAGGGCAGAAAGCTTCTTTAACACCGTGTCCCACATGGATGCGCTCGATAAGGAGGCTTCATACTCGCCGCCGCTGAGCGCCTTCTACGGCGGACGAAGCCTACACTCGCGATCTCATGGCGAGACGTTCTTTACCCTCCTCGAACTCAAGTTCCAGAGAAATGGGCTGTTCCTCCTAGATGAACCCGAAGCGGCCCTTTCTCCACAGCGTCAACTAAGCTTCATCGTGCTGATACACGACGTTCTTCGAAAATTCAAGGACGCGCAGTTCATAATTTCGACTCACTCCCCTGTACTTCTCGGCTATCCTGACGCACAGATCTTGTCCTTCGACGACGGAAGCATCCATGAAATCAGGTATGAGGAGACAGCACCGATGCAGATCGTGAGGCGATTCGTGAATGACCGGGAAGGCTTTCTGGAGGAGTTGTTAAAAAAGACACCATCGCTGTTCAATGAAGACGACGCCGGGTAGGGAAGTTACGGCCACCTGCTAGACTACCTCGGGAATATTTCCCCGAACGTCTGCCCCAACCAGCACCGGGCTTAAATCAGTTCGACTCGAACTTGACGTCCAACGACGGCGGCAGCCTTTTGCAGCGTACTTAAGGTGATTGCATCATTGTCGGGATCGAGGAGTCGGTCGAGGGCGGAACGGCTGGTGCGCATCCGCCGCGCCATTTCGACTTTGGTCAAGCCTTTCTGCTGCATGGCAGCCTCAACCTGGCGAGCCACGACCCGTTTGATAGCAGTTGCGCTGACTTTCTCATAGAGGCCTTCCTGACGAAGCCAGCTGTCGAAGCTTGAGCCAATGTTTCTCTTCTTCATACTCCTGTTCCCTTTCTTCGTCTGATCGCCAGATCAATATCCTGTTTTGGTGTCTTCTGCGTCTTTTTCATAAACCCATGCAATAAAACCATGCAGCCAGGTTCAATGCAAAAGAGAACGCGAGCGATGCGGCCAAGCGGTAAGCCGCTTCGTACCTCCCATAATTCCTGGCCGAGCGAACGTACCAGCGGCATCCCAATCGGCCATGAGAATTCAACGTCCTTGATATCTTCGCCGATGATTCTGCGGTCTTCCGCACTCAGACTCTTGAGCCACTCCCGCACCGGTTCTCGTCCATTATTGGAGCGATAGAAACGTGCCGGGAGTCGCTTTGAGCCCACAGCCACATCTGAGTGTACCAATTGTGGTACGCACCGTCAAGAAAGCTTCGCGCAGCGAGAGATGTGCTAGCCCTCATGCACCTGGAAGCCAGCTATACACTCCCGCCAAATTCCGCCATTGCCGCGGGCTTCGCTTCTTGGCATAATGGTTCTGCTCTGGCCGATTTGCGCCACAGGACTGTTCTGCGTCCCGTGTAACGACGGCCCACACATGCGTCTTCTGGCAAGCATATTTGTCCCTACGGGCAACCGGCGGCTGAATGAGCTGATCGGATTCCTGTTGTGCGTCTCTGCGCTCCTCCTCTTCCTCGCGCTAGCTTCGTATTCGCCACTCGATCCTTCGTTCAATAGCGCTTCCGTCCTGACGGGGACGCACGTAGCCCGCAACTGGATTGGTGTGGTCGGGGCGGTCATCTCTGACTTGGCACTTCAGTTCTTTGGGATCGGGGCGTTTTTACTGCCGGTATTTTTTGGTGTGTTGGGAATCCGGTGGTTTGCATCGCGGAAAATTCAATCGCCGATCGCGAAAAGTCTGGGTGGAATCTGGCTGGTCGTTTTCACTCCTGCGCTGCTGGCATTGCTGCCGGGCAATCTGCGCTGGTTGAATGTGATTCCGATTGAAGGCATGGTGGGCAGAGTTGTGGGCGACGTGCTGATCCACTATTTGAATCTTGCCGGGGCTTACATCGTGTGTGCCAGCGTGCTGGCGGTTGCGCTTTATCTCTCGACGGCATTTTCGTTTTCGTCGATTCGGTTGTGGGCTCCGACGCGGTTTGCCTTTGTGACGGCGCTTTGGAACCGTTACCAGGATTGGCAGGAAGAGCGGATTAAGCGGCATCAGCAGAGAGAATTGGAAAAGCGGCGTACTGCTAAGCCGCCGATCAAGACTCAGCTGATTCCTTCGCGGCCGATCGCGAATGCGGAACCGACGGTGCAGGCGCGAGTAACGCCACCGCCCAGAAAAACCGGGATTGAGCGGACGTTTGAGCCTGAAGTGGAAGACAGTCCGGCGGCGACGGGTGGAATTCTGGCTGAATCTGTTGCGGATCTTGACGCGATTGATCCGGAGGTAATGCAACGCGCCGACGGCGATCACAAGGCCAAGACCACAATGCCGAAGATTGCCGGCGGATACAAATTGCCGTCGAGCAGCTTGTTGCAGCGTCCCGATGAACAACAGGTGGTCGATGCGGGCGAACTGAAAGTATTGGCACAGGTGCTGACGGAAAAATATGCCGAGTTCGATGTACACGGGCAGATCACTCAGATCAATCCCGGCCCCGTGGTCACGACGTTCGAGTTCAAGCCCGACGCGGGAATTAAATACAGCCGTATCACCAACCTGACCGACGATCTTTGTTTAGCTTTGAAGGCCGAGAGCATTCTGATCGAGCGCATGGCGGGGAAATCGACCGTGGGCATTCAGGTGCCGAATCGCGAGCGCGAGATTATCTGGCTGCGGGAGAACATTGAGTCGCAGGAGTTCATGGGGCAGAAGTCGAAGCTGACGATGGCCCTGGGCAAAGACATCAACGGACGCATTGTGGTGGCGGATCTGGCCGGAATGCCGCATCTGTTGATCGCGGGATCGACGGGAGCCGGAAAAAGCGTGGCGATCAATGCGTTCATCATGTCGATTCTTTATAAGGCGACGCCGGATCAGGTGCGGTTGATTCTGGTGGATCCGAAGCGTCTGGAACTGGGCAACTACGAAGGCGTTCCGCACTTGTACACGCCGATCATTACCGAACCAAAACTGGCGGCGAATGCACTGCGCAATGCAGTGCGCGAGATGGAGCGGAGGCTGAAGCTGTTGGCCGCCAAAGGCGTGCGAAATATCGACCAATACAACAAGCTGTTTGACAATGGCGGGACACCGAGCTTGTTTGAAGAGGATTCGGACGACAAACCGATTCCCTACATCGTGATCATCATCGACGAATTGGCCGATTTGATGATGCTGGATTCGAGCAACGTGGAGGAATCGATTACGCGGCTGGCGCAGATGGCGCGCGCCGTGGGCATTCATTTGGTGCTGGCGACGCAGCGGCCGTCGGTCGACGTGATAACGGGACTGATCAAGGCGAATTTTCCAGCGAGGATTTCGTTTCGGGTGGCGACCAAGGTGGATTCGCGAACTATTCTTGACGCCAACGGCGCTGAGGCTCTACTGGGCAAGGGCGACATGCTATACCTGCCGTCGGGATCGGCGCGGGTACATCGCCTGCATGCTCCGCTGGTCACGGAAAAAGAGATTGCCGCGGTGGTCGAATTCTGGAAGGCGCAGGGCTCGGCTGAATATCAGCAGCAGTTCCTGGAAGTGCCGAAGGATGAGCGCGAGCACGGAAGCGGGAGCGGCAGTGCAGAGGGGTCGGCGGACGGCGGGAGCGAAGACGATCCTTTGTATCAGGACGCGGTCAAGCTGGTGGTGGAATTTGGGAAAGCCTCGACTTCCCTGCTGCAACGGCGGCTGCGCATCGGTTATGGGCGCGCCGCGCATCTGATCGATTTGATGGAGCAAGATGGAATCGTCGGCGCTGCCGATGGTCCCAAACCCCGCGAAGTGTTGAAGCGACCGGACTGGATATCTGAAATCGAAGAGACCATGCGGTAACACTGCGCTATGCCGCAACGCAATCTCCGCGTGCTGAAGTGGTTGGGAACTACCCCGGCCATCGCAATCTGCAGCGTCTGCAATCGCGAATTCCGGGTTCCTCTCGAGGTGTTAAAACGGGTGGGCGGCGCTGCGGAGAATCTGAAACTTCAATTCGCGCGGCACCAATGCAATCAGGAATCAGGCAATCAGGATCAGGCCAATTCGTCCGCTGAATAATTCTTTCCGCCTAGTTCGTCTCAGGTTTACGCCAGGAACGGAGATTCACCGCGTACAGCGCGATGCAGAATACGTTGGCGGGAATGAAGCCGAACTGGGCGGTGCGAAAACCAATCACACACACGACCGCGCTATTGATGGCCGCCAGAATCCAGCCCTCCCAACAGCGTTTTCCCAACAAGATGGTTGAAACGACCGTAAGAATGCAGGATAAGTAATCAAGCCTGAACAGCACCGAAGCCTCCGCCACACTTCGAGTATGCAGCAAGACGGCGGCGTTTTCTGTGATCCGCGCGAGAAATGGGGTAACGGAGGTAATCGTCCAAAGGTACTGGGGTGCTCGGTTAGAATCTTCCGTACATTTCCCCGCTCAGGAGTTGTGAAATGAGAGTTCTTACCGAGTATTTAAAGTTTCATACCAAGACGCATCGCGCTTACGTCCACCTGACGCCGCAGGTGGAAGAAATCGTGCGCAAAAGCGGAGTGAAGGAAGGCATCGTCCTGGTTTCGGCCATGCACATTACAGCTGGGGTGTATGTGAACGACAACGAGAGCGGCCTGATCGAGGACATCGATCAGTGGCTGGAGCACCTGGCGCCGTTCCGCAAAAACTACAAGCACCACGACACTGGCGAGGACAATGGCGACTCGCATTTGAAGGCGCTTTTGATCCATCACGAGGTGATTGTGCCAATCACGGCCGGGAAACTCGACTTAGGGACGTGGCAGCGCATCTTCTATGCTGAATTCGATGGGCAACGCGACAAGAGGGTGATTGTGAAGGTGATGGGGGAGTGAGGGCAGTTTGGTTTCCCTGCTTGCTCGGGGACACGTGTATCCGTAGTATCGAGAACTGCGACTTGGTTATCCGGGTGCTGGGAGGGTTTGGGATTCAATGAGTGATGAACTTCAAGAACTGCAGGAGCATGCCGAGCACGGGCACCAGAACCCCAGCCTGGCGCCGGTTTCGCTGACGATGGCCGTGCTGGCGGTGTTGGTGGCCGTGGTGTCGCTGCTGGGCCATCGGGCGCATACGGAAGAGGTGGTGCTGCAGGCAAAGTCGTCCGACCAATGGGCTTACTACCAGGCAAAGAACATCCGCGAGCATGAGGACGATTTGTTCAGCGAATTCTCCGCGTTGACGAACGGCAATGACGCCGGCGGGATTGCGAAGTTTCACGAAAAGTACGCGCAGGAAGCCGAGCGCTATAGACATGAAAAGGATGAGATCCAGGAGGAGGCCCGCAAACTGGAGCGCGAGGTCGGTACGGAAAGAAGGCGCGCCAACCGGCATGATCTGGCTGAAGTGTTTCTTGAGATAGGGCTGGTAATCACATCAATCACACTGCTTTCCGGGCGAAGGCTATTCTGGCATCTGGGGATTGTTTTCAGCGTGCTTGGCATAGCCGTTGCGGTTAGCGGAGAACTGGTGCGCTGACAGGCCCGCCCCAGTTTTCGCGATGTCTACGGCAGAAACGCTTTCATGCAGAACAAGCTGCCGCCCGATTTTTCGAACTCTGACGTATCGATGATCACGGGAGCGAGGCGTTCCTGACGGAGTATGGCCTCGAGATGCGGGGTGATGTAGGGCGTTAGGTAGTGTCCGTTGGCGACGATGCCGTTGCCCATGAATTTGTGGGCTTCGTCAGTTGTAAGTTCGTGAGTGCGTTTCCAGAAGCGGCGAAGAACCGCCAGAGATTCCTCGGCGTAGGCCCCGGGGTAGATAAGAACGGCATCGGTGTTTAGCGGGTTGAAGCAAGTGTCCAGGTGATAGCAGCGTTCGTCGATCAGTTGCAGGGGAACTACATCGATTCCCAACTTGGACATCGCGTCGGCAAATTTGGCGACGCCGGCTCGGGTAGAACGAAAACCATAACCGGAGTAGATGCGCGACCAATCCGGATGCCAAAGCAGATCGCCGTGGCCTTCGAGGTGGTCGTCGCCGAGATTTAGGTCGATGATCTTGAACCCGCGTTGCCGAAACCAGTCCACATAGAATGGCACTTCGCGCTGGCGTGAGGGGTGCACCATGCGACTGGGCACAATGAACTTCCCGATTTTTTCCTGGAAACCCACGAAAACCTGATTAGCGGCGAATACCATATCTTCGAGCCCGGAGATGGGATCGATGGTTTCAACTTCGCATCCGGCTTGTTCGAGGGCGGAACGCAGAGCGTGCCATTGCCGAAGGGCCTTATCGCGATCGACCGGCGGCTTCCCCGCCATATAGGGATTTTTCTGATCGACGACATCAAAATAGGTGGGCGGACATAACAGAACTCTCTTGGCCATTCCTTGAGATGGTAATGAGGTACGAGATGCAGAGCAAGAATGGAGCCGATCCGCCGTCATGGTGCCGACGAATCGGCAGGAAGCGGCAGATAAAAACTAGGCGATTTGCCTCGTACACGACAGATTGCATCTGGCATATCACCTGCAGACGGCGTTGAATCTGGCCACCCCTGCGAATTTCAAAACAGAACTCTGAGCTATTGCGGGTCTGGAGTCAGAGGGAAAATTCTCTGGAGAGATCGATGCTTAGCCACTGCGCAAATTCGCAATGCTCGCGACCATTTCTTCGGCTGGGCCAGGGCAAGCTTTTTCTGGTGGAGACCGGTCTTGTAAACGACCTTTCGGAGCAATCGGCCGGCGAATGTCGCCACATGCGAAATAAACCTGTTCAAGTGGAGCGATATTGGCTGTGTGACGAGTGCGGTGAGATTTGGACGCTAGTCCAAGACGGAAAACGGGGAATAATGCTCGTCCCATCCCCGGGGCATCCCTCCTGACGGGTCGCCCCGCGAGTCGAAGGCGGCAAAAAGAAAAGTGCGGTTATAATTGGCCGGTTCCCGGAGTAGAACCGGGAATAAGTAGGGCCGCTCTTCTTTTTTCTTCATGCCGCAAATCACCGCCTTGCTGCACACTGCGAATGACGCCCTACGGCTGGGGCGGGCGCTTGAAACTCTTCTTCCCTGCTCAGAAATTCTGATTGTGGACCATCACTCCGATGACGGGACAATCCATGTCGCTCGCGAATACGGAGCGCGCATCGTGAACGCAGATGGGGATGCTATGACGAGCCAGTATGTTGAACTCGCCCGTCACGACTGGATTTTCTGCATGGAACCCGGCGAATCGATCACAGAGGCTCTACAGGCGAGCTTGTTTGAATGGGCGGCGCTGCCCAGCTATGAGTCGGCGGGCAGCGTCGCCAGCAATCGGGCTTTTTCAGTCTGCATTCGCGAACAGGTGCGGAAAAGCTGGTTGCGGTTGCCCATCCCAGAAACGCGTCTTATTCCTCGGAGTTGGATGCGCTGGCGCGGACGGTTGCCGGCATCCGAGCCTTCCGCCATTGCGCTGGAGGGAGAATTGTTGCGTCTCGCACTTCCTTAGATGGAACCGATGGGTTGTCGGCATAAACCTCAGTCAATAGAGGGTCGTCCCGCCCGCCATTCATCAGAAATTCACCGATTTGTAACCGTCTTGTAACACTCCCCCGATAGAAGGAGTACATCCGCCTAGAAGGGGAATTTTTTCGATCAAGGAATCTAAGTGCATTCGTTTTAAAGTTCTCTATCCGGGCTGACCTAAATGCCCATAGCCTTTTACAAGCTCAGTCAAAACAACAGGAGAGTGTGATGAAATCTGCTTGGAAGATGTGCGCGATATTGTTTCTGGCAACATCGCTGGTGGCGCAAAGCAATACGGAGCCGAAGCGCAAAAGGCCCAAGGCGCCACCGATTACAGCCGCGGATGTGCAGGCGTTGAGAGACGCCATCGCATCGCAGCAAGCGGCGTTGGCGCAACAGCAGAGAGAGATCCAGGAACTGCGCGACACATTACGCGGCAAGGATCAGGCGGTGCAGGCGGCGCAAGCGACTGCGGTTGACGCAGCCGGTAAAGCCGATGCAGCCCAGGCACAGGCTTCGCAGCAGCAACAGAGCGTCGTAGCGCTTACAAGCGACGTTTCCGACCTGAAGACGAACCTGCTCAATACGACGGTGACCGTGCAGGAAACCCAAAAGCGAGTTTCAGAGCCTCCGACCACCATCCACTACAAGGGAATCACGCTAAGCCCAGGTGGCTTCCTGGCGGCTGAAACTGTGACGCGGACTCGCGCTCTTGCCTCTGACGTCAACACGCCCTTTAACTCTTTGACCCTGCCGGGCGCTTCTCAGAGCAGCATGACGGAATTCTTCGGGTCAGGCCGCCAGTCGCGTATTTCGTTGTTGGGGCAAGGTGATTTAGGCAGCATGAAGATTGGCGGATACGTGGAAGCTGATTTCCTATCCGCCGGAGTCACCTCGAACAACAACCAGAGCAACAGCTATACGTTCCGGCAACGGCAAGCTTTCGCCCAAGCGGCACTTAACAGTGGCTGGACCTTTACCGGCGGTCAAATGTGGAGCCTGGTGACCGAAACTAAAAAAGGAACCGACAATCGTTCTGAAGCTCTGCCCATGACGATTGACGCGCAGTATACCGTGGGATTCAGTTGGGCACGACAGTATGGATTTCGTGTCTCGAAGAACATCAGCAATAAGATTTGGTTGGCAGCTTCAGTGGAAGAATCGCAAGCCACCATTACCAGCCACGGCAACGTTAACAACTTCCTGGTGGGCTCGGCCGGTAACGCGGGCGGTCTTTACAATTCAGCGGGAACCAGCGCGCTGGCCAACGTGGCAAACTATGCGTTCAATCCATCGCCCGATGTGGTTGCCAAGGTGGTGTTTGAACCGGGCTTCGGACACTATGAAGTATTCGGAATATATAGCCGGTTCCGCGATCGGGTGTTCCCCTGCGTCGATGTGTCTGCGACCGCATTCTGCGGAGGCAGCGCGACCGCCGGGCCAAATGTTATTTTCGCCAATAACATCTCCAAGAACGGCGGCGGGGTTGGCGCCAATGCCCGATGGTCGTTCGACCACAAGCACATTGACTTCGGTCTGCATGCTCTCGCAGGCGACGGAGTCGGCCGCTACGGTACCGGCGGTCTTTCCGACGCGTCGATTCGTGCCGATGGAAGCCTCAACCTAATGCGCGAGTACCAAGGTTTGACGACGCTCGAATGGCATGGCCCGAAGTTAGACGTTTATTTCAACGTTGGCTCGGAATACGCGAAGAGAACTTTCGATTTTGATCCAGTCACCGGAAAGCAAGTCGGCTACGGCGCACCTACCTTTGCCAACAACGGATGCTACCTTGAGACCGAGCCAGGAGCGACCGTTGCCGGATTCACTCCAGGCGGTTTGGCCAATTGCACGGGCGATACCCGAGCCTTGATTGAAGGCACGGCCGGCTTTTGGCACAAGATTTACGACGGATCGAGAGAGCAAGTAAACCGCGGCCGCCTGCAGTGGGGCTTGCAATATTCTTACGTCGACCGCATCACCTGGAGCGGCAAGAATGGATTAGAGCCCGAAGGGTTGGACAACATGTTCTTCACTTCGTTCCGTTACTATCTGCCGCAGTAACGCGACAGTTAAAAGTAAACAACGGCGCCCGGACGGCGAGACAGATGATGGTCCGGGCGCCGGTTTTCGTTTGATGAGTGATGATCGACGGCGACCGCGCAGGTTTGCCCCCAGCGCGGCAAATGATTTACTCTCAGCCGCAGTCAAGATATGACCACACCTAAAGACAGAGCCCATCCTTCAGCGGGCGGATTTTCCCATGCGATGCGGCGGGAGATTTACGAGCAGCCGCACGCCATCGCGAAAACCATCGACCTGCATTTGAAAGACGATATTCTTTTTCCCGGCGAACTGGACAGCATCGAAAGCGCGCTGCTGACATTTGAGAAGCTGATCATCGCCGCCAGCGGATCGAGCCGGCACGCGGGCCTGGCGGGTGAAATCATGATCGAAGATCTTTCCGGTGTCGCCGTCGATGTGGAATACGCCAGCGAGTACTGCTATCGCTCGACGCACGCGGCGGTGGATCCGATTGTGATGGTGGTCACACAATCGGGCGAAACGGCGGACACGATTGCCGCGCAACGCGAAGCCCTTACGCGGGGGGTGAAGACAATTGCGGTTTCGAATGTCGCGGGCACGACCATTCCACGAGAGGCCAGCGCGGCGCTGATTACTGGAGCTGGGCCAGAGCTGGCTGTGCCAGCCACTAAGAGTTTCACCACGCAGGTTACCGTTCTGTACTTGATGGCGTTGTTTCTGGCGCGCAGACGCGGGCGGATGACCTCGGAGGTTACGCGCTCTTACTTGCAGCGGCTTCAGCGGCTTCCAGAAGCGATTGAAAATAATCTTCGCACGTGGGACGAACTCGCCGAGCGAGTCGCGCACAAGCACTTTCTGGCCGAGAAGTTTTTATACCTGGGCCGGGGCGTGCATTATGCCATTGCGCGCGAGGGAGCGCTGAAGCTGAAGGAAATTTCGTACGCGCATGCGGAAGGCTATCCTGCGGGAGAATTGAAACACGGGCCGAATGCGTTGGTGGATGAAAAGCTCCCAGTAGTGGTGCTGGCGACCTGCGACCAACGCGACCCGGATTCCGTGTTGCGCTACCGGCGGACGCTTGAGGTGATGAAAGAGGTGAAGTCGCGGCGCGGGCAACTGGTGGCGGTCGCGAGCGAAGGCGACACGGACGTTGGTGAAGTGGCTGATGACGTTTTCTTTGCTCCCGCCGCGCCGGAACTATTGCTGCCCATTGTTGAAGTAATTCCTCTTCAGTTGTTTGCCTACCATGTGGCCACGGAAAAAGGATACGACGTCGACCGCCCGCGAAATTTGGTGAAGTCGGTGGTCACCGAGTGACGGCTGGCGGGGCTCAGATCGACTTGCAGGCCGTGGCGAAAGACATCGTGCGACAGCACGGTTTTGAACCGGACTTTCCGCCGGCGGTTGGGCAACAACTGGCGCAGTTAAGGGCGAACCCTCCGGCGATTGCAGCGGGAGGGGATGTGCGCGACTTGAGGCAATTATTATGGTCATCGATCGACAATGACATGTCGCGTGATCTGGATCAGATCGAAGTTGCGGAACGATTATCGAACGGCGATATTAAGGTTCTCGTCGGCATCGCGGATTTAGACAGCTTTATCGCCAAAGGTACTGCGATCGATCAGCATGCGGCGCGGGAAACGACAACTGTTTATGCGGGAGTTCGCAACTTCCCCATGCTGCCGGAAGAGCTTTCCACGGGCAAGACTTCCCTGCTGGAAAATCAGGACCGGCTGAGCGTGGTTACCGAATTTGTTGTAGATGGTGACGGGCGCGTGAAGGCTAGCGACGTCTATCGTGCCGTGGTTCGCAACCGGGCGCAACTGCAGTACAACTCGGTGGGAGCGTGGCTGGAGGGCACGGGGCCGGCGCCGGCGAAAGTGGCGGCCTCCGCCGATTTGCAGAAGCAGTTGCGTTTGCAGGATGAGGCCGCGCAGAAATTGAGGAAGCGGCGCTATGAGAATGGCGCGCTGAATATTGAGAGCGCGGAACTCCTGCCCCAGATCCTGAACGAGCAGGTGGTGGGCGTCGAGAATCAGGAGAAAAACCACGCCACTGAGCTGATTGAAGACTTCATGATCGCGGTCAACGGAGTGGTGGCGCGGATGCTCGAGAAAGTTTCGTCCCTGCGGCGTATCGTGAAGCAGCCGGAGCGCTGGGATCGAATTGTACAATTGGCGGCAACCTATGGCGAGAAACTTCCCGCTGAGCCGGATTCGAAAGCGCTCAATAATTTCCTGATCAAGCGCAAGGCGGCTGATCCAGATCATTTCGCCGATCTCTCGTTGGCCGTGATTAAACTGATTGGGCCGGGAGAGTACGTGCTGGAGAGGCCGGGCGACCCTGCCCCTGGACATTTCGGCCTGGCAGTGCAGGACTACACGCATTCGACTGCGCCCAATCGGCGATTCCCTGACATTGTGACCCAGAGGCTGGTGAAAGCCTTGTTGGCGGGGCGGCCGAATCCGTACTCGGACAGCGAGCTATCGGCGATTGCCACTAATTGCACTGAGAAACAAGATGCAGCGCGCAAGGTGGAACGGGAAATGTCGAAGCGCATTGCTGCCGTCGCCTTGCAGAAGCGGATTGGCTCCCTGTTTGACGCTATTATCACCGGCGTAACCCCTCGCGGAACCTTCGTCCGCGTGCTGCAGCCTCGTGTCGACGGGCTGCTGGCTCAGGGGCAACAGGGCTTGGATGTGGGAGACAAAGTGCGGGTCAAGCTGATTCGGACCGACGTGCAGCACGGCTACATCGACTTTGCCCGGGTCTAGTGTCGGCAGGTGGAACCATTTTTTCTGAGCTGGACGTTTTCCTACCTTCCGGACCGTTTCTTAACTTCCGCCACGCAGCCGGTTGATATCAGCATTGGTGTAAACACGAGCTAAACGAGGCACGCGCGCCCGGGGGTAAGACCCACTTTCTCTGTAGACCACTATGTTTCCGCGCGCCCGGAGAGTCTGAGCGATGCTGGCCTCTTCGACTTCGGTGTTCAGAAAATTTCCGGCAAACTCGGTGGGAGGAAGCTCGGACGGGGGCTCGGCCGAACTACCCTCGACCTCGCGCACCCAATGCTCGCCGTAGTAGATGGGATAGAGATTGGGCGGCGGGGGAGACTGCGGTACCTCCGTACGATTCCCCGCTCCAGCAATCAGGTCTGCGGTCGCAGTGTCGGCACCGGTCTGAAGCGGAGGACCAGTAATGGCCAGTGTCGGGGTGGCGATGGGAAGGGCAAAAAGCGGCGAACCGGTGCGCAGGTATTGGGGACCGGCGGGAAAGTTTGTATCCTGGCCGAAAGCCAACGTAATGGTTGAAAGAAACAGCACAGCGGACAGAAAGGAAAGACGCATAGAGCCTCCGCGGCAGAAAGCGCGTGCCGGCTATTATGATGCAGAAAGGGGGATCTTGGCTACCGCGTTTTACGAGCTAATTTGCGGAAGGGCCGCTATTTTCCACCTGGGCTAACCGTTGCTGTCGGCGCTCGCGGCGTCCGGCGCGAAGCAGAAAAAACATATAGAAGACGATCCCTAGATTGCCCGCAAAAACTACGGCGCGAAGCAGGGTGATGCCGCGTATAAGCTCGCGCACCTCAAGTGGCAGAAGCAGGGTGCCGGAAAGAAATGCAATCCATTCCGCCCAAGTTCGCTGGTTCCAGAGGCCATAGCCTTCTGCAAAACGCAGAGCGGAGTATACAAAGGCCAGCCTAGCCGCGGCCCACAAACGGGTATCGGTAAGATTATCGGCAAAATTAAGAAAAACCTGGGCCACGTGGCGGTCGGTATTGATGTGAAGCACCGCCAGCAGGCTCTCGGCCATGAGCCAGGCATCTTTGCGCACGAGCAGAATGGCGCAGATTCCGATCAACAAGACGAAAATGCCCTTGATGAATTCAACGGTGGCCACGGCTCGCAACAGGCTTTTCTGTGCGTTGTGAATGCCGATTCTTGTTGCGGGGGAGAGCATGCCGGATGCGACGAATTCAGAGTACCACGGGCTGGTTATATCGGGCCGTTCTTCATCCTTCCTTACCGGCCTTCCTTACCTCCGTAACTAGAGGAGATTCCCTCTAAATGACAAGATCATGGAACGGCAAGGAGGGTCACTTGAAAAAGCTTGCAAGCATACTGGTTTTAGTGTGGCTGACCGCAGCGGGCGCATGGGCACAGCCCGCAGGAGACAGCCCTGCAACGCAGACCGCCAGGCAGGCACTGATAGAGATGTTCTTCAGCAAGACTTCAGGGACTTTGATCAAGCATCTGCCTGCAGCTACTTTGAGTGCGCTGCTGAACTCAGGAGCGCTCGCCAACCTGCAGCAGTATTCCATGCTTGTTTCCCAAGCCCAAACAAAGGGCAAGAGCTTTGAAACTTTTGACACCGGTTCTCTTCTGTTGGTCGCGGAGGATCCTCAATCGGCACAGAAATTCGAAATCAAAGTTGACAAGGATTCTCAGCGGGGAGGCGAAGACGACATTGATGTGTCGTTCCTGACGTACAAAGATAATAAACCGCAGCAGACCCCGTTTCTGCCGCACATGACTTTTGGGATGAAAACAGAGTCGGGCGTCTGGAAGCTGAATGAGATTCAGGTTACCGTGCGAGTGCCGCTGGCCGATCCGGATTTCCTTAAGGGTGTGGCGGAAGCGATCAAGGCACGCAGCGGAGCTGCGGCGGCGGTGCCATCGCTGAATCAGGCATCGATGAACGGTTTCGGCAGCGACGCATCGGTGCTGGCGGCGATGCAATCGATTCTCAAGGCCGAGAACACTTACAGCAGCACCTACCGGGCCACCGGTTATACGTGCACACTCTCAGATCTTGATGGCTTCGGTGGCGGCGCGCCGAACGAACATCAAGCCATGTTGATCCCGAGTGGTTTGGCCGGCGGCAGGAAATATGGCTACGTATTTACGCTTTCTGGATGCAGTGGCGCGCCGGCGACTAACTTCCGCCTGGTGGCCGTTCCTACACTGAATAGCCCGGGCCGGCGGACGTTGTGCTCGGATCAGTCGGGAGTGATCCGTTATTCGACTGACGGCAATCCAGCCACTTGCATGGCCAGCGGTGTTCCCGTGGAGTAGGGCTCAGTTTCTGGTCAGCGTTTTCCGGAGCGCACTGCGGCGCGAAGTTCGTTCACGATTTCACGCGAAGCCTGGATGGCGGCAGCGTGCTGGTTCACATTGAAAGAGATGGCGCCGACGCGAGCGTGTCCTCCGCCTCCGTAGCGCTCGCAAATCTTTGCCAGGTTGACAACCGGTTCCTCGGGAGCCCAGGGGTTTGATCCGACCGAGACTTTCACCCGAAAACTACTCTTGCTGAGTCCCACGCTGTAGATGGATTCGGGATGCAGGTAATACGGGACGAACTTGTTATATCCCTCGAGGTCGTGATCGGTGACGTCGAAGAAAATTGTGCCGTCAATGCACTCAGTGCGCTGCTTGAGAATCTCCATGGAAAGCTCGTGGCGGCGAAGAAGCGGAGGCAGGAGTGGGGCGACGAAAGGCTCTTCCAAAATTGCGCCGAGTGGCTTGGTTGCCAGAAGCGGAATCAAGTTGGGAACAAATCGCTGGTCGGGCGCGGATTCGATGACCATGGTTAGCTTCATGGCGGGTTCGCGCATCTCCACTGCGGTTTTTGCGTCAGGGTAGAGGGCGCCATCTACGATGTCGGTCCAGCGCACGAGATCGGCCACCGAAGCGGGATTGAAACCGAATCGCTGTTGGGCGATCATAGCGATAAAGCTGGTGCAGGACTTGAAATCAGGGTCGTAAAACTTGCGGTTGCTCTCATCGCGCTCGAAATGGGCGGCATCGGCGGGAGAGAGAAATGCGCTCTGGTGGTGATCGAACCACCAGGTGATCTTGGGCGAGCTGGAGTATTTGAAATCGACGATGGCATTCTCGTCGCCGTCGAAATCGGATTCGTTGAACAATGCGCCGGCGCGATGCAATAGTCCGGAGAAGGTGAAATCGGCGTCTTCGCGAATGCGCTCGCGATAGAAGCGGGAGAACAGCGCCGCCGAAGAAGCGCCATCGAAACATTTGTCGTGGTAGAACACTCTGACTTTCAAGGAACGCCCCAGTGGAACAGAATTCCTGGCGGCCGAAAGGCGGCGGTGCCATGCGTTTCGGAGGGCCAAGGTAAAAGCTAATAGGAATGACAGCTTAGAGGGAGAAAGTCAAGCGGTCGGGTTTCACAGTCGCGGGTGGGTTTGGTGGTGATGGATGCAAAGCCGTCGAGCTTTGCTCGACTGGACAGCCGGGGGCGGCTGTCCCCACATGAGCATCGCGCCAAATTGGCCGTTCTCGCAGATTACGCTTCATTCGCTTGTTTCTCGGCAAATTCGCCGATCGCGGGGAGTTTGAACATCTCACCCTGCAGAGCCTTTACTACCAGCACGATCCACATCATCAGAAAGGCCAGGATTACGAGCATCGATACCAGCCAAACGAGCATGTGTCCGAGGAGAGGAATAAAGTACAACAGCACGCCGGCAATGCGCAAAAGCGCGCCGACCAACACGGCGGCGAGGCAGACTCCGAACGTTTGAAAAGAATGAAAGCGCACGAAGCGGTTGTTCTTGTAGGGCTCGACCAGAAGAAACAAGATCGCGGGCAATACGAAGTAGGCCAATGCGCCGGCGAGAGGTTCGGGGAGCACACTGACCATGCCTTTCGCGCGGACTTCGGGACGCATTACCCGACCGCAGTTGGGGCAAAAGGCAGCGGTATCAGGCATGGAGGCGGCGCAGTTAGGACAGGTGATCGGCATCAATTCCATCAGATGGGCCGCGTCCCGCCATTTTTCTTGCGGCAATCTTCGCAAACTCCATAGATCTGGAAGGTGTGGCGGGTGGTAGTGTAGTGGTGTCGTCGGCCTATTTCCTGCTCCAACTGATCGACCTCGTGGGAGAAGAATTCCACGGAGCTGCCGCATTCGGTGCAGACCATATGATGATGGCTGCGCCGGTTGTACTGATGCTCGTAGCGGGCGATGCCGTCGTGGAACGCGACCTCGCTGGCGAGTCCGCATTCGGCGAGCAGTTTGAGAGTGCGATAGACGGTGGTGTAGCCGATGCCGGCATCTTTCTTCTGCACCAGCCGGTGCAGTTCGTCGGTGGAAAGGTGGTCGCGGGTTTCGAGGAACGAACGGAGGATCGTGTCGCGCTGCGCCGTCTGCTTCAAGCCAACTTGCTTGAGGTGACGGTGCAGAATTTCCTGAGCCTCGCGCACCATTTCGCGGGAGATGGAAGGCTGATCATCGATGCGCTTCTGCAGCATGAAAGGTAAGGATAGCATCGGGGCATCTTGAAAATGAAATTCATTTTCAGCGGACTCTTGCCGTCGTGGTGGTTCCCAAATTCAATTCACCACAAAGCACACGAAGTGACACGAAGGGTTCCTTCTGGTGACGCTTCGCTTTATATTTGCCCACTGCACCTGTCTCACCTAGAATCGAATTGCTCATGAACACGATGACTGTAATCGGCCCTCCCGTGTCGCGGCGTTCCACCGGCGCGCGCGTTATTCTCTGGCTGTTATTGGTTCTATTATTGTTGGCGCTGATGGCGATTGGCTACGCCTACTTTGTTGCCCGAGCTGCACTGCCTCAGTTGGATGGAAATCTGCCGGTGAAAGGCCTTTCGGCAGCGGTGAAAGTGACGCGGGATGGCCATGGAGTTCCCGCGATCGAGGCGGCTTCCCTCCCATATCTATTTTTTGCGCAGGGCTATGTGACGGCGCAGGACCGGCTTTGGCAAATGGATATCATGCGGCGTTTTGCGGCCGGAGAATTGTCCGAGATTCTTGGCGAAGATACGCTCAAGATCGACCGTGAGCACCGCATCCTGGGATTGCGGGCGGCGGCGCGAAAATCTTTGCAGCTGGCGAGTCCTCGCGATCGTTCTTACTTCGACGAGTACGCGCGCGGTGTGAATGCCTTCATCGAAAGCCACGGCAGCCATCTTCCGATTGAGTTTCGGATCTTGAAATATCGGCCGGAACCGTGGCAAGCCGAGGACTCTATCGTCATTGCCAATCAGATGGTGAAGGACCTGAACTACTACACCTTCAGAGACGCTCTGGAGAGAGAAAAGATTCTGGCCAAACTGGGCCCAGAGTTCACTGCTGATTTGTACGTGAACCGCTCCTGGCACGATCGCCCGCCCACCGTCATGCGGGCCGACATCACGCAAGAAGATCAGGGCGATTCTGACGATGAAGATGACGAGGATGACGGCCCCGATAACTCTGTAACTCGTAACTGCGGCGCGGGGACAGCGATCTGGGCGCAGGGCGTGCCGGAAGCGGCCAACGGATCGAACGACTGGGTGATATCAGGAGCGCACACGGTCAGCGGGAAACCGCTGCTTTCGAATGATATGCATCTCGGCCACCAGATGCCAAACTTGTGGTATGAAGCGCATCTCAAGTCTGAGAATTTGGATGTCGCCGGAGTAACGCTGCCAGGAATGCCTTACGTGATTGTCGGGCACAATCAGCGAATCGCATGGGGATTTACCAACGTTGGGCCGACTGTGGCGGACGCGTTCATTGAGAATTTTAATCAGCAGGGTGCATACCAGACGCCGCAGGGTTGGCAGCAGCCGGAGCATCGCATCGAAGTGATTCACGTCAAGAATAAGGCAGACGTAAATCTTGATGTGAAGATCACGCGGCATGGTCCCATCATCACGGAGATCCTGCCGGGAGAGACGCGGCAGGTGGCGCTGCGTTGGACGCTCTATGACGGCCTGCACATGCCATTCTTCGATATCGACACGGCACAGAACTGGGACGACTTCCGTAAAGCATTTTCTCAGCTCGATGCGCCGGGACAAAATGTCGTTTACGCCGACGTTGACGGCAATATTGGATACCAGACGACGGGCCACGTGCCGATTCGCGCTGCCGGAGATGGCAGCCTTCCGGTGAGTGGGACCGATGACAGCCACGAATGGACCGGCTACATTCCGTTCGACAAGCTGCCGAGAATATACAATCCACCCTCGGGAGTGATCGCGACGGCGAACGGGCGCATCACGCCGAATGGATTTCCCTATTCCGTCAGCACGGCATGGGAAGCGCCTTGGCGCACCGAACGGATCTATCACGTGCTGGAGTCCGGCCGCAAGTTCTCGGCTGCGGACATGCTTGCGCTGCAGAACGATATTCATTCTGAAAACGATCAGTTCGCCGCTGAGCGGTTTGTATATTCCGTCGACCATGCCACGAAGCCTTCAGCGCGGGCGAAGCAAGCGGCTGACCTGATGCGAAATTGGGATGGGCGCATGCTGGCATCTTCCGCAGCGCCAACTCTTGCAGTGCGCACAGGCGAAGAACTGACGCGACTGCTGCTTGAGCCGCGCCTCGGACCGGCGCCTGAAGATACGAAGCAGCAAGGATCGACATTGAGTTGGAAGACCTACAACTGGCAGATGCGCACGGTCTGGCTGCAGAATATTCTGCTGCATCAGCCGAAACGATGGTTACCGGAAAGATTCTCAAACTACGATGAACTCATTTTAGCCGCGGTGGAAGCTGCAGTCAGCGAGCCAGCGGCTCCGGCCGAGCTGGCCAGCTGGAGTTGGGGAAGCTACAACGCGGTTGAGATTGAGCATCCGGTGCTGGGGAAAATTCCCTGGGTGCGGCGCTGGGCGGCGCCGGGAGTGAACGAGCAATCGGGCAGCGGATATACGGTGAAAGCGGTAACACCCCACCACGGACCTTCTGAGCGCTACACGGCGAACCTGGCTGACTTCGATCAATCCACTCTGAATACGGTCACGGGGCAGAGTGGAAATTTTCTCAGCCCCTACTACATGGATCAATGGAAGGCCTGGTATCAAGGTTCGACGTTCACGCTGCCCTTCAGCCCGCGAGCGGTTGAGGCGAATCAAACTCACCGGCTGCTGCTGGAGCCGGCAAAATAGTAGTCGCCGGCCAGATCAGAAAAAATCAACCGCTTTTAGGTCAATGACCTGGCCGGTGATGCCAATCGTTCCGGTGGTGATAAAGCTGTTGATCAGCAGTTTGTCGATGGTGGTGTCGTAAACGCGCAGATTTCCACCTTCCGCTACATATTCGACGTAGCGGCTAGTGAAGCTTTGCAGGCCGGTAACGTCGCCGTTGTCTGGCGGAATAACCACGGCGTTGGTCAGTGTGTTGAATATTGAAAGGCAGCCGCGGACTTCTCCCTGAGGAGCGGCGACGTTGCCGATGATAGTGCAGGCATGCGAACCGATGAAAAGCTGGCCATTGCTGCTCATGTCGATGCGGTCGTGATATCCATCGGTGATGACGGCGCTCCCGGTGACCGACATCGAACCCAGATCGATGATGTCGAGGCGTCCGCAAGTTTTCGCCGCAGTGCTTTGGGGGGGGCATGAATTATTCGGGGCGGGGTTGGCTGCGGAAGCGGTTGGGGTACCTGCCACATAAAGAGTTGTTCCGCTCACGGAGCCGATGGTGGCGGCGTCGACGGCCACCGATGTTCCGGCGCTGGGCGTTGTCCCAAGGTTGAGGACCTGCACGCTGGCGCTGACGCTGGAACTGCCGCACTGCGGACCGCAATTCAGAATGTAAGGGGTACCATCGCCGCCAAAGACGGCATATACAGGGCGATCAAAACCAGGGACGGTAGTGGTCAAAGGAATTCCGGTATTGAGCGAAAGTGGCGAAACAATCGTTACCGCATCAGAATCGCTGCTGAACACCAAAAGCGTCGTTCCGTCGGGACTGGCAACCACGGTTTGGGCATTGGGGACGCTAATGGTGGCCGTGATGCCTCCGGAGGCAATGTTCATAACCTGAACCGCGCCCGGGGGGAATCCGTTGAGGACCGCACCCGGCACAGCCGCGTAGCCGAAACCATTGCCCAGAGCGACCATACTTGTAATTGGTCCAGCCAGCTGAATGGCTCCGGTCAACGTTTCCTTGTTGGAATTCACTACGTCGACGCTATTGGTGGCTGAATCGAAGACCAATACAGTGCTCCTCTCAGGCGAAATTGCCATCAGCCCGGGTGAAGTTCCGGCAGCGATTTCGGAGGCTTGTGGCAGCGTATCGTTGAATGCGTCGATGATTACCAGACCGGACCGCGACGTGGGGCTGGAAATGCTTTGCGATGCGAAAACACGGGTCGTCAATTTGCTGGGCGGAAGGGTAAGTTTCGGCCCGCTATTACAAGAAACCAAAGCGAAGCTTGCGGCCGTGAGCGCAGCGGACAAGAGAGCGGTCTTCTTCAAACGTCGGGCTCCTAACTGCAGGAAAACGATAGATTTATGCGCGAAATATGGGATTATAGCAGAGCGCGCGGCATTAACCTGATTGCCATCGCTCGCGCCGCAATAATGCCGGAGGTCGCCACTCTCCACTTGGATGCAGGAAACCGCACGCATCCTGTATTCTGACAAAGCCTATGGCCGCCGATCTTCTAAACCGGATCAAGAGTTCGCCCGTTCTGTGCGACGGAGCGATGGGGACGCTTCTGTACGCAAAGGGCGTTTTCATCAACCGCTGCTACGACGAATTGAATGTTTCCCAGCCCGATCTGATTCGTGCCATTCATCACGAATATCTTCAGGCTGGGGCTGAGATTGTAGAAACCAATACGTTCGGAGCCAATGCCTTCCGCCTGGCGCGCCACAGCATTGCCGACAAAGTAAGCGACATCAATCGTGCGGGAGCGCGGCTGGCACGAGAGGCCGCCAAGAGCTTCGATGTGTGGGTGGCGGGATCGGTTGGCCCGCTGGGAACCAGAATCGAGCCACTGGGAAAGACGTCGTTCGAAGAAGCGCGGCAAGCCTTTCGGGAACAGATCGCCGCGCTGGCCGAGGGTGGCGTCGATCTCATCATGCTGGAGACCTTCGGATATCTCGAAGAAGTGCATCAGGCAATGCTGGCGGCGAAGGATGTGGGAGCCAAATTGCCTCTGATTGTGCAGGTAACGATCGACGAAGACGGAAACTGCCTGGATGGTTCCGATCCAGAGACTTTCGCACCGCGACTGGAAGAGTGGGGCGCGGACGTTATCGGTTGTAACTGCAGCGTGGGTCCGGTGGCAATGCTGGAAGCGATCGAGCGGGTTCGAGCCGTTTCTTCCCTGCCGTTGGCTGCACAACCGAACGCGGGCATTCCGCGTTCGGTGGAAGGGAGAAACATCTATTTGTGCTCGCCGGAGTATATGGCGAGTTACGCACGGAAGTTTGTGGCCGCGGGCGTTCGCGTGGTGGGAGGATGCTGTGGAACCACTCCCGACCATATCCGCGTTATGAAGTCTGCGTTGCGGGTTGGAGAGGCGAGGGGAAAAGTCGCTCTTGCCCATGTTACGGGAGGAGCTGCAACCCCTGCGCCGGCGCCAGCCCAGCCTTTGGAAGAACGATCCAATCTAGGGACGAAGTTAGCACGGGGAGAATTCGTGACCATGGTGGAGGTGGTTCCTCCGAAGGGCACTGATATCAGTAAGGAACTGGAGGGCTCGCGATTTCTGAAATCGGTGGGCGTGGATGCGGTGAATATTCCCGACAGTCCGCGCGCTTCGGCTCGCATGAGCAACCAGGCACTCTCGCTGCTGGTTCAGCGTGAGGCGGGTATCGATCCGATTCTGCACTACACTTGTCGCGACCGAAATGTGCTGTGCATTCAGAGCGACCTGCTGGGAGCGGCGGCGGTCGGAATCAGGAACTTGATCTGCATCACCGGCGATCCTCCGAAGATGGGTAACTATCCGGACGCAACGGCGGTCTTCGACGTGGACGCGATCGGCCTAGTGAACATTGTGCACAATTTAAACCGAGGATTGGACATCGGCGGAAACCCGATCGGCGCCGGGACCGGTTTTGTGATCGGCGTGGGCGCGAATCCGGGGCTTACCGACCTGGATGAGGAGATCCGCCGGTTTGAATACAAAGTTGCCGCCGGAGCTGAATACGCCGTAACACAGCCAGTGTTTGATATTCGATTGCTGGAGAATTTTCTGCGGAGAATTGAGCACTGCCGCATTCCGGTAGTGGCAGGAATTTGGCCTCTGGTCAGCGTGAGGAATGCGGAGTTCATGAAGAACGAGTTGCGAGTTTCCGTGCCGGATTCGATTCTGGTACGCATGGCGCGGGCTGCGAACCCCGAAGCGGCGAGAGCGGAAGGTGTAGCCATCGCTCGCGAGATGCTGATCGCAGTTCGCCATACCGTGCAGGGGGCACAGATCAGCGCACCGCAGGGACGATACAACCTGGCAGTGGATGTCCTCGAGGCGCTGGGGGGCGAGGCTTCCGCTACTGCGTAAGATTCCGTTTATGGAAGAGCGATACCTGCAGAGCTTAATTTTTTACAAAAATACTGGACACCATGCGGAAACCAGTCGGTAGAATAGAAAAGGAGCGAATTCCCGTTGGCAAAATTTGAAGAGTGCCTGCAGCGCCTGGAAAAAATTGTCCAGGAGCTGGAAAAAGGAGATGTCCCTCTGGAAAAGAGCCTCACTCTCTTTGAAGAAGGGATGAATCTTTCTTCTGCCTGCCGCAAGGAACTGGAGCAGGCGGAAGGCAAGGTGGAAATTCTGCTGAAGAAGAACGGGAAGCTCCAGGCCGAGCCATTTGAGCCCTTGACGGAAAAGACGGCCGTCCGCAGATAGGCGGCCAGTCCGTTAGTGCTTGCGAAGTTGTAATGTCTGTGGAGTAGCGGTCACAAACCCTTCCCCGCAGCCCTAGTCCGCAGTTCATGACGAAAGTCAGGAGGATCTATGGGCTTGAGTGTTGTAGTTTTTGAAAACGATTCCAAGGTCGCCCAGTCTCTGGCCGGTGGTCTTTCTTCTCATTTCCATTCTGTGCAAATGACTCGCTCGGGAGCCGAACTTCGCGAGCGGGTCGCCAAGAACCGTCCGGCGGTCGTGATTCTCGATATCGAACATTCCCGGCTCACTGACGTGCAGAACTTGCGCGACGATTTTCCTACACTGCCGATTGTGTGCACACACCGTGTGCCCGATGAAGAATTATGGATAGCTGCGATGGAGGCGGGGGCCAGCGACGTGTGCCGCGCCGATGACGTGCAGAACGTTTTGAACTCAGCCTTGCGCAATCTTGCAATCGCAAAGAACGCAGTGGCATGAGATGGGTTGAAGATCAAAACGAGGGCGCCGGTTGGCACCCTCGCCCTTTCTTGAAAGCTATTTCGGCAACACCGCGACGTTGTCCTTCGGCAGGGCATCGAGCGTAGCCTTATCGATCCCCAGGTGTGCCATGACAAGCTCCGGCGGAGTGTGGGTGAGCCATTCGGAGAGCGCAAGATCCTGATAGAAATTGCTCTTGAACATCTCTAAAAACTTCAAATCGGTGTCACCAGTATTCTGGATGTAATGTGGCAGTGTCTTCTGGACATAACCCACATCTCCAGCTTGAAAGTCCATGGTGCGGGCGCGCGCCCCCGTAGCAAACACCGTCATTCTTCCAGCCCCGCTGACATAGTACTGCCATTCGTCGGCATTGGGATGCCAATGTAGTTCTCGTATTCCTCCGGGATGAACGGTGACGATGGCCGCGGCAATGGTCGTGGAGACCTTGAAGCTATTCGAATCCACGATCCGCACCTCGCCTCCCTTACTGCGTTTTGTAACCGCCTGTTGGGTTTTGCGAAAGGCGAAATCCTGTTTGGAGAGGCCAAGCGTACCCGCGGATGCTTTCTGGTCAGCCTCCAAAGGTCCGGGGACCGCGGCCTGAAAAATAAACTTCTCGCGCCGCGGCATTTTCTCCAGGGCCTGCTGATTCACGCTGAAGTTCGCCGAGAGCACGTCTTTCGGCGTATGCGCCATCCAGTCGGTAAGCAGCACAGTTTCGTATTCCGAGAAGTTGCCGTCGTCGAAAACCAAGAGGAATTCGCAGCCATCGGGATTCAGGCCTTGAATGGAGTGCGGAATTCCAGTGGGAAAGTACCAGAGATCGCCTTCGGTAATGTCGGTAACAAAACTCTTGCCCTCAGCATCGAGCCCGGTGATGCGAGCGTTGCCATAGAGCATGAGGGCCCATTCGGCGGCGGTATGCCAGTGCAGTTCTCGAATGCCGCCCGCAGTGAGCCGCATGTCGACGCCGGCAATCGTCTTGGAAATGGCAAGCTCGCGAATCGTAACCTCGCGCGACCATCCACCCTCCTGCATGCGCTTGTGCGCGATGGAGAAAGGATATTTGAAAGTCTGTACGCCGCCTGCGTCGGTAGAGGGCGGCAAGAAGGAGTCGGGATTTTGCGCGTCCAGCTGGGGATTGGTTGGCCCCGGGTCGCTGGTGCTGCGATCGTTCTTGGTAGGGTAGGGTTTGCCTTCTCGCTCTTCCTTTGGCGCGTACGGTTGTTGGGATTGTCCCGCCGCGGCCGCCTTCGAAAGCACTCCGGCGGCAGCCAGCGCCGCCGACCCCACTCCCAAGAATCCACGCCGGGAAAATGTTTCTTGCTTCGAATCTTCGCTCATAAGGGCTCTCCTTTCATAAAGCAAATGCTAGAGATTTCCGCCCCAATGTCGCATTTTCACAAAAGATACTCAGCTCAGGTGGCGGAGTCAACAACTCAGATGCTGCAGAAGCTGCTTAGATGACAATTTGTGTTGGGCGCCAGAATCATTCCGGTGCGTTACCTGCGAACGTTTGCCTTGATATACTCACGCTCAATGCTGCAAGAGTCTCTCAAGCAAGGACGGGAACTGACTGATGCGGCTCTCGACCGCCTGATTCCGTTGGAGACCCAGTACCCGGAGTCGATCCATAAGGCCATGCGTCACAGTGTTTTTGCCGGAGGCAAACGCCTGCGGCCGGTGCTGTGCATGGAAGCCGCGCGCATGGTTGGGGGATCGCTGCCCAAGAAAATCGAGGAACTGGGCGCGGCTCTCGAGATGCTGCACACATATTCGTTGATTCACGATGATCTTCCGGCGCTCGATAACGACGATCTGCGGCGCGGGCGTCCAACCTGCCACAAAGTTTTCGGAGAAGCTCTCGCAATTTTGGCGGGAGACGCGTTGCAGACGCAAGCTTATGAAGTTCTGGCGCGGCTGGAATGTCCGGCCGAGGCGCGGGTGAAGATTATCGAGGAGATCGCCCGGGGCACGGGAACGCTCGACGGAATGATTGGCGGGCAGGTGGTCGATCTGGAAGCGGAACAGACAAAGCCCACTGCGGAGATGCTGGAATATATTCATCGCGCAAAAACCGCGGCCCTCATCACGGCGAGCCTGGTGAGCGGCGGGCTATATGCCGAGGCAAAAGATGGCGAAGTAAAGAAGTTGCGGGCATTTGGACAGTCCATTGGCTTGGCATTTCAAATTGTCGACGACGTGCTCGATGTGACACAAACCTCCGAACAACTGGGGAAGACTGCGGGAAAAGATACGGAGGCACAGAAAGCAACGTATCCGGCGCTGTTTGGCGTTGACGAATCTCTGCGCAAGGCAGATGCGTTGGTGAACGCGGCGCTGAAAGAGTTAGACAGTTTCGGCGAAAAAGCGGAGACGCTGAAGGAACTGGCTCGCTATCTGGTGGAGCGAAAAAAGTAACCACCGTCTCGCACTTCCTTCGTGAAGCTTTATGCCCTCTGTGGTTAAATGATTGCAGGGCGATGGAGTTCGCCACAACCGCCGGAGGCGAATGCGCTTCAGGCTGATAACTCCTACAAAATCCAAAGCTGATTTGTAGGAGAAGAACCTTCGTGCTAAAGAACTTCCTCGCTATCTCTGTCGCCGCCATCGTCGGCGCCAACCTGCGTTATCTGTTGAGTAGGGTCGCCGCCCGGGAACTTGGTCCGGTCTTCCCTTATGGGACGCTTTTTATCAACATTGCTGGCAGCTTTATTGTTGGCCTTTTCATTGTCTGGACGACCGAGCGCTTGCTGATCGATCCGCACTGGCGCCTGCTAGTCGTGATTGGCTTCTGCGGATCGTTCACTACGTTCTCGAGTTATGCATTCGAGACCATGGCTTACTTTGAACAGGGACAATGGGGGCTGATGGTCGTCAACATTCTCGCAAATAATCTGTTGTGCCTGGGCGCGGCTTTGGCGGGCATGGCGTTGGCCCGGGTGCTATAGAATGGCGAGCGAGATGGCAGTGCAAGTCACAATTTATCTGAATGAGGCCGACCAGTGGCACCACCGGTCGTTGCACATGGAGATCCTCAACTACTTGCGTCAGGAAAATGTTTACGCGGCCACGGCTTTTCATGCGGTAGCGGGATTTCTGGGACGGCATCGAGTGAAAACCGCGCATATGGTCGAGGCCGGTGGGAAGTTGCCGGTCGTTATTATCTTTGTGGATACAGATGAACATGTAACCCGCGTCCTGCCAATGCTGAAGGAAATGGCTGCGCACCGGTTGATCGTGCGCGAGAATGTGGTTTTGGAGCAAGGCAATCTGGACTGATATGGCCTCGGGTCCCCTCGACATTCTTGCCATCGCCGCGCACCGCGACGACGTAGAGCAGACCTGCGGCGGCACTCTGCTAAAGATGGCGCAGCGCGGGCAGCAGACCGGCATTCTCGATCTGACGCAGGGCGAGATGGGCACGCGTGGTAGCGCCGACGATCGTGCACGTGAGGCTGCGGACGCCGCGAAGATTCTTGGTGTGGGGTGGCGGCAGGCGCTCGATATTCCTGACGGGCGTGTCGAGAACACCTGGGAAAATCGCTTGAAAGTTGCGAGCGTGATTCGCGAGATGCGGCCGCGGGTGGTCATTCTGCCTTATTGGAAGGGGCGGCATCCGGATCACTATACGACTTCGGTGTTGGGATATGAGGCGTGTTTTCTGGCGGGACTGGCGAAGTTAGCTCTCAGCGCTCACCTTTCAGCTCTCAGCCAGGCTAAATCCGGCGGGGAAAGCGCGCGGCTCGCTCCGCATCGTCCGTTCAAGATTATTTACGCCACGCTTTACTATGATGTACGGCCGACCTTCGTGGTCGACATTACGCAGCAGTTTGAACAGAAGTTCTCTTCCATCCTGGCTTATAAAACGCAATTCAGCGATCAGGAGGCGGGCAAAGACCTTTTCCCTGCTCACGATGAGATTCACGCGCGAGTCGACTCCATGGCGCGATACTACGGCATGCTGGGCGGCGTAACCTATGCGGAGCCATTTCTGCAGAAAGAAGTTGGGCTGGTGGAGGATCTGCTGGCAGTTCCGGTGAAATCCATCTAAGCTCGAACCAGCTTGTCGTCCCGAGCAAGGGATTTTGGTCATTGCATGCAGCATTACCGCTGCATGCAAACACCAGGGTCCCTCGCTTCGCTCGGGATGACACTGCAATTTTTGTTACTTCGCTTGATTATTTTTTCGTTATTTCTTCAGCGCGACTGCCAGTCCATCACGAATCGGCAGGATGGTCGTAAAAAACTCCTCGGACTTATAGAGCTGCCGATTAAACTCGAGAATCGCCCGGGTCGATGCCTGCTTGGGATTTTTCTGCGTAACCCGGCCACTCCACAAAACATTATCGGTGATAAAGAGTCCGCCCTTGCGCAGGCGAGGCGAAACCAGGCGCAGAACGCGAGGATAGTCCTCTTTGTCCACATCATTGAAAATAATGTCGAACTGCTCTTTCTTTTCTGAGAGAACCTCAAGCGCATCGCCCGTGTGTAGCGTAATGCGATCTGAAACGCCGGCGCGATCGAAGTAACCGCGAGCGCGCTCGGCATTCTTGGCATCACCATCGGTATAGATGACGCGGCCTTTCTCGCCGACCGCACGCGCCCACCAGATGGTCGAATATCCAATCGCGGAACCTAACTCGAAGACCATTTTCGCGCCGATCATCAGAGCGAGCTGATGTAGCACTCGCGCCACCGCCGGTCCGACGATGGGGATGTTGTGCTGGCCGGCGTACTCCTCCATTTCCGTCAGCACCTCATCGCGCTTGGGCAGCATGGAGTAGAGATAATCGTCGACCGGACCGGCGGTGGTCAGGTTGAAGTGCCGCCAGCTAGGCTTGCTTTCTTTCTTCGGCTTGTTTGGGGCCACGTGTTCCCTTTCGAAGTTCGGTTGGCATTTCATCGTGTGAACTGGGGAGTTGTTCGGCAGTTACGCCGGGCGTCATGGCGACGACTTCGACGCCCGGGACTAATTTTTTAAAGGCGCCCGGAGTTCCGGTAAGCACTGGGAAAGTGCCAAAGTGCATGGGGATTACGGCCTTAGGCCTGAGCAGCTTGCACGCGTACGCGGCTTCACGCGGGCCCATCGTGAAGTGATCGCCGATCGGCAACATGACGATTTCGGGCGCGTACAGCTCGCGAATGATGGCCATATCGCCGAAAACGTTTGTGTCGCCCGCGTGGTAGATCCTGACGCCATTTTCAAATTCGACCACGTAGCCGCAGGCCTCGCCGCCGTAGATGAGTTGATCGCCGTCCTGAATGCCGCAGGAGTGGTCGGCGTGCACCATGGTGACTTTAATGTCGCCGATCTTCTGTGTGCCGCCTTTGTTCATCATGGAAGTCTGTTTCGCACCCTTCTTTTCCAGCCAGCCACACAGTTCCGGCATGCCCACGACTTGCGGATTGTGCTCCTTGATGATTTCGACTGCATCGCCGATGTGATCGCCGTGACCGTGGGTGCACAAGAGAACATCAACTTTTTTGAGTTTTTTCTCAAACGGGGGACATGCGGGGTTGTTCATGATCCAGGGATCGATAATGATGGTGCGGCCGCCGGGCGTGTCGATGCGAAAAGTTGCGTGTCCAAGCCATGTAAGTTGAATGCCTTTGAGATCCATTGACGATATTCCTCCTATCAATATCTTGCGGTTCGATTTTGTAGCGAAATGTATGGCGGCATGGGCTGCTGCTGTGGTTTAGTTTAATATGAAACGCCATGGCTGAACTTAAGGTGCTGATTTCGCGGGAAGAGATTGCGAAAAGAATTGTCGAGTTGGGGGCAGAGATTACACGCGATTTCGCGGGACAGCCGGTGATTCTGGTTGCCGTGCTCAAGGGCTCCGCGATCTTTCTGGCGGACCTGGCACGACAAGTAAAGCTGGATGCGACCTTCGACTTCATTGGGGTCTCGAGTTATGGGAATCGCCCTAGCCCGAGCCAGGAACTCAAGAGCGGGTGGGATTCCACCGGCGAGGTCAGGCTCACGAAAGATGTGGACCAGTCCATGAAAGATAAAAATGTAATCGTTGTGGAAGACATTCTGGATACGGGACTGACGCTCACCGTTCTGAAAAAGCTTCTGCTCGCGCACCAACCTCGATCGCTGAAGATCGCGGCGCTTCTTGACAAGCCCTCGCGCCGCAAACTGCCGCTGCAAGGCGATTATGTCGGCTTCACCATTCCGGATGAGTTTGTGGTCGGTTATGGACTCGACTACGCCGAACGCTATCGCAATCTAGCTGATATTTGTATCGTGCCGCGGGAGTGAGTACCTTTCCTAGTAACGCGAAATTTAACGAGAAATTCCCGTTCCGTTCTTGCGCCGGCTGCCATCCAGCTTTTCACAGGGTACGAAGTACGCGGGACTAAGCTCTCAAAAGCGGCTGCTATCATGGGAGACGATGGGTTCTGGTCTGAGTAAGCAGGAAAAACATGTGCTGGTAGATCCGCTGCTGCTCGAGGTGTCTGACGTGATGGCCACGTCGCTCGATCTCGACACCACTTTGCGGCGGGTGGCGGAAGTCGTCCGCAAAGTCATCGATTACGAAATTTTTGCAATTCTTCTTCTCAACGAGAAAACGCAGGAACTGCGCTTCCGTTTTCAAGTGGGATATCCTCCCGAAGTTGCTGAGCGCACCAGGGTGAAGGTGGGCGAGGGAGTGACGGGCCTGGCGGCGCAATCCGGTCAAGCGATTCTGATCGACGATGTGACGAAGGATTCACGATACATTGCCGCAGTGCCCAATGTGTGCTCGGAATTGGCGGTGCCGCTTACCACGAAGAACCGGGTCATTGGAGTGATCGACCTTGAGGCACGGCATCAGAACTACTTCAATGAAGAGCATAAGCGACTGTTGATGCTGATTGCGTCGCGGATGGCTGCGGGCATTGAAAATGCTCAACTCTATACGCGAACCACGCGCCAGGCACGCATTTTGCTGTTGTTGAATGAAATCGCGCGCGAGCTGACGTCGATTTTGAATCTCGACGAGTTGCTAGGACGTATCGCTGAGCTTCTACGGCGACTGATTGACTTCCAGATGTTCAGCATCCTGCTGCTGGATGCCTCCGGCGAAAAGCTGCAGCATCGTTTCTCGTTGCGATTCAACGAGAACGTTCATATGAAGCAGGAGATTCCGTTGGGCCGTGGATTGGTGGGACAGGCGGCGCAAACGAGGCAGGCTATTTTGGTGCCCGACGTGAGCAAGGATCCGCGCTACATCGCGGGCAATCCCGAAACGCGCTCAGAGTTGACGGTACCGCTCATCTATAAAGACAAAGTGATTGGAGTGCTCGATCTCGAACACACGCGGCGCGGCTTCTTCACCGATGACCACCGGCGCACCATGACGACCCTGGCCGCACAGGTGGCGATTGCCATCGAAAATGCGCGTTTGTATGAGGAGATCGGGAGGCAAGAACGAAAGCTAGAGCGGGATTTAGCGCTGGCCCGGGAACTGCAAATGCGTCTGCTTCCGCAATCACTGCCGCACCTCGCGCACCTGGATGTGGCCGCAAAGTTCTCTCCGGCGCGAGCCATTGGCGGCGATCTTTACGACTTCATTCCATATTCTCTTTCGCGGCTTGGCATTGTGATTGGCGATGTCAGCGGCAAGGGAGCGCCTGCCGCCATCTACGCCGCGCTGGTGAGCGGAATTCTGCGCTCGCATGCTCCCATTGAACCGGGGCCCGCCGAGATGCTTTCTGCAGTGAACCTTTCGCTGGCGGAGCGGCGGATTGAGGCGCAATTTGTTTCGCTTATCTACGCAGTCTGGGACGACGAGCATCGTACGCTTCTGGTAGCGAACTCGGGCTTGCCCCGGCCGGTGCTGGTCCGCGATGGAAAAATCAGCGTGATTGAGGCCACCGGTTTGCCGCTGGGACTCTTCGACGATGCGAGCTATGACGAATTCCGTTTCAAAATGAAGCCTGGGGATATGTTTGTCTTCTTCAGCGACGGCATTCTGGACGCGCGCAACTGGAAAGGGGAGTTGTTTGGCCGCGGACGCGTGGAAAAGATCATAGCGGAATGCGCAGGCCAATCGGCTGACTGCGCCGTCGAGTCGTTGTTCCGGGCCGCTGCGGAGCACTCGGCTGGAGTCGAGACGTTCGATGACCAGACGGTGCTGGCAATCAGGGTGAAGGACGGCCCCGCGCCTGGTACTCCCAAACCAAAATGACCCGCCGCCTGGCACTGACGGCAGTAGAACGCCCGCCGGGATTTGTTTTCCGTGAGCAGCGCAAGGGTCTGTTTCGTCGCGGAACAGAGCTGGTATTGCAATGCGAAGATATTCCATTATCCAAGTTGGCGGAGCGTTACGGAACGCCTCTCTACGTTTATTCGGCAACGGCAATACGAGACCGGTTGGAGGCTTTTGAGAAGGCGTTTCGAAGCATTCCGCACACGGTTTGCTACTCCGTCAAGGCCAATTCCAATTTGAGCATTTTGCGCATGCTCGCACGGGAGGGATGCGGCTTTGATGTAGTTTCCGGTGGAGAACTGGAACGGGTGCTGGTGGCGGACCGGCGTGCCGCCCGGAAGGTTGTTTTTTCTGGCGTCGGCAAGACCCGGGATGAAATGACGGCGGCATTAAAAGCCGGAATTTTGCTTTTCAATGTGGAGAGCGAAGCGGAACTGTGGGCGCTGACAGAGTGCGCTACGCGCTTGCGCACCGTGGCGCGCATGGCCTTGCGGGTGAATCCGGATGTGGCCGCCGACACTCATCCATATATTTCTACAGGTTTACGGAAGCATAAGTTTGGCGTGCCCATACGTGACGCGCGCGAGCTTTACGCAAAGGCATCAGGGGCGAGGTATTTGAAAGTTTCCGGAGTCAGTGTCCATATAGGGTCGCAGATCACGGATGTTGAGCCGTTTGGGGAGGCGGTGGAGAGAGTAGCGGATCTGATTCGTGTGCTGCGCAGCGACGGGCACAGAATCGATTATGTCGATACCGGGGGCGGACTCGGGATCGCCTATCAAGAAGCGGAAGATTTTGATGTCACGGTTGGGCGGTATGCGCGGGCCGTGGTGAGTCCTTTGCGCGGTTTACGCGTGCGTTTGTTGCTTGAGCCGGGTCGAGCGATTGTGGGGTCTGCGGGAGTATTGCTGACCTCTGTGGTTTACAGAAAAGAAAACGGGGGCAAGCGATTTGTCGTTGTGGATGCGGCGATGAATGATTTGCTCAGGCCCGCCCTGTACGGCGCATACCATGAGATTATTCCGGTGATGCAGGCTGCGAACTCGGAAACTAAGACCGAAGTCGTGGATGTGGTGGGTCCGATATGCGAGTCTGGTGATTTTTTTGCCCGCGATCGCGAGCTGCCGCGACTAGAAGAAAACGATCTTCTGGCGATTCTTGACGCGGGTGCCTACGGGATGGCGTTGGCGTCGAACTACAATACGCGGCGTCGGGCTGCGGAGGTACTGGTCAGTGGAAAGTCGGTTAAGGTGATCAGGCGCAGAGAGAACGTGCGAGACCTGTATTCGGCGGAGTTGTAGAGTGGCCTGGAACTGTGCATATCTTGATGCAGGTGAGAACCAAGGTCCCTTGCTTCGCGAGGGATGACAAAGTGGGCACGCCCTGATGCGAACCCTATCTCTCTCCCCATTTCAACTTGGTACGCAACAGGTGAAAGAAATCGGTATTGGTGCGGAACAAGCAGACTTTGTGCTCGGACCGGCGGCAGCGGACGCGGTCCCCGTCGCGCAGGTCGAGGCCGGGTTGGCCGTCCAGGCTGAGGTAGGCGACTTCTTCATCGCTGCGGAGAAGAATTTCAATCACGGCTGAATCGGGCACAACCAGCGGACGGTGAGTGAGCGAATGCGGCGCCACGGGGGTAATCACAAAAGCTTTTACCGTCGGCATCAATACCGGACCACCTGCTGAGAGAGAATAGGCAGTGGAACCGGTCGGCGTGGCCACGATCATTCCATCGGCGCGGAAGCTGGAAACGAAAGATTTGTCGACGAATAAATCGTAATTATTGAGACGGGCCAGGGCGGTCTTGTTCACCACGACATCGTTGAACGCCAAGTAACTTCCAAGAACTTTTTCTTCTCGCAACAAATCGCAATGCATGAGGGAACGCTGTTCTATGGGAGTTCGGCCGGATGCGACCTGCTCGAGCATGGCGAAGAGCGATGACAACGGAACGTCAGTGAGGAAACCCAGCGTGCCCAGATTTACGCCGAGCAGCGGAGCGTCGGTGGCGGCCGTATCTCGCACAGCTGAGAGCAATGTGCCGTCGCCACCCAGCACGATCACCAGATCCAACGGCCGCGAAGACATTTCTGAGCGCAAGACCGCTGGTTGACCCTGGGAATATTCAGCGGTCACTGGATCGAGGACGGTCTCATAACCATGGTCATGCAACCATGTGAGCAAGGTGGGAAGAGTGCTCGCTACCTCGGGGCGGGCCGGGCGGGAAATGATGGCTGCGACTTTTGAACGAGGAGATGAGGGCGAGCTTGCCATGTTGAGAGAGCGAAAGACAGATTGTACAGAAAACAGGTCAAAAACCTTAAACACAGGGGACACAGAGTAGCACAGAGGGGATTAGAAAACCGCCCGCAGGAGAAATTCGCGATTGCCTTCTGCGCCGAGGATGGGGGAGTCGATGAACTCGGTGCGAACACAATTGAGATCGAGGAGAGTCTTCTTCACCTTTTCGACGGCTGCAAGCTGCGGGCCTTCTTCGCGCACAATGCCTCCCTTGCCGACGAATTCCCTACCCGCCTCGAACTGAGGTTTGACAAGGACAATCACTTGCCGCCCACGGCGCTCATCGGCAGCTAGAGGGAAAACAGCGCTGATCACGGAGGGAAGAACCAACGTCGCGGAAATAAACGCCACATCGACGGCGATGACGTCGACTTTCTCGGCGATGATGTCGCTAGTCAGGTAGCGGGCGTTGATCTTTTCCACCAGACGAACGCGGGGATCCTGGCGGAGATTGAAATCCATCTGGCCATAGCCGGTATCGATGGCAATCACGCGCGCGGCTCCATGCTGCAAAAGACAATCCGTGAATCCTCCGGTGGAGGCTCCGACATCCAGGCAAGTCTTGCCTTCCACATTGATTTGCCAGTATTCGAGCGCGCGTTCAAGTTTGAGTCCACCGCGGCCTACATATTTCAAATCATCGCCCAGCAAACGCAGTGTGGCATCGTCGGGCACCTGCGCGCCGGCTTTATCGAGCTTCTGATCGTTCACTAAAACTTTGCCGGCGAGAATAAGGGCCTGCGCCCGCTCCCGGGAAGCAGCGAGTCCACGATCAAGCAGGAGTTTGTCGAGTCTGAGTTTCAACGTTTTAAAGGAGGCCACGTTGTGCGTGGCAAGTGATAGTCAGGTCGTAGTTCGCACCACCAAAGTGCCAGCCCTCGCGGCGGTGCAAAATGGTGAACCGATTTCCGTTGAGCCACTTACAGGAATACGGTGGTCCTTTTCCACAGTATTATCCACGGTTGTGTTGAAAACTTTTTATTTGACTTCAAGAACAAGAGCCGCCCGTGCGGGCGGCTCTTGAAGAAACTCTTCTTGTGCGATCAGCCCGCCACTTCTTCCAGCAACTTCTGGTCGATATCGAAGTTCGAGTGCACGTTCTGCACATCATCTTGATCCTCGAGTGCTTCCATAAGACGGATCATGGTGTTGGCCGCCTGCCCCTCGAGTTTGATGTAGTTCTGAGGAATCATCGCGACACTGGATGACGCAGGTTCGATTCCGGCTTTCTTGACGGCCTCAAGCACTGTTTCAAAAGCTGAAGGCTCGGTCAGTATCTCCCAATTATCGCCATCATCGTTCAGATCCTCGCCGCCGGCTTCGAGCACGATGTTCATGAGGTCGTCCTCTTTTGCGGCGCTCTTGGGAATCACGATATCGCCCTTCTTGTGGAACATCCAGGAGACGGCGCCGGCTTCAGCCATGTTGCCGCCGTTCTTTCCGAAACAGTGGCGAATTTCGCTGACGGTTCGGTTGCGATTGTCGGTGTTGATATCGAGCAGAACCGCGACTCCGCCGGGCCCGTAACCCTCCAGAGAGAACTCTTCGTAGGTGGCGCCGGGAAGTTCGCCGGTGCCGCGCTGAATCGCGCGCTTGATGTTGTCGGCGGGCATATTCTCCGCTTTAGCAGCGACGATGGCGCCGCGCAGGCGGGGATTGGAATCAGGATCGCCGCCGCCGTTCTTCGCAGCAATACTGATTTCCTTGATGAGTCGGGTAAAAATCTTGCCGCGCTTGGCGTCCAGCGCGCCCTTCTTATGCTTGATTGTGGCCCATTTTGAATGGCCAGACATGGCTAGACCTCGATTTAATAATCTCGTTTAAACGCGGGAATTGCCCGTAGAAAGGTCACAGGCTGCCTCGAACAAATCGCAGGCGAAGGGGAATTATAGCACGACGCGATTCCCGCAGTCGCGGCCCTTAGGTCAACAGACGGACCAACCCGCGAATTACAACCGTGATTGCTGCCCCCGTTTCGGTTATTGACTCCAAGGGAACATGCACCCTAACATCGAGCGGGGCTACTCCGTCTGATGAGTGACTCGGTCATAGGTCATTATCGAATCCTCGAAAAAATTGGCTCTGGAGCCATGGGGGATGTGTTTCGGGCGCGGGACGAGAGGCTGGGACGCGATGTCGCTCTGAAGGTGATCCGCCCGGCCTCGAGTGACAATCCAGATCATCTGCGGCGTTTTGAGTTCGAAGCCCGCGCGGCCGCGGCGCTGAATCATCCCAACATTGTCGCCGTCTACGACGTCGGTTTAAGCGACGGCTCGCCTTACATTGTTTGCGAATTGCTCGAGGGCAAAACCCTACGAAAGCGGTTGGCGGAAGGAGCGCTTCCCATACGGCTAGCGGTTGACTACTCGTTGCAAATCGCAGAGGGACTTATCGCGGCGCATGATCGGCGGATTATCCATCGCGATCTGAAGCCGGAAAACTTATTTATCACGGTTGACGGAAGAGTGAAAATTCTCGACTTCGGAGTGGCAAAGCTGCAATCCGCAGCGGAGGAATCAGGCCGCACTGTGGAGGATTTGACCACGGTCACCAAGAGCGGCGCCGTAATCGGAACTGTGGCCTACATGTCGCCGGAGCAACTGCGAGGGAAGGCCGTAGACCACCGAAGCGATATCTTCAGCGTGGGGGCTATTCTCTACGAAATGTTAACCGGACGCCGAGCCTTTCGTGGCGAGACCGAGGTCGATACAATCACCGCGGTGCTGCGCGAGGATCCCCCGGAAGCCATTCTGGAGCAGGCCAGCATTCCTGTATCTTTTCAACAAGTGATTCGTCACTGCCTGGAAAAAGAGCCAGCGAATCGGTTTCAGTCCGCGCGCGATCTGGCATTTGCACTGGATACGCTGGCGAACGCTTCTGGCGGACGCGGGATGCGCTCCGGCAGATCTCGCAGAGTAACCAGGGTTGTCCCGTGGGCGTTGGCGGGCGTTCTGCTGGTCGCGATCTTTCTGCTCGTATGGACCCGGCCGACAACAGTTTCTCCTTCTTACCGCCGTCTGACTTTTGAAGAAGGTACGGTGTACTCGGCGCGATTTACTCGCGACTTCCGCGCCATCGTGTACGGCGCCGCGTGGAACGGAAAGCCTCTGCAACTTTTTTCTACAGTGGGAGACTCGCTCTTAACCCAGCCCCTCGAAGTCAGTGACGCCAGCTTGCTTGCGGTTTCAAACACTGGAGAGCTCGCAGTGGCGCTACATGGTACTCATGGAGCGCATCTGGCCATGCAGGGTGGAGTGCTTGCACGTACCCCGCTGGCAGGAGGTTCTCCGCGAGAGGTTCTGGAAGATGTTCGCTGGGCGGATTGGGATGCCAAGGGCGAACTCGCCGTAGTGCATCATGCCGAAGGACGAGACAGAATCGAATATCCGATTGGCCATGTCATCTATCAAAGCGACGGCTGGATCAGCCATCTGCGTTTTTCTCCGAAAGGCGACAAGATCGCGTTCATGAACCATCCCGCGCTGTGGGATGATCGAGGTTCAGTTTTCGTCATTGACTTGAATGGCCATCCGCGACAGCTAACCCCTGATTGGGGCTCCGAGGATGGTTTGGCGTGGAGAGCCGATGGAAAGGAAATCTGGTTCACGGGCGTCCAGAGCGGCATCAGGCGAGATTTGGTGGCGGTCACCATCGATGGGAAGAGGCGAAAAATTCTGGACATTCCTGCAAGCATGACACTCCAAGATATGGCTCCCGATGGACGGATATTGGTCAGTCTGGATAATGAACGTCTGGCGATGGCTAGTTCGGCGCGTGACGGCAAGCCGGTAAATCTGTCCTGGCACGACTGGAGTATTGCGAAGGACATTTCGCGGGATGGACAATGGGTTTTGTTTGAGGACTCCAGCGAAGCCGCGGGATCGCACTACTCCGTAGCCATTCGAAAAATTGACGGCACCCCTCCCGTGCAACTGGGCGAAGGTAGCGCTGGTGGACTTTCTCCCGACGGAAAATGGGCGATTTCGATTGTCACGGGAAGCCCCGGAGAGATAAAGCTGGTTCCTATCGGCGCGGGCCAGGCTCGCACTCTTTCTGTGCCCGGCTTGGAGAGCATTCACAATGGGTCTGCCCATTTTACCGCCGATGGAAAACACATTACCGTCAATGCCAACGAACCGGGACACGGCGTCCGCTGCTATTTGGTGGATTTAGAAGGCGGAAAACCGAAACCCATGACGCCGGAAGGCATCACCGGCGGCTTGGTTTCCCCTGACGGTCAATCGATCCTCGGCAACGACTCTGGCGTGGCTTCAGTGTATTCGACTGCGGGACAAGCGCCTCGCCGCATTCCGAACCTGGAAGCTGGTTTTGTCCCCCTGCAATGGTCGGAGGACAACTCTTCAGTCTATGGATATAGTCGGGGCCAGGTTCCTACGAAGGTGTACAAACTCAATCTGTCGACGGGCGCCAAGACGATGGTGCAAGAGCTACAACCTGACACGTCTGCGGGCGTAGTTTCCATAGCGCCGGTGGTCGTGAACCGCGATGGCTCCCGTTTCGCCTATAGTTATTACCAGGTATTATCCGTGCTCTATCTGGTCTCAGGCCTGCGATAGCGCTGCGTGGGTAGAGCCCTTCATTCCAGAGGCCCAGCAAAGTTCTCGTGTACATAGTGGAAGAAGATCGAGGTCGAGGTATGCCCGTCGGCCAATCTGCTTCGATAATGCGGTAGCCTGGTTCCCCGATAAACCAAGCCGTCTCCGAGCGCCTGGTAGACCGCGACGGAACCCTCTTTTGTGTCCAAGCATATCGGCCACGAGGTCGCCGATTGTGGCTCGGGAGAAAAATCCAGGCATAGGGTCACACTGAATTCACATTGCTGACGGTCGGTGTGTTTTTTCAGTTCGGCGCCGCCGAGGTAAGAAGCAAGATAGACGTAGGACGGCTTGACCGTTTCCCCTACGACTGCACTTACAACATTCGCAATCTGGTTGTGGAAGATGCGCGCCACGGCGTCGTTGTGAACCACATAACGGCGCGGAACATGCTCGTCGCCGAGTCGAATGTCACCCCTTCGGATGGCATGCCGGTAATAGCGCCGCAGTGCGGCCAAATGGAAAGGATGGATCAGATGGCGGAGCGGCGCATATCCCCTCTCTTGAAATTGTTGCGCGCACTTCTTGACGATCGAAGCCCATTCCGCAACACGATTCTCAGCGTACCCATCGGGAATCAAAATGCCGGCGCCTGCTAATAACGAGCGAACATCTGCGCGAATTGATGCGGGTGGTGGATCTCCAGGGCGAAAACTCGAAAGGGCGGATTCGAGCTGTGAACCCAACCAAAAAGGCTGCAGCGAACCTGTGCCCGCTTCCCGCACCCATGCTATTGTCCGGCGCAAATTAAAATTGCTGAGTAAGTCTCGATGCTGTTCCAATTCTTCCGGCACTTGCCCTGGCGGCAGCACCGAACACTGGGGATTGAAAAACAGCTGCCGCTCACCATTGCGCCGACGCCGCCCTGTTAACCCGAACTGCTGCGGAATCAAGTGCAGCGGCAACTCATCGAGTAGGCAGTGGAACTGGCCCGGAGGCAGAGTCGCGGTCTCAGTTTGCCGCGACCCCAGCCCCATCAGGCCAGCAATCCACTCAAGCCATACTGCGTCTTTTACTGGTGAAGCCATCCGTTTAAGGTAAAGCGGCTATCGGCGAAACCCCGTGCGGGGCATTCGACCGGAGTAATCTCATGCAGTACTGAGCACGGGAAAAACACGATTTGATTCTGCTGCGGCACGATGCTTTGATAGTTGCCGGTCTGATGGGTGCTTCCGTCATCAGTTGTCTTAGTATCGTGAAGGCGCAATTCGCCGCCTGCGAACTGGCGCGGCTCGCGATGGAAGAAGTAGACAAACGTGACGCGGCGCGAGGCAATCGCTTCCTGTGAATCGTCGCTGTGCGCCCCGAAAAAGTCTTCATCGTTGCTGGCCGTGATTTGCGCCTCTACATGCCTAATGGGGAACTCGTCCATCCCCAACTGATCCAGCACTCTGGGCAGAGCGCCCCGGATTCGGTCAAAGATTAAGGACTCGTACTTTCCCAAGTCCATAAGCACATGGGAGCGGCGATGGTTGTAATCGATCACTCCCGGATCTCCGCTGGGAGAAATTACCTCGCTGCTTTTGAATTCGGACTCGCGTTCTAGCGCATAGCTGATCAGTTCGTTCAGTTCTTGCGGAGCTAGGAATTCATCCAGGACAACGCATCGAGCGCGAGCAATGGCAGGCGGCTCCAAAACCCCAACTCCGGAGTTAAGGCCCGCAAGTCCTTCTTGCAAGACCGGGACATTCGATGGGAGAACGCCCTGTGGACCACTAGGAGGCTGAGGCGCCCGGCTCGGCGGTTGGGGCGCGTGGCTTGGGGGTTGTGGCGCTCGACTCGGGGGCTGTGGTGCGTGGCTTGGAGGTTGTGGCGCACTTGGAGGTTGCGGCGCGTGACTTGGTGGCTGGGGCGCGCGGCTGGGTGGTTGCGGTGCAGCGAATCCAACGCCATTTTGTTCAGAAGTCTCTGCTGTCCCAAAAGCGATTTCGGATCGACCCAGTATCTGCTCTACGATGCTGCCGCCCAACAGGGCAAAGGCACGCTGCGCGACGGTTTCTCCTACCGATTGCGCGATCGTCGCCATCACCGCATTTTGAGTTTCGGGATTGTTGTTGCTGGAAACTGCTCTCGAGTTTTGTAAGAGAGTAGTTAATAAGTCGCGCTCTCGCGGACTTAGAATTCGCTCATCCTGCATTAGTGTTTCGGAAAAGGCGTCAAGAATCTGCTTCGCCGTCATTGGGCACACTCCTCCCCGCGAATGGGACTAGCTAAATTTCGTTGATGCGAAAGGGAGGAAGCCGCTTTCGTCGGAGACACTAACACCCGGCTGGCAAATTATCAAACAGAATTTATTACGGAGGAGTGGAAAACGTGGTTCTTATACATCCCGGACTTCAGGTTGAGGACACTTGCTCGGCCAGAGCACCCACCATGGAATGAAAAATCTTTATTCCGTCGATACCTCCGAGTTCCAGTTCAGAAGCGCGCTCGGGATGAGGCATCATGCCGAGCACGTTGCCGCCCGGGCTACAGATGCCGGCGATATTGTCCAGAGATCCATTGGGATTGGCTGCGGGAGAAATTTCTCCGGACGCGGTCGCATACCGGAACACAACTTGGTTTTCCCGCTGCAATTTCTCCAGGGTCTGCTGATCGCAGAAGTAGTTGCCTTCCATGTGGCCGATAGGAATTGTCAATATTTCGCCCTGCGAACAGGCATTCGTAAAAGGAGTTGCGATATTCTCGACACGCACCCGCACCGGCTTGCAGACATACTTTAATCCAGTGTTGCGCATTAGAGCGCCAGGTAAAAGGCCGGCTTCACACAGGATTTGAAATCCATTGCAGATTCCCAACACCAAGCCTCCACTGTCGGCAAATCGGCGCACCGATTCCATCACCGGAGAAAACTTCGCAATCGCCCCGGTTCGCAGGTAGTCGCCAAAAGCGAAGCCTCCCGGCACAATGATGGCGTCGCAATTCTCAAGATCGTGGGATTCGTGCCAAAGAAAAGTCACCGACTGACGGGCTACCTGTTGAATGGTCCAGAACGCGTCGTGATCACAGTTCGAGCCGGGGAAGATGATGACGCCAAATTTCATCGCCTGTCCTTGTTGGGGGATAGCGCCAGTTTAGCATGGCTGGAGTCTAGAGCTGGGAACGGTGCTGGCAGATTGGCGCACGGTTAAACTAGTTTGCTTTCTCAATATCCAAGAGGCGCAGGTATGAAAATCTCAACATGTTCAGCACGATTTAAACAGTTGGCCCGGTTGGCCGTGGGATTTATGTGCCTGGCCGCCATTCAATCGCCAGTCGCGGGAATAGCTCAGAGGCATCTACAGCATGGGGTAAACGTGGGACGGTTCCTGGACGGAGCTCTACAGAACGATTCCTATCAGTGTTGCAAACCCGAAGATATAAAGCTGATACAACAAATGGGCTTCGACCACGTGAGAATTCTTATCGAACCAGGACGCATGTTCGATTTCACCCAACCAGCCGCAACAGAAGGTGATTCGCTGAAAGCTCTGGACAAGATAGTGGGCGAATGTGTAAGGCTACAGATGGGCGTTATCCTGGCGATTGCTCTCGATGAAGATCGGTTTAAAGACAAGCTTGGAAAAGATGCCGCCTTCGGCACACAATTCGCCAATTTCTGGCGGAGCTTTGCCAGGCACTATTCCGCGAATGAATTTCCGGCCAAGCTGATCTTCTTCGAAGTTAAGAACGAGCCCGGCCTGAACGAAAAAGATCTCAGCGATGCGCAGTGGTCCACAATTCAGGCGGAGCTCGTGGCTGCGATTCGAGGTAGCGCCGCTAAGAATACGATTATTGTCACCGGCGCGCAGAACTCCGACATTTTGGGATTACTTGCTTTGCCTCCACTACCGGTTGATGGGCTCGTCTACGTTTTCCACTACTACGAGCCCTTCTCTTTCACGCATCAGGGCGAAGACTGGAACGACAGCTACGCAAAGTTCCTGGTGCACCAGCATGTCAAATATCCCTACGTCCCTGAATCGGCCAGGGCGGCCGCGGACGAAGTGCCCGAGTTGACCCAACGTCTTTTCGCGTTGCATGACATGGAAGGAGCGAACAAGAACCGAATCGAATCCGACTTTTACATCGTTGCCGAGTGGGCGAAGCTGCACCGAGTGACCGTGATTTGCGATGAATTCGGCGTGATCAGACCAGGCCCCGACCCCTGGGACCGCGCCCAGTGGACCCACGACATAAGAATACTTTTAGAGAAATATGGCTTCGGCTGGACTTTTTGGGATTACAGCAGTGACGCTTTCGGTCTAGCGCACGCCCCAGACCAATTCGACGGGAGTGTGGTCAAGGCGCTGGGGATGAAAGTCCCCTCAAGAATTCCTTGATCGACACGTCAGTGTGCCGGCGCACTCTGTGGCAGCAACGAGGAGTTCGAAAGAGGTAAAAGCGTTGGGAAAGTTTGCGTCCCGGTGGCGAGTGATCCCGGCAAAGGCTGGTCGGCAGCTGGTATAGGTTGCGCAGCCGTCAGGTCAACCGGCAGCGGACTCTGAGGTGGAATTCCCTTTGCCTTCACAATCGCCCAGTGCCATTCTTGATCGGGAAACATGGCAAAATTCAATGCCGTGCGAAAGACCGCAGTGGTAGACGGAGCGGCAGAACCTTTTACTTTTAAGAGAAGTGTGACATCGGGCTGTTTCTGTGACGGATCTTGCTGTACCAGACTGTTCGCGGACGCTGGTACGATTCGCGCCTGCCCGTAAGAGGCATTGGCCTCTGCGGGATCGGGCCGCTTTACGATAGTGAGACCGATCACGATCTCGCGCAGGTCCCATAGAGTTCCGTTGCGCACGGAGACCTGCAAAGAATCACCGTCAATCGTGGCCGGGCCATCCAGCTTGGCCAGTTCGCTGCGCGGCATTTCGTCCAGCAGGAGCGGATCCGATAGCGATGAGTTCTTGGCGGTAAAAGAAAGACTGCAGCTGACATCGGGCGATGAGACGCGGAAGGTCTTTGCTCCGGAATCGAGCGAAAACACCGGTTTGGAGCCGGCCAGACGCCGACTCTCGGCCTCGTCTACCACCTGCGGAAGGTTATCGTTATCAATCACGGCTCCTGCATCCACCGGAGCGGTCTTTTTTCTAAGATTGCGCGCTATATCTCCCAGGGGTGCGTCGCTTGCATCTTCCTGGGCGCGGAGGAAAGGCGGCAACGCCAGGACGACGAGGCTCAAGGCGAGGGTGATGGACCGCAGCCGGTTTGATGCAAGAGTGTACACAAGAATAGCCTGGGTCGAGCCACAACTTACTAATGCGATTGTAGTGAGTGGGCGCTGCCAAGCGGGAGATAACCCCCGAGAACGTCAGTGCTAGCACTTCTGCGCGGAAGGAGAAAACCAGGCGCGAAAAGTGAAAGAGGAGATTGGGCGCGCGCGCGGACGAAATGGAAGACGCAACGGGTGCGCGCCCAAGCTAATTTCTACAGAAGCCCTGAGGTGCGCAAACGCGAAACTGGATCAGCCACAGGTTGCCTCCGGAATACCCACCGGGCCACCGCAAAGCCTATCGCCGCATAACAAAGATGCATGAACCTCATAAGCACCCCCATCATCCAAGTTCGCCATCACCACAGGGGAGGATCAGCATCACTATCGGCAAGATAGCAGCGGGGTGAAGACCGGGCAAGGCCCGGCCGTGCCATGCGGGTGGCACGGAAGTAATAGGGCGATGGCCCATGAGTCATCAGGCAAAAGCCTTGTCCAGCGCGGGTTTACGGTCACCTACCGGTGGAGTAACCGGTAGTCTCAGTGGGCATCCATGTTCTCTGATTCTGCCGTTTGGCCTGCAGGGGGAACGACCACCGTTGAAAGGCTGCTTTCGGCGGTCAGTTTTCGGAACGTTGCGAGATCGTTTTTCTGCAAATCTTCCCAGTGGCCTAGCGTCTCGCCAACCTGCCGTTTCAGCTTATCGAACTCAATTTGCTCAGCTTGCGTTGGGGCTGAGTCCGCAGTGCCCAGATCCATGGCAAGGTAGGCCAACCTGGCATCGAGCTGGGGTGGATAAGCCAGCGAATCTTCGTTGGCGCTAATCATCAAATTAACCATCTGATCGCGGACGGCGACAAGCTTCTTTTCCAGATCGTCAGCCGAAACCTTAATCGCCTTGGTGCTGGCATTTTCGGGCAAGCGACGTCTCAGACCCGAGACTTGCGAACGGACATCCTGAATTTGGTTGACTGCGTCATACACGCTGTTCAGCTCGTCGTGCAACTGCGTCAACATGGTGAATTGCTGCGCCAAATCTGACTGGCTGACGTTCACTCGAGGATCTAATTTCACCTCGACCGGCGCAACCTGGCTTTCGCCTCCCACCGTCAACCGCACCTGATACTGCCCTGGAACAGCCACCGGCCCCTTCGCGCCCGTGTTGTATTCCCAGAGGTAATAACCGGGAATGCGATGTGCTTCTTCATAGCGCAGGTCCCAGACAAAACGATTCAAACCAGCCTCGGGCTTAATTTGTTTTTCCGGCTTCTTGTCGTCAGGATCAGGTGGTTCATCGAGGATGTTGGTTTCAGTACTGGAATAGCTGCGAATCGTTTTTCCTGAAGCGTCCAGAATTTCTAACTTGGTTTCTTTGTCGGTTTTCGGTTCATCGTTGAGATAAAAATAGATCACCGCGCCCGCAGGAGGGTTCTGGCCGGTCCGCTTGGAGGGATGACGCTCGCCGCTTGCACCAGCCTGAATCCGGTACGCGGGACCCGGCGTATAGAGATGGACTGCCTGCTTCTCCACATCGTCGCTGAACTGGCGCAATGGACTGATGTCATCCAAAATCCAGAACGCTCGGCCGTGGGTGGCGACGATGAGGTCGTTGTCTTTGACGATGAGGTCGTGCACTGGCGTGGCCGGAAGGTTGAGCTTGAGTGGTCGCCAATCGCCGCCATCGTTGAAAGATACGTAGACGCCTCCTTCGGTGCCCGCATAGAGCAAGCTGCGCTTTTTTGGATCTTCACGAACGGCGCGGACGAAGCTGCCTTCGGGAATGCCGTTGGTTAGTTTCGTCCAAGTTTTGCCGTAATCGCCCGTCTTGTAAATGTACGGCTTCAGATCGTCGTTCTGATGGCGATCGACGGCAATATAGGCAGTGCCAGGATCGAGCGGCGAAGCGTCGATCTGGCTGACGCGGCTCCACTCCGGCATATCTTTGGGGGTGACGTTTGTCCAGTTCTTTCCTTCGTCACGCGTGAGTTGAACCAGCCCGTCATCGGTGCCGACCCAGATCAATCCTTTTGTAAGGGGCGACTCGGCGACGGCGAAAATCGTGTCGTAGTATTCCGTGCCGGTATCATCCAGAGTGATGTCGCCACCCGAAGGTTGCTGTTTGCTCTTGTCGTTCCGGGTAAGGTCGGGGCTGATCGCCTCCCAATGCACGCCGCCGTCCGTGGTTTTGAACAGGCGCTCGCCGGCATGATAAAGAGTATTGGGATCGTGCGGAGAAATCACCACTGGTGCGGTCCACTGAAAGCGGTGTTCCAGGAAACCGGCGCCGTGAGCGTCAGAGAGCTCGGGCTGCTCAGTGATGGATTTGACCTGCCCGGTGTGCTTGTCATAACGCGTGATGTTTCCCTGGTAATCGGCTGCATAGACGACATTTGGATCGGGTGGATAGGGCGCAATATAGCCCGCTTCACCGCCGCCCACGTCGTACCAATCTTGCCGATCGATGGCGCCGTCGTCGCTCCGGCTGGTAATGGCGACGGTGCCGGAGTCTTGCTGCGAACCGTAAACGCGATACGGAACTGTCGAATCCGTGATGACGTGGTAGAATTGAGCCGTCGGTTGATTCTCTTCCCGCGTCCAGTTTTTTCCGCCATCCAGCGTAATCGTGACTCCGCCATCGTTGGAGGCAATCATGCGGTGCGTGTCGCGAGGATCGATCCAGAGGCCATGATTATCCCCGTGCGGGACCTTGATTTTGTTGAACAGATGACCGCCGTCGGTGGATTTGAACGCTTCGACATCCATGATGTAAACGACGTTTTCATCTTTCGGATCGGCGAAGATGTGCATGTAATACCAGGGGCGCTGCCAGAGGCTGTGGCTGGGATTTATGAAGTCCCAGGTCTCGCCGCCATCGTCAGAGCGGTACAGGCCGCCATTGGGATTACGCGCCTCAACCAGTGCATAGACGCGATCGGAACTGGCCGATACCGCAATGCCGATTCGTCCATAGGGGCCCTTGGGTAGCCCATGCTCTTCCAGCCGCTTCCAGGTGGTGCCGCCGTCGGCCGAGCGATACAGGCCGCTTCCCGGCCCGCCATCGTTCATGTTCCACGAACTACGCCGCACCTGCCAAAGCGCCGCGAACAGAATATTGGGATTGTGCGGATCGAAGGCGACATCGATGCCGCCAGTGTTCTCGTCTCTATAGAGCACCTTCTCCCAACTTTTGCCGCCATCGGCAGTACGGAAAATTCCGCGTTCCGTGTTCGGCCCATAGGGGTGTCCGAGGGCAGCCACAAAAACAATGTCGGGATTATTGGGATTGATGATGACTTTGCCGATGGCGCGGCTATCGTGCAGACCAATATTCTTCCAGGTCTTGCCGGCATCCAGAGATTTGTAGACGCCGTCGCCCTGGGAAATATTGCCGCGCAGACAGGCTTCCCCGGTTCCAACGTAAATGATGTTGTGATCGGAATTCGCGACGGCAAGGCTGCCGATTGATCCAGTTCCCTGCTTGTCGAAGACCGGGGACCAGGACATAGCGCCGTCAGTAGATTTCCAAACCCCGCCGCCGGTCGCGCCGAAATAATAAGTTGTGGGGTCGCCGGGAATTCCGGCCGCAGTCAGCGAGCGACCGCCGCGGAATGGGCCGATCAGGCGGTACTTCATCCCTTTGAAAGGTTTGTCTTCCGGCCGGGTCGACTCTTCTTCACTCGCGGTTTTTTGGGTTTCCGGGGCATTGACTGCGGGCGTGGTCGAAGTTTGGGTTGGCTTAACGGCCTTCGATTGACGTTCGGGTTTGGCTTGGGCAACCGCCGTGGTGTGCAGACAGAGCCCGATGATCGCGAAAAATATTATAACCCACGTTTTTCCTGAAGCTTTTTCAAAAGAAATCTTTGCAAGATTAAATCCGCAAAACAGATTCCGACAGCCCATGGTTCGAATGCTCCCTATACCTGAAATGGATCGTTGCTATGGTAATGCCGGACCGCCGGAAAGGAAAGACGTCGGCCAAGCCTAACCCAACTTCCTCTATTCAAAATCGAGTGTGGAGACGGCCATCGACAGCCACTCCGCCAACTTCGTCGCGGGTTACGCTTACCGACCAGCGCTTGTTGATCTGGTAGTCGCCTTGGACTACTTCGCTGCCGGGCTGCGAAACATCGGTGGAGAAGGTGAAGAGAAAGTTCTTGGTGACGCGCTGCTGCACAGCGATACGAGCAGAGGGATTCTGATTGTTGCCACCGATCAAGGGATCGATCTGCAGGCTGGAAATGCCGGCCAGCTTCTGCACGCTCCCGGTGAGTTCGCTGGCAGCTCCCGACGCGATCATTGAGTCGGTGCTCTGACTGGAGGAGGCGGATTCCTGCGTGGTTTTGCCGCGGGCGATGAGATTGATGATGTCGGCCGTGGGCAGTGGGGGATCGGACATATACGACGTAGTGAGCTTATCGAACGGGCCGCGCAGATTTAAGGTGAGATTGTATTGCTCGACGGTGGTGGTGACCGACACGTTCAGCACAGGATTGGTTTGATTGGGGTCATCGAAAGAGAGAATGCCGCGCTGCAATTCGTAGCGGACGTTGCGATAGAAAAGTTCTCCGGAAGTCAGATCGGTTCGTCCGGTAATGACAGGATTGGCAGCCGTCCCGCCGACCCGCAGGTTGACGCTGCCTTCCAGACTGAGTTGCGAGCTTTGCGCGCTGAGATTTTCCTTTGACTGCACCCCGATCGCTAGATTAATTCTGTCGGCAACGCCGGGTTGGGCGGGCGTAGCCGTATTGGCGCTGAATTGATCGGCGAAGCTCGCAAGATCGAAATCCGGGGTGAAAGAAAGTGAGTCGATGAGCACGCGTCCGCTAAGCGTCGAGGACTCTTGGTTGCCGGCGAATGCGAGATTGCCGTCGAGCGATATTCTGGTGCCATCGGGATAGCGCAACCGGATCGACTTCCCCTGCAGCGCGACATTGAACTCCAGGGTGGGGCGATAGGCGATCGACCCTCCTGCAGAAATGTCACCCCCATTCAGTTGCCCGGTGAGGTGCGAAATTTGAACGCTCTGTCTGCCCAACTCTAAAGTTCCGTTCAGCTTGTCCAGAGCGACAGGCGATCCAGCGTAAAGCACTGCGATATCCTGCAGACGAATTTGACCACTGATGCTGGGATCCTGTGCAGTTCCGGTTGCGCGAATGTCAAATAGGGCGGTGCCAGAACTCTTTGCGTCCGGCGAAACAATCTGCAGAATTCGGGCGTCGAGCGAGCCTTGGGCAGTGAAGCTGGGAGCGCTGTGGCCCGCAAATGGAATTTCTCCTTGCAGACGAAGAGAGGTGCCGGTCCCGCGAATCTCCGTCGGCTGAAGGGTTAATACGGAATGAGCGTAATCGGCCTGAATGGGGGACGCAGCAGTGATCTCCAAGGATTGGTAGGTGGCGTTGAGCGTAGGAACGGTGAGGTGCGCTTCGAGTTGAGTTTTGTCTTTCAACGGTCCTTTCAAGGTGGCATGAAATTCGGTTTGACCCTGGAAGCCCTGCGGCACGCTGGAGAGGTAAGTAGCCAATAGAACGTCAAGCGGAATGGCGGTGGTCTGGAGGGATGCGTCGGCGTAGTAATCGCCAGTGAGATTGACGCTGGCTCGCGCTTGCACAGACGAATCGATGACCTTGGAGTTCAATGCGAGATCCGCTTTGTGGTTGGCGATGTGAAGTTCCGCGTTGACATTTGAGATGGATTTATCGCGGATTGACAGCTGCGGCAACTGCAGAACGGCGCTGAGTTGAGGGTCATCGATAGTTCCCTGCCCGCTGACCGCGGCGGTGACCGTTCCGGACAGGCCGAGGTTTTTAGCTTGTACGGTGTGAAGCTTTTGCAACACCAGCCCAGGAGCGTTTAAGCGGACGGTATAGGCCTTGGTTTTGGCAGTGTAAGAAAGATCAGCGTTGGCGGAGCCCGCTGGCAATCCGACATGTAGCTGCGAAATGATTGAGCCGTGATCGGTGTGGAATTGTGCGGCCAGAGTTTGGAAAGTCTCGCCGTAAGCGCGGGCGTTGACGATCTGTAGCTTGCCGGAACCTTGCGGGTCAAGTTGAGAGCCGCTGACGGAGATATTGGCGTCAAGATCGCCGCTGACCGGGTATTGCAGGTTTGCCAGACGTTCAAGCGCGGCGATGGGAAACCGCTGGAGTGAAAGGTTCGCTTTCACAAGATTGGCGGGAAGGTAGGACCAATCCTTGAGCGATACCGTTGCGCTGAACGAAGCGCGGCCACGCTGAGCACTGACGAGAGAGCCGTTAGTGACGGCAACCTGGGAAGGGCTTGCCGCTAGATTCGCTTTGGCGCTACTCCATTGGCTGCCCTGAACGGATAAATTCTGTGCAGAAATCTCTGCGACGATCTGAGGTTTCATCAATGGGCCGCGAACTGCAGCGTTTACGGTCGCAGATCCTGAAACGGACGGAAGCGCCGTATCGTTGTCGCGAAAGACGGCGGCAACGGATTCCAGTTGATGCAGATCGCTTGCCTGTACCTGCACCTGTAAATTCGAACGGCGGCCGAGTTCACCATCCGCTGTAAGTGTCGCAGACGGAATCCGCAATGACGATTCGCGAAGTGTAAGAGCGTTGCGCGATCCGTCGTAGTTGGCATGGATAACACCATCGACGGGAATTTCGTCGGCCGTTGACCGGGCGGTATTCTTGGCCGCGGCGCTCACCAAAAGATCGGAGCGCACACGAATGTTGCTTATACTTCCGCTCCAGGATGCGTGGGCAGTGCCGTTGAGAACTCCGGAAACAGCGACTTGCCTAAGCTGGGGACGAAGAATTTGCTGAGCGGAACGCAAAGATAAACCGTGCAGGGATGTCTGCAGGTTACCGGATGGAGTTGTGTCGAGATCGTGGACGCTGAGATTCGCGCCGACGCGTCCGCCGAGGGAATCGAATTCTATGCCGTTCGCTTCCAGGTTGCCGTTCGTGAGTTGATAGCGTCCTTTTAATTTGCTGACCGCGATGCGTCCACTCGGAGCTGCAGCGGAGAGCGTTTCACTGGCAAGTTGGCCGTCGACAGATAGATTGCGCAGCATCGATCGCTGAGGGAGATTCTTATAGCGAATCTGTCCGATGAGCGAGAATTCTCCGGAAGGCCTGTAGGCTGGCGCCATTGATGCAAGGTCTCGCGTGTCGATGCGGATGTTGTAATCGGCTACGAGGGCGGGATCGGCGTAGTTGCTAACCGCAGCTCGGACGGAAACGACAGAATTTCCAACTCTCATCACCGCAGAGTGAATCAAGAGCTCCGCCGGCGTGGCGCCGAACTCGGCTTGAAAGCTGTGAGGCAATGGTGCGTATTGTCCATAACGCAAGTGGCCATCGTCGTACGAAATGGAACCAAAATAGCGGACCGCAGCCGGGTCAAAGTGAATGTCAGCGTCCAGGTTGTAAAGATCGGCGTCGAGTGGAGTCTTCTTATCGTTGTAGCTGACTTCGCCTTGAACCAACGCCACATGCCGGACTGCAAGGTCGAAGACGCTAAAGTGCGAACTACTTTGCCGTGGAGGAGTAACAGGCAGATTGCTGTGACCTGCGTGATCCACGCGAACATTCACCACCGGTCGCTCGACAATGAGTTCGAGTGGGTTAACTTTGCGATGAAGGACCGATTGAATCTTGAAACCAACTGTCAATTTAGCGATTTGCAGTAACGGAGGCTGAGCGGGAGGCTCCGTGCCATGGACCGTTATGTTGTAAAGATGAGCGGTAAGCGTGGAAAAGCTGAAGTCGAGGGCACGGATCTCAGTTTTTCCGCCTGTAGACTCTTCAACTGTCTGCGCGATCTTGCGCAAGGCATAGTGCTGGAAGGCTCTGCTTTTCAGAAACAAGTATCCGCCTATGCCAGCGATCACAATTAGCGCGACCAGCCCAGCCAGCGTCCATCTAATAATTTGCCGCGACTTCATTACTGCTCCTAGAAAGCCTGCCCTATGGTGATGTAGTACTGCGTGGGGTTGATGCCGGGAACGGGATTGAGGTTGTGGCCAACGTCGATTCGAATGGGGCCGATAGGGGTGGAGTAACGCAGGCCGAAGCCTACGGTATTGGTGTAATTATTGAATGTGCTGCTCAAATTGATTGCGCTATAGACGTTTCCCCCGTCGTAGAAGACGACGCCACCGAGTGCTTTCATAATGCGCAGAGGAAATCGTATTTCAGAATTTAAAATGAAGAGCTCGCGACCGCCGACCGGGACAGTTACGTTGACGCATCCGGTCTGATTCTGCAGACCGGTGCAGAACGGGACCAGACGCTGCGGACCAGCTTCGTCGATAGGAAAGCTGCGCAGAGACGTGCCTCCACCCGAAAAATAAAGCTCACTTGTAGGAACAAAGCTGCCGGCAAAGGGTTTCGCCAGGCCGAGACGAATACTGTTGGCGAACACGATGGAATGCACCGGCTTGTAAGTAGCAAACTGTCCAAAGAGCCGTGCGAAATTCGCGCTTGAACCAATCGCCGTAGGGGTAATCCCGAGATTCACAGTTGCGTAGTTGCCGCGGTGTGCGTCGAGAGGTTTGTCGCGGGTATCGCGAATCAGAGTGCCGGAAAAGGTAGAAAGCCGGACATTGCGATCCTGTTGCAGGACGAGTTCTGGAACCAACAAATGGGATAACTCAGTTTTGTTAAAGTCATAGCGAATTTGCAAGCGTGTATTGTTCTTGCGGCTGAGAATGCGTTCGACCTGGAAGGAAAGATCGCCAAGTGTGGCGGCGAACAACGGATTTTCGGTAGTGCGTTCAATGGAAAAACTGCTGAGCGAACTCCATTGCGAGCCGATGAAGTGTGGTTGCGTGTAAGTCGTGAGGACACGCTGGTCTAGTTGCGATAGAAGAAGGGAGGCGCTGACGGTTTCTCCGAGCCCGCGCATGTTGCGACGGTTGAACTCAATGGAGCCGCGAGGGCTGGCAAAAGTGGATTGGCTTGGCGCGATCCTGTTGCTGCCGAGGTTGATTGTCGGCAAACCTGGGACGGCGACCGTACCAGAAGGAACATTGCCGCCGCGATGAGAAACTTCGAAGCCGAAACCGTAAATGATCTCATTGCGTTTCATCTCATGAACTTTCACCAGCTCCGTTTCTACTTCTTGATCGGTGATGGGCTTTCGCGGTCCAACATTGGACCAGTCGAAGATGTTCAAGTCATAGAGGCGGGTCTCGGCTGAGAGCATCTGGACCCTTTTCATGGGCGATTCAGGGCGCAACTGCGTAGTTTTTGCAATGAGCGAACGGCGGGTGCGCTTTTCACCCAGATAGACGACCTCGCCAACGCGCACAAGTTGATATTCAGTGATTGAGTAAAGGACGTCGACGCGGTGCGGATCGTCGGCATGTCGTCTCACGCTGGCTTTCACTTCGGCATTGAGGTAGCCGCGGTCCTGATAGGTGGCCGAGATGCGGTTTCGATCTTCTGAGAGAAGACGGGGCGAGTACGGTTCGCCGGAACGCAGAGCGAAATGCTTGGAAGGTGTGAGTTCGTTCTCAGGAATTCTGTCGTTCCCGGCCACGCCTACATTTTCAACGACGGTTTGCGGGCCCTCTGTTATTTCGAAGGACACGTCGAGCTTTGGATGCTGGTCATCGACTCTCGAACTGATTTTGACGTCCTCGTATCCCTTATCGCGGTAGAGTGCTTCCAGGTTGGAAATGCTCTGTTTCAGTAGTTTCTGGCTGATACTTCCGTGGCCCAGAATGTGGGCTTTCTTAACCACCCCCTGCGCGAGCAGGTCCTTGGCAGAGATAGCGTGATTTCCATGGAATAGGATTCCACCGACTTTACGTTTCTGGCCGCGATCGATCTCGTAGACAAGCGTAATGCGGTCTGGCTGACGGCTGAAATTGATTTTTACTGAGACGTCGAAGTATCCCTTTTTCTGGAAGTGGTCGATGAGGTTTTGCTGGCCTTCTTCGACCAGGTCGCGATCGATGGTTCGTTCCGAGTAGATAGGGATGAGTTTTTTTATTTCTCGTCCAGAAAGAAATGGAAAAACCGAGAGTTTCGCGCCCGTAGCTCGGACAATAACGGTAGGGCCTAATTGCACCGTGAAAGAGACATCGACACGGTTTGTAGCAGGATCGTACGTCGGCAAATCTTCTCGCACGCTGCCCGCCAACCGATGTTGGCGCGAGAGTTCCCTCTTGATCAAGCTGGTAGCTGCTTTTACGCGTTCTTCTGTATAGGGTTTGCCGAGCTTGAGCAAGCCTCCTGTGAGGCGAGCGCGAACCGTGCGAATGGAGTGAAGGAGATGAGAAGCTTCGCGCAGGTCCGTGCCTTCAAACTTGACACTGGCGATTTTGGCCTGCTTACCCAGGACAACATTAAAAGTGACGTTAACCAGTTGGTGAGAGTCGTCGATATCTGTTTTGGTTTGGATCGTCGCGAGAAAGTATCCGTTGCGTTTGAGGAACTCCTGCAGAGCCTGTTGCGCCAATACGACGCGTTCAGGGTCGTAGGGATCCTGGTCTGGAAGGTTCGCGACCTGGAGCAATCGCGTGTACGGAAAACTTTTGGCAGCGCCAGGAAAATCGATCATGCCCAGGTAATAGGCAGGCTCCAATAGAAAGCTAACTCGAACTCCGGAAAGTTCAGGGGTGACGTTTACCGTAATTTTGGGAAAACCTCCCGCTTGCTGCAACGCACGGACGCTGGCGTCAACTTTCGCCTGGGAGTAAGGCTCCCCAGCTTTCTGGAGTGGTATATCGCGAAGAGGTTTCAGGTCGCGATGGGGGTTGGCGATGAGATCGACAGCTACGACATTCTGGCCTTCGTACACGGGTGAGGCCTTATCTGCAGATTGGTACCAAGCTAGCGTTGTGGAAAAGAATAGAAGCAAAAACGATAAATGCATATAAGCTGTAGGTCTCGTCCCGGCGGCATCCAGATGTGCTTTCGATCTAGCGGGTTGCTAAGGCTTTACAGCCCCAAGTATCGAATTACGCGAGAGCTTTGATGCCGAAAACTTGGGAGGTGTTCGTAGCGAATCCTTGCGGAGGGCGATTTTCAACGGGGCCGGAACAATTTACAATCACAACAAGCTGACTCTTTGAGAAAACGGCCATTCGAGGCGATTGTGTCAGACCCACTCTATCTTAGTCTTTGGTTCGCTGATTTTTCTGCTCCGGAGATGTTGCCGCACGCATTTAGCGTGCTGCAGCAGTTTCCTTTCTCGGCGCAGCGTTCAGGCATTAGCTATTTCGCGCTGCATCCGGTTTCCTGGAACGAGGCAACCGTATTGGAGCGGCGCTTCCCGGGAGGCATTGATGCCGGGCAGGCGACGCTGATTGCTGCCGAACTGGTGCATGATGATTATGCGTATGTGTTCGAAGCTCACTGGGATTTGTGGACGCCGGATCAATCGGGTGACAACTGGGTGCTTGAACCGGCGACCGTGCAATTCATTATTCAGGGCGAACAATTCGACGAGGGGAGTTTCAGGGAAACGGGACACATCCAAATAGACTTTGGCCTTGATTCTTACTTTCTTCAACCAGAGACGTTACTTAACGAACAGACTCGCGCCAAGATTCGCGACAATGTGGCAAAGCTGGTTGAATTTTCTACGAAGGTAGAAAAGAATAGCGGGGCCAGCGCTCGCTTGCTCTGGTCGGAGTCCGAAGAAAGCCTCGCGCAGAAGCTGATTGCCAGGCTGCAGAAAGTTCAGTGAACCCCCCGTGCCCCGCGTCCAAGCAAATTCTGTTTAACACAGAGGGCACGGGGGTTCACAGGGTAAAATCTGTGTTATTTCGTTCTTCCCCCTTCGACTTTCAATTTGTCGGACGCCCCTGCCTGCGCCGCAGCAAGCCGCGCCGTGAGCACGCGGAAAGGAGAGCAGGAAACGTAATCCATCCCCACTTGATGGCAGAATTCGACTGAGGAGGGGTCGCCGCCATGCTCGCCGCAAATTCCCACCTCCAGCTTGGGACGCGTCTTCCGCCCGCGTTCAATTCCGATTCTCACCAGTTCGCCTACGCCGTCGCGATCAATTGCGGCGAACGGATCCTGCTTAAGAATTCCCTCTGCCAGATAGGTTGGTAATACCTTGTTTACGTCGTCGCGCGAAAAGCCAAACGTCGTTTGCGTGAGATCGTTGGTGCCGAAGGAAAAGAACTCCGCTTCCTTGGCAATCTCGTCAGCGACCAGACAAGCACGCGGCAACTCGATCATGGTGCCGACCAGGTAATGCACGTCCCTTCCCTTCTCTTTGAATACTTCTTCGGCTACGCGGCGGACGATTGCGCCCTGGTTGGCCATCTCTTTTACGGTTGAGATCAGCGGGATCATCACTTCGGCGTGAGTTTTGACGCCTGCCTTTTCGACTGCCACCATCGCTTCGAAAATTGCCCGCGCCTGCATCTCGGTAATTTCGGGATAGGTAATGCCGAGGCGGCATCCGCGGTGGCCAAGCATGGGATTGAACTCATGCAATTCCTCCACGCGAGCCAAAAGCGTTTGCAGCTCTTTTAGCTTTGGCGAGCGCGGCTTGGTGGCTTGAAGAACGGCGATCTCTACCATCAACTCCTCGCGCTTGGGTAAGAACTCGTGCAGCGGCGGATCGAGCAAGCGGATGGTAACGGGCAGACCTGCCATGGCCTTGAAGAGACCGATAAAATCAGCACGCTGCATGGGCAGCAACTTTTTCAGAGCTGCCCGGCGATCTTTTTCATTGTCCGCGAGAATCATCGAGCGCATGTGAGGAATGCGGTCTTCGGCAAAGAACATGTGCTCGGTGCGGCAGAGGCCAATGCCTTCGGCGCCAAAGGTCTTGGCCTGAATCGCATCGCGCGGTATATCGGCATTGGCGCGCACGCCGATTTTACGGAATGGCTCCGCCCAACTCATCAGCTTCTGCAGGTCAGCGTCATCGGTCGACGCTTCCAGCGTTTTAAGTTTTCCTTTAATTACGCGGCCCGTAGTTCCGTCGAGAGAGAGCCAGTCTCCTTCTTTGAATACCTGGCCTTTTACGCGCATCTGGCCGGCGCGCTCATCGACTTGAATATCACCCGCACCGGCAACACAGCATTTGCCCATGCCACGCGTGACGACGGCGGCGTGGCTGGTCATGCCACCGCGAGAGGTTAGAATCCCGGCGGCCACTTCCATGCCCTGAATATCTTCCGGGGTGGTTTCCGCGCGGACAAGAATGACAGGGTTCTTGTTAGGACCGTGCCCGGCTTTCTTGACCGCTTCCTCCGCTGTGAAAACAATTTGCCCGACGGCCGCGCCCGGTGAGGCAGGCAATCCGGTAGCGAGTACTTCGACCTTTGTGCTTTTTTCGTCGAGGCGGGGAACCAGGAAATCGTAGAGCTGATTTGGCTCCACGCGAAAAATAGCTTCTTCCTTTGTGATGAGGCCTTCGTCCACCATCTGTATTGCGACTCGAACCGCAGCGCGGCCGGTGCGCTTGCCGTTGCGGGTCTGCAGCATGTAGAGCTTGCCATCCTGGATGGTGAATTCGAAATCCTGCATGTCGTGGTAGTGCTTTTCGAGACGAGTGGTGATGTCGCGGAGCTGGTCGTAGACCTGCGGCATGATCTTGTGCAGTTCGGAGATATGCACGGGGGTGCGCACGCCTGAGACCACATCCTCGCCTTGCGCGTTCATCAAAAATTCGCCGTAGAATTCCTTGGCGCCAGTCGCAGGATTGCGGGTGAAGCCGACGCCAGTGCCACTGGTTTCGCCCAGGTTGCCGTAAACCATGGCTTGCACATTGACTGCGGTGCCGAGCATGTCATCAATGTTGTTGATGCGGCGATAATGTTTGGCGCGATCGTTCTGCCATGAGCGGAACACGGCGTCGCGAGCCATGACCAGTTGCTCGTGCGGGTCCTGAGGAAAGTCACGCTTGGTGTGTTTTTTGACGACCTTCTTGTATTCTTCGATTACTTCTTTCAGCGCCTTGGCATCGAGATCGGTGTCGAGCTTGGCCTTTTTTTGTTTCTTTTTCGCATCGAAAACTTCGTCGAATGCCGACTTCGGAATTTCCAGGACAACGTTGCCAAACATCTGGATCAGGCGCCGGTAGGAATCGGCAGCAAAGCGGAGATTATTGCTCCGCTTGGCCAACGACTCAACGCTCTTATCGTTCAAGCCAAGGTTCAGAATCGTATCCATCATGCCGGGCATGGAGAATTTTGCGCCGGAGCGAACGCTTACCAGCAACGGGTTTTCCCCCGTTCCCAACTTCTGGACTTGTAGTGCTTCCAGCTTGGCGAGGGCTTCTTCCATCTGGCGGTCAACTTCTTTGGAGACGCTTCCCTGGCGCATGTATTCGCGACAAGCTTCGGTCTGGATCGTGAAACCGGGAGGCACAGGCAGGCCAGCGTTGGTCATTTCGGCCAAGCCGGCACCTTTGCCGCCGAGGTCGTCTTTCATCTTGCCATTGCCGTCCGCTTTGCCGCCGCCGAATGAATAGACGTATTTGGTGGAAGACTTCTTGCTGTCTTGCGTACCCGCTTCGGGGAGGGTAATTGTCGCCATGATGAGTCCTCTTGTTTTGCCCTAAGATTTTTGTTGTTGCAGCACGTTCACCGCTGCGATCAAGAACTGACTAATATCTATGTCTGCGCATTGCCCTCACTAACAATCTCTGAGAAATCGGCAATCGTTGAGAATTCCTTTAGCAACGTCCGCAGCAGTGCCAACCGGTTCTCCCGCACTTTCTGATCTTCGACCATTACCATCACTTTGTCGAAGAAAGCATCCACGCGATCGCGAGCGGTCGAGAGGAGCATGAGCGCCTCACGATACTCTTTCTTCTTGCGATAAGCCTCGATTTTACCCGCATAGGTCTCGAGAAAAGCAGCGAGGTTTTTCTCCTCCGCAGCAGAATTGACCGAGGATTCAAAGTGTGGGGCGGGTTCGACACCTTTCTCTGCCGCTTGCCTCAAGATGTTTCGCATGCGCTTACATGCGGCGCCAATCGCCACAAACTCGGGCATGTGCAACACCTGTTTAACCGCCTCCGCGCGAGCCAGCACATCGACAACGTCGTCCGAGCCAGAAGCCAGGACTGCTTTTACCACGTCATACGAATAGCCGAGCACGTCTTTCAAATAAAACTCAAGACGCTCGCGGAAGAAAGTCCGCATCGACTCGTCGAACTTGTCGTCGCCGACGAATTTCCCTTCCGCCTCTGAGCCTTGGTATCCGGCGCGAGCGTCGCGCAGCATTTCGCTGAGCGGGAGTGGCAACTTTTTCTCTGCGATCACTTTTACAATTGCATTGGCCTGCCGCCGCAGGGCGAACGGATCTTTTGACCCGGTAGGCACGAGTCCCAGCCCAAACATGCCGGCGATCGTGTCCGCCTTGTCACCGATCGAGAGCACTGCGCCTTCCATCGAGCGTGGGACGTCATCCTCAGTAGACTCGGGCTTGTAATGATCGTAGACCGCATCGGCAATGGCAAGCCGCGTGGGCTCCGGCAGACTGTGATCAAGTTCTTGTACGCGCGCATATAAGCCGCCGACGATGCCTTGCAGTTCCGTAAATTCCTTCACCAATTCGGTGGTGAGATCGCCTTTGGCCAAACATGCAGCTTTGTGAATCACGCCGGGACGAACAGCCAGGCCACCCTGCTTGATGAGTTCACTCAACCAACTGCACAAACGCTGAACTCGTTGTGTCTTGTCGTAATAGCTACCCAGATCTTTCTGGAACGTAACCTGCCGCAGCAGTTCGAGGCGCTCGAGTAGAGATTTCTTTTGATCCGTCTGCCAAAAGAATCGGGCGTCGTTAAATCGCGCACGCAGCACGCGTTCGTTCCCGTGCCGGATGAGACCTTGCGGGTCGCTATCGGTGTTCAGCACCGCTAAAAAATTCGGCAGCAGCTTGCCACTCGAGTCTTCCAGCGCGAAATATTTCTGGTGATCCCGCATCACCGTTACTAGCACTTCCTCGGGAAGTCCTAAAAACTGCGGATCAAATTCGCCCAGGATTGCGGAGGGAAACTCAGTGAGGTTCACCACTGTCTCGAGCAGCGATTTGTCTTCGCGCCAGCGCGCTCCAGGAATAGTGCGCGCGGCGGCGTCAAGGGCTTTGCGAATCTGCTGCTCGCGCTCGGCGCGTCCTAAAACTTTGGCGGCGCGCAGAGTATCGACGTAGCCGGAACCGGCGCGCGAAATGGTTACGTCGCCGTGAGATAAGATTCTGTGTCCGCGCGAGGTCTTCCCTGCCCGAATGCCATCAAACTCCAGCGGGATGGTTTCGCCATCAAGCATCGCAACCAGCCAGCGCACCGGACGCACGAAGCGCTCGCCCGGCTTGCGCCAGTACATATTTTTTGGCCAGTAAATAGAGGAGAGTTCCTTGGGGAGATGATCGGCAAAGACTTCTGTCGCTTTGCGACCGGGCGTTGTGATCCAAGCAGCCACGTACTCGCCCTTTGGAGTTGTGATCCGGTCGAGCTGCGCGACATCCAATCCTGCTTTTTTTGAGAAAGAGTGGGCAGCTTGCGTTGGCTGCCCATCCTTATACGCGTGATTCATCGACGGTCCGACTAGCTGGTCTTTCCTGTAGGGCTGTTCGTTGGCCACGCCGGCCGCCATAACGGTTATCCGCCGTGGTGTGCTGAGCACGTCGAACTTGCCGCCACCGAGCCGTTCTCGCCCCACTAGATCCTGCACGCGTTGGCGCAACTCTTGCGCCGCGGCGTCGATCATCCGCGCGGGAATCTCTTCGCATCCGATTTCGAGTAGAAAGTCTGGCATTTCTAAACCTGGTAGCGCGCGACCCTTAACCTCTTCCTCACTTTTAAGTATTCAGACGCTAGATGCTTGGGCGTAGAGGGGATGCCTTGCACCGTCGTGCTGGGTTCATTGATATATCCCTCGACTGTGTGGAAACTTCGCTTCGCGAACTTTCGACTTCGCTCAGGACGACAAGTTTCAAATTGTTGCCGGCGACAATTTTTCTTGATGTTTCTTGTTTATCTTATCGCGAACAAGTGCAGGTTCGTCCGAGCTCTCCGAAGCGGCTGGCTCGGTCTTCTGCTGATCAACCCAGGCTTTGGCGATGCCCACGGCCAGCGCGCGTACGCGCCCGATGACACCAACTCGTTCCGTCACGGAAATCGCGCCCCGCGCGTCGAGGATATTGAACAGGTGCGAACATTTCAGGCACAGATCGTAGGCAGCCAATAGCGGGAACCGCTTTAGATTCGGCTCCTTGCCGTCTTCGCCCGGTTTCACCAAGATCCTGAAGTTATCGATCAGCTTCTGACATTCCTGCTCATACAGCGTGAACATCGTCCATGCATTCGCCACATCCGCCTGCTCGAAGTTGTACACCGAAAACTGCAACTCTTCGGCCAGCCGCACATCACCATACTTCACTTCGTGTCCGGTTTCTGGATCGCGTGCCCACACGATGTCGTAGATGGAATCAACATCTTGTAGAAATGCTCCGATTCTCTCCAAGCCGTAAGTCAGTTCGACCGAAATCGGAAATAGATCTACGCCACCGCACTGCTGGAAGTAGGTGAACTGGGTGATTTCCAAACCGTCGAGCATGACTTGCCAACCCACGCCCCAGGCGCTCAGGGTGGGGGCTTCCCAATTATCTTCTTCGAACTTGATGTCGTGCTGCCGAAGGTCGATGCCAATCGCGCCCAGAGACTCCAGATACAGCTCCTGAATATTTTCCGGCGGAGGTTTCAGGATTACCTGCAACTGCAGGTGTTTGAAAAGGCGATTGGGATTCTCACCGTAGCGGCCATCGGCCGGACGCCGCGAGGGTTGCACATACGCGACTTTGTAAGGCTTCGCTCCCAAGACGCGAAGAAACGTTTCTGGAGCCATGGTACCCGCGCCTACTTCGACGTCGTAAGGTTGCTGCAGCACGCATCCTCGCTCCGCCCAAAAGGCTTGCAGGCGCAGGATGAGTCCCTGGAACGTCAGCGGATTGGGCCTGGACGGAAGCGGGGGTATTTCATTTAAATCTATTACCTCCATCGGGATTTTGGTTTTCTTGGACATTAGTCGGATTCTTGAATTTCTGCCGATTTCAAGGGCGCGCTCCGTGATCGCTTGGGACTTCCAAACACCATCGGGACCAGCGGTTAATCAATGATTGTAGCGGAAGCTGCGGCAACCGTCAGCTAGCAGCGAACCGAACGAAGGCCGTTTGTTCTCGACAGCAGTTGCGGAGTAGTATGGTGCGCATCTGTGACATCCAAAACGATCAAATTGGTGGGTAGTTTCGTCTTGGCGATGTTGGTCAGCGTGATTCTGCTGTGGGTTCTGATTTCCTTGAGGGACTCGTTGGCCTGGATGTTCCTCGCCCTGGGCCTCGCAGCTGGATGGGCAACGGGAATATTGCTAGCGCCCTACCAAAGTGAACGGGACCGATTCAAGGAATATCTAAAGATCGTATCCAGCTTTCTCGCCGGGTATGCCGTAAGCAAAATAGATCGATTGTTCGAGCTCTGGGTTGATCCGGCCCGCGGCCCCATGGCGCTAACCTCAATCTTTGCCCACCGTGCGCTGGTGTGCGTTACGGCCTTTCTTCTGGCGGCGGTCTCAACCTACGTCGGTCGGAAATATGTCAGCTTCGGCCCTGGCGCCGAACAACCACGGAGGCAATAAACCGGGCAGTGGGTAGTGTCGCGACCCTTGTTCGCCGAACAGGTCCTCTCCGGTTTCAACCGTCGTATCGAGGTGCAACTATGGGCTCAAAACTACGATTAGCGGAGGTCACGTTAGTCGCCGTGCTGTCGGTCTCCTGCTCGCCACAAAAGTCCCCGCAGGAAACGGGAGCCGCAAAAACTGATGAGACACTTCAGGAACCTACGAAGTTCTTCGAGGTTAAAGTCGGCGGTAAGATCGGCTTCATCAACCGATCAGGACAGCTAGTGATAAACCCTCAGTTTGATGAGGCGGGCAAGTTCAGGGAGAAGATCGACTGGGTTTGCCTTGGCAAATGCGGATATGACTCCGGCCCAGAGGAGTCCAAATACGGCTTTATCGATGAGAGCGGAAGGTACATCGTCAACCCAACGTACGACCACGTCTGGCCGTTCTATGAGGGCTTAGGGCGGTGTGCATAGGCGACTGCCGGTGGGAAGGACCTGGACCAAGAAAATGGGGATACATCGACAGGAAGGGAACGGTCATAATCCCGCTCCAGTTCGGTCGAGCGGGCGTATTCCGGGAGGGTTTGGCGGAGGTGTGCGTGGGCCCGTTTATCGGATACGGAGAGAAATTCCAGGGGAAGTGGGGATACGTCGACGCCAAGGGTGCCTTCGTCATTAACCCTCAGTTCGACCGGGCAAGTTCTTTTGAAAACGGCCTGGCCAAGGTTGAGCTGGGAAAAGGTGTAGAAGCCAAAATCGCCTACATCGACAAAACTGGCAGATTCGTTTGGAATCCGGCCAATTAGGCCACGTCTGAGCGACCGCGAGACCGGATACGAGGGCTAGAACCCGCCTTTTTCCAGCATTCCTGCCGTCACCAGCTTCTTCTCAATGTGCCGCTGCAAGATCCGACGCGGCGAACACAAAGATGCCAACCTCCTCGGCCCGCCTCCGAACAGTAGTCGGAATCTTCTCGATTGTTATCAAAAGTTATGAAGCATTCTTCTCGACATGCAGTCGGGAGCGATGCTCTGCCTTCCTCTGTTCGAACGAGAGGACTCGTCGGCTAAGGTCAGCGAGTTGCGCCAGTTCCTTTTGGATGGCCTGAAGGCGTTCTAGCCTCTGACCGTGAGCAATCTGATCCTGCGTGTCGTGTTGAGGTTCGCGGCGATATTGGTCGTTCAATTCTCGAAGATCGGCGATCTCCGTGCGGAGACGACCAATCTTTTCTCTAAGGAGGGCCAAGTGATCCATCCTTCAAGAATAACCTAGTCTCGGCCAAATCCAACCGTCAGAAAGGACGTTTGGACCCTTCCACCGGTTGCCAGACACGAGGTGTTGTTAATGGCCCTTAAGCAGTTTTCGCGCCCCCGCGAGTTCTTTGCGTTTTGCGGCGTCAATCTCTGGGTAGTCAAGATCAAGCTCTTCCAGGGTCTCGACGATAGCCGCAGCAACCACGAGGTGCGTAAACCATTTATTGTCCGCCGGAACGACGTACCACGGCGCATGCTTGGTTGACGTGTGACGGATCATCTGCTCGTAGGCTTCCTGATAGTCGTCCCAATAATCGCGCTCGTGAATATCGGCGGCGGAGAATTTCCAGTACTTGCTAGGTTCGTCCAGCCGCACCAGGAAGCGACGTTTCTGCTCCTTCTTTGAAAGGTGCAGAAAGAATTTGCGAATGACCGTACCGTTACGCGCCATGTGGCGCTCGAACGAGCGGATATCTTCGAAGCGTTCTTCCCAAATGTCTTTTGTGATGAGAGATGGAGGAATCTTCTCGCTCTCCAGCACCTTGGGATGCACGCGAACGACTAACACCTCTTCATAATAAGATCGGTTGAAAATTCCTATGTGCCCGCGCTCCGGCAGATGCTTCGAGGTGCGCCACAGGAAGTCATGTTGCAGTTCGGCCTCCGACGGCGTCTTAAAAGAGAAGACCTGGCAACCTTCGGGATTCACTCCTGACATCACGTGTTTGATGGTGCCGTCTTTGCCTGCGGCGTCCATGGCCTGAAAGATGAGCAGCACCGACCACTGATCCTGGGCGTAAAGCTTCGCCTGGAGGTCGGCCATGCGCTGAATATCTTCTTTCAGCTTTTCAGCGGCGGTCTCTTCAGACTTCCACTCCGCTGTGTCAGCGGGATCGACGTCTTTTAGTCGGAAGTGCTTACCATCGTCAATGCGATAGGATTTTGCCAGTTTGGCAGTCTTCATTAGTTCGCGGCTCCGATAGCCTCGGTCAGAAGAGGCAGTTCAACGAGTGGCTCCTCCAGCTTGAACCTCAGCCTTGCGTGAAATAATCTGCCTTCACTTTGCGAGGGGTACTCTTTGTCCGCTTGGCGTGATTACGGTCAACTCACCGACTTGCTCGCGCTTGACGGCGTCACGAAGGTGAGTTGCATGATCCATCATCCAAAGCTCAGGAATGATTTCTGCAACCAGTTGGCCATGACAGAAAATTCGTACTACCGAACTTTCAGAAACCACAATGCCCACTGCGTCGGTCACAGCGCTCATATTAGCAGCGGCAATGTGACGGCTGCCTAGTCCCAGTGGGACATCCAGTTGTTCCGCCACGGCGTCAAAATAGCGGCAAGCGGAAAGAACAATTCCGTCGCGACTGACCACGAAACCGCCATCCAGCTGCGCCAATTCCTTGATGGTTCCGCGAAGATTGAGATCGGTGATGTGCCGCGATGACGCAGGATGCCCCAACATCGGATCGAGGATCAGCGGTCTGGATCTGGCAAGCACGGACTCTTCATCTCCCAAGGTGAAGAGCGTGCCGACGCGCCTGCCCTCGCGACCCTCACGAGCAATCTCGACCGCCAGTTCAATCAGCGGCTCAAGAACCGCCCCATCATATTGCGACACTTCGCAGAGAATACTTTCGAACATCTATTATCCTCCTCGCATTAGCTAACGCAGCGGATGTGACACGACGTTTCGGTCCAACCATCACTACACTATGTGGCTTCCGCTGGCGCCCTAAGAATCTGCTTTCTTGCTCGACGAGAACGAAACCAGCAATCCCTTCACGAAGACGTACAGCACAGGGATGAAGGATAAGTTAAGAACCGTGGAGAACAATTCACAGTCCCCAGCAACCTCACTGTTTAGATAAAGATGCTACGGGCTGGCAAGGGATTCAACAACTACCGAGGACGCTGCGATACCTTTCTTTGGTCGCGGTAGGGGGTAGCGGCGGGCAGTTACCTCCGAACGCTTGCGTCATTTTCGATGCAGGAGCGCTGGAAGTTGCAATTGCCGGCTGTCGAAATTGTGAACATGTTTGCTGGGGAAGGTTGGTGCGGGGCACAGGACTTGAACCTGCACGGCCTTGCGGCCACTGGCTCCTAAGGCCAGCGCGTCTGCCAGTTCCGCCAGCCCCGCTTGGAATTTCTCAATGGTACCACTTAGCTCCCGCCTCCCCGAAGACCCGAACTTGTCGGGCGGTCGGGCCGCCGCGGTTCGATTCTATTTTTGGAGATAGCGCTGCGACAGACGAGGGATCTCAGGGGGTATGGTTCGAGTGATCTATCTTGGTTGGCCGATACGAAGAACATCCTGTATCAAGAGCGAGAGACGGAGTCGCTGATTGCCAGCAAAATCCTTCTGGGATCATCCTGCAGAACCTAGTTGGCTTGCATCACGGATGAAGCGGCCAGTACTCCGGCCGCGAGTTCCAGGTCGTGCAGATCCTCGCGGCTGAAATCCTGGGTATGACGCGCATCCAGGCCCTTCCGTGAGATCTGAATCACGCCCATCACCACGGAATGGCGATCCAGAATCGGCACCGACATGAGCTTCTGAATCGGAGCGGGAGGCGCTGGAACATCGCTGTCACCAGCCGCGGACTTGATGGTTTCGAAAATGCTGGCGTGCTTTACGCGCGCAAAATTATTGAAGATCTCAGCCTTCTTGCTTAGTGCGGTATGGGCAGCTACGGCTTTGCTGGAAATTGGGATCGCTCCCGTGGTCCGCAAGTATTCAGGGAAAATAAATTTCAGCAGGCCGCCTTCCAGCTTCAGCAGAGCGACTTCACTATGAGCCACCCGAAAGACTTTCGCTAGAACCTTGCTCACATCCAGCGGCGTGACGCCCTCGCTTAGGACAGAACCCAAGGGCATAAGATTTTCCGGGAGAATGATTTCGTCAACAGCGTTTTCGTGCGGCTTCTGGGTCATAGAGCACTCTCGAGTGCAATTTGATTGAACACGTGCAAGTCTCGCATCTTGGAGCCCAATCGACACTTGTATTCACATCCTACAACCCCTTTTGTTTCAGCCAAGTAGCCAACGACCATGAACTTTCGCGTCAAAATGCTTTTGATCCCAGTGTCAGGAAACAGCAGCGTATGACATTTTTGCCAGCGTCAAAACACTAAATTTCTATTGACCTGCCTTCCCTTCGCGGCCCAAGAATCATTACACTGCTCTCCTATGAGCATTCCTGTACAGCCTAACGTCAAGCTAAACAACGCCCCCGACTACCGCGAAGCCTACGCGAACAGCGTGCAAATGCGAGTAAACGTGTGGGACTTTTTTATGGTTTTCGGAACCCTGCAGCAACAGACCGAAACGCAGGTGGAGATTCGCAACTTCCAGGGCATCTACCTGAGTCCGCAGCAAGCCAAGGCCCTCCTTGGGCTGCTGCAGCAGAATGTGTCTGGTTACGAAAGTGCGTTTGGCGAAATCAAACTGGATCCGCGTATGACTCCGGCAGGTCCAATTCATTAGAAGTGCCGGGGGATTAAGGGCAAGGGTCTTGTGTTGTGGAATTGTCGATTGGATACCCGCCACGAGGAGAATTCTGAAACAGAACCGGTCTGGCTGGAACACTCGTACGGGATTGCCAGTCACTCACCCTGCATTGGTGTTCACTGTCGCCTTTCTTTTCGTTTTCCTGGTGCATATACCTTTGTTGCAGTTGCCCTACTTTTGGGACGAAGCCGGGTACTATATTCCCGCTGCGCGCGACATTCTGCTGACTGGAAGTCTGATTCCACATTCCACAGTTTCGAACGCGCACCCACCGCTGGTGATGGCGTGGCTTGCGCTGTGGTGGAAAGTTGTTGGGTACGCGCCGGTAATAACCCGAACGGCAATGCTGGTTCTGGCGGCATTCTCACTTGCCGGCGTATTTCGGCTGGCCGAGCGCGTAGCGAACTCGAAGGTTGCGATCGCCTCCACATTGTGCACGGCGTTGTATCCGGTGTTTTTCGCACAAAGTTCGCTCGCCCAAGTAGACCTGGCTGCGGCAGGTTTCACATTCTGGGCGCTTTCGACTTACGTGGAAGATCGCTTCGTCGCAACTGCAGTTTGGTTCGGCGTAGCGGCTCTGACCAAGGAGACTGCGATTCTAGCGCCAGTTTCCCTTGCGGGGTGGGAGGTTATCGTAATGCTTGCACGCCGCAACCGACTAGATGGACTTTGGATGCGGAGCGAAGATGCAAATGCGGATTCAGCAAACCGGAGCTCAACCTGGCGGATCGCGCCGCTGCTGATCCCCGTGTTGCCGCTCGCTTTTTGGTACGCATATCACCACGCGCAAACCGGATATGTCTTCGGCAATCCCGAATTTTTCCGCTATAACGTCGCGGCTACGCTGAGTTCACTGCGTTTTGTCCTGGCTTTGGCGATGCGGCTATGGCAGATCAGCGGTTACCTCCACTTGTGGGTTCTCACTTTGGCTGCATTGCTGGCGATGTGGACGCTGCCGCCGGAGAGGGATTCCGGCTCCGAACGGCCGCGGATTGGCTTCCGCGTGCAAATGCTCTTTTACGTGATCGTACTTACCTACGTAGTGGCAATGTCTTTGATTGGGGGCGCCGTGCTGGCGCGTTATATGCTGCCGGCAGTCCCGCTAGTCATTATTCTTTCGGTCTCAACACTCTGGCGCAGGGTGCGTTACTGGCGCACGGCATTGGCTTGTATTGCGCTCGCCTTCGTGACGGCCTGGTTCTGGAATCCTCACTATGGATTTTCGCCGGAGGATAATCTCGCTTATCGCGATTACGTCGTCTTGCACGAAGACGGCGAGCGTTTTCTGGAAGCTCGTTATCCCATGGCGGGCGTGCTGACAGCATGGCCAGCGTCCGATGAAATTACTCGTCCTTGGCTTGGATATACAACGCGGCCCATGCGGGTGGTGCGGATCGAGGACTTCTCTCTGGAGCAAATACTATCCGCCGCCGAACTTCGTTCGAACTATGGAGCTGCCCTGATCTTCTCTACCAAGTATGAACCCGGGCGGGCGCCCTGGGATCACTGGCGCATTTGGACAGAACTGAAATCCCGCTTCTTCGGCTTTCACCGCGACCTTCCGCCCGGGGCCGTGGCGGAGATACTGGGCGGACGGGTTGTGTTTTCGGAACAACGACAAGGACAGCGGATTGCAGTGATAGAGATGGAAAAGAACGAAGTGCAGAGTGCAGAGGTGAAAACGCAGAAGTAAGAAGTCAGAACGTAGAGGTTCATTCTGAATTCTTACTTCTTCATTCTGCTCCTGAATTCTGACCCTGACTTCTCACTTCTGCATTAAATGACATGAGTAGGTCTTGATCACAAGCCAAACCTCGCGTCCCTCCACCAGCCCCAAAGCATCGCGAGCCGCCAGAGTAACGTGAACTTCCATCTCGACTCCGCAGTTGACACGCAGGGAAATCAGCATGTCACGCCTTTCGAGCGAGAGCACCCGCCCGGGGATTATGTTGCGAGCGCTGAGTCCCTCAGGCTTTGCGATGGCCAGGAGAATGTCGCCCGCTCGAATTCCGACGCGCAAGTGGGATCCCTGCTCGGCACGAATCAGGGGCGTCTCCAGCAGAACAAACATTCCTGCCTCGATGCCTGGCAACCGCCAGGTCATGGTGCCGCGATCCTCGTGGACGAGCCACACCGTGGCATCGAAGATGTTTTCAAACCCTACCAACTGGGCTACGCTCTCATGCGTGGGAGCGCTCAAAACCTGATGCGGGGACCCTTGTGCGATGATGCGGCCCTGCTCCAATACCATCACCCGCTCACCCAAAGCCATGACTTCTTCGCGGCTGTGGGTGACATAGAGAATCGGAATGCGATGCGCCTGATTCCAGAGTCGAAGGTCGTCGATGATTTTCGCTTTCGTTGCGGCGTCCAGAGCCGCTAGAGGCTCATCAAGCAACAGCACACATGGGTCGGTCACCAGCGAGCGCGCCAGAGCGACGCGCTGCCGCTCTCCGCCGGAGATTTCGGCGGGGAGCTGCTGGCGCAAATGGTCAATACGAAATTGGTGCAGCATCGCCAGCGCTCGCTGCTTGCGCTCGGACCGGGGTAAGCGTGCAAGACCATATTCGGTATTCTGTTCGACGGTCAAGTGCGGAAACAGCGCGAGATCCTGCAACACGTATCCCACGCCGCGTTTCGCGACAGGCACTTTCACGTCGTTGCTTGCATCGAAGATCACACGCTCGCCGACGGCGATCCGTCCAGCGTCTGGCATCGCCAGCCCGGCAATGCAGTTGAGCAATGTGGTTTTCCCTGATCCTGATTCCCCAAACAGAATCGTGAATCCGGGCGTGGCGCTGAAATCAACATCGAGTGAAAAGCGGCGTTCCCCGAAAGGAAAGGTCTTGGTGATGCGCGCATTCAGGATTGCGTCGGCGGGTCGTGCTGGCTGGGGCGTAGGCATGTAGGTTCGCTTACTTGACGGGCCCCATCGTCCACAATCTTGCAGATCTGCGGTTCAAGCCGTAAACCACGGTCAAGGCAGCGAAACAGAAAATGAGCAGCAGCAAGGCCGTGGCATTGGCGGAAGCGTAGTTTGAGGCTTGTACCTGATCGTAGATATCAATCGACACCGTACGCGTGACGCCCGGGATGTTGCCGCCAACCATCAGCACCACTCCGAACTCGCCCATGGTATGCGCAAATGCCAGGACGACGCCTGTGACCAGGCCCGGGATCGAAAGAGGAATCACAACGCGAAAGAACGTGCGCAATGGCGAGGCTCCCAGCGTGGCCGAGGCTGCCAGAAGTTTGCGATCCACCGATGAGAACGCAGCGGTGAATGGCTGCACGGCAAAGGGCAGACTGTAGAGAATTGAGCCGATCACAAGTCCGGTGAACGTGAATGCGAGCGTGTGACCGGTCAAGGATTGCCACCAGCGTCCCAGCGGGCTCTGCGAACCAAGCGCGACGAGAACGTAGAATCCGAGAACGGTGGGCGGCAGCACGATCGGCAAAGCGACAATTGCTTCAACAAGAAATTTCCAGTGCCAGCGCGAGAAGGCGATCCAATAGGCCAAGGGCAGCCCTACGCCCAGCAGAATCGCCGAAACGATCACCGCCAGTTCTATCGTGAGCCGAAACGATTGCCAGTCGATGGACATTTTTTACGCCGGTCACTAATTCTTGTCAGGGAGACCAAAGCCGTAGCGTCGCAGCACGGCGACGGCCTCATCTGTCTTCAAATATTGCAGGAAAGCAAGCGCCTCCTGGCGATGAGCGGAAGGTAAGATTGCCACCACGGATTGATCCAGGGGCGGATAGGCGTCGGCGGGCACCACCCAATATTTCCCTTTGCCCTGCATCGCTGGCGCCATCGCGTGCGCCAGGGCAACGAATCCAACCTGCGCATTGCCTGATTCGGCGAACTGCGCGGCCTGCGAAACATTCTCCCCCAGCACAAGGCGATCGCTCAGTTTTTCATAAAATCCGTAATACTTCAGCACCGCGACGGCGGCGCGCCCGTATGGCGCATGCCGCGGATTCGCGATTGCAATTTTCTTCACCGACGGATCCAGAAGCACGCTCATACCTTGGCGCTCGATCTCGAGCGGCGAATCCTTGGGCGCCCACAGTACCAACCGTCCCACGGCATAACGATACAACGTTGACGCATCCACCTGACCTCCCGCGATCAATTGCCTGGGATAGTCCGTATCTGCCGAAAAGAAAAGATCAAAGGGAGCGCCGTTCTGAATCTGTTCGGTCAACGCTCCCGATGCGCCGAAAGAAAGTTTCACGTCAACTCCCGATCGCTTTTTGTAGTCGGCAGCGACTTCCTGAAGCGCAGAGCTCAAATCCGCCGCTGCGGCTATGGTAATGGAGCGATCCGTGGCACGCGCAGGCGGATTAACCATGCCGCATAGAAGCATCAACAACGCACAGGAAACTTCGTGAAGGTGCTTCGACCACTGAGGACACCTCGATTTATTTTCACCATTCATAACAGTGCGTTGGAAATTGTACAGGCATATACCACCGAGCGCAGAAAACGGACACGGCGAACTTCTTTCTAACGTTTGTGAGAACCCGGTGAGGCGTTCCTTTTTCCCGAAATGGTCGGCGGATCATATTTGTACACTTTTTGTTTTGACCCTGCGCCGGCGGGCTCCCATACTCCTGACAGTTGGCGTCTATGAGCTTTCCCAGGTTGTGTCGTGTCGTTCGCACTTCCCTGTTCGTGATGTTTGTTCTTTCGATGCCGAGGAACGCAGATGCTCAGGGAGCAAAGAAGTCTACATCGGCAATCTCCAACGCGGACTCCGATGCCGATCACGAAGAAGAACGCGCTCGATGGTTTTTACGCGGTCGCACCCTACCCGGCAAGTCCGCGGCTGAACTGCGGCATCGCGCTTATCGATCGAAAATGCAATCGCGGGCAATGGGAACGAATGCTGCTCTCGGGGCGCAGGCGGAGTCGCAAGCAGCCTCGGCCTCCGTGGACACCTTTGGGGCCTGTGCCTTTAGCTTCTGACGGCACGGGTCAGGGACTTCAGGATTACCATCAGGTCTCGGGCCGGGCGACGGCAATCGCGATCGATACAGCGGATCCTAGCGGGAACACGGTATACATAGGCGGGGCGCAGGGCGGTGTATGGAAATCCACAAACGCGGCCGCGAGCATCGCCAACAATGTTACCTGGACACCGGTGACTGACGACCAGGCCACTCTCTCGATCGGCTCCATTGCGATTCAGCCGGGAAATACCGACCCTACAAAAAGTGTGGTGTTGGTGGGCACGGGAGAGGCAGACAATTCCGCCGACTCTTATTTCGGTCTCGGCATTTTGCGCTCCGCTGACGGCGGCAATACCTGGACCTTGATTTCCACTGCCAACAGCTCCAACGGAACTCTTCCCTTCAGCGGACTGGGCGCAACGCGCATGGCGTTCAGCACGGCAAGCGGCCAGACCGGCACGGTGGTCGCAATCATGGCAGCAACAGCAGAAGGCGTCACGGACGGTGCGCTGACCAGCAACACTTATCGTGGCCTGTACACCTCCGTCGACGCTGGGCAGACCTGGACTTACGATGCGTTATTCTCGGGCGGTGCGATTGAGGCGACGTCGGCAACTTCAGTGGTCTACAACGCAGCTGCGGGAATGTTTTTCGCCGCGCTGCGTTATCACGGTTTCTATTCTTCTCCCGACGGCTTGACGTGGACTCGGCTTGCCAATCAGCCGGGCGCCGCGGGAGTGCTCAGCACAACGGCCTGTCCCCAGAACTACAGCGTCAACTGTCCAATTTATCGTGGCGAGATCACGGTAGTTTCAGGTCGGAATGAGATGTACACGTGGTTTATCTCACTCGACTCGAACAATAATCCTGTCGATCAAGGCATTTGGCAGAGCGAGAACGGGGGAGCGAGCTGGGCACAAATCAACGAGAGCGGCATCATTACTTGTGGCGACGCCGACGGCTGCGGCGCAGAGCAGGGATATTACAACCTGGAGTTGCTGGCAGTGCCGAATGGCAGCGTTGCTACGCACCTTTATGCGGGCGCGATTAATTTATTTAAGTGCTCGATCAATTCCAGCAATCCGGCATGTTCGAGTTCGCCATTTATAAATCTAACGCATGTGTACGGATGCGATCCCTTGAGCGCGCTCGCGCACGTTCACCCCGACCAGCACGCTCTCGCTTACATGATTCTGCCATCGGGCAATGACTTGATGTATTTCGCCAACGATGGCGGCATCTATCGCACGCTGGATGGTTATAGCGGACTTGCAACCGGCTCCTGCTCCGGCACAAACCAATTCGACGACCTCAACCAGAATCTAGGATCGATGACGCAGTTCGTCGCTTTCTCTCAGCATGCGAGCGATGACAACACTTTATTAGGAGGCGCGCAGGACAACGGTTCGCCGGCAACCGCAACGGCCATGACAAATTCGGGCTGGGGAAATGTGCTGAGCGGAGATGGCGGATATAACGCCATCGATTCGAGCACAGGCAATTGGTTTGCCTCGAATCCGGATTTCCCACCAGGCGGTGGCAACTTAAATGTTCAGGAATGTTCGTCGGGAGTGAACTGCAATGACACTCTGTTTCAAGCAGTCGTCAACAGCAACGACGTCGGCGGAGACGACGGATCTTTCTATTTTCCCTATATTCTGGACCCGCAGTCAGCGACGTCGATGCTCATAGGAACGTGCCGCGTGTGGCGCGGACCGCGGTCTGGTGGCGGCTTCACACCGCTCAGCCTCAACTTCGAAACCTTCGGCACAGCCACATGCGCGGGCACTGAAGTCAATGTGGTTCGCGCGCTGGCGGCGGGCGGACCCACGGACGCGAACGGTTCAAGGGTAATCTATGCCACCACTGATGGCCTGGGCCCGAACGGGGCTCCTTCCCCCTCCGGCGGGCACGTCTGGGTCACCACATCTGCTGCGGCGGTTTCCGGCACAAGTTCCACATTCACCGACGTTACAGGCAACGGTCCGAGCGGAAGCATTAACCCCAATCAATTTCCGATTTCGTCCGTGGCGATCGATTCTTCCGACCCCACAGGCAATACAGCCTACGTCACCGTGATGGGCTTCACTGGCGGACCGGGACACGTTTGGCAAACAACGAATGCGGGCTCGACCTGGATTGATTTCACTGGATCGGGAGCGAACGCGCTGCCAGATTCACCCGCAAACGCCGTGGTGGTCGACCTGAGCGCTCACATTGTTTATGTGGGAACCGACGTGGGTGTGTTTAAGAGCGCTACATCATCCGCCGTGTGGACGGAAGTAGGCCCGGTTTCCGGGCCGGTGACGACTGGGTTCCTGCCGAACGTAGCAGTTACCGCTCTCGCGCTGTTCAGCGCCGGCGGACAAAAATTATTGCGCGCCTCCACCTATGGGCGAGGTGTGTGGCAGTTCAACCTGTTGCCGGATTTTCGCATCGCGGTGTCCAATCCAACGCTTACTGTTTTCGCGGGACAAACAGCAGCATTCAACGGAACTCTCACCTCGGTGAACGGGTATAGCAATTCGGTGGCGCTGAGTTGCATGAGTGGACTTTCTAGTGCGCCCAGTCCGTGCGTGCCGAATCCTGTGAGCACGACTCCGACTTCCAGCGGGATTCCATTCGTGGTGAACGCAGGGCCTGCGGCGGTCGCCGATTATAGTTTTAATGTTCAGGGCTCCGGTTCTGATCCCAGCAATACAACGCATGACGCAGCTCTAACCCTGCATGTGGTGAGCTATGGTTTGACGGCACCCTCGCCCAGCCTGGTAAATGCGCCTCCTGGGGCGACCACCCCTCCAGTTAGTTTTCAGGTCACGGCTCAGGGTTCGTTCAGCCAAAGCGTAACTCTGAGCTGCGGCTTTAGTCCCCCCATTTTCGGCGCGAGCTGTTCCTTTTTTCCGAGTACAGTGGTAACGCCAACAGTGGCCGGACCGGTGAGCATGACTGCAACCGTGACCATTCCTGGCGGTACGATTGCCGGCAACTACAGCGTCACGCTGCAAGCGACAACTGCGGGAGCACCCGCGCCCGTGACGGTGTCGTTCACGGTTGGGGTGACTGGCAGCCAGGACTTTTCCGTCAGTTCTTCCACTGTAAGCCAGAGCGTGACCGCCGGACAAACCACTGCGCCTTATAATCTGACGATCGCACCCTTGCCGAGCGGAACTTCGTTTGCCGGGAGCGTAAGCCTCTCCTGCAGCGGAATCCCCTCTGGAGCGCGGTGCAATTTCAATCCGAACCCGGTTGTGCCGGGAAACAGTTCCGCCGGCAGCGCGATGACCATCGCGACCAGCGCTACCGTCAGCCCGGGAACGTATCCCGTGGTAGTGAAGGGGACCTCTGGTTCCATCTCGCACTCAATCACAGTGTCGCTGGTCGTAGCGCAAAGCTTTCAGCTTTCAGTGAGTCAAGCTTTTGCCAACGGAGCGGATGCGGGCTCTCAGCAATCCGCCAAGGTTTCTCTGGTATCGAATTTCAGCGGCACGGTCAACGCCAGTTGTGATGCCAGCGCCCTCGGCGGCCAATGCTCTGTGAGTCCTGGCAATCCTACCTCGATTGGGGCGGGCACAGCGGTCACGCTGACGCTCACAGTTGCCATCCCCAATACTGCGGCGCCTCAACCCTCCAACTCCTACAACGTGATTTTGACAGTGAGCGGATCATCAGGAGGGCCAACTCAGGCCCTACCAGTTCCGCTGACGGTGATTCAGGATTTCTCCGTAAGCTCGCTTACGCTGGCAGGCCAAACTGTGAGTGCTGGACAGACAGCGACATACAACATTGGCGTAGCGCCGGTAGGCAGCGTTTTTGCCAGCGCCGTGACCTTGTCCTGTTCCGGCCTTCCTGCACTTTCTATCTGCAGTTTTGCTCCCAACCCAGTCACTCCTGGCGGCAGCGCCGCCGCGGTGGTAATGACGGTCACTACCGGGGCCACAACGGGCGCAGGTACCTACGCGTTGGGTTTGGCGGGAACATCGGGAGCACTATCGCACTCGAACACAGCTTCTTCCCTCATTGTGAAAGACAGTTTTCAACTTGCAATCAGCCAGCCTCTCTCCAGCAATGCCGATCCGGGATCTCAGCAGGCCGCTAAAGCATCGTTAACCCCAAACTACACCGGTTCTGTAACGGTGAGCTGCAATGCCACCGTGCTCGCGGGGCAGTGCTCGGTGACGCCCGCAAATCCCGTGTCGATCACCGCCGGAGTCGCGACTGCATTGGCGCTTACGGTGACGATTCCGAACTCTGCGGCTCCACAACCCCCTAACTCCTATAACGTCAATTTGACGGTGACCGATTCATCCGGACAGCCAAGCATCCCGCTCACATTACCACTCACTGTGATCCAGGATTTCAACGTCGGTTCGCTGACTCCATCCACGCAGTCGATCACACCCGGACAATCCGCGAACTACAATTTCAGCGTGCTGCCAGTGGGCGCGTTGTTCAATGGTGCCGTCACTTTTTCGTGCGCTGGCGCTCCTGAGCCACTATGTAGTTTTGTCCCCAGCTCTCTGACTCCAGGCACCAGTTCGGCCGCCGTGGTGATGACAATCGCCACCACGTCAAGTTCCGCGCGCCTTTCTCCGCTCGGGCCAGACAGCAACAGAATTTTCTACGCGTTGTGGTTGACGTTTCCTGGAATCTGTCTGGCTGGTTGGCGCGCTCGGAATCGCTCGAAGTTGGGCTTGACTGGCTCTCTGACTATGCTATTTCTGCTGGGTCTGCTGCTCACCTCTTGCGGAGGAGGAGGAAGCAACGGCGGCAGTGGCGGTGGAGGAGGCGGTGGGGGCGGAGGCCAGCAACAAGGAACACAACCGGGCACTTATACGGTGACTGTTGCCGCAACCTCCGGCGCAGTAAGTCATCAAGCTGCCAGCGTGACCCTGATCGTTACCCAGTAAGATCGTTGTCCGGTAAGATCGTTGGCCAGTAAGACTGTTCATGCCATAATCATCACTCATGTCCGAGTCGTCCTACGACGTCATCATCGTCGGCGGGGGCATTGTCGGCCTTGCCGTCGCTCTCGATATCACTAAGCGCTTTCCCCATCAACGCCTGTTGTTACTGGAGAAGGAAGATCGTGTAGGCCAACACCAGAGCAGCCATAACAGCGGCGTCATTCATTCTGGAACTTACTACAAGCCGGGATCGCTGAAGGCAAAACTCTGCGTCGAAGGCGCACGCGCGATGGTTGAATTCTGCCGCATGCACGGCATTGCTCATGAAGTTTGCGGAAAAGTAATCGTTGCCACCCACGAGGATGAGTTGCCACGCCTTGAGGAATTGCGCCGCCGTGGCGAGACGAATGGCCTTAAAGGATTGCACCTGGTTGGGCCGGAACAATTGCGTGAGATCGAACCTCACGCCACTGGACTTCGTGCGCTGGTCGTACCCTCCACCGGCATCACGGATTATGCTGCTGTTTGCTCAAAGTATGCTGAACTGATTCAAGCGCAGGGAGGGACGATTCAGACGTCCACCGCAGTAACCGGCATCAGGCCCTTGTCTGCTCAAGTAACAGTGGAGACCAACCGCGGAGAATTCGGCACTCTCAGCGCTATCAACTGCGCGGGATTGTTCAGCGACCGCATCAGCCGCATGGCCGGCGACGAACCGGAAGTCAGAATCATTCCCTTCCGTGGCGAGTATTACGATCTCATTCCGCAGAGGTCGGGGCTGGTCCGCGCTCTCGTTTATCCCGTGCCTGACCCGCGGTTTCCTTTCCTGGGCGTGCATCTGACTCGCAGGGTGAACGGCATCATCGACGCCGGTCCTAATGCTGTTTTCGCCTTTCGCCGAGAAGGTTACCGGCGTTCCGACTTCAATCTTACTGACATGGCTTCGTCTCTGGCTTTTCCGGGATTCTGGCGGATGGGCGCGAAATACTGGCGCAGTGGTCTGGATGAGTTTCGCAGATCGTTTTCCAAGCGGGAGTTCGTTCGGGCATTACAGCGCCTGGTCCCCGAAATAGAAGAGGAAGACCTGGTTCCGGGGGGCTCTGGAGTTCGAGCTCAAGCGATAAAGCGCGATGGCACCCTGGTTGACGATTTTCAGTTCGTTCCGTCCGGAAGAATGCTGCACGTGCTGAATGTGCCTTCTCCGGCAGCTACGGCGTCGCTTCCCATCGGGAGCGCAATCTGCGACATGGCTGCGCAAAACTTCGGCTGGCAGTGATTGTGACCTTGACACTTTTAGGTACACTCGACAGACTGTTCTGGCTGTGCGTTGCGGTTTCCTTAGCGTGGGCGAATGGGTGACCGGGCGAATCAGTCGAGCAACTGACGCTGGCGCATTTTCAGCTCTACGGAAAGGTTGACGTTTGTCAGGAAGGCTTTCGACGGTACTGGTGGTCGGCGGAGCAGGCTACATCGGCTGCCATGCGGCTCATGCTTTGAGGCGCCACGGTTACGGCGCAATCCTTTACGACAATCTTTCGCGCGGGCATCGCTTCCTGGCGGAAGGTTTTGAACTCATCGTCGCTGACATCGCAGACCGTGCGCAGCTGTCAAGCGCGCTGGCACGCGTTGCAGCAGTCATGCACTTCGCGGCCGATTCTCAAGTCGGCGAAAGCGTGGCCCATCCGCGAAAGTATTTCAGCAACAATGTGGAAAAGGGTCTGGCCCTGCTCAATGCGGCAATGGATGCAGATGTGCGCAAATTCATTTTCTCTTCCACTTGCGCCGTTTATGGAATTCCAGCCAAGGTTCCCATTACGGAAGACACGCCTCGTCAACCGGTGAATCCCTATGGGATGTCGAAACTATTCTTCGAAGACGCGCTCGAAGCCTACGGCCGCGCCTATGGCTTGCGCTCCGTGAGCCTTAGGTATTTCAATGCCGCTGGCGCGGACGAGGGCGGAAATCTTGGTGAAGTGCACGATCCGGAAACTCACTTGATTCCGTCTGCCCTGAAGGCAATTACTGGCGAGAATGCTTTCTTCCAATTGTTTGGTGACGATTATCCGACCCCTGACGGCACCTGTATTCGCGATTACATTCATGTCAATGACTTGGCTGAAGCGCACGTGCTTGCTCTGAAGCGTTTGGACACCATCAATACTGCCGAGCAATACAATTTGGGAACTGGCCAAGGAGCTTCAGTGCAAGAGGTAATCGCTACCGTTGAAGAAGTTACCGGCGCAAAGGTGCCGCGGAAGATTGGTCCGCGCCGCCCCGGGGATCCGCCGGAGTTGGTGGCTGATCCTTCGCGCGCACAAGCCGCTTTGGGATGGAAGGCGACGCGCTCTCTCCGCGATATAGTTCAGACTGCATGGCACTGGGAGCAGAAGGTTCGCCAACACAGCTCAATCCGATCGAGTTAAGTTAAACTCTGACGGAAGCCAATCCGCACAATCTAGCCGAGGTCCAGTTGAGCAAGAAAACCGTGACAACTACTCTCTCTGGGAAGAAGATCGCCGTGTTGGGAGCCGGCAAAATGGGAGGCATCCTTCTGCAGGCCCTCCTGAAGAACGGCCTGCTTTCGGCCAAAAACACTACCGCGACCGTCGCTCATGAGGATCGGGCCAAGGGCCTGAGCCGGAAGTTGGGCATTCGAATCGGCACCGATAATGTGAAGGCCGCGGAAAATGCCGACATCATCCTGATCGCGGTGAAACCGCAGGTGGTCGTAGAAGTCGCCTCGCAGCTCCGCGGGCACATCTCGACTCGGCAGTTAGTAATCTCTGTAGCGGCGTCGGTTCCCAACAGTCTGATCGAGAAGGCGCTGAACGCCGAGATTCCCGTGATACGGGCGATGCCCAATACCCCCTGCTCTGTGGGTTTTGGAATGACGGCGATTGCAAGCGGCGCGCACGCCACGGCACAGCATGTGGAACTAGCGACCACTTTGTTCGACGTAGTTGGTCGCACCGTTGTGGTGGATGAAAAACACATGGACGCCGTTACCGGCTTGTCAGCCAGCGGTCCCGCCTACATTTACATCATTCTGGAATCGCTGGCGGAAGCGGGAGTCAAGGTTGGCCTACCCCGCGATGTCGCGACTCTTCTTGCCGCGCAAACGACCTTGGGCGCGGCTCAGGTCGTGCTCGAAACCGGAGACCATCCTGCGTTGTTGAAAGACTCTGTGACGACCCCAGCCGGTTGCACCGTGGACGGGTTGATGGAACTTGAGGAAGGTAAATTGCGCGTGACGCTGATTAAAGCGGTGGTGAAAGCCACTCAGCGCGCGAAGGAACTAGCGTATAGCTCGTAAAAGCCCCTGGGATGAGCTGCTGTTGGAGAATTAATCCCCGTCGCCGACGGCTGCGGCATTGGCCTTGAGCCGCTGCAAGAGCGGGCTGTGCTGCGAGAGAAACTCCAAGTGGCCACATTTGGGGCATTCGAGCATCACGGTTCCGCTCTGCCTGCCGTATGGAAGGAAAGTCAACTTGGTAAATACGTAGCTTTCCAGTTCGCGTTTGCAGCGCAGGCATTGAACGCCTGCCGCTACACGCGCCGGAGGCTTTTTTTCCGCTTTAGGAAAACTCGCCCGGCTTGTCTTATCGTCGCTCATGAAAGATGATCCTGGAGAAACTCTACCGCAGAATTTCCCATTTTTCCACCAACCTTTGCACCGTGGTATTGCATAAGTTGAGACTGCCTGTCAGCCGGTTAGCGCGGTAACCTAAAGTTCAAGGTGACCCTCGTCTGCATTTCCACCGGTACACCTTTGATCGCACGCGGCTTGAATTTCCATTGTTTGACAGCGGCAATCGCTGCAGCGGCCAGAACAGGTTGGCCGCTGATCAACTTTACTTGCTGTACCACGCCATCGCGACTGGCGTGCACCTCCAAAACCACTGGCCCCTGAATCTGCTTTTGGAGGGCTTCCGGGGGATAATCGGGCTCTACCCGGAAAAGCAGGCTGCCCTCTGCCGCCGTTGGTGACAGTTCGTAGATTGCCGCCGGCTGAACGACAGATTGCCCGGAACGATCAGACTCGACCCGTGTGTTGGTGTGTTGAGCGTTAGCATCCGCAATATTTTCGCCCTGTTCTGCATTGGGAGGCAGTCGAAAAATCTCTTTGCCGTTTTGATAAACCTCGAGACTGCCAGGTGGCGGAGCCGGCTTCCTCGTTTGCTGGGCGGAAGTCGCTGCCGGACTGTTGCTGGCGGAAACAGGTTGCTTGGAAGAATCGCTCAGGGCAGTTCGGGCTGGCTCGGTTGCTGGCGTCTCTTTTCGGGTGGCGCTTAACGACTGGGATGGCTTGTCCGCGTTGTTGACAAGGCCGTGAACATTGGCGCGCGGAAGGGCACGAGCGGATTTTTGCGCAGAAAAGCGTTCAGCGCCAACCACGACCACCAGTACAGCTAAAGCGCACACCGCTGCGGCCAATATCCATGTAGCGATTCTCATCCCGCGGCTGGCCGAAGAATCGCCGGTGCCCGCATTCGCGAGCGTTTCACTTAGCAGGACGGGGGCAACGTCAGCATCATTCGTCGCCAGCTTCACGGTGCTGTCGCTCTCAGTGGTAACGGCCCCCGACAAAGTGTCCGTCACGAAACTTGAGTCGGCTGCAATCTCCTCGTGCGGAATATTCTGAACCGGCTCTGCCAGTGGCACAGGTTCCGCGGGGGCCGGCACGGGCTCGGCAGCCTGTGCAAGATTCTTGAGTACACGCAGCGAGAGCGCCTCCAGGGTCCGCTCGTCACGCTCTCCGAAGGCCGAGGGATGTGATGAAAAGACTTCGAAGACACCAGCTAATTCGTTGCCAAGCAGCAGAGGAAGAACCATCACCGAGCGCACGTCGAGATAGCGGCAAGCCTCAGCATTGGCGCGGGGATCATCCTGTGTATCGTCACAACGCAGCAGTTGCCGGGTCTTTATGCACTCTGCCGTGAGACCAGATTCGCTACCCAGACGCGCACCGAGCTCAGGTGCATTGATTCCGCTGCTGGCGCGGCAAACCATCTCCCCGTCACGCTCCACAACGATCGCCGCTCCGGTGGCCCCGGTGGCCAGACAGGCCTGCTCCACAATTTCGTTGAGCACGACTTCCAGGGCTAAATCGGCAGAAAGATCAGGCGGTAGGTGGCCACCTTCATCCGAGGCAAATCTGGCAGCGAGCTGCGCCAGATCGAATTCGAAATCGCGAGGCGCTTCGCTTCCCTGGGAATCCGCATTACGATTCTGTTCGGTTCCGCTGGGCGAGGCAGGTTCGGGCAGGTCGCGCTCCGGCTCCGGTATGGAATGATGAGCCAAGTTGAAATCTCAGACCAAGACTCAAGTCTGTAGCGGAGTTTCGCCCCAAATTCGGGGGTTGTCAATATGCAATCGCTTTGTATTCAGCGCCGCTGACGCGTCAATCGATTTCGGCATGCTTGGCGGTAGGCCTCAGAATCGGTTGGTAGCGGCGTATCGAATGCTTTCCAAAATGGACCTCCAAGAGCAATCAGACTGTCACTTTTGTTTCTTACATTGCAGAAAAAATGCTAGACTTAGCAGTCTCGAAGCGAGCTGATGCTTTTTTTCTATCGCTTCCTCCCTTGGGCTCTCTTTTTGAAAACCATTGAAAACACGGTCTTTTTCAGACCTTTAACGCAGGGAGCTGAACCATGAGGATTGCTGTGGTTGGTTCCGGATACGTCGGCCTGGTCGCTGGCGCCTGCTTTGCCGACCTTGGTCACGACGTCATTTTGGTGGACAATGATGAGCGCAAGTTGGCTGCCCTCAGGAATGGCGACGTTCCCATCCACGAAAAATTTCTGCCTGAACTATTGGGACGCCATCGCGGGCAGCGTCTGCAATTCTCTGACAATCTGCAGGAGGCGGTGCGCGCCAGTGCCGTGATTTTCGTTGCCGTGGGAACGCCCCCCACCGACCGGGGAGATGCCGACCTCTCTTATGTCGAATCTGTCGCCCGTGAAATCACCGGCGCGATCAATGGTTATAAAGTTGTCGTGGAAAAGAGCACGGTCCCCGTCTATACCAGCGAATGGGTGCGCAAGATTATTATGCGCAACGGCGCGGATCCCGAGGGATTCGACGTGGCCTCAAATCCTGAGTTCTTGCGCGAAGGCACAGCAGTTACCGATTTTCTGTTTCCCGACCGCATTGTCGTGGGTTGCGACACTCAACGATCCGCCGAGGTTCTTCGCGAAGTTTATGAACCGCTGACCAGCGGCCGCTACTACGAGCGTGCTGATGCCATCCCGCAGCCCGATCGCACGTCCATTCCCGCACCTATTATCGTAACCAGCACCAAGAGCGCGGAGCTGATCAAGCACGCCTCCAACGCCTTTCTCGCCATGAAGATTTCTTTCATTAACGCGGTTGCCACTGTCTGCGAGTCCGTTGGGGCGAACGTAAATCAGGTCTGTCACGGCATCGGCACCGACACCCGAATCGGTCCTCGCTTCCTGAATCCAGGTATCGGCTATGGCGGTTCCTGTTTTCCAAAAGATGTGATGGCATTTCGCGCTGTCGCCCGTGAGTGCGGATATGACTTCCGCCTGCTCGATGAAGTGATGCGCATCAATGAAGACCAGCGAGATCGCTTCCTGCGCAAAGTGCGTAGCGCCTTGTGGACCCTGCGCGGCAAACATATCGGAGTGCTCGGGCTGGCGTTCAAGGGCGGCACCGACGACATTCGTGAATCGCCGGCATTATTCCTGGTTCAAGCCCTGTTGCAGGAAGGCTGCAAGATCACTGCCTACGATCCGGCCGCCATGGAACGCACGCGGGAAGTTGTCAGTTCGCAGCTGAAGTTCGCCAACTCTGCCTATGATGCGGCAAGTGGCGCCGACGCGCTATTGATCCTCACGGAGTGGGAAGAGTTTGCCAACCTCGATCTCGACCGGCTCAATCGCGAACTCAAGTACCCCATCGTCATCGACGGCCGCAACCTGTATGATCCCGAAGTAATGGCAGCTCACGGCTTTACTTATTACAGTGTGGGACGGGCAGCCTGCCATCCTGATGGCGTTCCCGCAGCTTTGCGAAACGGCGCCAAGAAAGCATGAACTCACAACAACGCGCCCTGGTGACTGGAGGCGCCGGGTTTCTCGGCTCCCATCTGAGCGATGCCTTGATTGGCGAAGGCTGGAGCGTCGTGGTTGTCGACAACCTGCTCACCGGGCGGCTTCAAAATCTCGCCCATCTTCGAAATGACTCTCGATTCGAATTTGTTGAGAAAGACATCTGCGAACCGTTCGATGCAGGCAAGGTCGATTTCATTTTTCATTTTGCCAGTCCGGCAAGCCCTGTCGATTATACTGTGCACGGCATTCCAACATTAAAAGTCGGATCTCTGGGAACTTTTCACGCCCTCGATGTCGCTCGCAAATATGAAGCAAAGTATCTCGTCGCGTCCACCTCCGAATGTTACGGCGATCCGCTCGAACATCCACAGAAGGAGACCTACTGGGGCAATGTAAACTCTATCGGTCCGCGTTCTGTCTATGACGAAGCCAAGCGCTTCACTGAAGCCGTAACTATGGCGTATCACCGGTATCACAAAGTAGACACGCGCATCGTCCGCATCTTCAATACCTATGGCCCGCGCATGCAACTCAACGACGGCCGCGTCGTCCCTAACTTCATGAAACAGGCCTTGCGCGGCGAAGATCTCAGTGTTTACGGCGATGGCAGCCAGACTCGCAGCTTCTGCTACGTCAGCGATGAGGTCGATGGCTTCCTCCGTCTGGCGAAATCCTCCGAGCATCTGCCAGTGAATATCGGCAACCCAAGCGAGTTCACAATTCTCGAATGCGCGCAGCAAATAATTAATGTGACAGGCTCGAATAGCAAGATTGTTAACGAGCCGCTTCCCCAGGACGATCCGAAGCAACGTCGTCCCGATATTACCAAGGCGCGGCAACTGCTCGGATGGGAGCCCAAGATTCAGCTCGCAGAGGGTCTCCGAATGTCTTTGGATTACTTTAGAAAAGCTGTCGCAGCCGAAGCGACAACGACCAAATAACTATTCGTGGTTGGATGCAGTGGCGGCGACAAAATCAATGAGCTGCTGCACTCCGCTTTTCTCTTCCGGAGTGTTCAACGTGAACGATATTCCCATCCCGTAGCCGGGATGCGACGCCTTCACCTGACCGCTCAAACGCAACTTGAGTTCGTGCGTGCGTACAGTGATCTCAACGGCTGAGCCTTGTGGGAATACGAGAGGCATTTCAAGAAAGCAGCCTCCAGGGCTTAGATCGCTCAAATGACAATAGTTTCGCACCTGGCTTCCAGCCTTAAAGACCTCCGCTCCCAACCGGCAAGCGTATCGATCTTGTCCGCGGCGGTTATATGTTTCCAAGCGCAGGCGCGCCATCGCATCCCTTTCGCGGACTTTTCCATCTTGCGTCTCCACTCGTGTCGTAGCGACCCTCACCTCCTTCGGCTGGGCAGGTAGCTGGACACTCACAGCCGCCGCCGAAGGCGTTTCGCTATTCGGAGTCTCCGCAATATTGCTGTGCAGCCACTCGCTCACGATGCGCCGCGAGGTTTGGGGCACATCCACAAACTGAACACCAGCGCGTCCATTCCAGTCCTGCCACACCACCTGGCCGGAGAGCCGCACAATCGATTTCTGGCCGGGCAGTTGAAACTGAAAATAAACTTTGCAGGTGGGCGGCAACTTGGTTCCAAAATTTACCGCCATACCGTCTTCCGCCAGATCAACCAGGGTCGCCTTGATCTGCTGTCCGCCTGCGTAATCAACCGTTGCCTGGGTATGCACCGACGCCCGAGCTTTGCGGCGTTTATCCCGGTACAGCAAGGTTTGCGCGGCACGCAAGCTACTGAGCGCCCGCTCATAGGCGACTGGCTTGTACACCACGAAGTTCACTCCCAGCGAAAACATATGCCGGGTGCTGGCCTGTCCCTCGGCCACGACTACCGCCAGAGTATTGTCGTTAAGGCGCGAAGCGCGGCTTCCGATCAGCAGATCAAGCGTATCTTTTTGTTTCTTGCAGTCCAGAACAATCAGATCAAAGCGCTCTTGCGCCAGCCTTACGCCGGCGCGCGCCGGGTCCGAGCACAACTCCACCTTCATCCCTAGTTCTTCCAGGACGCGGCGCAGTACATCCACTGCCGCAGCGTCCGCGCACACTAATAATGTGGACAGAGTCATACCCGATTCCGATCCTAGAGTTCCTCTGGTTCCTGCGACAAGTTACCGCAGTCATCTTCCAATGCCGACAAATTCCTATCGCGTGCTTGTAAGTGAAACGTTCTCAATCAGTGACGCCAGTAACCTGCATGATTACAAAAGCCCAATGTAGAGCTATTGAACTGTAGTGCTTTGATTCTTCCCCGGCCCACCCCTACGATTGCAGCACGTGGGAACATCCCCGCGAAGCTACAAGGAACATTCGAGTCTTAAGCTATGCAGGATTGCGCGCCACAAAAAAAGCGTCAGGGATTTACGCTGCTTGAGCTCTTGATCGTGCTCGCCGTGATCATGGTTTTGGGCGCGTTGGCTGTGCCTAAGATGGTGAGCGTCGTCAACGACATCAGCCTGCGATATGTGGCGACGGACCTTAGCGGCCTCTTACAATCGGCTCGCATCCAGGCCGTCCGAACCAACGTTCCCTACTCGGTTATGGCTGGCACGCTCGCGGGAGGCACTCCGATCTACTACATCGACAAGGTTGGGGCAGCCTATACGGTGGGGGACCCAATTTTAACGCTCAATCCGAACGTGACTGTCTTTCAAGGCCCTGGCAGCGGCGCACCGGGCGAAGCCGGCTTCCTTGCCGGTTTGCTTTTCAATGTCGATCCAGCCGCTGATTCACCAAGTTTCAGCGCCCGCGGACTTCCCTGTATCCAGGCTGCCGGCATCTGCAACCAAATTCTAGGACAGGGCTTTGTCATGTTCGTTTCGCACCCCGGAATCGTTGGAAATATTCCCTGGGCTGCGGTCGTAGTCAACCCTAGCGCACATATTCAAGTCTGGACCTGCGATGCAACCGGCAACTGGATACAGAGGTGAGGAACAAAATGCCTAAATCGTCTAACCATCGATCGGAAACCGCCTGCACCAGTCGCATCCAGGAGCGCGGCATGACCATGCTCGAACTTCTGATCGCCATGGCCGTCCTCGCGGTTGGCATGACCGGCGCCATGGGCATGGTTCTGGCCGCAGTGCAATCGGATGCACGCAACAAGAACGATACCGCTGCCGTCGTGCTGGATCAGGAGATACTGGAGCAGTTTGCCACCTATCAAAATTATCCGGCAACAGGCACCCTCACCATCAATGACTGCAGCAATGGCGCTGCCAGCACACACATAGCCTCGCTGAGCAGCGCTGCCGCTCCAGGGGCTGGCGCCACGACGTATGCTGCCGGTACGGCCCCATTTCCCGGCAATGTCGGGGATATCGACTGGACTCAGCCCACACCTACTTTGGCGACTTCCGCCACCGCAGGCTACGCCATGGACTATCAAACCTGCAACGGAGACGTGTACGAGGTTCGCTGGAACATATTGCAGTTAAACGGCGTAACCCGCCTCGCGGAGTTAACTGTCTCCTCTCGCCAGATTGAGGCAAAGGGTTCGAAGGTTGCAATGCTTTTTTCCGTCCCCACCACTTTGCACACGGTCGTTGATTAGTGAGCAACGGTTAGCGAGCAAACTTGATATGAACATGAAACTATCTAGACAGAAATCGCATATATCGCAAGCGGGCTTCACCCTGCTCGAACTCATGATCGTGTGTACGGTTCTTGCGGTTGTGCTGGGCGCCATATTCGAGGGCATCAATACCGTTATCCAGCGCAGCCAGTCGGAGCAGGTGAAAGTCGATCTCACCCAGTCTGGCCGTGAGTTCATCGATGAGTTTGAGCGCGACCTGCATCAGGCCGGCTATCCCAGCTGCAAAATGGTGGCCACCGCAGGCGCGGCAGCCAACTGCCCCCCGGACTATTCCCTCGCGGCGGCGTCTTCCGTGGCCACGAATTCGGGCGTCGCGGTCGGCTTAGTTCATGTCGACAATACCCTGGTCGTTTTCGAGGGGGACGTCGACGGCAACGGCACGGTTGATTCCGTCGAGTATAAATTGGTTGACTCGAACGGCAACAACCCACCCGCAAGCTGCCCCTGCACCCTTCAGCGTAACCAAATCCCGAAAAATCAAAACAATATTACCCTTCTTCCCTGGAACCAGGGTCCCCGCCAGTTTTATCAGGAACTGCAAAACGTGGTGAACAGCGGACAGCCGGGGGGCACAAACGCTTACGGCGGCGGCGCTCCTATCTCCGGCAGCACGTCCTGGGGAGCAACCAATACCGCCTACTACGCTGCCATCAGCACATTTAAAGATTATCCAGTGTTTCAGGCCTATGACCAGTCCGGTAACGTCATCGCGCTGCCGGCGGATCTCCAGGTAGGGGGCAATACGCAAATACTCACATGCGGGCTCGCCAATACAGGTTGTATCAAGTCGATTCGCCTCACCGTCAATCTTTTGGCGAATGCAACCACGGGCACCGATCTGAAGACTAAGGTTCGGCCTGTGACCACATTGGTGGGCACGGCGCGCCTGGTGAATAACAACTAGGGAGGTTTTCTTCAATGCGCCAAACAAATCTAAGAAAGAACGAACGCGGCATGGCACTGATTCTCAGCCTCCTGGCCCTGCTTCTGGTTTCCGCGGTCGGTTTGGGCATGATTTACATGTCCAATACCGAAACTTCGATCAATGCCAACTACAAGGATACGCAGACAGCATTCTTTGCCATGCGCGCCGGACTGGAAGAGGGGCGCGACCGGCTGCGGGCAAACAGCCTCCCACTGCCCACGATTCCTTTGCCGACTCTCCCGCCTCCCGCGGCGAATTCTGTTGTCTACATCCTCAATCCAGCGGGCGGCGGTGAAGTCGTCGCTCCGACCGCCGCTAACCCAAACCCATACATCGACGATGAGTTCTGCCACGAATCGTTCCCTCCGCTGCCTTACATCGCTCCAGGCGCGGGAACTTGTCCCGCAGCAGACGTTCCGCCCGCACTCAGCTTTACAACCATGCTCAGCGCGTCACCCAACACCGGTACTGCGGCTGCCTTGAAATATAAGTGGGTTCGCATCACCGTAAAAACGAATGGTACCTTCCCCAGCGCCCTGGTAGATTCCTCGCAGAATAACGCCGCCGGCCTGATTTCTCCGGTATGTTGGGACGGAACCCTCCTCAAGGAGCGGGTAGCGCTCGCCATGGGATACGCCACCTGCCAACTTGCTAAGAATGCCGGCCTGAACGTTATGCCTGTATACCTGATTACCTCGCTGGCCGTGACCCCATCCGGAAGCCGGCGAGTTGGGCAATACGAAGTTGGGGCTTTCATGATCACGCCGCCTGCCGCGGGCCTGGACTTTGCCGGACCCAACGCTCAGTTCAATAACGCCCCAAATTCCAACAACTTCGGGATCAGCGGCTGTAACACCGGCGACCCCGTTAACGGCCCCCTCGGCCCAGCGCCTTGCACTAATACATATGTGGCTCCAGTGCCTGCGGGGGGACCCGGGGGCCCCCCCGGCGGTTTCTGCAGCAACTCCAGCCCCCCGGTGCTACCCGCCATTGCCGTGGGTGACGCTCAAGGTGTCAGTAATATGAATAGCCAAATTCCGAACAACCGCCAATCGGATTACACAGGAGCAACTCCCATCCCCCCCGCCCCTTCTACGCCTTCGGTGCAAAATGAAGGAACGGGAACTGCCCAGTATCCCAGCAACAACGTCCTGGGACCCGGTTCGAACTGGTCCACCCCGGCCCAAATGAATGCCTTGGCGCAAGCCATGGCGAACGCAGCCAACCTCACTTGTCCGGGTAGCGCTGCTTGCTCAGCCACAACTTTCGGCAGCGACGCCGCTCCGCAGATCACCTATATAAACGGCAATGCAACTTTGAGCGGCGGCGCTGGAGTAATAGTCGTGACCGGCACACTCACCTTCAACGGGAATACAAATTTTGATGGGATCGTCATGGTCATCGGACAAGGAATCATGAACGTACAGGGAGGTGGTGGTGGCCAGATTAATGGAGAGGTGCTCATCGCCAACACCAACAGTCATACCTCCCCGTTTGGGCAGCTTGCCGCCCTGGGGTCGCCCACACTCAACTGGACCGGTGGCGGCAGCAACTTCATCCAATACAACAGTTGCTGGGCGGACTTTGGCAGCTTTATAAATTACGCTGTCGTCGCTTCCCGCGAAGAGATGTACTAAACCAATTCGAACGCAGCTTGTCTTCGACCCCGATCGCGCCGATCGGGGTCTTCTTTTAGGTAGCCGTACCTGCAGGAGTTTTCAGTATCTTTTTCCAAAAGCGGGTTAGAATCGCTTTAAGGTTTGCTTGCGCTATGAGTGCATCTCCTCCTGAACTCAACAGTGGGTCGACCGAACTCCAGTCGACAAATTGGCATCCCATGTACCGCCGGGAAGCCAACCGTCCGTCATCCTGGCTCTGGACGGTGTTCTGGCTTTGCGCCATCATTGCGATCTCTCTGTTCTTCGTTCCTGCGTTCATTATTCGGCCTTTTCGTCATCAGGCGCCGCGCGCGCTTTTGCTGGCGATGGCGCTTCGGCAGCGCGCCTCTGTCGGCACGCTGATTGCCGGTGTCGCGTGTTTTATTTTCGCGTTCGCGCTATGGCGAAATGCCGGCCGTTGGGCTAAGTCGCTCATCGCAATCGCGCTGGTCGTCGTCACTTTTTCTGCCGTCATGGCGCGCCTGAATTATTTCGAGTGGATGTTCCACCCGATCGACGGCCCGCAATTCCTCGCGCAATCCGATAGCAAGCTCGATGGAAAGGAAATGATCATGGCCGTGCGCCTCGGTGACGATGCGCGCGCTTATCCCATCAGTCAGATGGCCTACCATCACGTCCTCAATGATGTGGTCGGAGGGGTGCCAATCGCCGTCACTTATTGAACGCTCTGTCACACCGGTCTGGTGTGGACGCGAACGGTGAACGGAAGAGCTCTTCACTTTTACCTGGCCGGCATCAACAACCAGAACTTCCTCATGCGCGATCAGGAAACCGGAAGCTGGTGGCAGCAGATTACCGGGAAGGCCATTTATGGCCCGCTACAAGGCGCAGCGCTTGACCTCGTGCTGAGCGACGAACTCACCTTCGGCGAGTGGAGAAGCGAATCTCCCTCCGGCCAAGTGCTCGCTCCGGTTGCGAAATACACCAAAGAATACGACAGCAACTGGGAACCGGACGTGGCCAAACTACCCGTCGTCATCAGCTTTCCCGGCACGGAATTAAAATCACGCGACGTTGTCGTTGGACTCTCGATCAACGGAGCTGCCCGCGCCTATCCCTGGGAAACGTTGGCGAAACAGTCTCCCGTGCTTGATCGCGTCAACGGCACGCCGCTGCTGCTCGTGCTCGGGCCCGATGGAAAATCATTCCGCGTTTTCGTAAGCCGCATCGATGGCCGCGACGCTGAATTCTTTCTTCAGGCCGACGCCGGCAGTGACGGAAAGCAGTGGGCGCTGGTTGACGCCACTACGGCCAGCCAGTGGAACTTCCAGGGCTGTGCGACCTCCGGCTTTTCGCAAGGAAAGTGTCTGGACCGCATCCCCGCGCTCAAAGACTACTGGTTCGACTGGCGCAATTACCATCCCGAGACGACGATCTACAAGCACTAGTACGATTGCACAAGTCGGTAAGGAGGACGTATAAGTGTCCGCCATTCATGCCATTTTTTGGGATGTTGGAGGCGTGCTGCTGAGCAACGCCTGGGACCACACGCAGCGCATGGCCGCGCTCGAACACTTCCGTCTCGACGAAGAGGAGTTTCATTCGCGGCACGAGATGGTGGTTTCTTCGTTCGAGCGCGGCAAGATCTCACTTGACGAATATCTGGATCGCACGGTTTTCTACCGCAACCGCCCCTTCAGCCGCGACGAATTTCGTAACTTCATGTTCTCGCTCTCACAACCCATGCCTGAGGTTCTCGCTTTCGCGCGAGCTCTCGCCGATTCCGGCAAATATTTTATGGGGACAATCAACAACGAGTCCCGCGAGTTGAACTTGTACCGCATCGAGAAGTACCGTTTACGGGAAATCTTTCGCCTGTTTGTGAGTTCCTGCTTCGTCGGATTGCGCAAACCGGAGAGCGGCATTTACCGGCTGGCTATCGATATCACCCAGATCAATCCGGAAGAGTGCTGCTTCATCGACGATCGCGCACTGAACCTCGAATGCGCCGCCAAGCTGGGCATGCGGACGATTCAGATGCAAACGCTGGAACAGTTGCGGGAGGATTTGGCGAAGTCAGGCGTCAAGGCGTAACCATGCAGCTGTTATGTCTCAGGTGTAGCCCTAAGACCTATCGCCTATGACCCTCTGCGCGTCTGGGGGGCCACAGGCTTCGGCACATCCGACTCTGCGCCCGAAAGCGTCAGGTCGCTCGACCAGCACTCGGAGAGTAACTTCCAGTCTCCGCTGCTTTGTTTGGCAAAAACCCAGAGATACTTGCCGCGCTCTTCGCGGCGTTTGCCGGCGGTTCCAGGAACCAGCGCGGTGTATCGTCCCACTTCGTGAGCCAGATCTCCGGAGACTTCAACGCGTACTGGGTCGAGAGCGACTTCACCGAGTCCCGCCTCGAGTGAGGCGAAGAAGAACTCGCGCACAGCCATGGCGCCCCGAATCGGAGGCAGGTTGGAACGCAATACCAGAGCATCCGCGGCGTAGAGTTCGATCAGCTCATCGAGCTGCCGCGTATTGCAGGCAAGTACCCATTCCTGGGTAAGGCGTCGGACGGCGGCTTCGCTTCGGCTCATAGGTTCGCCCTTAGCTGCTGCCGCGAGCCGCATACGATCTGCCTCTCGCAGACTTTCACCGGTATTGGCACGCGGAGCGGAGGCTGCGGCCTCCCCAGCCGCGCCTTGAAAATAATAGTGATGGTAGTGATGGTGGTAATGGTGAGATCCGGATGGCGCCTCGCCAACCGGATGAATCTCTCGCGTGCTTTCAGCGGGCGATAGAGGAAGTCGGGGTGCGAATTCTTCTTCGTCCAGGCCGGCCTGCAACGCTCCGGGAGAAGTCGGGCGTGCAGGCGGCTTGGGCATTTCAGCACCGAGAAGAAGTCCGCAAGCGCCACAGTACTTATTGCCTTCGCGATTACGATGCCCGCACACGCCACAGGTGGCTGGGTTGGGGCTGGCCTTGACCGTACTCTCCTCTGCAACGGCTTCAGAATCGGTTTCCATGGTCAGCCGCTGCATAGCCTGCAAGGCAGCAGCAATCGATTCCTGGTCCGGCTTGGGTCGCCGCATTTCCGGGTTAAGACGCTGGTAGATCTCGTCTAGGGCGGGACTGTTGGCTGGTTCCGCCTCCCGCGACGAAGCGAAGCCGGGGGGCTTAACAACTTGTTGGTCTCTGTCTCTGTCTTTGTCTTTGTCCACGATTCGGACCAGCCTGTTTCGCTGGGATCATTTTAGCCCATGCGAACTGAATCTCAACGCCGGGAAAATTCGATCTTCCCTTCCGCCTCGGTGGGCACGCCATTGCAGGTCGCGGGACGATATCGCCAGGTGCGGACAGTGCGCAGAATGTTACGGTCTCCGGCCTGCCCGGCACTTTGCAGGATCAGTGGACTATGCACCCGGCCGTCGGTGCCCACGATGAAGCTGACTTTCACCATCGTTCCCGTTCCCGCCGCAACCAGAAGGGGATCTGGCGTGGTCAGCGCCTGAGGCAGCCGGGTGTCTTCGCAACGGGCCTTGGCGCTGACATGCGGAACCTCTCTGTATTCAACCACACGCTTGGGAATTTTCCAGACCAGGCGCTCGTTCTGCGACGCCGCTCTTTGCAGCTGCAAAGAAGGTGTATCTACGGAAGCTGTACAAAGCGTGCACAGCGAGAAAAAAACGCACCAAAGTCGAAATCGAGACATGTCGATCGATCGCTCCACTGTTCACTGGGAACCCCGTCCCAAGCAATGTTCGCGGGCATTTGCAGGGCCAGCGATCCGCCAGCATGAAACGTCGTCTTTTCAGTCGATTGAGCGTTCTTTGTCCTTCGCCGGAATGAGCGATGTGAAACCGATTGCATATTTCATGCTGAGACTTGTTGCTGCGTTGCCGTCAAGAGAACTGACTTGCGGTTGCACGAAGCCAAAGTTGGGATTCAGAAGCTGAAAGTCAACTGCAAGTCAACCCGGCGGTTGGCCGCAGAATTTGAGAATACACCCGACTGGAGCTGATTTGGTGTGTCGAAAAATCGCGAACCTAGAATTCCGCTCGGATCCGCAAAGTTCACTTTATTGAAAACGTTTCGCGCGGTAACTCCAAAGGTTAGACCGTAGCGGCGGTCGGAGCCGCTGGACGCTCCCGGTGGGCCACCGCCACCGCCAAAGAGGGGACCGCGCGGTCCACCCCCGCCTCCTCCGCCCCTCCGTCCACCGCCGCCTCCGCCTCCCTGGCCGCCGTCTCCTTGACTTCCCGGGGCACGCGTAACCTTTGGACCAAACCCGAAGGTCTTGGTGAGACGAAGATTCACGACGGCGTGTGCTGGGCCGGTAGCGTAATTGATGGGGGTGATTTTTTCTCCAGCGGTCGGAGCGGCATCGAAAGTGCCGAGGGGGGTGCAATAGGTGTTTGACGGCGCAGTCGGTGCCACAACCGTGGCGCATGTTGCCGTCGATACTAATCCTGGCCGGTCGTTGAAAATAGAGTCGTTATTCAGATCGTTAGTGGTGGTCAGATTAAAAGGCGTACCTGAACTCACGATCACGTACGGACTCAGGCGAAAACCAGAGGGAAGAGAAAACGAACTGATCAGAAAGAGCCGATTGCGGGTGTCAAAGGACGCGCGCCCATAATCTGCGCTGATGTTATGCGAGTTCGAGGCAAAGCTGGAGACTCCCGAAGTGTCGCTGTTGGCGTAGTTAAGCACGTAGAAGCCAGAGACCTGAATTTTCGATCCAAGCCGTACGTTGGTGTTGGTGATTAATTGATTCTGTCGGAAAACCGCCTCTGAAACATAACGGTAAAGATTTTCAGTAGGAATCGCACACAATGGACTGCACGGAGTTCCGGGAAAAGGAGCATCGGCATTGATCGTCAACAGTTGATCGAAGCCACGAGAGTTCAAGTAGGTAACTGACAGGGTTGCGCTTTTCGTTAGCTGCCGTTCTACGCTGATTGCCGATTGCATGGTGTAGGGAGCGTGCAGTCGCGGGCCAATCTGATAGATGGTGGGAGTGGCTGGAACCACAGCGCCAGTGCACGCGGAAATATTTGTTAAATTGGGGCACTTGGGATTATCGATCACGAACTGTTCCTGCGTGATGCCGTTCAACCGCTCCGCTTCCAGGATTTGAGCTTCCAGGAAACGGTCATAGAAAATTCCGAAGCCGCCACGCAGAATAATCTTAGGCGGCGCTGACTTTCCGCCGATACCCCACGCAAGACCCAGGCGGGGAGCCAGATCCGCGTGGTCCGAAATACCTGTCTGAGTTTCGAAACGCAAGCCGTAACTGAAAGTGATGTTGGACCGCACGCGCCAATCATCTTGCAGATAAAGACCGGCGTCGAAATTGTTTGCCACCACAGACGGGGTACCAACCGTGTAGGTGAGTTGAGTTGCGATGGGCGTCGCCCCACTGCCCGCGTTCTGAATGGCGTGCATGTAAGAAACCGGACAAGGTCTTTCTCCGGGCGCGGGCACGCAGCTGGTCTCTTCTGCAGTGTCGAGCAGCGAAGAGAATGTAAATGTCCCGTTGAAGCCGGAGGTGGAACTGTTGGCGTCTCGAATGCCGCGCAGCCGCGCTCCAAACTTAATGGTGTGATTGCCGCGGACAATGGAAACATAGTTCTGCAGCTCGTAATGATCCTGATGATCCAGAATTTGGCCTTGGCTGTTGCCGCCGCCCCCGAAGGCCCCTAGGACATTGAGAGTGGGTTGCAAACTAACTGGGGACTGATTCGTGATATCGCGCAAATATTGAAATCGGGTTTCATTTACAATCTTCGTACCGAACACCTGGGTATCACTGATTTGCAAAGTTTGCTCTGTGGATTCCGTGTTGTAACCTTGGGATGCCAGATTGAATTGCCCAATCCCGACCTGATCCTCCGTATCGCGATAGTACTGGTAGCGGGCCGTCAATGTGTTGTTTTTGCTGACTTGATAGTCAATCCGCGGAGTGATGTTGGTGCGATGCCGATCGCTGGGCACGGATTGGATGAACTGAGCCTCTGCCAAAGTGGTCGGATCGAGAATTTCCGCATTGATTGCGGAAAGGTCGTTGATATTTCTCCGCTGGGCATCGATGAAAAATGAGGCTTTCTTATTGATCGGTCCACCCAGGTTGCCGCTGAACTGGGTGGTATCGTAGCCCGGCTGGTTGGCGCCGCCAAATGGATTCGGCGAGTTAAATGCCGAATCATTTCCGCTCATGAAAAGCTGGCCGTGAAATTTGTCGGTTCCTGGTTTGGTGAAGACTTCGATGCGGCCGTATCCGAGCTTGTCGTACTCCGCCGAGAACGGATTCGAATTGATGCGAATTTCGCGAATCGATGACTTTGGTGGAAGCTGCCCCGCGGTGAAACCGTCGATGTAGAGCTGTCCGCCATTAGGTCCGGCGGAGGGCCCCGCCAGTGCTTGAAGATCCGTGAGGAGCTCATCAGGATCGTCGGGCAGCGCCTCGAGTTCTTTACCCGAAATCACAATGGCGCCGGCGTTATTCGCCGGATTTACATCCAGCGTGGGCGTCTCATCTGTAACTTGAACTTTCTCCTGTTCGACCTCGATCGCCAGCGGAACATTCAGCCGCGTCGGCTGCCCGGAAGTAATAACAACGTTATCGTTTTCGTACACGGTAAATCCGGGGGCGATGATGTTCAGAGTGTACTTGCCTGGGGGCACGGAATTGAACTCATATTGGCCCTGTCCATCGGCCTTTCCTTTAATCGGAGTGGCGGAAGCGCCGGCGGGCACCAGTACGACGTTAGCGTTCGCAATAGCAGCGCCCGAAGGATCGGTTACCTGCCCGCGCAAAGATCCGGAGGGCGGCGGGGCAGTCTGGCCCACGGCAACTGCCGCGCATAGGGATAGCCAGAAAGTAATAACCGCGAAATAGCGATACTTCTGAATACTCATTTCCCCTTTCCGTTCGCAAGGTTTCTCGTGGAATGTAATCTTCTGTGCGATTTTGGTTCGGAACGCGCGATCCTACGGGCCTCCCAGCTCCCCTGCAGGCCCGCCAACGTTCCAAGGCGCAAGCATCATGGCTTGAGCCGCATTGGGCGCGGATTGCAAAATCGGTTCGACGCCGCTGAATAGTTTGATTGCAGTGCCTGGTCCATCCTTGGCATCGGTCGAGAGGATCACGACTGCGTCGCCTTTGTGAAGATCGGCCAGTGAAACAGCCGGCGTGTGGTTCAATACCTGCTGAAGATCCGGCGCGCGGCCGGAACCGCCCATGCCATTCCTTCTCGCTCCCATTCCGCTTCCTTGCGTCCCCGTGGAGGAGCCTGAATCTGTGGCCTGCTGCGGCGCCCCGGGAAGTGCGCCTGCAGCCGACCTTTTGAGACGCGTGGCAATCATTTGAGCCATCTCAGGGGGCAAACGATGAAGTTGAGAATCTTGCGTAATCTTCAGCGTCACATTTTTTCTTGATGAAAGATCGTGAACGGTTAGAGTCGACGAACTTGCATCGATAGAGTTGATGCTGCCGGCAAAGAGAGGAAATGCTCCCGAGACAATTTCTTCGGCAGTCAGATCGTTTCCATCTGCGCTGCGCTCACCGCGCGCCCGCACCTGGTCGCTAACATGGATTTCCAGCAGCGTACTGGATTTTGCATCGTCGAACTTCACAGAGTTCGGGGCGTAGCGGCGGATAACCGTCCCGCCAGAGGTGTGGATGACAACATCTTTGCCCCGCACAGTAATCGTGACGGTGCCTGCAGTAGCATCAACGGATTTGGCCAGGCCGTCCACTCCGCGCTTCTGCCAGTCTTGCAAATCCTGCTCGTGCCGGGCTTCCAAGTCTGAGCGCTTCATCACAACCACGGACGATGCGGTGAACGATTGATTATCGTCAGAGGCGCTTCCGCCCACTAAAAGTCGGTCGCCAACCTGAATATCCTGCAGACCAATGGGCGTGGCGTTCTTCAGATCCTTCTCACCCGGAGCAATGCGAACCACTCGCGTCGTATCCTGAACCGTAACATTGATTTCTGGCCCGGAATCCGGAGCTAAAGTAATCGATGTGCCGTTGATCGCTTTGACCACGCCAATTTTGCGCGTCGCGCCGCCATTCTGTTGATTTTGCTGGGGATCTGAAAGTGCACTGCAAGAAGGAGCGAAGCAAGAAATAATTGTGGCTGCCAAACAGAACGCGATCGCCAACACAAGAAGTTTAGTTGCGCTCATAGCAGGCTGTGCTTCTATCTACTAATCTACACGGCGCTGCATAGCAAGGGCCTGGTTTTTACAAAGTTTTACCTCTCGACAGGAATCTATCGCTTGAAATAGCAGGCAGGCATTGTTCAATCATCAACCGCGAAAAAAAACGCGGCCGTTATTTGGCTACCAGCAGGTTCTCCGCAAACGGCCACTGCTCATCCACCCATTGCGCGTCGCAGCGGAAACCGGTAGCAACCGCCATCTCGCGAATCTCTTCAAGAGAATACTTATGACTGCTCTCAGTCCAGATGGTTTCGCCCTCTTGAAATTCAACTGTAAGATCGGCTCCCACAATATTCACCATCTGCCGCCGCTTAGAACGCAGATGCATCTCGACGCTGCGCTGCTGATGATTGATCTTCGCCACATGCTCGAACTCCGCTACGTCGAAATCTCCATCCAGCTCACGGTTGATCCGGGCCAGCAAATTCAGGTTAAAGGCAGCGGTCACGCCCAGTTCATCGTCGTACGCCGCTATCAACTGCGAGCTTGATTTCACTAGATCAGTACCCAACAGCAGTGAATCTCCTGGCTGCAGAATCCGCCGAACTTCGGCCAGGAACTGTAGGCCGGCGGGCCGATCGAAGTTTCCAATCGTGCTGCCTAGAAACAACACCAGTAGATGCTGGCCAGTGCTACGCTGCGCGGCCACTTCGAGCAGGCCGTCGAGATACTCGCGCTCGAAGCCCAAGATGCTGATGCAATCGATGTCGCTTAGTTCGCGCTCGCACATCTTGAGGGCCGCAGGAGAAATTTCTATCGGATAGTAGCGGGTCAACTGCCTGCGGCAAAGAGCTTCCAGTATTTGCCGGGTTTTCTTGCCGCTGCCGCTGCCTAGTTCAGCGACGGCGACGGGCCGCTCCAGCCGTTCCACAATGTCACAGCTATGCCGCCGCAAGAGGCGTTCATCGGCGCGGGTCAGTCCATATTCAGGCAGATGGCTAATGACTTCGAACAACGCCGAACCTACGTCGTCATACAAATATTTCGAGGGCAATTCCTTCTGGCCCGGCTTAGTAAGCCCGGCGCGTACATCCGCTGCAAATTCGTAGCCTGTGGTCGGAGTGATGGCGTGAACGAGCATGACGTGAACTCCTTATTGAAATTACCGGCTTACACAGCGGAATCCGGCATACATGTATTGGTAATGCGCCTGAAACCAGTTGCGGAAGCTGCGCCGCAGCATGCAAGCCGCTGTGCGCGCCGATCCGCCTTTCATGACAAAATGCTTGCGGTCGAAAAAGTTGGCAGAATAACCAGGGTAAAACGGGAAGGGCTCGAAGCCTGGGAATGGAGCGAATTCCGTGGAGGTCCACTCCCAGCCATTGCCTAACATTCCGTGAACGCCGAAGGCACTCTGGCCCTGGGGAAACGCATTCACGGGCACGGGATTCCAGCGTTCGAAATCGAAATTGCCAAACCCGGCATTAGGCTGTATAGCGCCCCAAGGATAAGCCCGCTCGGGCCCGTCGGGAGTGCCATAAGCAGCACGATGCCACTCCGCTTCCGTGGGCAGCGACTTCCCTGCCCAGTTGGCATAGGCTTTTGCTTCCGCCTGGCTTACGTAAACTGGCCAATCGAGAGGCAGAGGCACTTCGTTGAACATGGTGCGATACAGCCACCGATTTCCCTCGCGCTTCCAGAAAGCTGGCCGCGAAATTCCCTGCTCTGATTTCCAATTCCAATCGTCGACACTCCAAAATGCCCGCGCCTCATAGCCCCCCGCGGCGACGAACTCCAAGTACTGGTGATTTGTTATCTTGTACTGATCGATAACAAAGGCAGGAACGTCAACTGCGTGGGCTTCGAACTCATTGTCCCAACCGAAAGCTCCGCTCTCGCGAGTCAGTCCAAGCGTAACAACACCGTTGGGGATTTTGATGCTGCGCTGAACTACGGGAGAGGAGAGAACATCGGCGCCCTCTGGTTGTTGAACTTTTGTGGATAACGGCAACTGATGGAACATATAAGCCAGGGTTTCGGCATGCATCAGGCGGTGCTCGATGGCCACGTTGAGCAAGGTGCTCAGCGGAAATCCGTTGGGCCCTGGCGGAACAGAATCGGAGAGCGCCTCCTCCAGTTTTTCATCCAGAACCGCCCGAATTCTCTTGATGTAATCGTGCACCTCGGCAATTGAAGGCCAATCCGCAGGCTGATCCGTAGGAAGGCCACCGCCAACCGGATCGATGCCAAAAGCAAACAAGCGGTCGAACTCAGGATGAAAACTTTTCAACCCGAGCACTCGCTCGTGGAACAAATTCCAGTCGAAGGCCTCCAGGTGTCCGATATAAAAAACAATGCGGTGCCGTTCGGCGATGGGGCGTTCGTACAGAGAATCGGACTTCACAATTGCAAACAGATCGTCGGTACGACGGCGGGCGTCAGCAAGTTCCTCGATCAAATCGTGATGAGCTGAGTCGGGACGAACTAAGTTGGGACGAGCCAAGTCAGGATGAAGCGTAGATTCGCTCTGTGTGGCTGGCATTCGGCCTCCGTTAGCGGCGTGAGCGGATGGACATCGCTAGGCTACACCCGCACAATCCTCAAATTCTAGGTACCCGCCGGGGCGGGTAACATAGGGTAATGTACCTACCGGTATTTCACGTCGACGCGTTTACGACCAAGCCGTTCCAGGGCAATCCGGCTGCCGTTTGCCTGCTGAACCAGTGGTTAGATGACGATCTACTGCGAGCGGTCGCAGCCGAAAATAACCTTTCCGAGACCGCATATTTAGTGCCTGACGGCGATAACTATGAACTACGGTGGTTCACACCGCGTTGTGAAGTCAAGCTGTGCGGACATGCCACTTTATCTTCTGCGCTGGTCATCATGCAAATTCTTGCACCCAGCAGGAATTCAGTACGCTTCAGGACTCGCTTCAGCGGAACCCTTAGGGTTTCGCGCAGGGGCAATCAACTGGCTATGGACCTTCCAGCTAAACCTCCCTGGCCTTGCGCGCATCCGCCTGCCGAGTTGAATGCAGGTCTAGGAGCCACGCCCGCCTCAGTGATGCAAGTAGAGGACAATTACTTCGCGGTGTACAAGCACGAGGAAGAAATAAAACGCATCCGCCCCGACTTTCGTTTACTCGAAAAGCTTCATCCCGCTGGCGTTGCCATCAGCGCCCCAGGCCATGATTCCGATTTCGTTTCGCGCTATTTCGCACCCAGTTATGGCATTCCGGAAGACCCCGTGACCGGATCGACTCACTGCTCGCTGGCTCCGTATTGGAGCAAGCGTCTGGCCAAGACCAGCTTGCACGCCCTCCAGCTTTCAGAACGAGGTGGCGAGCTATGGTGCGAAGTGC